>Ga0209401_1000011_pt1 | contig 175040 bp, 115 predicted proteins | sample M_140807_MF_Meta_FD_187318 | JGI IMG/M metagenome (GOLD analysis project Ga0209401, IMG submission 187318) | Freshwater microbial communities from Lake Montjoie, Canada to study carbon cycling - M_140807_MF_MetaG (SPAdes) (version 2) | ecosystem: Environmental > Aquatic > Freshwater > Lake...
GGACGCCCATCTTTGATGGGCGCCTGATACAATTCATTTATCGGTAACGTTGCCCTTGAATCTCTAGTGAGACACCCTTCGGGTGTCCCATTATAAATCTTCAAGGGTGTAAATGCGCGAAGGTGTACTATAGGATCCTATACTTGTCCTTGGGTTTGTCCAGCTCTCATTAGGACATCACCATGTTGAGTCGGCTCCGGCGTTTGGCCGAGAAGCCGACGGTGAAGGGGACATTGCTCTTGGAAATGTTAAATTCGCGGTCCAACATCGGGTTGTAGTCGTACGCGGTATTGAACTGGGTCACGTCTATCACCCCGGAGATGGTGGCTTGGTCATTGGGCTGGTAATATAATTGGCGGATGGTATTGATACCCTCGTCCACATTACGAGCGTAGCGGTCAAATTCGCCGCTGTTGACGGTACGTACGGTGCCGGACGGCATTTGTTGAATATGGTTGACGTCGGTGTTGGGATAAAAGGTACTGCGGTCCACGGTGATGTTCGCGGCCAACACGCGCTTATTCAACATGTTGTCCTCATAGCCCCACGCCCAGTAGTTCGGGAAGCCGTTGATGCGTTCAAAGTCGCTGGCTAAGATGGCGACGATGCCGCCCAGGGCATGGGGGAATCCGTAGAAATGTTTGACGACCCCTGCGGTCGTTTCGTAGGAGGGTATGGTCTCGCGGTAATTGGGGGTCGTATCCACGTCGTTGAAGACCAGCGTGATGCCCGCGTAGTCGTCGGGGTACATCTTGCGGACCATGATGAACCCGATGTTTTTCATCGCACCGCGGTTAAAGGGACGGTTGTCCGCTTGGTGAATATAAAAAATCTGGTAGTAGCCGGCCGGTTTGTCCGAGAGAATCACATTGCGCATCTTGGAATCAAACAGGGCGCGTTGAGTTTCGCGGCTCCGGTAAGGCACCAAGAAGATGACTTTAGGAACGATGGGCTCGGTGGGCTCGGTTTCCTCTTGTGACGAGGGCGTGGGGATGGGGGCGTTGGGGTCCATGTACCCCGTCTCGGGGTGGAACAAGAGCGTAGGTAAGCGAAGCAACCCTTCGGGTATGTGGGCATCCTGGGCGGGTTCAATCGGCGCGAAATGTAGCGTCTGCACGGGAGAATCGGCCTCGGGCAATGAGGACATGTCCATGTCTTCTACCGTATTCTCGGGCTTCTCGGGTGTCTCAGGTTCCTGTGTAGGTAAGGTCACGGGGGTCGTGGGTACCTGCTCGGGTTGCTCAAATACTAATTCTTGCTCCTCCACTGGTTCCTGTTCTTGCTCCTCCACTGGTTCCTGTTCTTGCTCCTCCGCTGGCGCTTGCTCCTCCGCCTGTGCTTGTTCCTCCACTTGGTCCTCCGCTGGCGCTTGCTCGGGTTGCTCAAATACTAATTCTTGGGGCTGATCCTCTTCTTGCTCAGATTCTTCCACTGGTGCTTGTTCAAATACAAGTTCTTGGTCTTCCGCTGGCGCTTGCTCAGGCTGCTCAAATACTAATTCTTGGTCTTGTTCAGGTTCCTCCACTGGCGCTTGCTGAGGTTGCTCAAATACTAATTCTTGGTCTTCCGCTGGCGCTTGTTCAGGTTCCTCCACTGGTGCTTTCTCAAACACAAGTATTTGATCCTCCTCGGGTTCCTCCTGAGGCATAGGTTCCTCCGGTTCTTGAACCGCCTCCTCCTGTTGGTCCTTTGCGACCACTTCTTCAGAATACTGAACCTCTTGGTCCAATTCCGACTGCATTTGCTGATTGAATTATGCAAAGAAAAATAAATACCATGTTTTACGAGAGAGAGAGATGAGGGGTCGGGATGGGGGGTCAGTATTTGTCCAAGATGCAACGGGGTACCAATTGTTCACGGATGGAATCCAGTTTTTTAAAGCACTTGTTGATGGTGACTTCGCTCACGCCACAGATACCCTTGATGTCCACTTTCGTGATATTCAGATGACATATTTGAGAGACAAAGAAGACGATGCCCGCCGCTGACGATTGCGGGGTATTATCACATACAATGTTGTTGGATTCCACCTTTTGCGCAATGAATTTGGCTAAAATAGCCAGTTCATTGGGGATGTTCAGTCGGCTGCAGTAACGTTCAATGAATGCGCTCGGTGTGGTGGTACCGAGCTCGGTCTTATGGGACGGTGCCATGTTGCGCTCAATGTTGTTAAAGATGTTCACGGCCATGGAACAGCCGTAGGTCGTGCTCTGTTTGTCCAGCTTGAAGATTTCCGCAATTTCGTGGGCCGTGCGTGGACACTGGTTTAGGCGACACGAAATGTAGATGGACGCGGCCTTGATGCCGTCGCGATTCATCCCCCGAAACATTTTCTGTTCCGAAATGTCCTTGTGAATGACCATGGCGTAGTCAATGAAGATCTTGGGGATACCGGCATTTTGGGCCATGATGGTGATAAATTGGAACTCTTCGTATAGGGATTTTTCCCGATGCGTGGTGGACTGCCATTCGGTCCATTTGCGGATTTTCTTCATTTCGTACGAGGACCGACTGTTGCCTAAAATCTTGCATCCAAACGACGATTCTACCAACAGGGGGTTGATGGGATTACCGCAGCGGGTCGGGTCGGCCGCGCCATCGCCGGCCCCGTAATAGCGCCATTCGGGGGAATAGTCCAGCACGTTTTTATAAATAATGCTGCAAAGGGAATTGGTGCAGGTGGGGAACCCCTCTTCGGTGATGGTCAGCACATTCTGACATGCCTGGCATCGGTGGAAATGAGGTTCCGCCGCGGTCTCGGTCGGTGCCTCCGGTTCTTTGGTTGACTCCGTTGCCTCAGTTGCCTTCGGACCTTTGATTTTTCCGGGGCTGGTCACCTCAGGCTCTTCCTCCGCGGTCTTGACATCTTGATCAAATATTTCCCATAGGCGGGTCTTTTCCGTGAACGACAATTGGCGCTGATTCTTCTTGGTTTTTTTACCGGTCACGTTCATACAGGTTTAGGAAGTAACGCGCACGGTACGGTTGACCGTCGTAAAATATAATCACGGGATGATACTTTGACCATGGTTCAAACGCAGCGAATCAATTTTTGCCGACATACTATAACCCGAGTAGCATGGCGCAATTTATGGCCGGTGCCGCTGCGGCCCAGCAAACCATGCAAGCAGTGCAACAAGGTATACAAGCCTTCACGGATGCCGAAAATGCGACGGCCCAAGGAATTAACGTGGCGACCGAAGTCATCAAACATTCGCGGCCCGAGGATCTGAAGAAGAACCTCCCCAAGATGCTGAGTAATGTCCAAGGCAATGACCCCTTTTCCGGGGCGATTCGGGTGATGGGGGCCTACGAGGGAATGCACGAAGCTTTGAAGGAACGGATGCATCCGACCGACAATCTGTTGAACGGGACCAATTCGTCGCTTATTGGCGACATGTTCAAAGAATTGGCCTACCAAATCCACCTGTATTTCTGCAACGAATTTTCCCGGATGTTCCAGCAACACGGCCAGAAACTGAAAGAGGTCATCGTGAATACCGTGCGACGGATGTTGCAAGAGACCAACATCGTCCAAGAATATGTGATCCCCGGTCTGCGGAGTGTCATTCGGCGACTCCTGGAGAGTCCCGAAACCCAGTCCATGGTTCTGAAACATTTGCGGGGACCCTGTTATATCCCGGAAACGGCGGTACCCGTGGGCGAACCCGGGACGCCCTTTTTCCGAGGGGGGGATGGACCCGCACCCGCACCTACGGCACCAAGACCCGTCCCAGCCCCGACCCCAGCCCCAGCCCCGACCCCGACCTCGGCGCCCCTCACCCCTCTGGTAGAAATAGACTACATGGATTCCCCCGACCAGCTCAAACAGTTTATTTGCAACGCCTACCAGCGGATGTTCGTGGACCAATGGTCCAGCATCCGGGCCGTGACGATGACCAGCATTGAAGGTATGATTCGCGAAGACCCCGTCATTCGCGATCTCAACCGTAAATTGGTCATTGACATTATCAATGTTGCCTTTGACGCCCCCAGCACCAAGGCCGAATTCGTGCGATACTTGAGCGGAGGGTGTGCCATTCCCTCAACCGCCCCCGGCGGCACCACCGCCTTGTCCACGGGTAAAATCGTGTACCCAACCACCCCCCTCACTCCTCAACAACGGGCGGCGGCGAACCGCGAGCGGGAAAACCCCGGTCAGTTATTCACGAAATACCTTCGCCCATCCGCATAGGAATGAAATGTCCAAGGATTGTATATGATCTTCCCCAGGTGACCAATGAAAGGGGCTTCTACTATGTCTATGGGTCGCAGTGCGGCTCCAGGTCGTCCTGTTACCGGGTCCATGGCGGCGCCGAGTTCAGGTTTTGGTCGTTCTCCCTCTGCGGGTCGTGGTCAGTCAGCAGCAGTAGGGTCTCCCGCGGGCCGGGGCCAAGGACAAGCCGGAGGCCCGGGCCGAGGCCAGGGTCAAGGTCAAGGTCAAGGCCAGGGTCAAGGTCAAGGTCAAGGCCAGGGCCAGGGCCAGGGCCAGCAGAGCGGGGTGTCCGCTTTTCTTCAGAAATTGGGCAACGCCGGGACCAACACGGAACCGACCAAGGTGCCGTTTCGGACCCTCTTTGATACCCAGTACATTGCGATCAAAAAGTGTCTGTGTGAAGGCGTCGCCAATCTGTTCAAGGGGGTAGCCATCACCTGTGTCAACGATGTCCACACCACTTTAAGGAAATCGTTGTTTGTCACCAACATCAGCGAAACGGCGTCACCACCTTTACCAGGGGCTACTTCGTCTACCTCATTACTAGGGGCTACTAAAATACTCAATCCGGAGATTACCAAGACGGTGGACAATCAGATTGGCAATATCATGACGCATATTCTCAAAGACCCGTCGCCGCAACTTCGGGTGGACATTCGTCGTCATTTTGGCGACGGCTGCCAACCGCGGGCCGGTCCCCCGGTAATAAGAGGCGGTGACGGGGGGCGTGCCTATACGCGCAAAAAATATCACAAAATACAGTAGTATGTGATGGCGGTCAACAGTCTCGTAAATAATTTTGAAACACAATTGGTCCAGAATCGGACCCTGCCCAATGAAGTCATGATCGTATGTCCTACCCGGTTCTCCTGTCCGTGGTGCAACGAAGCCAAGCGGTTGGCGACCCAGTACGGTTTCTCCGTGAACACGGTATGGGACGACGTTACGGCCACCCTGGTCAACTACATTGCCGGAAAAAATGACCAAGTCCGAACCTACCCACGGTGTTTCATGGGCGGCCAATTGGTGGGCGGATACGAAGATTTGAAACGACGGCTGTCTTCTGCCCCTGCACCCGCACCTGCACCCGCACTCACGCCACCTCCTTCAGGTGGTCTTGGTTCAGGTGGTCTCGGTCCTGGCCCTTCTGGTCCCTCTGGTCCTTCTGGTCCCTCTGGCCCTAGCCCGTCGGATCCTTCCGGGTCCACGACGCCTTCTGCTGCTTCTGCTGCCGCTATGCCGCAACGACCGCCGATATCCAACATCAAGACGTTTTCCAGTGGTCTTTCCCCTTTAGAAGAAGGTTTATTTGCAGGTAGCATGATCCCGGACCGTGAACTCAACTGGGCACCCATTATCGGAACCATTGGTACCAGTTTGGCCCCCCTGTCCGACGATTTAAAAAAATGCCTGACCAACGGGTTCGCCGAACTGTTTGTCAAGACTGCCCCGGTCATGATTGACCGTATCATAGATTCCGTAGTACGCACCGCCGAAGAAGATCCTGTTGTGAAGACCCATTTAGAGCGACGGGTCCTCCAAATGATCCTGGAAATCAAAGCGAGTGGCGCTAAAGAGGCCATTCTCCGCAACCTGGACGGCGAATGCCGGGAAGTGTTCATTCAGTTGCAAAAGGGGGCGGGATTAGCGCCAGCAAAAGCGCCGGCAAAAGCGCCAGCACAGCCTAGCCGACATACCCGCCGTCGTCAACCGCGGCGTTCATAGCATGAGTTATTTACGGCACCGTATAATAAGTACAGTGCGGTAACAAAGGCCATGGCATCTACCGACGCAATCTTGGGACAATGGTTGCAAGATCTGTTGCAGTCTATGCCGGCGGCCCCGGGTTCTGAATCGGGTCATGAAGATACGTCGGGATTCTATATGGAACCGCCGTTTTTATCACGCGATGTCCCACGCGACTATTCAAGAGAAGGCACCACGGGCATCACGCGGTCATTCCTCCATAGTTATAATCAACTGATACAACTGTACCATACCAACATCATGGAGTATCAGCGTACCATTTCCTATATCATGGATTACCTGAACCGCGAACACCGGTCGCACCGCACCCAGGCCATTTTTTTAGATAACTTGGTGTACCCCTATAGCCGCACTATGCACGAATACAACGAAATCATGCGTGACTGTTTAGACACTTTGCACGATATTCAGCGCAGCGACACCCGACCCCCGGCCACGGCCCCGGTCGGAGCCGGATCCGGGGCCAACCCTGCGCCCATATGGGGGCCCGTGCGAATGGGCATGACCGCTCCCTCAGCGGCGGTGCGCCCCCGGGTCGGGCGCACGGTGACGCTTTTCCAAGACCTCCCGGCCGGGTACCGTACGGCGGCTCCGTTGCGCCCCCCGGTCCGGGTCCCAGCACCTGGACCGGCTTTAGGCCAACCGATGTTGACCCAAGAACAAATCCGTCGTACCACGGTCAACCGGATTTATAATGCAGCCCTTACCCAAGTGTCCGAGGCCGAACCGTCGGTATGTCCGATTTCCTTGGAGAATTTCCACGAAGGCGATTTGGTGACGCATATACGGCATTGCAATCATGTGTTCCATGCAGCCCCGCTCTACCGCTGGTTTCTACGCGACTCGCGTTGCCCCGTGTGCCGGTACAACCTGTGGGATGCCTCGTTTTCCGACGTCGGGTCAGGTACTGACGGTGCCGCGGCCGTCGCAGCCGTCGCAGCCGCAGAAACCCCACCGCGCAATCGTTCCCGTTCCGCAACGGAACCGACCTTGACCCTGCCGCCGACGTTTTCTCTCCATGATACCGCTACCTCTAACGCGAACGCTAGTGCGAGTGCGAGTGCGAGTGCGAGTGCGAGTGCGAGTGCGAGTGCGGCCGACAACCTGTTGCGTCAATGGCTCTCCACGATTGCCATGTCGTCTTCCCCGCCGCCCGGATTCACCAACATGGACCTGGACATTACCTACAGTATTGAATACGACGTCTCTGGCGTCCAATTGTGACCGCGTACTATATACGCCCTTTACGTCACTTACGTTCCTTACGTTCCGGTCTATGCGAATCACCAAGTACGTCAGTATTCCGGTGTTTGCCCTGAGTTTCCTGTTTGGTCTGCTCGCCGTCTACATGTTCAACCAGGGAGAAACCCGTAAGATTTACGTGTATCCCACCCCGGAGAATTTGAAAAAGATCCAATACAAAGATGGTACCGATACCTGCTTTGAATTCAAACAGATGGAAGTGGCGTGCCCGGCGAACGACACATTGATGTCTAAACTGCCTGTCCAGGCATAAACCGAAGGTGAGCTGCGCTAAACCGAAGGTGAGCTGCGCTAAACCGAAGGTGAGCTGCGCTAAACCGAAGGTGAGCTGCGCTAAATGAATGACATGTATAGGATCCTATACCTGTCATTGGGTTTCGGAAGTTGCCGTTCGCAACTAATGTGATTAGGATGTTTTTACACCGTTACCGCTTCTTGTTCTTCTTGCCTGCAGACGGCTTCGGCGCGGTGGCGCCCACCGTCTCGTTCAGGTCCAGACCCAAGGAACGCGACAATTCTTCTAAAGAAAGGTTCGGATTGGCCCCATTACCACCGGTCTGACCCTGGGTAGCGGCCGCCTTCAATGCGGCCTCGGCCTCCGCCATCTTCTTCTGCATCATGCGCGCCTTCAACCGTTCACGCATGCTCTGCTGCTGCGTCATCCGGTTGAGGGCATTCATGTCCATGCGCGCGTTCTTCGGCATGGGCATCCCCATGTTCTTAAACATGTCCTTGAAAGCCCCCATGTCGCCGCCCATGCTCTTCATGCGGTTGAGGAGGTCCGTCGCCTCCTTCATCAACTCCTCTTGGGACACCTCGCCGCTGCTCATCTTCTTCTTCAGTTTCTCGCCAATGGTCTGGATGAGCTGGCTGATCTTGGCGGGGTTCTTCATCAGCTTCTGCAACATGTCCTTCGTGGAACGGATGTCCTTGGCGTCTTCGCCTAAAATGCTGGACAGGTCGCCCGAAATCTCTTCCGCCAGTTCCTTGGCCATGGCCCCGATTTTGCCATCAAACAGGCCCTTCAGGTGGTTGTGCAATTCCTCTAAATTGGGCATTTTAGGGAAATTCGGGGGCGGCGGGATCGGTATCTCCTCGCGGTCGGACGGCTTGCCTTCGGTGTCGGCTGCGTCCCCGGTATCAGGGCCCTCGGGCGCCATACCTTGGAAGAAATCCGTCATGCTCTTCATGGTCTCCGTGAGTTTCTCCAAGAGGTCCGATTCGTCAATACCCTCAAACAGGTTCTTGGAGTCGCCGAACCGTGACCGGTCGTTGACACTGCCGACAATGGTAAACAGAATCAACTGCAAATAATTCCACAACACGTTGCAGGTATTCTCACTGACCCCCTCGCATTGAAAGAGCGTCTTGAAATCCACGCCCGGCAGGAACTCCGTGTTCGCGGTGCTCCCCGGTGCGAAAATGTCGGCGTTCTTGTACAGGATGTCAAAAAACCGCTCCGGAAACACCGCCGTGCAGTGCTGGAAAAGCCGCCGGACCTGTTGCTCGCGTTCCTCCGGTGCGAGGGCATCCAGTGCCGCCGCCGTCCATGCCGACCAAGACGCCGCGTACTCCGGAAACGTGGTGGACAAGTCGGCGCACATGTCAGATATCATCTTTTGAAAATTCTCGGGGACGATGGGGTGCGGGCCCTCGGTCCCGGCCCCGCCGGCGGCGGCGGCGGCCGCCGCCTTCTTCGCTTTTTTTTGATTCTTGGACGGCATCCTACAGCAATCCCTGTGTATAGGATAATGCACGTGTTTTTATGTGGTGATTTTCACTTGACTGCGTAAGGTTCACCTCCGGCGACCTCCGTCATCATGCTAAACACTGACGAATTCGTATAAGTGGTCGTGTTCCTCGTATACCAGTCTACAGGCATCGTACCAGTGCAGGCATTCGTAGCCCCCGTCGGCGTATACGAGTGTTGGTTTCCCTGGGATGTCATTCGCGAGGATGTGTACATATGACCCCGGAAGGTGCCTAAAGTTCCCTGGGTGACCCGCACATCGTCCATCAAGACTTGAATAAAGTCCACGTCGGCGTCCTCGGTGGCTACTTCCTTGCTGAGTTCCAACTCGCGGTAAAGTTGGGCCAATTCCGCATGGAGCGTCGCAATATCCGGACCCCGCACCGCGATCGCGTCCTCTGTCGTAGCGCCCTCTGTCGTAGCGCCCTCTGTCGTAGCGCCCTCTGTCGTAGCGTCCTCTGTCGTAGCGCCCTCTGTCGTAGCGTCCTCTGTCGTAGCGCCCTCTGTCGTACCATCGTCTCCGCGGTTCGGACCCATTCGCCGACCCAGCCGAGGTCGGTCCCGTACCGCCGTCTCGTAGGTTTTGACTCGGTACAAACATTCTTGGGTACGTTGTCTCAGCAAATATTTAGTCAAATCGGTAGGTACACGTTCCCCCGTGACGACGTCTACCAAGGGCGGCAACGCCGTCAGAATGTTCACCAGCGTTCCGTCCGCATTGCATATGTACACGGCCGCCTCGGCCGCCGCTGAGGCGGCGGCCTCCCCGTCTACGCCCCCCGTTTCCATGCATAGGTGATAATCCTTCTCCATCTTTCCGGCTAAAAGGGGCAGAACCAATTCGGTCGTCCACGCATTGGTACGCCAATCGTACACGCGCATCCCCTCGGTCATCCGGAGATGCAATATGTCGGCGTTCCGAGGAAACGGGTACAAGAGATTGTACAAGATCTCCCCGCAAATCCACCCGGATTTCTCCAACTGGTCCATGAACCGGTATTCGCCTAAAGGGGACCGGTCCGCCAGGTAATTGAGCAACATGCTGTCGTGGTCGTCGCCGACCCCCACGAAAATATGTTGGTCGGCGGGGTCCACCCACGCTTGGAGTTCGCCCGGGGTCTTTTTCCCCGCCGTCGCCTCGCCGTCCGTCATCTGAATATGGACAACGCGATGGCCGGGATGGCTGGCCCGGTACGTTTCCATCTTGGTATGCACGTATTTGAAGGATTTTTCCAGGTTGGTGAGTCCCCACGCATCAATGTGGTCCAGGGCGTCGTAAATCGCCGGCAGATGTTCCGGGACAATGTCCACGAAGCCGTCGTCTAAAGTAATTGGACCGGCCCCGGCCCCGGCCCCGGCACCGGCCCCGGCCGCGCCGCCTCCCGCGTCTACCGAACCCAGCGCCGTATATCTCTCTTGTAAAATATTGGTGACATCGTGGGAGAATACCAAGAAACAGATGCGTACCGAGACATCCCCCGACGACGTGTATTTAGCCACCATGGTACAGAGGTTTTTCAAGACATGTTGGATGTGTTCCAGCTTGGTGCGCCCGTCGCCACATACGTCGGTCATGGACCCCGAACGATCCAGGCTGACAAGGATGGCTAAAGGGGTGGACGACATCGGCACCTCGGGTACCTCCAAATGTACCGTGCCAAAGGTGGTCGTCCCCGCGGGCCAGGTACGAGGGCGCAACGTGTCAGACAGGTCGTCTGAGCTGTGCCATTCCAAATATCCTTCTATGGGCGCGGGGAAGGGGGCATTTAGGTGATCTATCCAAACGGCCATGATTTTTACTTTCAACCCACCAATCAGACCAAGTTACCTGTTATCGCCCGATGGGTTTATGTCCTTTAGTGTGGAACCCATTACAACGAGAGGTATAGGATCCCGACCCCGCCACCTCCGGGGATCTTTAGGAAAACGGACCAAGAAGGGGCGTTGCGTATTCTTGGAAACGCCCACGAGAGTACAGGATCACATACAATCCATTGGCCCTTCCGGGGATCTTTAGGAAAACGGACCAAGAGGGGGGCGTTGACAATTGTTACAACCCCCAACGAGACGTATAGGATCACATATGTCTTGTTGACCCCCTCCAGGGTTCTTTAGGAAAACCGACCAAGAGGGGGGCCGTTGTAAACCCTTGGACCCCCTTCCCCCAACGAGATGTATAGGATCACATACATTTCGTTGCCCTTCTGTCCCCATTCTTGGACCCCCCCTCCAGGGATCTTTAGGAAAACCCCTCAAGAAAAGGCCGCGGCCGCCTTTAGACGTGCAAGGCGCATACCAACGCCATCACAAACAAAAACAGCATCCATCCTTGCATGGATTTCACCATCACTTCGGTCGCCCGATCCGGATAATTGACCCCGTCCCCCGTCAGAGGAATCAACGACATGCCCAGCACGCTATGCACGAAAAACATGACCAAGGAGAATGCCATGAACGCCATGAACCAAAACACCAAGACAAACCCCAGTGACAGTGGAAACGTGGCCTGGACGCCGTTGATGAGGAACCCGTAAACCCCCTCTATGAAATAGACGGCCCTATCCACGACCCACAACACGCCGTCTATGATGATCTCGGCGATGCGTACCAAGATACTCAGTATCCATCCTATCATGCCCAAGAGGGGCACTTCTTTCACATTTACCGTCAGTCGGGGGTCCATCACTCAGTTATACTATAGCGCGAAACCGAGGTCAACACGAAAACCCACATAAAGCGTTGCGACGATAACAAGGTAGACGTTCAATACCCGGACCCACCCATTCCACCCACCGTTTACCGGTAGACCACATTATTCCTAAATAACATGTTGGCGGAAAACCCCATGGAGAACAGCAGCGGCGCGCCCGCCACGGTGGGCGATTACCTGGACGCCGCCGAAACCGGTTCCGTGTATTCGTTTGTACCGTATTCGTACCAAGACGAAGAATCGGTGTACAGTGACCGCAAAGGGAAAATGACGCGAGGAGGGCGCCCCTATACTTCGCGTACCAATGGGAACACCTTTGTCGGATCGGACCGCGGTCATCGCCGCATTTTCCAACAGGTGCGCGGCAAGCGGGTGCCGGTGGAGTTTTACTTGACGCGGTATGCCCCGGGCACCCACATCCGCAACGCCATCAGTGGTATCCGCGAGACCACGGTGGTGGGCCGCCAAGAGGAGGGCAATTATTTCAAGGTGGGGTTGTCGTTGCCCGAGGTGACCGGGGACCAGTACGGCGCGCTGTACTATTCGTCACCCGAGGAATACGAGCGCCACTTTTATACCACGGTGTCGCAGCCGATTAAAGAAAAATGGCTGGCCCGGGTCCAAAATTACGGGAACGTGTACGGCAGCGCCTAAATGGGTACCACCGCTTCCTCCCCACCCACGTAAAGACAACTTCATAAATAAGACCATTCGCATAGGCATGATCTTATTTTACTACACAGTAGCCGTGTTCACCGCCGGGGTTTGGTGGCATAGCGCCCACGAACGCGCGTTCCAGAGGCGGGCCGTGAAAGACACTTTCGTCGCCTCGTATGTCCGACCCCGTCTTACTTCGCCTCCGCCAGGCACCGTCCAAAAAAGGCGTCAATTTCGGTCAGGTTGGCACCTGTAACGCTGTCGTCACATACAAAAGTTTCATTTCCGCGGCGGTACATCAGCATCGCCGGCACCCCGGCCACCATTTTCTTCTTCATCAAGTAGGCGTACACCTCAAAACTCTCGTCCACGTCCACCGACACGCACTGGACCGTCTCCGGCATCGTCCGGAACTGGGCGTCCACCACGTCCTTGATTTTCTTGCAGGGGACGCACCATTCCGCGCCGAATTTGATGATGAGGCGGCCCGGGTTCTCTTGCAACAAACGCTTAAAGTCGGCCATGTCGGCAATCTCGTGAATGACCTCGGGCATGGTCCCCAATGAATGTATAGGATCATACATCACCGCATGTTTATGTGGTTTAGGCGTGGCGAACCCGTCGTCAATCTATCGCCGTAAGATATAGTAGAGCCAGGGCATGGAACCCGCCCTGTTTGTCATGGTAGATTCCGGCCGACCTCGACCCCAGGCGGCCGGGGGGATCCGCACCCATTATTATCCTATGGCTTGCCATGAATCCAAGCGTGGGGATACCATCACCTACAATTACCAAGGACGCGTCAATGACCCCAACATTGTGTATCATCCGGAACGCACGTCGCACCATGGCAAATTGGTGCTAAATTATCAGGCTCAGGAACTGACGTTGTGTCCTACCGCGGCATCCATGGCGGCGTTCCCTTTTTTGGCGGGCGGCGGCGCCGGAGGCGCCAGCGGCGCCTTGGTTATTACCCACCGCCCCCTCACCAACGGTCCCGTTCTCTACAGTTGCTTCATGTTGTCCCCGGCCCCCCAAGGTAGCATGGTCCAAGAGTCCACCCAACTGCAGCAGCTGCAGCAGCTCTTCCAAGCCAACGACAGCATGAAACGGGCCTACCAGTCTAAACCGTGCTATGTGAGCATGGACGACTATGTGATCGGACCACCCCGCCTCTTGGAAACGGAACACGACGGCCAACCGTGCATGGTATTGTATTATCCCGGCACCATCCCTGTTCTGCCGCGTATCCTGCCTGCCGCGGCCAAGGCCAAGGCCAAGGCCGCCGTGGAGGGGTTCACGGAAGGCGCCACCGCCCTCTCCAACATGATTTCTCTGGACACCAACGGCAACCCCCATGGATACGGTGCCACCACCACCCAGTGCGCGTCCACGGGTTCGGGCCAAACCCCCCCGGACCTGTCCAACTTGCCTCGGGTCCGGTCCTCCTACTCGGGTAACCCGGTGCAGCAGGTCGCCGGCGCCACCGTGAGCTCCGACCCCCGCTGCAAGGTATTTGATATGGCGCTCCAGGCCAACATCAGCAACCGCGCGGCCCTGCAGGATTTCGTCAACGAGATCTTCCAATACCGCAAAGACAACGACGGCCTCAATCCCTATTTAGGACTTTCCAACCAAGATTGCTACCAATCCTATGTGGACACGTTCTGGGGCGGCGAACAGAATTTCCTCAACTACTTGCTCCAACTGGGCGTCATCCTCCATCCTCAGTACAATTACTGGAATGCGGCCATGGTCGGCAACGGCTTTGACCCCGCCAGCATTGCGTACAATTTGGACGGCATGTGCTACGATTCGGCCACCGTGGCCTTTAACACAGGCCGGGCCCAGGCCGTCGGCTACGATTTCTTGAAACAGATTTATACCGTGGGCGTGGCCGATGTCAGTTACGGCATCAACCAACTCTATTCCGGGGTGCAGAAATTCGGCACGGGGGTCCTCAATGTGGTGACCGGCGGCAACGCTTCGGGACATTGCCCCAGTCCCACGGTCGGACCGAGTATGATGTTGCAGGTACCCATCTTGGACTCGCCCGACGTCACTTACCAAGAATGCACGATGATCCCCGCGGACGAATCCGAACAGGAATTGGTGTATTTGACCTCGCAGCAGCAGGTACTGGTACCGAACAATTCGCTCGTCGGCATGATTTTTTATTTCATCGTGTTTCTGATTATTTATTTTGGCACCCCCTTTCTCTACTTCTTTGTGATGTGTACGGTGCTCAAACACGGGTTCAACTACAGCGGGACGGCCACGTTTACCGAATATCTGCGCAAACCCCAGAATTTCTTGGGTCTCGGCAAAGTCCGCGGCATCTCGCTGCTGTTCAATATCCTGTACTGGCTCACGGTGCTCATTGTCTGGTCCGCGACATTGATACCCGGGGCCGATGCGGTGTCCCTCAATTCCGTGGTTATTCTCATGGTCATCGGATGGGCCATCGGCTACATCGGGGTGAAAAATAACCCGCCCCCCGAGACGTGTTTCTACTAGACTCATGGTTGTTACCCGCGATAAGGTAACAACCATACATTCAAGGCTCACGGCCGTATTTTCTCAAGACCATACCGCGGACTTCGTCGCAGTTGATGGCCGCTTTACACGCGTCGGTGAACGTCTTAATCTCGTTCCATTTCTCGTATTTGAACCGTCTGGGGTATTGCAACTCCCGCATAATCTCCTCTTTCATCTGTCGGTTTACCTCTTCTTCTTGGTAGCCAGGACGGAATCTGTCAAAGTCGCCGTAAAATAAAATGTCCCGGATGCGCGGGCTACTCATGTTTTGACCCGGCTGCACGGCCTCACAGTCTTTCTTGATGTCCTTGCTGCAAAACGGACAGAGGGGCGGCAGACCCTGCTTTTTACGTGAGACACAGTACATGTCCAAGCACTTGCGGTGAAACCGGTGCCCGCATTTGGTCTTCTTGTTCTCGCTGACCTTGACCAAGTCCTCCAGGCAAATACCGCATCTGTCCGGCGAACCCGGGGCATCCGAGCCCTCTTTTGCCTCCCCCTCGGCCTCGGCCTCCGACCCCTTTTTGACCGTAGCGCTCTTGGTCCCCCGCCGCTGCTTTGCGGGCGCGCCTCCGCGCCCCGATCCGACTTTGTTCTTTCGGCGTGTTTGGTTCAATTTGGCTCCCATATTGCCCTATACACTATTGCCCTAAATACTGGTCAAAAGGGGTTCCTGTCCTTATAGCTCGGACGGACGGGTCTTCGTTTCGTACGCTTGCAATTGGGCCATGAAAAAAGGGTTCGGGGATATTCTGGGACGGGCCCGTTTGACGGCAACAAACGCGTCATGAAAGGACATGTATTGGGTTTTCATCAGGTAGGCAATCACGAACGATGCCGAACGACTGATCCCCACGGCGCAATTGACCAAGACGGCGCCGTACTGCATGGACTCTTCTATCTGCTGGATGACCGGTTCAAAATCCAGCACTTGGCTCGTATGGTCCATGATCTCCCATTGGTAGACCCGCTTGGATGCGTATATTTCCGGCTTGATAGTGACGTCGTCTTTGCTCGCCACGCATACGATGGTATGGATGTTGTGTTGGTTCAGCCACGGCAAACGATTCACGTTGACCACGTTACCTAAATACAGTTTTCCAGGTAGAATGACACTCATTATACATGGACCGTCTGGTATTGTTCCACCGTGACGGAACCCACCTTGCCCCCCGGTTCGCGGGTCCTCACATGACGTATAGGAGCCACCATCACCTCCACGTTCCGGTCAGACTTGTTATTGGAGTGCTGTTTACACAGCAGCGCCCCCTGCACCATGATCTTGTGCCGCTGCTTCTTGTTCACGGCCCCCACGGACGCCATGCGTGCCACGACGTGCGACGACGGGCCACCTACGACATGAAACCACAAGTCGTCGGGGTCGGACGTATGAATCACCTCTTCGTTGTCTTGCGCGTGGCGACCAATGTGAAACGTGACCTCGGCCTTGACCGAAGGAACGTATAGGTTCATGACATGCATGTTTTAGGCGGTCGGTCTTGCGCGTGGCGACTAGGTGGTTACTATACCTTGAATTGAATGAACCCGCCCCCGTTTCATTCAATTTTTTTCAGCGAAGCGGAGGCGCCTCCACTTCGCTACAAAAAATTGCCTTTGGCCTAATTTTTTATCCAGTGCCTCCGCTTCGCTACAAAAAATTGCCTTTGGCCGAATTTTTTGCTCTTCGTTCCTTTTGTCTCCGCTTCGCTACAAAAAATTGCTCAAGGCTTACATTTAGGCCTTGGCGGCCCCGTGGCCGGGTTCCAAGACCGGCTTGAAGGGCGTATCCAGGTAGTCCTGGGCGACCGGCTGTGCCGTCACCATGGACGCCACCGCGGCCACTTCCAGGTTGGTGTCGGCGGCCAACGGAATGGTGCGCCGGTCCTCGTGCAGCCGGGTCTGATAGCCGTACTGCTGCAGACGGTCGTCGTCACCGCGTTTGACCGGGTCCGCCGGGAGACGGATGGAGCCGTCGTCCAGGGCGACGTTGACCGCGGTGTAGTCAATGACCGCCACCGTATCCGGCGCCGACGCGCTGCTAATCAGTTTGTAGGCCACCAAGACGAACAAGATGCCTAAAATGACGTGGCAATACAGGAACAGGAAGATGACCGCGACGAAGAGCACGAGGATCCCTAAAGGGTGATCCACGATTCCCGCAATGAAACGTGGGGTCGGGGCCGGGGAAAACAGATAGGCCAGGATGAGTACCAAGAGGACAATTTCCAAGGGGGCCATTTTCCCTATTTTCATCTGCATGTTGTTCTTCACCGCCATTATATACTATTACAAGATGAAAGCCTGCATGCAAAGCATGTAGACATTTGGTGCGATATATCATCAATAATGGAGTCCCGGTGGGCCACGTTGCCCGAGGTCTTGGTACGTCGGGTTCTCGCCTACACTGGTGTCATCAAATATCGTCGCGGCGAATATGTCAACCAGGTGCGACCGGAACAACATGCCGCGATCATGGCCATCCCCCGCGTCCTATCTCGGCCCCACCCCGCCCCTCCCCATAACGTCTATGTGCAATTCACCCGCGGAAACGTGCGACTGCAAAAGACCGTGATACATAGCTCGCATACGACGTCCCCTTGGTACGCGACCTACGACTATTTCAATATGGCGTACACCATGATTTGTTACGACGATATCTACTACGTTATGATCACCGAAAAAACGTGGAGCTGGTATGCGTCCCGGGTCCTGGCGATGATCCGTAGGTTCTTTGTACACACGTTCAAGGGTGTAAAAATTGAATAAACCGACCACATGACAAATACGAAAGCAACACAACGCCACCCATCCCCACCTACCATGTACAAGCCAACCCTGACCAAGAAACCCGAGACCAAGACGGCGGCTTCAGTGCCCCCTTTTGTAACCACCTCCGACTACCGTGCCCGCATCTGTGCCGGCGCGCGCATCGGAAAAAAAGGCTACACCATCCCCAAGGAACTGCTGGACCCGGCCGACCTGCAGTTCCTGTACCAAGACCTGTATATGATCCCCACCAAACAGGGTCCGACCTACGGCGCCCCGGGCGACACGGACCACCAGGCTTTTCCCATCTACCGCGAAAACAGCAAGAAAATCTATCTGCCCCGGTTCTACGCGTTGGAACGCTACGGACGACCGACCCAGTCCGATGCGCTTGGTACCCCCATTCGGATTGCCTGTCCGTTTGACAAACCCCTGCGCGATTACCAAGAAACCGTGGTGTCTACTTATTTGAACCATGTCAGGGCGGCCGGTAGTCAGGGCGGCATCATCACCATTCCGTGCGGCGCAGGCAAATGTTTGGCCAAAGACACCCCCATCCTGATGTACGACGGTACCATCAAGCTGGTCCAAGATGTGGTGGTGGGGGACCGGCTCATGGGCGACGATTCCACCCCGCGAACCGTCTTGACGTTGGCGCGCGGTCGCGAGACCATGTATAGAGTGCGCAGCCACGAGGCCGACGTGGACTATACCGTCAATGCGAGCCATATCTTGACGCTGGTGGCCCCGGGGTCCACGCAACTTGCCGAATTGTCCGACATCCCTGTGAGGGTCGCTCTGGACATATTGGAGCAGGTCCGAGGTCTAAGGGTCCCCGTGGAATTTGCCCCCATGCCTCTTCATCTAGACGGCCTATCCAACGTCTACACCGTGGGCAAGGACTGGGCGTCCAAGAACCTGGCACTCATGTCGTTAGGTCGTACGCCGAGGTCCTGCGACCCTTTGCCTCACCAGTACAAATGTCATACCCGGGAAACCCGGCTCCAACTGTTGGCGGGCATTTTGGACGCGGTGGGCTTCGCCGGCTACGGCGACGCGGCGACCAATGGCCGGTATGTGACCCGTCGGTACGTGACCGACGACGTGATCTTCTTGGCGCGTTCCTTGGGCATCGTGGTGCGCCGGAATCAGGATGGAGAGGTGGTTCTGACCGGACCCCGTTTGTCCGATATCCCCGTCCGGATCTTGCCACGGGCCACGGCCCCGGCCCCGGCCCCGGTCCATGGTGACCCGGCCCCGGAATTCACGGAAACGTATCCCATTACCCTGGACCTCTTGCCCGAGGACGACTACTACGGGTTTGAGATTGACGGCAACCGCCGGTTCGTCCTGGGCGATTTCACGGTCACGCATAATACGGTCATGTCCATCAAAATCATCGCATCCTTGGCGGTCAAGACCCTCATCATCGTGCACAAAGAGTTCCTCCTGAACCAGTGGGTAGAACGCATCCGCGAATTCATGCCCAGTGCACGCATTGGCCGTATCCAAAGTACCGTATTTGATAGCAAAGGCAAGGACATTGTCATCGGCATGTTGCAGACGCTCTACGACCGCGACTTTCCGGAGGACGCGTTTGACGATTTCGGTCTCACGGTGGTGGACGAGGTGCACCGCATCGGTTCCTGCCAGTTTTCCCGCGCCCTGTTGCGGATCCAGACGCCGTACATGCTGGGGGTCACGGCGACTTTGGAGCGCAAAGACGGCCTCACCAAAGTCATACACTATTTCATGGGGCCCACGGTCTACGCGGACAAGCAGGGACTGCAGTCGGACGACGGGTCGGTCCTGGTCCGGGGGATGGAGTTCGTTTCCAGGGACCCCGAGTTCAACGAGGTGGTCACCGATTTCCGAGGTAATACCCAAGTGAGCACGATGATCACCAAGCTGTGCAATCACGGCCCCCGTACCCGGTTCTTGGTGGACATTTTGCGCGGACTGGTGGCGGAGACCCCGGAAGCTCAAATACTGGTCTTGGGACACAACCGGTCCCTCTTGGTGGATTTGCACGACGCCATCGTGGACCTGGAAATCGCCACCACCGGCTACTATTTGGGAGGCATGAAACCGGCCGCCCTGGAGGCCACGACGGAGAAGCAGATTATTTTGGCGACGTATGCGATGGCGGCCGAGGGGTTTGACCACAAGAATCTGTCCATCTTGGTCATGGTGACGCCGAAGACGGACATTGTGCAGTCGGTGGGCCGTATTTTCCGACAGAAACATGCCCGTCCGCTCATTGTGGACGTGATTGATACCCACGACACCTTCAAGAACCAGTGGACGCGTCGCCGCACTTATTATAAAAAATGCGGGTTCCGGATCCACCATTGCCTCAGTACGGACCCGTTGACCTGGAAAACGGTCTATGAGCCCCGGGGGTCATCGGGTGCAACGCGGGTACCGGAGGATTCCGGTTCCGGTTCCGGTAATACTGGTTCGGGGGGAACCTGCCTAATACCCCTGGACGCTTTCGCACATGCCGATGACCACTGCATATTGTAGTCACAGTTCATTACACTGGAATACAATTGTAAAACTGTATAGAAATATATCCCAGATCTATATAATATTTTAGAAGCCTCTCCAAAATAAATTCTACAATAAATATGATTGAAGAATCGCCTACGCCGCCTCTTCCACCGCACGGTTCATGTGGTCAAATTGCGCCTTGTCAAGACACCGAATTTCACGATACATCGCACTGCATGTATGCTAACCTCCCTGTCGTTTCTTCCGCTAAAAAGGTTCCCAAAAAACGGTGTGGACCGACTAAGGAACGCCATATAAACTTGTCGCTCACCTTTCGTGATTATGTCCGCTCAGGGGTGCAGCTTAAAACCTACAAGGTGGCCGAACTCAAGGCCGTGGCCAAGTACAACCGCCTTCATATTACGGGGAACAAACCCACCCTCATTCAACGGATAGAGCAGTGTTTCCAGTCCAATGTTTCCGCGGTCGTGGTGCAAAAATACCTCCGCCGGTTCTTCGTGCGCCGGTCCTACCAATTGCGCGGACCAGCGTTCCGCGCGCGCGGCACGTGCGTGAATGAAACCGATTTTTTTACGCTGGAACCGCTGGCCGAGATTCCGTGGCAGGCGTTTTATTCGTACACGGACGACGCGAAGTTTACCTACGGGTTCAACGTGTGTTCCTTGATGACTCTGTTGAAACGCAAAGGTAGTGCCATGGTGAATCCTTATAACCGGGCCAAATTGCCGGAGAGTGTGGTGGCCGATTTCATCCGTCTGTACCTGTATATGATCACCCTGTATTCCGAACACATCAATGAGGAAGACGCCGACCCTTATACCCGCAACAATTATGCGAAACCGGTGAATGTGCATCTGTTGATTCAGGGGTATTACCACGGATTCTATCCGGAACGCGGGGGTCGGGCCTTGCGTGTTGGCCTGCCCCCTGCCACGACCACGGCCACGACGACTTTGAACCCGCGTGAACCGCCGCAGCAAAACACCTTGGTAACAGACGCGCCGACGTCGCGAAGTCCGGGGTCGGGGGTGGCGGTCACAGTGGAACATCTGGAGCGTACAATGGCGCGGATTCAGGACATCCGTACCCGACCTCTCGTGGCCCGTATGCAGGAACTGTTCATGGAAATAGACCAGTTGGGGAATTACACTGACGCCCGGTGGTTCCAACGGTTGTCCAAGCGCCAGTGTTTCATGTTCTACGGGCATCTCTACGATACGTGGCGGTACCGGGCGCGTATTCCCCAGAGCACCAAACTACGGGTATGTCCCCTCGGCGACCCCTTTTTGAATGTGATGCCGATGCGTATGCGTATAGACGAGGTGACCGAAGACGAAATCCGGGCAGGGTGCCTGACCGTGATGGAAAACATGGTCTACACGGCCCAGGACGTGGAAGACCGGAAACTGGGGGCACTGTATGTCCTGATGTCGCTTACTTTTGTCTCCCTGGAAGCCCGTCACAACCTGATGTGGTTGTACGAATCCATTGTGGTATGAAATCATGATTTGGTACCAAAGACCGGTACCAAATCATGGTATATGATCCTAAGAATTCTCAAATGTTTTTGGCGGTTTTTCGCCGCTTTCTAATACGCGTCGGTATCTTATAGTGAAGTTTACGGGTACGCCTTGTATCAGAAGGAGGTTTTGGCGAAGGGGGCTTCGGCGAAGGGGTTTTTAACATCGGTACCAAGGTAGGCGAAACGGGCGTGGCGCTTTTGGATTTCTTTGACGGTATGGGGTCCATTTCAATCATATGTTCAAGAGTACGGTCCGCTATGCGTGGCGATTCTTTCGCATCATGGGCAGATTGGATCATAAAGTTTTGATGTTTGGGTACGGAAACCAGGACATGGTCCTTGAACTTGAACGTGGTCTGGTCAAACTTGAGCATACCGGTAGTCTCCAAAATTTGCTCATAATCGGTCAATACCGTCTGAATCAGGGGACGACGCATGGGATGAAAAGAGGCGAGTCCCAAGAAAAAGGTGCGCGCCGAGTGGTAAAAAGCGTCGGGCACCAGTTTTCGTGTATAGCCCAACAGTTCCAGGCCGGCGACGCCCAGACCATACACGTCCAGCGTCATAAAATACTGATTCACGAAACGATTGTACGCACCGTCGTCGAGGTTCTCTCGGGTTTCCGTGACGAATTCGGCAAAATCGTCTATGGCGGCGTTCAACTCTTCCTCCGTGAATTGGACCATGGGTTTCAGTGAGTACATCCAATTGTTGATCTCAGAGTCCTCCTCGTATTTCAACGTGAATTTACGCTTTATGTAACTAGGAAGGCTCGGCTCGTACAACTCGTGAATCTCGTCCATGAACGCTCTGCGGGTCAACCAAATACTGTCATACGGAAAATACCACCAATTGATGTCCATTTCGTACGTATTCTTGCGGCATTCTTGGATGCTTTCCGGGATGGACTCCATTAAACCAAAGTCAATCAAGTACATGCGGCGTTGTTTTTGACAATACAGCACGTTCGGGGTTTTCATGTCATGGTGCACCAGCCGGTGTTTCAGCAACATTTGAATACCGCGCATGATTTGGTGGAAATCCACCCAGAATTCTTGGGCGAGTTTCCGGTGCGTGTCGGTCTCCTTGAGGTCTCTGAGTTCTCGTCCGTATTCTTGGATGTTCTTGCCGCCGTACTCCATGACCAAGAGTTGGTAATTGCCCATGTCTTTCAATACGGCCTTTTTCATTTCACATTTGGAGATGGATCGGATGTTGGCCTGCGAATCGTCCACATTACATACGTCGGGTTTCCCTAAATAATATTGGTGTTCGGGGTCCGCCTGTTGGATGAGGTTGTATTCTTTCAATTCGGTTTCGGCCTCTTTTTTACGGATGAGTTTAGACACTTTGCCCTCGGTGATTACCGACGACGGCGATTTACATTTCAACGGGGGGCGATGAATGCATCCATAACTTCCTTCGCCCAAGACCTGGGGGGGTTTGGTCATGATGATGGGGGCGGGTTCATATACATTGATGGGAGATTTGACCGTACGACCGCGGCGACAGCCGCGACGGCAGCAACGACATAAACATTGGCGGGTATTCTAGGAAAGAAGTGAATACATGCAGTCCAAGCGTCCTTACGCCACGGCCGCAGCAGCGGGGCCAGCAACTGAACCGCGACCGAGGGGGGCCTGGTCTTACAATACAAAGGGCGATGGCCCAGACAGGCGTCCGGCGCATAAATACTACGATATTTGCAATAATTGTGGAAAGCATGGCCATACCTTCAAGCAGTGTAAAAACCCCATTACGAGTTACGGGGTCATCGTGTTTCGTCTGGCGCCCAACCAAGAACGACAGTATTTGATGATCCGGCGCAAGGACACCCTGGGGTATGTGGATTTTATGCGGGGCAAATACTCCGTCTCCAACCAAAAGTACATTTTGAACATGCTGCAGCAGATGACGGTGCAAGAAAAGGAAAAGCTACGCACGCGGACATTTGACGATTTGTGGTACGATTTATGGAAAGAGGAACTTGTGCATACCAAGGACCCCCCGCATGCGAAGGACCCCCCGCATGCGAAGGACTCCCCGCATGCGGCCATCCCGGAGGACGATATGATGGGAGACTATGTGGACCCGCCGGACTTGTTACCGATGGACCCGTCAGCAATAGATACGGAAACTCAAGGAGAGGATACGGACGACATTTTGCCGGAGACACCCTTGTCCCCCGGCCAAGTCTACAGCACCTACAAGCAGGAGGAGATGAATTCGCGCGAGAAATTTCATTACTTGGCCACCAAGAGCATGGAGGAGGTGATGAACCAGTCCAATTTGCCCGCAGAGTACCGTCAAGTGGTCGCGGGCAGCGGCATCACGATTTTACAGCACCTCATTGCGTGTTCCAGCCGGGGCGAAGGGTGGACGGAGCCCGAATGGGGATTTCCCAAGGGGCGGCGTAATTTCCAAGAAAAGGACTACGATTGCGCGTTGCGTGAAATGACGGAAGAAACCGGGTACCCGGCGCACCTCGTCAAAAACATCAAGAATATCCTGCCGTTTGACGAGATTTTCCTGGGGTCCAACTACAAGTCGTACAAACACAAGTACTATTTGATGTACATGAAGTACGAGGATTCGTTGTCCATGGACCGCTACGACAAGAGTGAAGTGAGCATGATGAAGTGGAAATCCTACGACGAATGTTTAGCCTCCATCCGTCCGTACAATTTGGAGAAGAAGCGGCTCATCACGCACATTGAAACCACACTGACCAAATACCGGGTTCGGGGGATCCTGTATAATTAGGACAAACGGTGTAATGAATATGTCTACGTATTGTAGTAGACATATTTACCCAAAACGGCATGAATCCGGGTACGGCTACCACTCGGAAAAAAAAGTCGGACCTTCCTCGCTGTCCCAAAGGCACGCGTCGCAACCCCCGTACCAATCAATGTGAACCCTTTTTACTCAAGAGTGAGGCGGCGGCCCTATCCAAGGATGAGGCGATGGCCCCGGCGCCTACCCAAGAGAAAATACAGGCCCCGGCCCCGGCCCCGGCCCCGGCCCCGGGCCCTAAATTGGAGGTGGTGTCTACCCCTGAATTGGATCAAACGCCGGAAACCCAAGAGATTTATGCCACCACCCTCCAGGCTGTGACCGAGGTGCTCTATCCTCGTTTAGACGACCCCGAATTTGGTCTAAAAATCGCCCAGAAAAAGCAGTTTTACGACACGCGCTACGACGGCCGCATCGTGCCGATTCGCGAAGAAACCGAACGTCGGTGCCGGGCCCCCTTTGAGCTGCTCCCCCATCAGCTGTTTGTCAAGAATTTCTTGTCCATGCAGACGCCCTACAACAGTTTACTCCTATACCATGGTTTGGGGACAGGCAAAACCTTGTCGGCCATCGGCATCGCCGAAGAAATGCGGTCCTACATGAAGCAGGTGGGGGTGACCAAACGCATCTTGGTCGTGGCCTCGCCCAACGTCATCAACAATTTCCGGTTGCAACTGTTTGATGAGAACCGTATGTACCAAGAAAACGGGCTATGGCACGGCCACACCAGCGTGAGCCAGTCGCTTTTGGACGAAATCAATCCCACCCATCTGAAGGACCTGAACAAGCAACAAATTGTCGCCAACGTGAATGCGGTGATCAAGACGTTTTACGATTTCAAAGGGTACATCAAATTTTCTAATGAGGTGGCGGTGGCCCTCAAACCGTTTTCGGCGACGGACCCGCGGCGCATTCGGAAAATCCAGTCCATGTTCAACAACGGGCTCATCGTCATTGACGAGGTCCACAACATCCGGTTGACCCGGGACAACCAAGACCTGACCACGGCCAACTATTTGATGATGATTGCGAAATACGCCAAAAACGTGCGGTTTGTGCTGTTGTCGGCCACGCCCATGTACAATTCTTACAAGGAGATTATTTGGCTCACGAATCTGATGAATCTGAACGACCGTCGGCCCGAAATCGCCGCCGACCAGGTGTTTGGTCCGACCGGGGAATTTCGGGCTGGAGGCGAGGAACTGTTGCGCAAGAAATTGACCGGCTACGTGTCTTACGTGCGCGGTGAAAACCCCTATACCTTTCCTTTTCGGATGTACCAGACCCGGGAACCCGAAACGGAAAAGAACGGGTCGGTGCAGCAACCCAGGAAGCTGCCTGAAGGGCAGGGGTCGGAAGCAATCGTGCCCGCATTACCGACCTATATGACCCGTCTGGGAACCGTTCAGGAGAGCGTCTACCGGTTGGTCTTGGCCCGGATGACCCCTCAGACTGCGCCTTTTGCGCCGATCCCTCCTACGGATGCGTCAGCAAAGTCGGAGGCAAAGCCGAAAGCAAACTCGGAGGCAAAGCCGGAGGTGGATGCGTCGGCGGGATCCGTGGATACTAAGGATGCCGATGGGCCAGAGGCGGAGTCACCTGTGACGGGCGAGGCCTTGCGCGCCGTCTTGGAAAACCTGGACAACGTGGGTTACGAGCAACTGCGGGTTCCGATACAGGCCCTCAATATCGTGTTCCAAGCCCCCAAGAGTGGGACCCCCGACACCTTGGTAGGGAAGCAGGGACTGGACCTCGTGGTGGACATGACCAAGAATAAGCAGTTTACGTATCATCGCGACCAAGAGGGGTTTTTTGAACTGGAACGCTTGCGGCCCTTTAGCCATAAAATCACCACCATCTTGGACCGTATTCGGGGGTCCGTCGGCATCGTGATGATTTATTCCGAGTTTATTTACGGAGGCGTGGTGCCGATGGCGCTGGCCCTGGAGGAGGCGGGGTTTGTCCGTGCGCCCGGTATCCGCAGTCGGACCCAGTCCATGTTTGTGCAGCCGCCGACCAAGCGCGCAGCAGGCCCTCCTCTGCGCTACGCAATGATCACCGGCGACCAAGATTTTTCCCCTGACAACCGCGAAGAATTGGCGCAGTTGAACGACCCCGCCAACCGCTACGGCGACCGCATCAAGGTGGTGCTCATTTCCCGGGCGGGGGCCGAGGGCCTGGATTTCAAAAACATTCGCCAAATCCACATCATGGAGCCTTGGTACAATCTGAGTCGTATTGAACAAATCATTGGACGCGGGGTGCGCAACCTCAGTCACTGCGATCTGCCGTTTGAAGAGCGCAATGTGGAGATTTATATGCATGCGAGTACCGCCGAGGACGAACGTTTGCCGGCCGCCGACGCGTATTTATATGAACTCTCGTTCAACAAGGGCCGACAAATCGGGCGGGTGTCCAAGGTGCTCAAATCGGTCGCCGTGGATTGCCTGTTGAACCGGAGTCAACAAGATTTCACGGTGGAAAAGTTGGCCGAACTCACGGCCAACCAACAGATCAAAGTCCGCACGTCCACGTCCGGTGGGCTCGTGGACTTTCAACCGGGGGACCGACCCTATACCGCCATTTGTGACTACAGCGACACTTGCGAGGTTCCGTGCCAATCAGACGTACCCGAGTCAACCTTGACCGAGCACCAACGTACCAGCACCTACAGTCTCAATTTCCTGCAGGCCAATCGTGTGCGTATCACCGACCTTGTGCGGCAAATGTTCCGGGAGCAGCCCTATTATCCCGGCGACGTCTTGGTGCAGTCCATCCAGGCGACGCAACCCGCCTATTCCGTGGAACAGATTTACTATGCCCTGACCTATTTGTTGCAGAACCGCAACGAGTATTTGGTGGACAACCATGGACGGTTGGGACATCTCATCAACCGGGGCGACATTTACGCGTTTCAGCCGGTGGAAATCAGCGACGAAAGCATTTCGGTCTTTGACCGCACATTTCCGGTGGAAACCAAGGTGTCCAAGGTGCGACTGGAGTTGCCCAAGACGTTGGAGGGCCCGGCTCCCCTGACTGCGGTTCCCGTGGCCACGGCCACGCCTACGGCGGCCACACCTACGGTGACCGAGATGGCAGTGACCACGTGGATGGACCATCTGGCGGCCGACCTGGCCGACCTCCGCGCCACCGTGAGCCGCAAGGTGAAAACCAACCGGCAATCGTGGACCGACTACATGCACGCCGGCGATTTGGTGCCGACCCTCCGGGACATGTTCGGATGGGGCGTAGAGGACGTGGAACGCTACATGATTCACCATGCCGTGGACGTGTTGCCACCGGCGACCAAGCGCCGTCTGGCCGACCATTTTTTGCAACATCCGGCCGGCGCGGAGTCCGACACCAAGATGACCGTCCATCTACGCGAGTATATGAGCACCCATATCCACCGCATCCAAGGACGCGAGTTCTTGGTGCTGGCCAACGAAAAGAATGCCTGGGAAGTGTTCAAAAGGTCGGAAACCGGGCAGGAATGGGTACCCGGACAATATACAGACACTCAGTTGGTGCAGCGGAACGTGGTGGAACCGTTGCGCCGCGCGGCGCAACCACGGGAAGAACGTTTCGGTTCCTTGGTCGGATTTTTCACCAGCGACACGACCAAGGAGCGATGGGTGACCGCGCCGACGTTCAAAATCAAGGATTTCACGCGTAAAACCACGTCGCGGGCGGCCAAGGGCGAAAATCTGCTCAAGGCGGGCAAGAAACGCGAGGTGGCCTTGATCCAATTGGCTCTGTCCAACCTGGGCGAGGTAGAAGGGGCGATTCCCGAGTTTGACACACCCGCTTACAACCAAAGTAGCCTCAATGTGCTCATGGAACTCTTGGTACGTCACGGAACGTCGGACAAGCAGCGACTGTTTTTAAATCCGGAGATGTATGCCATATTGGGGGTACTTTTCTAACATGAGTCGGCCTGACCTCCTTGTAAAAAATTGAATCCGAACCCGTATAGACAGATGTTTTCTGTAACACCATATATATGAGCATGGCCACCGATAACAAGACCTATTTGTACATTACGTCCACGTTGACGACCAAGATTCCCGTGCATATCACGGAGGTCGGTCAAACCATTCAGCAAAATTTAGAAGAAGTCTTGAGCGACCGGGTCGCCAACCGATGCATAGAGGAAGGATACATTCGTCCCGGGTCCATTCGGATTCATACGTATTCGGCAGGCACGGTTCGCAACGAATTCGTGGATTTCCACGTGATTTATCAATGTCAAGTGGCGTCGCCAACGGAGGGTCAGAATTTGGAGTGCACAGTGAAGACGGTGACCAAGGCGGGGATCCATGCTCAGTGCGTGGACAAGGACGGTAATGTGCCCATTACAGTCTTTGTCGCCCGGGACCATCATCAGAACAGTCGGGATTTCCAGCATGTGAAAGCGGGGGATCAAATACGTGTCTCGGTCATTGGCACCCGGTGGGAACTCAATGACCCGTACATTTGTGTGATTGCGCGGTTGGCGCCGCAGACGTGAGCGTAGTATCCTGTTTTTTTTATTATGTTCATAGCCTATAACATGGAAGCCCTTGCGTCCAAGTACCAAGGCCTTTGTGCTACTCATAGCGATATCAATGAGCATTTACCCACCCTCTACAAATACGCCAAGGAGTGTAACCGTATCTTGGAAACCGGTGTCCGGGGATGCGTGTCCAGTTGGGCCCTGGCTTATGGCCTTTTGAACCCGGTCACTCATGAAGCCGGAGGTCACACGACACCTTACCTCTTCATGAACGACATTGAGGAATGCGACATTGGTGACTTTTTAGCGTGTACACAGAACCTCAATATCCAGGTAGAATACCAGTGGATCAACAACCTGGATCTCTCACTCAACGAGCCGGTAGACATGGTGTTCATTGATACATGGCACATTTACGGGCAACTTAAGCGCGAACTGGCCAAATTCGCGCCTTTCACCACAAAATACATCCTGATGCATGACACTACGATAGACGAAGTGGACGGCGAATCAGTGCGATTTAACTCGGATGTTGAAGAACAATCGCAAAAATCGGGTATTCCAGTGGACGAGATTCGGTGCGGACTGGGTAAAGCTATTGATGAATTCCTACAGAACAATCCGGAATGGAAACTCAAAGATAAATTCACCAATAATAACGGTCTCACCGTTCTGGAAAGAGTCATATAGAGCTATATAGAGATTTGGTCATCTATATACGAATAGAAACCGTGGTTACCATGGCTTCCATGGCATCTACCAAGATCAAATACACGGCGGTGATGGTGGAATTCCGCGAACACCCCGCCTACGCATTTGTATTGGACAATTTCTTTAGTACCTTGTCGGAGGAATGGGGGTTCATCCTTGTGCATGGAACGAAAAACCGCGATTTTGTGGTTCGTATCGCCCACGAGGTGGCAGAACGATACGGACAACCGGAACGTATTCTGAAAATCATAGGATATCCGGTAGAAAATATGATTCGGATTCAATATAGTACACTCATGAAGCAAGCCAGTTTCTATGAACAAATAGATACCGAAATCATGTTGATTTTCCAGACGGATTCGTTGTTGCTCAAGTCAAATATCCATAAATTGGACGCATTTTTAAAGTACGATTACGTAGGAGCGCCGTGGACAAATGAGGGGGTCGGTAATGGGGGACTTTCTCTTCGGCGCAAATCCAAGATGTTGGCAACCATTGCGACGCGCAATCCTAATAACATTCATGATGTAGAAGACGTGTATTTTTGTGATGATAGTAATCCAGTCAAGTTAGCAAAACCGTCATTTGAGGAGGCCAAGGTATTTTCGGTGGAAAATGTTTATTATCCCGACCCCGTCGGGGTGCATCAATATTGGCAGTTGAAGAATCATACCAATGGTCACGAGAACATGAAGCAATTGGAGGAGCGTTACCCGGAACTGACTGAACTGCGTCGTCTCAATAATATATGGTAACGTTGTCTTGCCGATTAAAATAGGCAAAGATGCGAAAAGACCAGAGTATGAAATAGTATAGAATCGTCCCTACATACGATTCTATATGATCGTTATTTACCGATTCAGCGACAAGGGGTATCCCAAGAACAAACCGGATTACGTGACCAAACGCGGCTGTATCCTCCACGCCTTGCGGGTATTTAACGGCCACCCGTTTTACGTGATTGCGGACAATACCTCGGACGAAAGCTATGCATTTTTGATGGAGCATGTGCCCGATTCTTCCAACAAAGTGATACGTACCACATTGTCCAATGCCGGGGCCTACATGTACGCGGTTAAATTTGCGATAGATACCTTCCATGACGATGATGTGGTGTATTTGGCCGAAGACGATTATGTATACACCCCCGATGCACCGGGCATTTTGGCGGAGGGTATCGCTATTTCAGATTACGTCTCGGGGTACGACCATCCGGATAAATACGTGAATCATAATGAAGGGGGACCCAATCCATTTATTCAAGACGGTGGAGAAGTGACCCGGGTGCTGTTGACGGCGAATCACCATTGGAAATACACCAACAGTTGTTGCATGACGTTTGCGTGCAAAGTCAAGACCCTCAAAGCGGATTGGGATGTCTATATGAAGTACTGCAATGGTACACATCCTCATGATTTTCCATTGTTTTGTGAACTGGTTCAACACCGTGGTCGGCGGTTGATATCGGCCATTCCGGGGGTGTCCACGCACGGAGAGACCCAATGGCTGTCGCCACTCGTGGACTGGGAGGAGATAATGAACCGGTAATCATAGTTCCCGTACAAAAACCCAATGACCTGCATTTAAATATTCATCAAAGTACGATTCACGCTGGTCCTCTCCTGATATCATAATCACGTCTCGTGGGTCGTAGGATTCTTTGACAATATCATAAAAAGGAATTCCCTGGCGAAATCTTCCGTAGACCACCATATCGTATTTGTGGTTGCGTATATCATTGATGATGTCTTCGTCACAGCTACTTCCTTGATGTAAAGCGGGGTCAATCAATCTACTATAGGATATTCCCTTGCCGTATAATTCATATGGAGGAGTAGTACAGTCAGTATAAAGATGATTGACACGAGGGTAATCATGACAAGCACTTCCCATGATTTCCTTCAGCCCGTGAAGAAGAGTGCATCGTTGGTAGTCTGGTCCAACCCAGGTTGACAATAACAGGATGCTTTTTGCTTGGGTATGTTGACAGGTCTCCAAGAAATAATCGGCCATTTTCCGTGTCGTCAAATGCGACCGTGTATAGTCCAATAATTCGCGGATGATGGGCTGGTATTGTGCCGGGTCCATGGTCTCAATGTCTTGGTCTTTCCATGTGGAATAAAATGCACTGTACCTCTGAACGAGTTCTTTGGGGAAATGTGTCATAGTGAGAGGTGGACATTGTTCCAAGTTCTCAAAGAATGGGATGGAACCATTGGCCAAGATTTCGTAATGCCGTAAACAATCCCATCCTCCTTTTTTCATAGTGGTGGCAAATACGGAGGATTGATATTCTTGGTAATAATCCCCTTCATTTTGGTAAATATATGTGGACAGGTTACCAGGGATGAGGTCGGACATCCATTTCGTTTTGGGTGGTACATCCTGCACGATTTTGCACGCCGGAATGGAAAATCCAATTGGTGCGAGACGGCTCATAAAATTTATATATATATATGAAATATATATTCACTCCTTATGAAAACCGCATAAATGGAAGTAGTTATAGTATCAGTAAACGCATGGCCAGTGAACCCGTTCATTCTACCCCCCAAGACTTGGCCGCTAAGGAGCAGCAATTAGAAGCCATGAAGGCCACCATTGAACGGTGGAACAAGACCCAGCACATGGAGGTGCTCAATATCATCAAGAAGAACCCCGCGGTCAAATTGAACGAGAACCGCAACGGGGTCTACATCAATTTGTCGTATTTGCCGGAGGAGACTCTGCAGGAACTGGCCCAGTACTTGGACTATGTGAGAGAACAGGAGACGAACCTGGAAAAGGTGGAAACCCAGAAGGAGGAATTCAAATCCGCCTTTTTCCTGGACACGCGCTAAGGACACAAAACCACATAAACGCATTGTAGTATAGACCTATGTATACGATATAAAACGCTGCACCGCACCACCACCACCATGAAAGAAATCACACCGTTTTTACATGCGGCCCTGTATCAGCGCGACGGCCATTATCAACGCATCACGACCTTTGAGCAGTTGGCGACGGCCTTGTCGCCGTGGATGTTGACCAAGGAACATCGCCAGACGTGGTTCTCCCCAATGAGAGTATATGATCCCCCCGAAGTAGAAGAGGCGGCGACTCCTGTCCCCCCGTCCCCTCTCCCACCGCCCCCCCAAGTACAAGTATATGATCCCCTTGCGGAGGCGCCATCTGTTTCGCCTGTTCTTGATGTACGTGAGTCATCAGTTCTTTCCGAGATACTTCCGAAGCCATCTGCGGCGAGTCAACGGCCGCTTCCCTCGCGCTTTTCGCCGCGCAAGCCGGATTCCCTGTTTTGGTCCATGTTTATCGCCCATCACGGTGTGGATGCTTTTCGCGACATCGGGAGCAAGTACATGAACCGCGAACTGGAAGAAAAGGCGCATATTGTGGAGTTTATCAAAAACAACCGTCCCCTGTTGAAGGCCATGAAAATCACGGTGGCCGCTACCCAAGAAATGATGGGGGATTTGCTCACCAACAAACAGACGGTGTTGACCATGGTCCCCGCCTTTGCCATGTACTATGGGGCCACCATTCGTATTGTCTGTGAGCAAAGCCGCACGTATTTGGAGTATCTGCCAACGAGCGAAACGCCCGGTTGCCGACCCGTAAGGCTGCCCGAAGGGCAGCTTCCTGAGTTGTGTTGCCGACCCATATACACGCTTTACCGTATTAAAACCGGCCAGCGCAGTTATTCAGACTACGTGGTCGCACTACCTGAGGTCGGAACGGAAGACCATGCAATTATATGTACCACCGCACCACCCCCGTTTCTCAAGTTGGAGAGTCCGACGAAACCTCTCCGAGGTATCAGTACTTATAAAACGGCCGATTTAGATGCCTTGGTCAAACAGTTGGGGATCACGTTGCCTTTGCCCTCGGCAGGGAGTAAACTGAAAAAAAACGACGTGTATGTCGCCATTTCCCGACATTGCGAAACCGCGTGGATCTAGTCAAGGGAGCGAAAATTAGGTCACAAGACAATTTTTGTGCTATCAGTACAGAAATTAGGTCACAAGACAATTTTTGTGCTATCAGTACAGAAATTAGGTCACAAGACAATTTTTGTGCTATCAGTACAGAAATTAGGTCACAAGACAATTTTTGTGCTATCAGTACAGAAATTAGGTCACAAGACAATTTTTGTGCTATCAGTACAAAAATTGATTCTGGTTCTCTCTGAGAGAACAAAACTCAGATAGAAGTATCCAGGTATCTTATAGAAAACCGCTCGGTCCGCGATCCACATGAACCGAGGTGCGTCTCCCCCCGGGGAGGGTGCCGCCAAGCAATTTGAAGAGATGGTCGCACTTTATTTGAAAACCAATCCCTGGATTTCCGGCGCTAAATACCAGACAAAAAATGTGCCCGAGTTGGAAATCCGGTTTGGTACTCAAGCAGGGAAACATCCCCTGGCCCGGTCCATCAGCAACATAGACTACGAAAATGTGGTCAAGGCCCTGTATTCGGCGGGATTCGCGCCCCTAGACGGCAACACGAATGGTCTCCATATTTTGCGGATTCAAAACGAGTACTACGACCGCAAGATGAATCGTCAGAAACTGTCCAATATCCGTGCCGAGGTGGCCGGCATGGACCTCATCCAAGAGTACTGTCGCACAAACAGTTTGCCTAAACTCTTGGACATGCCTGCCCAGGCCAACGCCAAGTCCGACAAAATCAAGTTTACGCAGAAACGGACGGCGTCCCAGGGTAGCGGCGGCGAAGCCGCCGCCGGCAATTTTGTGAAACCCGTGGATTTCCCCGACTGGGGCTTCCGCGTCAGTTACCAGAACGAAACATACTTCAGTCCTCGCAGCGACGCCACCCGCAATATCCTGGCCGACTGGGCCAACAGCAAAAAGACCTTCCGTTACCTGAACCGCGTGCGTTTCGCGCACCCTGACCTCCCCTTCTTCGTGGACCTTTCCATCGTGAAGACCTCCAAAACCACCCACCGCATCATGGTCCCCCAGTATACGGTGCAGGATGCGGGGGTCTTTACCAATCCCGAAACCTACGAAGTGGAACTGGAAGTGGACAATCAACGTATGGGGGAGCGGTCTCTCCCGGAAGTCATGGGTATCCTGCGCCGGGGCATCCGGCTCATTTTAGGCGCCTTGCAGGAAACCAAATACCCCATCGGTCTGGAGGAAACCTCGCGTGTCCTCTTGGACTACTTGACGTTGACGCAACAAGACGCGCAGCCGGGCGCCGCGGACCCCGAGACGTGGACCACCTTCCTGGCCCGCCGCGACGCCAAGGTCGTGTTGCCTAAATATTTCCTGGGACCCAGTTCCTACACCTTGCAGATGGAGAATATCGTGCCCTACGACTCTGTGGGGCAGCTGATTCCCAACATCCGCAACCATTACACAGTGACCGACAAGGCGGACGGCGAGCGCCGGCTCCTCTTCGTGGCCCCCAATGGAAGAATGTATATGATCACCCCGGCCATGCATGTCATCTTTACCGGCGCCATGGTCATCCGCACGACCCGCAAAAAGGGTGCCGCCGCGGAAGAAGGGCGCGACGCCGACCTCTACAATACGATCCTAGACGGCGAGTATATTACACATGACAAGCAGGGCGTTCCACTGTCCCTCTACATGGCGTTTGACGCCTATTTTGTGCGAGGGAAGAGTGTCCGCAAAGAGGGCTTCTATCCGCTGAATGTGGAGGACCGCGCGAAAGGCAATTTCCGTTTCATGCATTTAGATGCTTATTTGCAGGCGCTGGATCTGCGACCGGTCACGGCCGACCCCGCTGCCGTCGCCAAGACTGCCCCCACGTCGCTCACCCCCATCGCAGAGAACGTCCCTCTTTGCGGCATTATCTTACAGAAGAAGAACTTTTACGTGGCCTCGCCCCCCTCGGGCCACTCCCACGGCAGCAGTGCCGACGACCCCATCTTCGCCGCCTGTGCTGAACTGTTGGCTAAAATAGACCAAGGGCATTTCCCCTATAACACCGACGGCATCATCTTCACTCCGGCCAGCATGGGGGTCGGCGCCGACCGCATCGGTGAAGCCAGTCGCCCTCAAAAAATCACCTGGGCCCATTCCTTCAAATGGAAACCGCCCGAGTACAATACCATTGATTTCCTCGTGACCGTCCAGCACGACAAGCGCGGCCAGGAAGAAGTGCGCTACCTGTACGAACCGGGTCAGAGCCTCTTGGACGGTGCCCAGACGTTGACCCAATACAAGACATTGATACTGAAGTGTGGGTATGACCCGAAGGACCACCGCAATCCCTACAACGACGTCTTGCACGGTCGGCTTCCCTCCGGTCATGGGGAGAGGGGCTCGGACAACGAGGAGAAATACAAGCCGGTGGTGTTTCAGCCGACGGACCCTTACGACCCCAATGCCTGCTTCTGTCACGTGGCGTTGCGCGACGTGGCGGGTAAAGAGGGGGTCATGGTGACCGAAGAGGGCGACTACTTTGAGGCCAACATGATTGTGGAGTTCCGGTACGACCTGACGAGGGAAGGGTCGTGGAAGTGGGTGCCGTTGCGGGTGCGGTACGACAAGACGGCCGAGCTGCGCGCGGGTATGCATAATTACGGCAACAGTTTCCACGTGGCGAACAACAATTGGACATCCATTCACGAGCCCATCACGCGGGGCATGTTGACCACGGGCGAGGGTATTCCCGACCGACCAACCACACAGAACGACGTGTATTACAACCGGAAGACGAAGGATACCAATACCCAGGCTCTGCGCAATTTCCATAATTTGTATGTCAAGCGCCGGCTGATTGAGGGGGTCTCGCAGCCGGGGCAGCAGTTGATGGATTTCGCCTGTGGGAAAGCTGGGGATCTGTCTAAATGGTATGCGAGCCGACTGAAATTCGTGCTGGGTCTGGACGTGTCGCGGGACAATATTCATAATACGTTTGACGGGGCCTGTGCCCGGTACCTGGGCGAGTGCAAGAAACATGGCGAGGCCAACATGCCCCGGTGCCTCTTCTTCGTGGGCGACAGCGGCAAGAACATCCGGCATACGGGCGACGCGTTTGCCAGCACCACCGAACGCGGGTACGTGAAGGCAATTTTCGGGCAGGGGGACAAGGACCCGCAGGCACTGCCGCCCACCGTCTTCCAGGCCTACAGCGTAGGCGAGCCCGGGTTTGACGTGGGGTCGTGCCAATTCGCCATCCACTACTTCTTTGAGAACGAGGTGGTCCTGCACAGTTTCCTGCGCAATGTGAGCGACTGCATCCGGGTGGGCGGCTATTTCATCGGGACGACGTACGACGGCCAGACCGTCTTTGACCGCCTGCGCAAGAAGCCCAAGGGCGGCGCCTGGACCCTCATGAAGAACAGCACCAAAATCGCGGAAATTGTCAAGGATTACGACGAGGACACATTTCCGGAGACGGAAATGTCCCTGGGTTTCCGCATTCAGGTGTACCAAGAGACCATCAACCAGGTCTTCCCCGAGTACTTGGTCAATTTCAAATATCTGACGCAGATGATGGAGATGTACGGGTTTCAGTTGGTCACCAACGACGAGGCGCAGAAGATGGGCATGCCGGCGGGGACGGGCACCTTTGAAGAACTGTATACGGCGATGATGCAGGAGGTGCGCCGGGGCAAGCGCAGCACCCAGCAAGATTACGGTGCCGCAGCCGACATGTCCGAGGACGAAAAGAAGATCTCGTTCCTCAACCGGTATTTCATCTTCAAGAAAATCCACACGGTCCATACCGAGAATTTAGGCAAAATCGTGCAGAACCGGGTCCGGGAGATTCCCTCTCCCCCGCCGCCCTCCACCACATCCGTCACCACATCCGCCGTGCCCCCGGAAAACCGTTCCAGGAAATTGAAGACCAAGATGGTGTTGAAGTGCCCTGCTCCCGGGACCGAGACCGCTACCGCATGAGGACCCCAATAACGGTTCTCCCGCCCAAAAACCATACAAAGATGTCGCCCCACAGTGAATGTATTGGATCCCCCGCTCTCCCCGATCCCCCGCCCGCTATCACTTGCCGTACGATGCTCATTTCTAAATTGTTTGGATACGTGTTCACTTACGCGTTGCGACATCGTATTGACGAATCCCACGGTTTGTCCCACAGTATGAATACGCTGTATTATGCCCACCAAATATTCAAAACCGAGGTACAGCTTCGCCCCCGTATACAATCCCAAGAACGTATGATTTACACCGCCGCCATCTTGCACGACATGTGCGACGCCAAATATACCGACAAGACGACGGAAATTGCGAGGATTGACCATTTTTTACAGGATAAATTGACCGACAAAGAGACCGAAATGACCAAGGCCATTGTGTCGTCCATGTCGTATTCGCACGTCGCTCAGCACGGATTTCCGCAGTTGGGCGATTATCAGACCGCCTACCATATTGTGCGCGAGGCCGATTTGCTGACCGCGTACGACGTGGACCGATCCATCGTCTTTCATATGCACACCAAAAACGCGACGACGTACGAAGCCTATACCAATGCGCGGAAATTCTTCATGGAGCGGGTGTTTCTACACAATGAACACAAACTCTTCGTCACCGAGTATGGTCGCAAACAGTCGGCCATTTTACACGAGAAAACCTTGGAACGGTTGTGGTTTTGGAAGACCATGATAGATTACGATCTTTACGGGTTCACGGACCCGCCCCCGAAAAACACATAAGCATTTGGCGATACGGATGTTTAGACGTTTGTGTGTGCCGAGGAATATTTTACCCGCTCACGCTGCCCACCCCGACCCGCGACACCGAATGACCCCCCATTTTTTGTTGCCGAGGCTGCCTCCCTCCTTGTACATGTTTTTGGACGTCCAGGAGAGCGACACGCCGCCTACCCCCATCATCAACGAGTCGTTGTCGCATTATCTGAACGACATCAAACACCAAATCAAACTATATGATCAACACTGGGAAACGTTCAAGCGGATCACCAATACCTACGAGTACATTCATACCACCATTCCTTTCAAAAAATACTGCATCTCCCGGTACCGCCCCCTGTCCCGGTCCTTTTTTAAAATGACCGAGCTCATCCATGGTTTTGAACTGGGGACCCGGGCTCCCGGTCCCATACGGACGTTTCATTTGGCCGAGGGGCCCGGGGGATTCATAGAGGCCTTGGTCAAATACCGCAACCGTCCCGACGACGTGTACATTGGCATGACGCTGCAGGATATGCACAACAATGACTACAACATTCCCGGGTGGAAAAAATCCCAGCATTTTCTGCATGAGCATCGGGATGTAGTGAAACTGGAAAACGGGTGCGACAAGACCGGCAATATTCTGTCGTTGGACAATTTCGTCTATGTGCACGAATTGTACGGCGGTACGATGGACCTGATTACGGCCGACGGCGGGTTTGACTTTTCCCTGGATTTTGACCACCAAGAAGTCAACATGACCAAGTTGCTGTACGGTCAAATCGTGTACGCTCTCTCCATGCAAAAAACGGGGGGATGTTTCGTACTCAAGGTCTTTGACGTCTTCATGAAGCATACGGTAGAAATGATGGCGCTCTTGTCGTCCATGTATGAAAAGGTGTATTTGACCAAGCCCAACACGAGTCGGATGGCCAATTCCGAGAAATACCTGGTCTGCAAAGGGTTTTTGCCGACGTCGTCTTACAAATATTATCCGTACTTGTTCCACTCGTTTCGGAAGATGCTGCAGTCCGGACACGACGTGGCCGTACCTTGCATCATGGGCGAAACGACCACACATTGGATCAGCGGCATTTTTCGTCCGGATGCTCCCATACATCATCATTTCTTGAACCGCATGGAGGAAATCAATATCGTGTTTGGGCAGGCCCAGATTGAGAATATTTATATCACGCTTTCGTTCATCGTGGGCGAATGCATGCCCCATTGCCGGGTACCGCTCGTGCTGGACGAAATGAAAGACGCCGCGGTCATGAAAGGGGTGGAGGACCTGGATTTCCCGGCCACGGGCCGAGGTCGGGTCTCGGACACCCCCAACCAGCGGAACTTTTACCGTGTGAAAATCCAGAATTTGGTCAAGTCCAACATCCAAAAATGCATCCAGTGGTGCATTCAACACAATTTGGTCTATAATTATTAGTATCACACGATGACGACAGAATAGGACGTCGTCACCGTGTCAAGGTGGAAATCTCGGGGTCCGACGCGACTGCGACTGTCGCATTCCCCGTCGTCTTGAAGTAATTGAGCCACACATAGTATCCGCGCATGGTCAGGGCGACCACGTCTATCCCGAGCTGCAGGCCGTAATTGGTCAAGATGGCCGAATCCCCCAACTGGATGGCGTAGGTGACCGCCAGTACTGTGCCCAGCAACATGAATATCTTCTCGGGCATGTTGTACATGTTCGCGTTTTTGTTCACATAGTTGGCGTATAATTCGGGGACGTGACATATGAAATAGAACCCGGTCGCGGCGAACATTAGGCTCTGGTCGGCCATGGTCATGTCTAGCTACTTATCTCTTATGTGTCTTAAGTGCGTTACGTCTATGTTTCTACCGGGGGCAGCACGAACAGCGGCCAGTAGGCCCGCACATTCCCCGCATAGTATCCGACCACGGCCATTTTGACCAGCCGCATCCACAAGACCTCGGCCCCTGCCCCCTTACCAAAGGATCCAAAGGGTCCAAAGGATCCAAGAACCCCATACACCTGCCGCGTGAAATAGGCAGACGACCCGCTTTCTGTCCAGGCCGTGTACACCACAAAATGCGTGACCCAGACCATGTACTTGTTCGCGCGGCGCGGGAAACAGACCTGATGATGAAGATTGTATAGGATCGTCACCATGACCAGTTGTCCCGGGGTAAATTGCGCCAGGACCTCGTAATTGAGCCAGAGTGCGATGGAGTACAACAGGTGCCAGGTCCGGCTCGTGATGATGCTCTTGCGTACCAGCGTCATTAAAAAGGCCGCCAGTTGAATCGCAAACAGGGGGAGAAATGCCGCGTCCGTGCTGATGAGCATGAACCAAGTGGCACCGAGTTGCATGCGACTATGCATGCGCACGATGCGCAGTTGGTCCTCTGGAGTGATCCCGTGGTCAAACGGCATGTTGCGCATGGTCGTGGTCCGGCTGCCCTGCGCAGCAGGGCCTTGGTAGCATAGAGTGATGCGGTCGGCCGAGTTCATCGTAGACAAACACAGCAACATGGTCCACAGATAATGGCAACCGCTGTAATGCATGCAACAGGCGGCCACGGAACGGCAAGCAAACAGGATACTGTGGTCCCGAAATTCGGGGTAAATCATGGGTTTCAGAGCGTTGCGGACCGACGACAAATGAAACACGACGGAACTGACGCTCAGCGCTCCGTGCAGGGTGATCATATACACGTCTTGGGGGTGATGGAACTGCATGTTCCCGGTGGTCATGAGCAGGGCGATGCGGTAAGCGAAGTGGGCCATGCAAATGACGCCGAGGATTTTGTGAAGATGGTGGGGATCTTCTTTGGTTGCGAGTTTGTGGGCATTTTCTAGGCGAAACATGGTGGGGGGGACGGCTACGGCGACCACTCTCTTCTAAACTGGCGGGATGGATTTACGTGGTTTTTACAAGGGTTGCCGCTTCGCCTATCCGAACATGGCGCGCATTTCGCTGTAGGTGGGGTTCCGGCCCATTTGCGCCCGGAAAGCTTCCATCCCGGAATTCATAGCGCCTATCAATGCCTTTTCTTTGTTGGTATCGGGGACCGCGGAGGTTAGTATTTCCGCCGTTTTCTTGGAGGCGTCGGCTTCTATCTTCTGGATGACGGAGGCAGGGGGCGGGGTCGTTCGGTTGTCCATAGTAAGCGCAGCGGTCCCGTCGGGTAACGGTAGGGTAAGCGCAGCGGTCCCGTCGGGTAACGGTAGGGTAAGCGTAGCGGACCCGTCGGGTAATGGTAGATAGAGAGGCGGTGTGGTCCACGTGAGGTACCGAAGCACATGTTGTTTCAATTTTTCCGTGGCAAAGGATGTAAAATATATAGACATTGCGCCATTGTAACCGGTAATATCAAGTTGCATATGGAAGAAACGACGCTTGCCGGGTCCGAGTGCACCATTTGTGCGGAAAAATACAGTAAAATGCTACGTTCTCGTGTGGCATGTCCCTACTGCGCTTTTGAGGCATGCAGTGCCTGTTGCCAGAAATTTTTGTTGACGGAAACGGCGCCGCGATGTATGCTTCCGGAATGCCGGCGGGAATGGACACGGGCATTCATTGTCGCCACGTTCCCGGCGGTGTTTGTGAATAAGCGTCTGAAGGCGCACCGGGAGCAGGTGATTTTTGACCAAGAACGGGCCCTGTTGCCAGCGACGCAGCCGTTGGTGGAGAACATTTTGAACCGCCGGCGAATTGCGAGCGATATTGCCCGAATCAACCTGGAAATCGCCCGACTGTACGGGCGTCGCAACGACATGCAAATCGCATACAATGCCACATTTTCGGCGGACCGGGAGACAACTGCCGAACGACGGCAATTCGTGCGCGCCTGTCCGGCCGACGGTTGCCGCGGATTTTTAAGTACTCAGTGGAAGTGCGAACTGTGTCAGCAATGGACGTGTCCGCAGTGCAACGAACTGAAGGGACCGGCCCACGACAGCGAACACACGTGCCACCCGGATCAGTTGGCGTCGGCGGCGCTCATGCGGCACGATACCAAGCCGTGCCCCACCTGCGGCATGGGGATATTCCGGATTTCGGGGTGCCCGCAAATGTTTTGCACGTCGTGTCATACGGCGTTTTGCTGGAATACGGGGCGCATAGAGACGAATGTGCATAATCCGCACTATTTTGAGTGGCTCAGGCAGACGGGCGGCGACGAAGTCGCCGATAACCGGATACAGGGACAGGGACAAGGCCGCGGATGTCGGCAGGTGCTGGATACGATGTTTATCCGGTCCTTGCGTCGGAACGTCGTCGCAGAAACGTCTACCATTGTCCAGCATCTTCCGGAAGTGTCGGACCGGGTCTGGCGCATTGCGCGCGAAATCATGCATATTCGGGACATTGAAGTCCCCCGGTATCAAGTGAACAGGGTCACGACCAACCAAAAATTGCGCATCAAGTACTTGCTGAACGAGATTGACGAGGAGCAACTCAAGGTCTTGTTGCAACGGTGCGACAAACGCAACCAAAAGAATCACGAGATTTACGAGGTGCTGGACACGGTGCAACAGGCCGCCACCGATATTCTGTTCCGACTGTTGGACCATGCGACCGAAGTGCGTCGAGCGGGTGGCGACTACACCGAACACGACTATGAATTGGGATTGCAAGTTCGTGCGTTTGTACCTGGGCGAGGTGGGCGAACGGGGTCGGAGTCGCGTCCCCGCCTCACCAAGGACCATCCGGTCTTTGCCCCATTTTTGTCCGATGTCAAGGAACTGGACGCTTTGAATGCGTATGCCAACCAGTGCCTGGCCGGCATTGCGACGGCCTACAATTCGGTGCCGTTGGTCCTGAACGAACGGTTCGTCCTGAACCGGTGACCCCACCCCACCCCACCCCACGGCCCCCATGCCCCCCCATTCCCAGCAAGATGTATAGGATCCTATACATCGTGTTCACGCAAACAGTTTCATCAGGGCACGACGTTGGGTCGTCGCCGCGGCCCGTCGCCGGCGTTTCTTGGTGGTGGCCGGGGCCGCGGCCGCCGCGGCCTTAGAAGGGCTCGGGCCCGGCCCCCCTTTCTTGGCGGCACAGGGGCATGCCTTGGTCGCCTTGATCGGTGTACCAGGACTGTATTTGAGGAACCACAAATTGTACTCACGGGTGCCCCGTTGGTTCGCCAGTTCCTTGAATTTGTTGGATTTTTCAATGCGAATGTCGTCCAACGTCGCCTGTTTACCCACGCAATCCGACGAAAACCGTTTCAAGATGCCCCGCTGTTCCAGGCGATTTTCCTGCTGGACGTCAAACAGGAACTTGGCCATGCACATGATGCGGTCGGGGTAGTAGTAAGGCAACTGGACGTATTTGAACGCCAGATAAAACGTGAGCAGCGTGTCAATGGTGCCGATAAAGACCTTGCGTCCTTCCACGTCTATTTGATTGTAGCTGTGGCACGCAATGGGTTCGTACACATGGGCTAAAATATCCTTGCCGACCCGGATTTCGTAATGGACGGGGACGATTTCTCCAATGGGTTCCCGCCGTTCAATCTGGGCGTTTTTCACGCCGACGTCCGCCAGACGTTCTCGGACAATGGTGGCGACCCTCTCCGGGGTCTCGGACAAGACGTCAAAGTCGGGCACCCTTTGCACCAAGCGACGTTGTTTGACCGGCATGTACCGCGAATAGATGCTGCTGGCGTAGCCGCCGAAAAAGACGACACCCTGATCCACCAAGGTATCGCGCACCGTCCGGTATATTTTTTCTTGGATACTCTCGTCGGCGTCTTTAGGAATATCGTCCATCTGCCGTTGAAAATTGACCTGTTGGCAATCGTAGTTCACGTGAAAGGGGTAATGTTCGTTGAGTATGGTGAGCCGCTTGAGCACCTTTTCCCAGCGCGACACGTCGCCTCGGGGACGGGACAATTCCAAGTACATGTTCATGCGCAGAAAATCCGGCGGCGAGTAGAGGATACCTGCGACGGAAATGGCCTCGGATTGCAGCGACTTGAACAGGGCTTCCGGTAAATAGGTAATGTCCGCAATGGGTGTAAAGTTGACAAAGACCTTGAACGTCCCGTAATGCACGCCGGCTTTGGCCTCCACCTCTTTGTACCCTTTGGCGTAATACAGATCCGCGAGCTCCACCGCATGGTCCATCGCCTCGGGTGAATAGAAATCGTAGTCGGGAATTTCCACATCCCGGTTGTAGAATTGCGCTTCCCGAGGCAAGATGTTGTTGATGGCCGTGCCCCCGTAACAAATGAGTTTCTTGGTCACCAAAAACTCTTCTAAAATGGCGATGATTTGGTCAATTTCCGGGTTGCGTACGGCGGTACTCTTGACCTTTTCCTCGGTCTCATCCACGGCATGACGCAAAATTGCGAGTTCGCATTCTTGGAACGACATGTTATCCTCGCATAATTTGGTCTTGTATTTCATCGGTCTCCGGCGCCTATGGCGATAACCTTTACTACTATATAGTATCCTTGCAAGATTTCCGATGCCCCGCACGTTCAAGACCCCGCAAAATAAAAGCCGGGACCCTCCGCCTGTCCCAAGACCTGCCCAAGGTCCGGTTCCTAGCCAGGGACCCCATTTGATGACCTCGTTGGCCGAAGGCGTCGCTCTGGGCACCGGGTCCGCCATGGGACATCGTTTGGTTGCCAGTGTATTCAATGCCTCCGCACCGACGCCTGCCACCCCACCCCCTAAGCCCGTGGTACGAGACTGTCGCCCCCTATGGCGTGATGTCACCGAATGCCGCGCCGCCTTTTCCGAGGAACATTGCCAACCTGTTTACGAAACCTATCTCACTTGCATGAACCTGTCCACTGCCTAGAACCCCCGGGCCCGGCCCCGGCCCCGGCTTCGCCTTGTGCCTTGTGCCTTGTGCCTTGTGCCTTGTGCCTTTGCCTAGGACATGTATAGGATCCTATACATGTCATTGGATTACAAGTTTCCCAATCCGTATTTTTGTAGGTACGGAATGGCCAAGTAAAACGGCACAAATGCCGTCCCCTGGGCCGCAAAAAACGCCTCATATCCCACCAACTGGTCGCCCTGGAAATAAAACGGGTATTCCACGATTTGGGTCCCATAATTCTCCGTGAAAAACGCCAGACTGAGGTCTAAATTCGCCGTACTGGGGAAAATCCACGACCAGAAACTCTTGGCCCGGTTCGCGGCGGACCCGCCTCCCGCTTCCGGGCCGGGTTCCACCGCAATGAACCGGCTCACGGTGGACATTTGCGTGCCGTCCACTAATTGTACCGGCTGAACGAGCATGGCCTCCAATTGCCGCGGCGAATATTTGAGCATGGACATGCCTCCGGAATACAAGTTCACATATTGGGGCAACGTGGTCTGACGGAATACCGCGTCCTGGATGACGTTTTTGTCCAAGACGATGACCACATTTTTGGCGAGGTCCGCGAATCGCACGGTGGCCGGGTCCAATTTGCCTCGGTACTGGGTGCGGGAAAAATACCGCTGGATGAGCGCTGCCACGTCTTGGTACGCATCCTTGTCCCCTGAATAAATGCGCAGTTGGATGAACAGGGGGTCGGCCGTGTTGGGCGACGGTCCCTGGAATGCGAAATCACGCACCCGCTGGAACACGTCGGTCAACAGCAGACAGTTCTTGGACGTCATGGAGACCCCCGTGGGGTCGGTGGAAAACGCCACGCACGGTTGGCGCGAATTCTGTAGGGTGGGGTCACTCTTCAAGGTCGGTGTGGACGTCTCCAAATAGTACACCGCAAAGTCCAAGAAGCGGCATCCCCGTGACATGACGTATTTGATCATGTCCAAGGTCACATAGGTTCCGGTGCAGGCACTGTTGTAGGACGCCTTGATGCAATACTCGCGCAGGGGCAAGTTCCCCATTTTGCTCACATTATAGGAGGCAATCCCCGTAGGCGTCGTTCTATTGGTCATGATGAGCAACTCGTTGGTCTGGGGGCTCGGCATGGCAGCATTGGCATCAGTCAAGGTGAATCCTTCCGTGGTCCGTGCAACCTCATCTAGGTTGCTAGGCAGGCGCTGAATCCGGGCGCGTTGTACCAAGAGCAACCACAGGACCAAGATGGATACGATTAAAATGGTGGCAATGATGAGTTTTCTCAGGGTACTCATGGTGCGTATATCGGTTGGCTAATATATTCGGCGATTTTTTTCACGCGAAAGCTACATAGAATGCTTATCCCATCATAGAGTATAGGATTTTTATGGCGGGGGGATTGTTGAATATTGTTTCCGTCGGTAATGCCAACGTCATTTTGAACGGAAACCCGACCAAGACGTTTTTCAAAGTGGTTTATTCTAAATATACCAATTTTGGTCTCCAAAAATTCCGGTTGGATTACGAGGGTTCCCGGGATCTCCGGCTCACCACATCGTCGCAATTCACCTTCAAGGTCAAGCGTTACGCCGACCTGCTGATGGATACCTATTTAGTGGTGACGTTGCCCGATATTTGGAGCCCGATTTATAACCCGGCCCAGGAGACCAATTATCAGTGGGCGCCGTACGACTTTCGTTGGATCAAAAACCTCGGTATTCAGATGATTGAGTCGCTGGAAATCAACTGCGGGTCCACGTTGATTCAGCGGTACACGGGTGACTACCTAGCGGCCATGGTGGAACGCGACTTTACCGAGGAGAAAAAGGCGCTGTTTTACCGGATGATTGGCCATGTTCCCGAACTGAACGACCCGGCCAACGCCTTTGGTCGGGTCAACATGTACCCCAATGCGTTTTATACCAACAATTCGGCGGGGAGCGAACCGTCTATCCGGGGGCGCACGCTCTACATTCCCATCAACACGTGGTTCACTTTAGACAGTCGGTGTGCCTTCCCCTTGATATCGCTCCAATACAATGAATTGACCATTACGGTCACGCTGCGACCCATTCAGGAACTCTTTCAGGTGCGCGATGTGACCGATTTCAACAACCAGTTTCCGTACATTCAGCCGGATTTCAACAACGACGTGTTCCGCATGTACCGGTTTTTGCAGACCCCGCCCGATGTGCGCATTGATTCCAATTATCAGAGCCTTGCCACGGTGTACGAGAACCAGACCACGACGTGGAATGCCGACGTGCACCTGATGACGACGTATTGTTTCCTGTCCAACGAGGAATCGCGCCAGTTTGCGGCGGAGGACCAGATTTACCTGGTCAAGGACGTCTTTAGGTACCAATTTTACAATGTGACGGAGACCGCGCGGGTCAAGTTGGAGAATTCCATGGGCATGGTCGCGGCGTGGATGTGGTATTTGCAGCGCAACGACGTCAACATGCGCAACGAATGGAGCAATTATACGAACTGGCCCTACGAATCGTTGCCGTCCAACGTGGTGGTGCCGCCCGCGGCCCTGCCGCTGCCTCCCATGTACAACGGTAGCCTTAATCAGTTCAACCAGGTTTACGAGAGCACGCAGAGCGCCTTTTATGACCCCAATATGGTGTTGACCACCGGCCCCTACCAAAGCCCCAACTATTTTCCGCAGAATCTGCCTAATAACAAGTACAGCACGGGTTTGTACATCAGCGGCGATTTCAACGCCGACAACCAAAAGGACATTTTGTTGACGCTGGGCATCTTGTTTGACGGCGACTACCGGGAAAATGTCTATCCCCGGGGTATTTACGACTATATGGAGAAATACGTGCGAACGCCCGGTTCGGCCAAGGAGGGGCTGTATTGCTATAATTATTGTTTGTCCACGGATGCGCGGGAATACCAGCCGTCCGGCGCCATCAACCTCAGTAAATTCAAAAACATTGAACTGGAACTGACCACGTATTTGCCACCCACCGATACCACCAATGTACCCGAGACGGTGGTGTGTGGGGTGAATGGGCAGCCCATCGGCATCAGTTTGAACAACAACTGGCGCCTCTACAATTACCAGTACAACATGGTGGTCTTTGAGGAGCGGTACAATGTCTTGTCGTTCATCGGGGGCAACTGTGCCATGATGTATGCACGTTAAGGCGGTGTATTGGTGTCGTATCTATCTGTGCGTAGATATATACGACGTCGGTTCCACCCCATTTAGATGCATGAAACCACCTGGAAGAAAAAGAAGAATCGCACGAAAGTTCCTGAAACGTTCTCGGGGTCAGACGTGAAGCGGCAACCCCTGACAATGGGGTCAGACGTGAAGCGGCAACCCCTGACAATGGGGTCCGCCGGTCCTAAAGCGCCGACCGTCGCCGCCTCCAACGAACCCGTCAAGCGTGCGACCACTCCCCTGGAAGTGACCCTCGCATGGTTAACGCCGCGGTCCTCTGACATATCAGATACTCATGCGTCCTTGAAAAACGTCAACGACATGGTGACCGAGGGGTTTGATGCGGCGGCCCAAGACGCGCTCAAGCAGCAACTGGCCCATCCCCCGTCCCAAGCGAATTCAACCACGTATGGGATGTTGTTAGAAACAACCGCCCCCGAGTTGGATAGCAACGGCAACAGTCCCGGAGTGGTCATGGACAACCTCGGCAACTATTTGGGCTACCATAGTATTCCTAAATGTCATCCGGTGATTTTTCAACACCAACTCTTGGGGTTTTCCACGATTACTGACGCGAACGATCCCACGAATGGCATCACCACCAGCATCGCGACGCGCGCGCAGTGCCAGTCTTACCAGAACGCGATGGATGCGTCCAATTTGCTTTTGGGTGGGAGGCAAGGCCAGTTCCAGATCCAATATATTCAGTCGGGCAATGAGACCAAGGCGTACAATACGACGCTGGTGGCCATTGGCGACCCGAATTCCTCGCTGAACAACATGGACCTTTCGCAAAACATACATGCGGCAGTGAAGTACGCCATTGAAGCAGTGAACAAGGGCATTTATTACGCATCTTACCCGCTCATTTACACACAAAATGTGATTCAGAATTTTTCCGGCATGGTGACGGACACCTTTTCGGGGGTCGGATTTTACGAGAGGGTGGCCCCGAGTGACCTGGACCGACTGTGCGTGTACGTGACGATCCAAAACATCATTTGGTACTTTATTTGCATCTGGATATTCTTCAATTGGTACTATTTGATCTGTTACCGTGAGAATGGTCATCCGGTCAAAACGTACGATATCTCGTGGGTATGGCTCAAAGAGCATAATATCTTTCTGAGTTTGTTCTTCAAATATGTGGTATGTCAGGTATCGTTCATCAATGCGGTGATGATGTTTTTCCAGAGGTACGCCAATTTCGTCTTGGGTCCGGTCTGGGGGCCCAAAATTAACGCGATGATTTTGTTTGTCTTGATCGTACTCTTGGTGATTTATGCGGACATGACGACCAAGATAATGAATTTGTTCTTCCAGTCGCTGGCGACGAATATACCTAATTGGTTGGTGGCGTTGCTGATTGCCATGGCCGTGATCTTTGCCCTGTACACGTTTTTATTGGAGGATTGGATTGTACTGGCCATCAAATTCGGCACCATCATCTTGGGCATTTTTACGATTGTGTTGTTCATTTTGCGGATATTGTGGTCCGTGTTGATCATCTGGGTCGCCTCGCTCCTGATTGCGTTATATTTTATTGTCTACTCGTTGTTTGCCATGGCGATTTATTCGCGGACCTCGGTATTTCAAACCATCCGGCAAATGTTGGAATACATGACGGCCGGCTTTGAGCCGCCCTCGCCGTTCAAATACAGCGTATGCCGCCCGCGGACATGGGGGGAATGGTTGATAGAGCTTCTGAAAGCGATTGTCAGTTTTTTGATACAATACCTGTTTGAGATTATTTTGATCTTCATGCTCATCTACAATATTTACGTGTATGTGGTGTTGCTGGGCGACAATGTGAATTTACAGAATGCTATGATTGTCATTACGGTCTTTATCGTCTTGGGTGTCTTGGGATTCATGTACCGCAAACTGTTCCCCATATCCAGTCGGGCCCCTGTAGACGAAATCCACGAGGTTCAGCGGGCCATGGGGGTGTTTTCCACGTCGGACCTGGCCCGGGAGACGTCCACCACGTTGTTTCCGTCATTCAAGGGACTCTCGTCCAAGCTGACCAATTTATTCATACCGACCCGAGAAGAGGAAGCCGCGCGGCAGCAACGTAAACAGGCCCAGGCCGGGGGGCCGACTCAGGCTCCTGCCCCGGCCACGGGACCCCGTCCTGGTCCCGGGAACCCCTCCAATGTCATTGGTGGCGTACCGACCAACGGATTAGTGTAAACGGATTAGTGTAGATTGTAGATACGTGAAGGTGTAGAAAGACCACGGAACCGTTTTTTTTCACAGGGTAATATAGAAGTGCATGTCTACGAATCCGCCCATACCCATAAGCAACAAAGCCGTGTATATTGGTAATTTAGGTCAGACTCCGCCCCCTGCGGCCCAGGCCCCACAGGCCATCAATGCTATTCCGTGGACCGCCTCTCCCTCCACGGCTCAGACCCCGACGTATTCTCCGCAAGTGAATGGCGTGGCGGAGCCTGGACTCACGCCGTCTCCCGTTTCGCCCACCCACTTACCAATCTATACCAACAATCCGGTCAACTACGCATGGTCCCCGGCCGCGTTGGACCGACAGACCCCGCCCCCCCGGGCCGGCCAGTTCTTGCTGGCCGCTCCAGGTTCTTTTCGTCCGGCCGACGACCTGGCCATCAATTACAGTAAATTGACTGGACTGAGTTATGCTTCCCCCGCGGACGCCCCCCTGGGCGGTTTCTGTCGGACCAACGCTACCAACCCCGGCCAAATAGATTCCGTGTGTAATAGTCTAGACACGAACGTATGTGCATCTACCCAATGTTGCGTGTTGATCGGCGGATCGGGCGACGGACCGGCCGGCGGTCCGGCCGCAGGCCGATGTGTGGCAGGAGGAGAAAATGGTCCCGTCATGACGTCGTATTATACCGACCCGACCATCATGCATCGCGACCGGTACTATTACCAAGGCAAATGCTACGGCAATTGTAGCAACAATCCTATAGGATCCCCCTCCTTGCCCCCGGCTCCGGCTGCGCCTTTACCGGCTGCGCCTGCGGTTCAGGCACCACAGGCCGCTGCTCCTGCGGCACCTGCTGCTCCTGCTGCTCCTGCTGCTCCTGCTCCTGCTGCTCCTGCTGCTGCGGCTCCTGCAGCACATGCTGCGCCCGCACACCCCTTACCTCCGGGCAACGGAGGCGCCAAGCCCACGGTCGCGGCCTCCGGTATCAATTATGCGGTCTTGGCCGACGCCGCCATCGTGGCCGGCGCCTTGCTCTTGTAACAACACAACATAAACACAGACGATATAGGATCCTATATCATCTATGAAATTTTACGAAACCCATTTTGAGGATTATTGCAAGTCCGCTGAAAAGTTCCAAGAAACGGCGCTGCGGTCTGGCCAGGATAACGGTGGCGTTGTAGTGGCCGAGCCCGACCCCCCACAAAATTGGATTGTTTACGGCCCTTCCGGGGTGGGAAAATATACCCGGACCCTGACCCTGTTGAAGCCGTACAGCCCGAGTCAATTGAAATACGACAAGAAGGTGAAAGCGGCCACCGAGAAGCAATCCTATATTTACCGCATCAGTGACATCCATTACGAGGTGGACATGTCCCTCTTGGGTTGCAATGCCAAGATTATCTGGCACGACATTTACAAGCAAATCGTGGACATTGTCACGATTAAACCCGAGAAGTTGGGATTCATCGTCTGCAAGAATTTCCACGCGATTCACAACGAACTCTTGGACATTTTCTACAGTTACATGCAACAGCATTGCTACGAACGCGACGACGTCCATCACCCGGGTGTCGTCCAGATTTATTTTATTCTCATCACCGAACATGTCAGTTTTTTACCGAGCAACATTGTGGACCATTGTCAGCTGCTGCGGGTGCCGCGCCCCCGGCGTGACGACATGCTCGCCTTTTCCGGCGTTTACAAAGACAAGGACCCTGAGAAAGTGGCGTCTGTGTTGTCTACGGTGGGCACCGACGACATCATCAATCTGAAGGAGGTGTATTCGTTCGCCTTGGTCGCCCCGCCCCATCACGAATTGCCCCAAGACCATTTCAATATGGTGTGCGATACCATCATTCAGGAGATGCATACCTTGATTGGACGGATTCAGGGGGTCGGCGCCGAAGGCGCCTCCCCCTCTGTTGCTGCCCCCACGACCTCGTTGACGTATTTCCGCGACTGTCTTTACGATATCCTGATTTACAATTTGGATGGCATTGAATGTGTCTGGTACATCTTTAGGCATTTCGCAGTGTCGGGACATTTGATCCCTGGTTCGCCCCCCATGCAGCGTCTTCTGTACAAACTGACGGTGATTCTCAAACAATACGGCAACAATTACCGGTCTATTTTTCATCTGGAGAATGCCGTGTTTTCCATCTTGGAAGCGGCCACGACCACCTCCTGAATAATCCGGTTTGAAATGGTACAGGTATATTCCACTACTGCGTGTAGAGAATCGTGGACCAACCCACGAGGGAGAGACATATATCTGCATATCTACTACGTAGATATTACATGCCGCATTCATCCACGATTTTATGGAATGCCACCGATCCCGGGCTTCATTCCAATTTAGGCGAGAACTCGCGCACAGAAACGGAGGTCATTATGTTGCCGATGGTGGTCATCTTCTTGGTGGGGTTCGTGATATTCTACCGGCGGTGCGTTTGACTGGTCCTCCTTCCCGTCCTAGAACAGCCGGTTCGGTAAGCACATGGACTGACCGTTGACCCGTTCGCAATGGTAGTTGCGTGCACAATTCAGGTCACAGGACCCGGGCGCATTCGCGATCATGGCGGGAACGCAAATGGGACCGACGCCTTCAGACGTCTGACACTCCCATCCGGCCATGCAGTCGGGAATACACGTCAGGTTTGCTGATGCACGGTCCGTATTAGATGCGGTCTTTGAAGGACGGGGTAAAATGGTACGTACCGGGGTCTCGGAGGCCCCGGCCCGGTCCCCGGCCCGGGCCCGGGCCCGGGCCGAATCCTTGGGACCACGCTGCTGGCTTCCCGGGGCCGTATTTGTCCGTTCGGTTACGGGACCCCGCGTCACCGAACTTGGTGACAGGGGCCAGGTGGTCTTGTTGTACATCTCGTCAGGGGTCAGTATCCCGACGAAGCTGGTCGCCGCATTGATCCGGTCCGCATCTTGCAAAGCGTCCGCCGTAATCGCCCCAGGACCCCGGTCGGTGACGCGGAACCCTTGGCAGTCACCGTAACATTTGCCGTCACGCCAGTAATAAAACAGGTCCGTTTGCGGCATGGTTTTCCCCCAGTAATTGTTGTAGGCCCGGGCATTGTTGGTATTGGGGAAAGCCGCGCGACACGTGGTACCGTTGACATAGACACAGACATCGGATGCGGCACACGCTTCCGGGTCCAAGGCCCGGCACGCGGTGTCCAGGGTGACCGGACGTACATGCTCTAAACCATGCGGTTCAGGGCTCGTAAAGTCGTCGTACGGTTTTTCCAACGATTGCGAATAATCCGCCAAGACGTTTCGCGCTCCCAATTGAGATTGGGGAGCAACCCACTGAGACTGAGGCGCAATCACGGTGCGATCACTGTCGACGTCGGTGATGGGCCTCGCATCCTCTGTATCTTTCCTGAGGCCCGTGCTACTGTCTACCGGAATGTCGCGCTGTGAATAGGGTTCCTTCGGCCCAGCTCCGCCCGGCCCGTACGAGCCGGGCAAAGGCAAGGCGTACATGAGGGCCGCCACGCATATCAATGCCGCCACCAAGAGCGTGAAAATCAACACATACATAGATACATATTCCTTAGATTATACATTCACGCCTGCCCGTTGCACTTGGCCCGTTCCTTTGCCCATCCTCAAATATGCTATATGATCAAGCCTGCGCGATATTAGATATGCATCCCAAAGACGGCAAAACCCGGAGCATCATCAAATCCCATTACCGTCGTCTATGTCTGAAGTACCATCCGGACAAGAACATGGACCCGGGATCGACCGAACGGTTCCAAGGAATCAATGAAGCCTATACCGTGTTGTTAAGACATTTACGAGACATGGACCAAGACGAGGACGGCGACAGCGAAGATTCGGACCCGGAACCCGCCGCCTCCCAGGTACCCCATTCTACCAAGGAGTGGATACAGCGGTTGGCGCCCCTGTTTCAATCCATGGGGCGACCGATTCTGCATCATCCGGGATGGCCCGAAATCACGCAGTGGCTTTCTCAAGCGTATCAATCCAATGCCTTGAAGTTTTTGAATACCCTGGACAAGGCGACGCTCCAAGATATTTACTATTTCATTTGCAAGCACCGACGGCGGTTTCCGCCCGTGACCGAGACCATGCTAGAGTACATTGGGAAATTGCTGAATTTGTCGCTGCATACCCGCACCCATCGCGACAAGGTCGTGGTGCTTCATCCCGACCTCAATGACCTCTTTCTGTGCAATGTGATTAAGCACCAAGAAGGCGACCGTAAATACCTGATACCGACGTGGATGGAAGAAACGGTCTTTGATATTGCCCCGGCCGAGGCAGACAAGGGACCCGGATCACCAGAGGGTTCTGGTGGTCCTGGGGATCCGGGTGAATTCATCGTGTATTGTGTTCCGGTCTGCCCTGACGGCGTCTCGTTGGACGAAAACCACCATCTCCATGTCCAGGTTCACTGGACGTTCCAAGAGGTACTGAACCGTCCCGAAACCGAACCGATACAGGTGCAGGTGACCGCCTCTCAAGTGTTTGAAATAACCCGTTCGGATTTGTTGATGCGCGGCTACCAAACCAGAATATTTCATCGGCAGGGGGTCCCCATCGGGAACACCAAGGACATTTTTGACGTCTCCAACAAAGGCAATGTCATTTTGCATATTTACCTCACTTAGACGACCCCTTATTGAGAGGTTATTGCTGCTACATTCGGCGGGTTATTGGTTGCCTGCACCAGTGGCACCGTCAGCCTGGGTTTTGGTACCTCGGCTTTCTGGGGTAATGCGATAAATGGCTTGACCGGAGGTTGAATTCCCGTAAACCGGTTCACCACCCCCGCCGCCAAATTGTAGATGCGCACATGTTCCTCGACCACCGTCGTCGGTTTAGGCGCTTCCACCACATACGCCGTGATTTTATCCACGTAATTGCGGTCTTGTTTGCGGCGAAAATACGCTTCTTCGTACTCCTTGGTGTACTTGTCCGTGGCATCCATATACGCCACATTGGGCATCACCCGGTCCGAGAGATGGTATTTGACCAGTCCCGGAACGCCTGCCCGTTTATAATAATACAAAAACCGTTCTTGGTGCGCCAGTTGCGATTGCTGCGGTTTCTGTTTTTGTCCGGTCACGGTGACCCCGTGGGAAGCAATGGGCAGCCGGTTCTTGTCGGTAAAGACGATTTTACCGGGGGTGGCGGGGTCCAGGGTCACCTTAAACCCCGACTCGCTGTTGAATACATGAGTTAAATTGCCACAGGCGTCGGCCAAAGCCAAGCCTTCCACATACGTTAACTTTTTCACTTCTTTCGCCATCATATATGATATATGTTCATAGATGATGACCGAGCCTAAACGATGTTCCTTGTCCACCACCGGCCAGCACAACTTGAACCTGCAGATGTATTCTTTCCGGGAAATCCTGGGGCTTTTCCGTCTGGACGGCGTGTCCACGCTCACGGCGGACCATATGAAACAGGCGAAACAGACGGTGTTGCGCATGCATCCCGACAAATCCCGGCTTCCCTCGCAGTATTTTCTCTTCTACAAAAAGGCGTTTGATATGGTGGCCGAATACTACGACAATCAGACCAAGACCGACCGCGCGGTGCCGAGCGAACCGATGCAGTATACGGCCCCGCGAACCAGCGGTCTGTCGCGCGCGGCCGAGAATGGGGTCCAAGACAAAATTCGGACCATGAAGGCGACGGAATTTCAGACCACGTTCAACCGTCTCTACGAGGAAAACATGCGCGACCGGGAGGAAGAACGCCGACGTGAAGAACGGAACCAGTGGTTCAAAACCGAAGATGCCACGGCCGATTGGGATACGTACGCCCGTCAGGGTGGCGATATTCACCAGAAATTCCGGCATATCAAGCAGGCCCAGGCGTCCCAGCAGATGGCCTTGTATCGGGGGGTACAACCCCTGGTCACCAACCGCGGCATGGGCGACTCCTTTCATGGGGGCGCCGACGACGCCGAGGACGCTTACATTACCACCGACCCCTTTGGCAAACTAAAGTTTGACGATCTGCGTAAAGTACACAAGGACCAGACCGTGCTCTCCGTCAGCGAACGGGACGTGGACCAGGTCACCCAATACGGCAGTGTGGACAAGCTGCGCACCGCCCGGCGCGACGACGACCACGCCCATCCGGTTTTAGACAAAAGGGAAGCTCAACGTGTTCTGGACGAACAAGAGGCGGCGAACCGCCGACGGTTTGAACAACGGCAACATGCGGCTAAATTGCAGACCATGCAGTACCAAGAAAAAAATGCCCAGGTCCTGTCGGGCTTCATGTACCTGGGCAACGGTTAACGGTACCATGGACCGTGGCCCATGCCCCAAAAACATGTATAGGATCTTCCTAGGATCCTATACTTGCCTTGGGGGGTTTACCAAGAACGGGCACGGTTCATTCTGCCCGTGGGGTTCGCACTCATTTTCAGGACGAGGGCCGCCAACTGGTTTTCCAGTTCTCGGTAATCGTGTTGAAGGGTCCGGATGTCCCGCTTCATCTGTTCCATGTCGGGTTCTTCAAAGGCCACGGTGCGTTCACGGATTCCGCTGGTAGCGCTGGTCTCGGTGGCCAAGGGAGGTATGGGAAGAATATTTAGGATGTTGTGCGAGAGAGGGTCGGTGGACGAGATGTTTAGAGTCCGGACCGGAGGGGCCGGAGGGAGTTGCGGTGGTGTGGGCGGGGCCGGGGGCGGGGGCGGCAAAATAAGATTTTCCCGTTCGCGCAACTGCTGTTGGATCAGTTCGTCCATGTTGGCAATCGGCGTATCCAGTTCGGTCACCTTGAAATCAATCTGTTGTGGGGGCGGACGTTGCAGGAACGTCTTCATTTCCTCCTGTTTTTGCAGAAACTGTTCATGCAAATGGCCACCCGAATGAGGACCGTTGTTGGCCGTCGCGCCAGCTTGACTAGGGTTGGGCCCACCCGCCGGTCCTCGCGGGGGAATGCGCGAAGCCGTGGGGCGGTCCAAGTCCTGAAACGCGGAACCCATGGTCCTAGTATCGGGAAACGACTGTGACTGGGCTACCCGTCGGTCCACCGGAACGGTTCTCAGGGTCTCCAACATGGTACGCAATACGGCCTGATTCAACCGGTTCAACTCGGTCGTGGTCAGAGGTTGTTGAAACCAAGTAGCGGGCAAGTTTTCGTAGAATTGCTGTATATGATGCTTGAACCAAGCGGGGCGTTCGGAAGGCGTCAGCACATGTATTTCGGGACGCTGCTGTAAAATTTCCCATAGGATGGTCTGATTGTCGCGATGTATAAAGAGTGCCATGTATTCATCTCATGGCACCGTTTTATGTTGGTTTGGTTCGTAGGTCTCAGTTGCGCTTGATGGCCACCGTTTTATGGTAAGCCCGCGGAGGAACGTTGATGACCAAGGCGTTCATATAGTTATCCACCCACCCCAGGTTGAAGACGTCCGACGGGTTGCTTTCTTCCACGTCCGTGTACGAAAAGGTCTCTTCGGAATTGATATGGTTCGGGTAACCAATCACCCATAGACGCACTTTTTGGTCGCTCATTTTGCCGCCGCGTTGTCTTTGGGTCTTGTTCCGGGTCTTGTTCTGGGGTTTCTTGGTACGCCGGCCTTGTGTACGTCGTCCTTGCCGTTTCGTCTGTTTACCCATGGTGACTGCTACTATATCTTGGTATTTGTTCCGGTCCGCGGTCCTAAACCGGGTCATTGAAATACTCGTTGCGAAACCGGGCCACTGCGGCGTCCGGGACACGCTTGGTCTCAAACCGACGCAGTGCGGTCATGACGCTCATCGGACGCTGGTCCCATTTCCCGGTGATCAAGGTAACCAAGAAGAAGAGGGAATACATGCCGCATTCGCTGTTGCTAAATTGGTGCTGGACCCGGTTCTTCCGGTAGGTCATCTTTAGGCCCAGCTCCCGAGCCTGGTCCAAGATGCGATGGACCAAGGCGTCTATTTCAGGTGGGGTGTCATTGAGAGCACTATCAAAGTAAAAGACGATGCCATGGTTCAAATCCACGTAGAGGGTGACCCAGTGCGAGCCGGCCTCGTCGTGCTCGTCTAAATTGAAACTGAGGCCGATTTTTTTGATGTGCGTCTGCTTGGCGTCGGGGCCGACGTAATTGGCCAAACGAAAGGTGCAGATGGTGTTTTCCACGCATCCGCGTTTTCCCGGAAGGCGTTTATCAAAGTCTATGGGACTGGGTCCCAAGAAGGTAAAGTCCGGGTAGGCAGCCTCGTATTGACGCAGCACGTTGATAATGTCGTAATTGGACAACCATTCCCGGGGATTCTTGAGCCATTCCCGGGGATGTTTCGGGGCAAAAATACGTTCTTCCAGATACTGCATTTGGGCGGACGGCAGCAGCTTCAGCCAGCAGTCTTCTTGGTCGCATTGGTCCGAGAGTCGGTCCCGGAGCGCTTGCACCAGCGCCGCCGGTTGACGGGTCTGGATGGGCGACTGGTCAGGATGGGTTCGGTTATAGGCGTCGCGGATTTTGACCAAGATGGACCGGTCGTAACAGGTGCGTTGGGTGGCCCGGGCCCCCGCTCTCGTCATGGCCGTCGGCGCGCAATTGACCTTGCGAAATGCCTTCTTGGTACGACGTCCTTTCGTTGAGGCCTTTCCTTGGATCCAGGACCATAGACTACGCAACCTGGGGGGAGGGGCGGGGTCAGTGTCGTTACTCTTGATGGCATCCATGCCCGCCTGTTCTGTTTTCTGAATTTGTTCCGCTAAAATGGTATATAGTATTGATCACATATATGCCTATTCCACATGCTTGGTCTTGTTGTTATTGTATGGATTACTGCCGCGATGACGGCGCGGGTCGCGGAGGCATGGTCGCCGTCGGACCCTCGGTTCCGACCCAGTCTCCTGCCCCCTCTAGGAGCACCGCAGCCCGTGGTGCATCCCCTCTCTATGAAACAGTTGCTGCAGGGGTTGACGCAGCACGATTTTGAACAGATTTACTTTGTGGGCAACCGGGTCTATACCACGGCTCCGAACACAGCTGAGACTGAGTCCAAGGACGAGACCAAGTCCGAGTCCGGATCCGCTGGATCCGTTGGATCCGCTGGATCCACGGATTACGTGTATTCCACGGAGATCAGCCCCTATATCACGACCAAATTGGTGGACGCGTCGCTCTACAGCGGCCTGGACCCCCAGTTCATTTCGGTGCCTGCGGCGCCGGTCGCCCCCCCTGGTAACGGGTTTGGTGACCTCCTCTTTACCGCCATTTATGTGTCCCTCGCGCTCAATATTCTGCGGTGGGGGCTCGGGGCTCTGCAACAATACATTCGTGGCGGCAATTCCGGGGGTCGCGTCGGCCCGAACATGGGCATGGGCACCAACCTGTTTCCGTGGTCTAACCAGCGTGACGCCGCCCCTTTCCGTGAGAACATCACTTTGGCCGACTGGGCCGGGTCGCCCGAGGTCCGGCAAGAATGCAGCGAAATCGTGTCCTTTCTGAAGAACCGTACCCAGTATGACTTGGCGGGGGCCCGTATTCCTAAAGGCGTGTTGATGGAAGGTCCCCCGGGGACGGGCAAAACGTTGCTGGCCAAGGCGGTCGCCAACGAAGCCGAGGCCTCGTTCATTGAAATGTCGGGCTCGGAATTCATAGAAATGTATGTGGGACTCGGGGCGTTGCGGGTGCGCAAACTCTTTGAGGATGCCCGTAATCAAGCGCCGTGCGTGGTCTTCATTGACGAGATTGACGCTGTGGGGAAGCGACGGGCGAGCGGCGACGGCATGGCCACGGGTAGCAACGAGGAAAAGGACCAGACGCTGAACCAGCTTTTAGCCGAAATGGACGGTTTCAAGAACAACACGGGGGTCATGGTGTTGGCGGCCACCAACCGCCGGGACATTTTGGACCCGGCCCTGCTGCGCCCCGGACGGTTTGACCGCATTGTCGCCATCCCTTTGCCGGACATGCGGTCCCGGCGCGCCATCCTGGAACTCTATTTAGGAAACTTGCCGACCCCTCCGTCGCCGCCGTTGGACACGCGCCGGTGGGCGAAAATGACGGCGGGCAGTTCGGGCGCCGACTTGCGCAACCTGGTCAACGAGGCGGCCATCGCCGTGGCCCGTGAAGGCGGTCGGACGCTGACCGACGCCGCACTCTACGCCGCCTGGGAGAAACGGTGGATGGGGGTCAAGAAGCTGACAGACGACCGTCCCGACGAAGTGCGACGCCGGGTCGCCGTCCACGAAATGGGTCACGCCTGGCTCGTCCATCTCCATCCGGAAGTATTTGATCTGCAAAAGGTGTCCATTCAGGCGTCCTATAGCGGGACCGGGGGATTCACCCTCTTTAGCGAAAAGGACGAGGTGGCCCTGGGGGGTCTCTATACCCGCGATGTCCTGATGAAACGTCTGATGGTGGCGCTGGGGGGCAAGGCCGCGGAGGAGGTGTTTTACGGGGCGGACCAGATTTCGGTCGGGGCCACGCAAGATTTGCGCGAGGCCAACGCCCTGGCCACGGACATGATAGAGAAGTACGGCATGGGCAACCAACTCCACGTGTTTTACAAGGGGGCGTCGCAGGGATTTGTGCCTAAATATTCGGAATATACGCAACGGACTGTGGACCGCGAGGTGGCGGAATTGGTCCAAGAAGCCTACCATGAAGCTGTCCGCGTCGTGCGCGACAACCGGACCACGTTGACCTTCTGGGTAGACCGCCTTCTCCAAGAAACCGTTCTCGGGGGCGAGGACCTCTTTACCGGGGATTGCGGTGACCATCCTTTGCCGTCATGTGACCTCTAAGTAGGGATGATATTATGCTCCGCAATAGCCCGGCTTCGCGGGCGTCCGTTTCGTTCCGACTCAAATATTCACCGTTTTATATGATGTAAATATATACGCGTAACATGTCGTTGTTTGTTAAAGAATTTCAAAAAGACGACGTCGTTGCCCCCGACTATTTGAAAAATATAGCTAAGCGTTCACGCACACCTACTCCCCCGAATAATGGTGATAAACCAAATTATCAAAAACGCGCCGAGCTCATTGATAACGTAGTTTCTCACGTAAATAATACTCAATCCAAAAATGACGAAGTATTGAAAAAAAGTATATTTGCGGAAGCCGAAGACGTCTTTAAAAAAGAAATACAACGTTTGTTAAAGACCGGATATTGGACCAGTGAAGAAATCACCAACATATGTTGTAATGAAGAGGAACGCGTCAATATCATGCACATTGCGGATATTATGAAAAAGATTTCCCCCTATGATACCTTGTCTTATAGAGACATGTATATGACCATTATTTACACGTATTATAGTCTCAATTTGAACGAACAAAGCAAAGATTGGTTGGAAAACAAAGTATTAAGTAAAAACACCTCGCAACCCGAGTTATGTGATAATCTGTATTTAGCGATTACTACCGGAGATTTGGAATACAAAGGTGTCAATGTGTCCAGTAAAATTCGCCGAGACATGATGGGTTTACGAGGCGGTAAAAAAACACGTATGCGCCGTCGTCGCCATAAGAATACACGTCGCCACCGACGAACCTATAAAAAACATATGAATAAATAATTTATCCTCCCGATTTTTACACCATTCATATCATTCTACCTGCCTGTTGTACATAATCTTATACACCACAATGCGTGTATAAGATTTACACCGATGAACATTTGAGTCGGAACGAAACGGACGCCTAAGCTGCCCCGCAAGGTTGCAAGCTTCGCTTGCTGACCCCTCAGTAGACATTGTACACACTGGTGCAAACCTGCAAGAAATCCGTCAAGATGCACGTGATGTCCTGTCCTCCCGTGAAATCAAACCCCACGAGTTCGTGCCGGTTCAGGTCGTGGCGGCGCAGGTGGTCGTAAGTGATGTGGTCAGATTCCACGGGCAAGTCCGTGAATTTCATCAATTGCACCGTCAGCTTGTGATACTGGCGGGTCATCACTTTCAGGAACGTAATCACGTCGGCCATCTTGTCGCAGTAAAACGAGAAGAACACCGGGGTCGTGATCCCCGTCTCGCGACTAATAACGTGGTACCCCCCGCGAATACCGTAGGTCTCCCAGACCGGGTCGTAGAACACATACATGGTCTCGCGTAACTGATTGTCGTCATCCGCTTCCACAAGCTTCAGCACCAAATGGTCACTGGCCGTCTGGTTCATATTATTCACAGATTGGGTGTGGGGTGGGCGCACGGTTACTTCATTATCACCCGACGTCTCTAAGTGTTTTGCAGCCGGAAATGCGAAAACGCTCGGCGCATGGTCGCATCGTCGCGGGTCAGCAATTCGCGTCGTTGGTCGTTGCATAATTTCACCATGGTATAGTTTTGGTAGTTCTTGGCCGTCGTTTCCCCCGTAATGTGGTCCACGGCCCGGACCGTGTCGCCCCATCCTACTTCGTCCAGGTACTTGAACGGCCCGCAGTTGGCGCAAAAGAGGTACATGCGGTACATGTCCCGGTGACTCTGAAACACCTTTTGGGCAGCGGCGTGCATGGTCAAATAGTCTAAATACTGGAGGTTGACGAATTGTATGTGATCGTCGTCCCGGAGACTCTTCAAATAGTCCTCCACCGTCGTGTAATCGTTGAACCGCAGGAATTCGGCGCACCAGTCGCGCATGAACGCCGACCCCGGCACACAGGCAAAGAACCAATTCTCAATGATGGGGCTGTAGGACAGAAACTCGGCGTCGGTGGACCCGTGGTAGTAGCCGACCAGTTCCACCTGAAACGTATTCTGAACCGCGTGGACCCAAGAGACTGGGGCATGGCAAATGATGGAGGCGTCCACCCAAAATCCGCCGTGTTTAGACAAAATGAGGCACCGGAGGAAATCGGAAAATCGGGTAATACTCTCCTCGGCGTGGCGCAGCGACCGGATATCCACGTCCAAATACTCGTGGCAATTGGTCTTGTTGAGGAGCACCACCTCGTAGCCGGGATGGTACGCTTTCCAAGACGCCACGCAGTATTCCACCACCGGGTTCATGGGACCTTCCCAGAACATCCAGATGCGGTTGGGAATTTTACTGCGGGGGGCGCGGAGCGCCCCCCCACCCTCCGGTTGAAAGGCGAATTCCCCCCGTTCCACATCGTTGGTGAAAATAATGGGATGTTCCCGGTTATCGTCCACAGCCACCAGGCCCTTGGTGGACCCAGTCTCCGCAGTGACCGAGTCTGAAAACCCCTCTCGGAACCACGAACCCACCGGGTACTTATTCAGTAACCACCATACACCAGTTACCAAGACCAACAGTACGAGCTTGATCACTGTGGACCAGTATAGGATCTTTTTCACCGGAAACTTCATTGCCGTCCAATATTGCCGTCCAATATCATCTATATTATGGGTGCAAATTAGACAGGACACGAAAAGGCCCGGCGTTTTTGGGCGTCGTCGTACTGTTCCAAAGTGTTCCGTTCAATGGAGCGTAATTTGACAAACGCGCATTGGAAATACTCGGACCGGGTCGGCTCGTTCATGAGCTGATGGACCGCCGTGGCCACGTCCCAGTTCACCCGGTGCAAATACAAAAACGGCCCCGCGCAGGCAGAAAAGAGAGAGAGACGGTACCGGGGCGCATCTTTGGCGTCTTGGAGCACCTTTTGCCCAGAAATATGTATCGTCAAGTAGTCGGGGGAACCGATGTTGGCCATGTTATTGAAATGGGTCCCGCCCGTTTTGACATTGTCTAAATACCCGCCGATGGTGGGAAAATCGTTGGTCCGTAAGAATTCGGTCGTCCAGTCCCGCATGAACGCCGACCCCGGTACGCAGGCAAAGAACCAGCTTTCCACCATGGGACTGTACGACCGAAATTCGGGGAAGGTGCCCTTGTGAATGTAATAGCCGACGAACTCGGCGCCGGTGCGCTGTTGACACACGTGGACCCAGTCAAACGGGGCGTGGCAGATAACCGAGGAATCTATCCAGATGCCGCCGTGGTTAGACAACACCAGGCAGCGGACATAGTCGGAATATCGGGCCATGCCGTCCCCCGAATGCCGCAGGGCGTCCACATCCACTGCAGACGACCCAAGATAGTTTCGGTAATTGCGCTTGTTCAGGACCACCACCTCGTAGTCCGGATTGTAATATTTCCAAGAGGCGATGCAGTACTGGACGACGTGATTCTCCGGCCCTTCCCAAAAAGTCCAGAGGATGCGGGGGATCGGGCTCTCTTCTGCGGCCGCGGACCCATCGGATCCGAAAGATCCAAACACATCCAGCTCGGCCCGTTCTTGGTCGTACAACGTGATGAATGGATCCGCGTCAGCGTCCGGGCCCGTGGCCGGGTTCGCGTCCTTTTCTCCAGCAAACCCCTCGCGGCCCCAACTTTTCACCCGAGTCGCCATCTCCACATAATAGAGTACCATCAATGCCCCCACCAACAGAATAATCATGAAGGACATGTATAGGATCCAACCCTGCGTGGTCATCTTGGTCAACATCTAAATCAGATCATATAGATTATGTTCTGATTTTCACCCTACGAACCTACGGTTCAACGGGTCCTACGGGTCCTAACGAAGCTACGGGTCCTACGGGTCCTGGTGCTCCCGCAAGAGTTGTTCACATATCTTGATATCGGGGTACTGGTACGAACTCATCATCTCGCGCAACCACCAGACGGCGTCTTCTTGGGGCAGCACATTTTGAAATGTCCAGGCCGATTTCAAGGGGTTTTCCGCGACCTGTTGGTGCATCTGGACGTGGTCTTGGCCCAAGATGACCATGGCCATCAGCTTCATGGTTTCCTGGCCAAAAGACGACGTATGGTAATTATGACAGAGAGTCACGTACCAGCGGGTCACGTCGGGGGCCAGGGGGCATAGATGGAGAGAAATCAGCAAATGGCGGTCGCGCAGCGACACCCTGGACCACGTAAACGAGGGAAACTTGTACATGTGGAAATTCCGGGTCGGTTCCTTGTGTTGATTGATCGCTTGCATCAATTCGCTGGACACGTAGTCAAAGGCGAGTCCGATGCGGTTGACGACGCCGTCGCGATCCGTGTACCGGTAATGCTGTAAATTGGTGGGTGGGACAGAACTACCAAACCCCCAACGGTGAACGTACTCGGGATGATGGACGTCCATGGCATTGTAGGCCGAATCGGTCAACGACGCCGGCATGTCCATTTCAAAGGAACTGGTGACAAAACCGGGATGGTGGTAAAACGGCGTGCTCGGCGGACGCGACTGTGTCGGTCGGTAAGACCAAAAGACCTTGCCCTCGTGCACCACCGCCTGCCCAAACCCGTCCTTGGTCCCACTAAATTCCAGGCCGTGGTAGGGGCATTTGAGTTTGCAGTCGTCCGTCACCTTGCCTGTATCCAGCCGGGACCCCATGTGCTTGCAGATATTCAGCATGGAAAACATGCGGTCCTTCGCCGGGTCCGGACCCGACGACCAGAGGACCAGCGGCAGGTCGCCGACCTGGACGCGTTGCGGCACCGTCCAGTCCGTGCCTCGGTGCAGACCCACACATGTCCACGAGTTGAATAGTGTCGTCTTTAGACCCTCCGCCAAGAAGCCGCAAATATAAATAACAAGGCGCATCATGAACACCTGCATGGGACCCCGTATATTCGGTATCTCTTACACAATGTTTAGATTGATTTCGCCGCCCCACAAGGACATGCGCAGTTCATGCCCACTTTGTTCCACCCGTTCTCCCCGTTCGGAAAGCACCCTCCGGGTCCGGGCATCCTGGGCGGCCGCCACCAAGAATTCCCCCAAGGCGAGTATATGATCACGCACCTGGGCCTGGTTCCACCCCTTGTCTTGTCCCTTGTCCCGCCCCTTGGAAAACACGGTCCAGAATCCACCACGGTCCGCATTCCATGCTAAAAACGCGGGTAAATGGGTCATGATGAGGCATCTCAACACGTAGTACGAAAATACCGCCGTCTTGGTCTCGCGGTACGTGGCGCCGGCCAACAGTTCGGCGTACGTGACGTCATAATGATCCAATACCTTGATGCACTGGACCTGGGACCACGCCGTTTCGTACATCACGCCGCGTTGCAGGAGGGCCGCGACCCGCGACCATGCCGCCTGCGGGCCGACGAATTCCCGGATCTGGAACAAGAGGACCAAGATTTCGGCCCAGGTCTCGGTCCAGCATTCTGTGACGGCCCAGTGGTCGGAATGCACCCCGGGGAACACCTGCTGTATCTGGGGGACCAGGAGGGCGTCGCTGCGAGGGTACCAAGAAAAATCCAGGCCCAGGGCGTGGATGCACTCGTGCATCAGGACTTTCCACCATTCCTCCTCGCGAAAAATATAAATCTCGTTGGATGCTTGGCAGCTCTGCGTAAAAGCACTGTTCACGTGGGATTCAGAAAGTTCCGTACCTTCCGTACCTTCCGTACCTTGGCCCGTACCTTGGCCCGTGCCTTGGCGCGGCAGCGTCTTGGTCAAGGGCGTCAAATACAGGTATACGGTGATGCGCCGGGAACATGCTACGGGGGCGCGTCGGTCCAAGAAACGGAACCATGCCACCATCTTGGTCCACATAGCGTCCAAATCCGGCGGCAAGGCGGCAGGAACCCACCCACATATTCGCCACTCTCTACCTCCCTCTGCCTTCCAACGCCATTCCCAATGGTAGGGCTCGGGCCCGGCCCCGGCCGCCGTAATATACTCGCGGACATCCGCCGGAACCATCGTAGCGTAATGTTTCCCTGGCGTCCATGTCGCATGATCCACTTTAGTGGGCGATGCAAGTCCAAGAGGTGCGTTTGACCACGCGTCCTCTATTTCTTGGTACAGGGCCTTCAATCCCGCCAGACCCGACACCGGTATCGGGTTATTCCTGTGACGTCGGGCCCATTGTACACATTCTTGGTACTTGTGCATGAATACAAAAAATTTCTCCCAAGCCCATATAGTATATTGGGGGCAAAGAACTACTTACCGAGGACACACCACCCGAACCGCGTTTAAATTCCCATGTATGATACATGGACAAGCGATGTGAACGATGTCTTGGATAAAATACGCATCAATTCCATCAAACTGTCTAACGAACACAAGAAGACGTATTTTATTTTAGCGGCGCGTATCAAATGGTTTCGGGTGCCGGTGATTTTCCTGTCGGCCATCGGGTCGGTCTTTGGTATCGGATTGTCCCCGTATGTACCGCAAATCATCGTGAGTGAATTGTGTGCCGTCATATCCATGTTCGTGGGTCTGATTGGGTCCGTAGAATTGTTTTTGGCCATTAGTACCAAGATGGAAAACGAGCTGGTGCAATCCAAGGAACTGTATTTGCTCTCCATAGAAATCCAGAAAACCCTGCTCTTGGACCACGGCAACCGCAACGGCAACGGCATGGCCTATTTGGAGGACAGGTTCAATACCTATTCCAAGCTCATTGAAAACTCGTATTTGATGGAATGCCGGATCCTGGACGAATTGGCCCCGTTGCCCAACGAGTACCAAGAAAAAATCAAATCGTCCAAGAGTAACTCGTCTCTTTCTAAAACCCCGCCGGCGTACATGTTTCCATGGGTCATCTTGCGTACGCCTAAAGGACAGCGCGCCAAGAAAGGGGTGATCATGGACATGAACCTGTTGCGGAATATTTGCAAGTCCCCGGTCTCCCCGATTTCTCACGAATCCCCGGCAAGCGCGGAGTTTGAACCTCATGCGACAGATAAACATGACCATACCACGGTCTCGGTTCCTCCCTTGAATTTTCAGGCCATCCACGATTACATGGAAATGGCCGCCGTCACACAGCGCCACCAAGAAGCGGCGGTATCCCAAGACCGAAATTCCGAACTTCGGCAGCGCCAACATGCGTCGGCGCGTAAACCTTCTCAGCAGACACTTTCTATCCATATTCCGCCTTACAGTGAAGAAATTGTCGCTGCGGCAGCGGCAGCAGCGGCTGCGTACGCCTCCAAAACCCCTGCACATCGGTCTTATTCTGTGCTTCCCACCTATTCACGTCACCATGACGACGGCGACCCCAACAAAATTTCGTCGCATTTTTCGTTTCATGTTCCGCGGAACGACCATCGCCATCGCGGGGCAAACGAAAAAGATTCGGAAGAATTCCGACGCGCCTCCCCGCCCCGAGAACATTTTACAACCTCAGGACATTCAGGGGACATCCACATTGTGGATATTGAACAAGGTCTACCGGACCACGCGGGTATTTCCTCCTATTACCCATTTGAGCCTTCGTTACGTCACGGTCACGATACCATTATCCATAACATGACGTTTCCCGAAAGCGCGTCTTCCCTGGAGACATTTGGAAAGGCAAATCATCCCCCTCTTACCGCAACACATAAAAACCATGCAAGATCCGAATCCTCTCTGAACAGGCGCCAGCGCGATGCCGGGTTGCGCTCCTCCTATATTCATATTGCCCGCGCCAAAGAAGACGAACCCACTGCAGCGGCGGCTGATACCGCAACCGCAACCGCGAACGAGCTTATAGATATGAAGCTCCAATCGGTCCCCGAGGTCAACGATGAACTAGATTGAACCCTGCCCTCTCGGTCCGTAAAAATTGATTCTTGTATGCCCTGGGCACCTAAGAATCCACATCAAATAAACCAAACGCTGTATGGGTATCAAACATCTCAATCGGTTTCTGGTGAATAAATGCCGTAAGACGACGATTCAGCGCATTTCGTTGCAAAAACTCGCCGGGAAAACCATCGTCGTGGACACCTACATCTACATGTACATGTTCCTGGGCGAGGAGAACCTTTACGAACTCATGCACACCATGGTGACCACCCTATTGACATATAGGATCACCCCCATCTTCGTGTTTGACGGTAAACCCCCCCAAGAGAAGAAGGAACTCCTGCGTGAACGACGGGAAAAGAAGCAGGAAGCCGAGGGCAAATACCGGGAAATCATCCAGCAACTGGAGGCCGGTTTAGACACCTCCGCCACGCTCGCCATGCAACTGTCGTGCCTGAAGAAACAGTTTTTGAAAATAGACTATGAGCATATTCAGGGTGTGAAATCCATCCTGCGGCAGCATCAAGTGGAATGCGTGGACGCCCCCGGGGAGTCCGACGAACTGTGCGTTCAGTACGTCAAGAGCCACCGCGCCTGGGCATGTCTCAGCAACGACATGGACATGTTTGTCTACGGGACCGAACGCGTCCTCCGCGACCTGTCGTTGACGAATCATACGGTGAATTTGTACCACATGCCGAGTATTCTCCAGGACCTGGGCATGACCATGACCACCTTTAGGCAAATCATGGTGCTTTCTGGTACGGACTACAATTTGAGTCCCCAGGTCAGTCTCCATGAGACCATGAAATGGTATTACGAGTACAAGAAATACCTGAATACACGCCGGCAGTGGGACAAACGGAACACCGACAGCGGCCAACCCGCCATGGACTTTTACACCTGGTTGCTCAAATACACCAAGTACATTCAGGACTATCCCAAATTGATGCATGTTTACGAGATGTTCTGTTGACTACTGCACGACGGAACAGCCCGAGCTCCGAGCCCCTTTTTTATTCCATCCATGAACAAGATGTATAGGATCCTATACATCCTGTGGGTTAGGGGGACGGGGAGACCCCTGTCCTAGGCCACAGCCCACCGTCCACCGTTTTATTTTAGCATAACGTTTACACCTTTTCCGATTTCAAACGCCGATTATTATTTAATGTACATTTTGATTAATATACAAATAACAAGTGTTAATGTTATTGAAGTAACAATTAATATAATTTTAACAAGTTGGTTTGATTGTGTTAATGTTATTGAAGTAACGATTGATATGGTTTTAACAAGTTGGTTTGTTTGCACAGACAAGTCACTTATTAAAGCTATAATAGCAGTGATTTGCATCTTTTGGAGTTCTAAATTATTTTCTTGGAGTTCTAAATCATTTTCTATGTCCATACTACGTAATATAATTGATTAATTTTTATATAGTTTCCTGGTACATAAGGCAAAGGCAACCCAGTGGGACCACGCGCATTTTAAATGCGCGAAGGTGTATTACAGGAGCGACGCCAAGTACGAACCTCGGTAATCCTCGGTCCCCGTGTGTGTCAAGATGACGCTGACGTCGGCCCACACGGTCCCGCCTACCTCCATCCACCGCTCACAAAAGAGCCAGTCCTCGGAAAAATAGTGGCCTTCGCGCACTTCGCAGTCAAAGAGGGCGTAGGCAAAGGGCTGGTCCTTTTCGCCTAAAAACCCCACGTCGTCCACGTATTTGGTTTCCGGATAGGCCTTGAAGAGCGTCTCCAGGGTCTGCCGTTGAATAAGCATGAATCCGGTGGGAATGTGTCGCACTTTGGCCAAGTTGTTCTCAATCTGCAGCTGAGGGGTCCAATAGTTGACGTTGTAGTTGAGCAGGCGGGATTGGACCATGGCGTCGTCGGTCATCACGTTTTTCAGGTAGGAGGCGTCGCGTTTGGCGAGCCAGTCTTGGACCGGTTCGGGGCCAGAGGCCCCGGTCCCGGCCTTTAGGCGCCCCCAGTGGTATTTTTTCAGGGGGTAGATGCCACCGACGAGGCCCTGGTCGGCTAAAACCATTTTCAAGATGTCCACGGGGTTCCAGGTGAGGTCGTTGTCTATGAACATGATGTGGGTAGTGGCGGGGTCGCCCATGGCCCGGGCCACCAAATTGTTGCGGGCCCGGGTCACCAGGCTGTCGCCTTGACAAAATTCAAACTGGATAGGGAACTGCACGGACCGGAAAAGTTCCAGGGTCGCCAGCATGGATTGGATATAGTTCACGTAACACGTTCCCCCGAAACAGGGGGTCAAGACGTAGAGTTTGGGCTGTCGGTCGGCCATGTAGGCCTGGGTCTTTTCGGCTAAATCTTGGGTAGCGGAAATATTCATTTCAGACTTACCCAAGAAATGTATCGGATCACCGGAGACATCCGTGGCAGTGGGTTCCATGATATGTGGTTCTTTCGCCAATTCGGTTTATGCCGTTTCTGTGATGTCGCCACGATTCCACCCATCAAATGGACGTATAGGATCCCTTTCTTCCTGGAAACATAGAAAACGTACCAAGAAAAAGAGGGTGGAGGGGCTTTTTTATGGTTTTTGTGGTATAAGGGGTGGGTAAACAGGCTCGTATATTTACACGGAAATCAGGGGCGATTGGAATTGTTGCATCAACGTACCGTAGGCGTAGACATCGTTCATGTTCAGGTTCTTGACGGCGGGCGAGGGAGCGTACCAGATGTAGGGGTTGATGCCGGAGGTGTTGGGCGACTCGGGGTAGGCGACGAAAGACCAGCGCGTGGTCTCGTGCACAAACCCGCCGTAGTTCATGGCGCCGGTCGTCTGCAGGGCTTGCTGGAACTCGTGAGCGGGCTTGCTGTGAAACCAATACTCCATCTCCACCACGAGCATCTGGGCGGGACGCTCCAGTACGCGCATGAAGACCGCCGTATTCTCTTCGTCCTCGGCCATCTCCAGGTAGGCGTTGCTCGCGGCGCACTCGGCCGCGAGCGGAATCTCGTCCATGTAGCGGGAGGCGTCCAGGTTCACCTTGCCAATGTCCGTCATTTCCAGGACCTCGGCCACGTCGGCCAGGGACGTCGGCTCGTTGGAAAACATGAGCAAGGACATGTGCTTGGGGAACGGAATGTTCTCCTCGTTCACGGAGCTTGTGTTGTTGCCCACCATCCAGTAGAGCGAGGGCGCCACGTACATGCGGGTTTGCAGACCGGCCATGAGTTGCATGCGGAGCATCTGGGCGTAGTAGCTGTTTCCCCACTGGGAAAAGTAGACGAAGCACGCGTGGTAGGCGTGACCGTCCTTCTGGTTGAACTTGGGGACCGCCTCAATGCGGTCCACCTTACCGACCTCAAATTCCTCCTCAAACTGGCGAGCAATCTCCTCAAACGAGAAGGAAGCGTCCACGTGGGGGAGGAACACGGACATCGGGACGGCGCGGGGGGCAAACGACTTCGGGGTGGCAAACATCTTTCACAGTGTTGGTTTTCAAGGTTAATGTCTGTTTAATCTTGGAAAAACGGCAAATCAATTTTTTGCCCTTCGTTCCTTTTGCCTCCGCTTCGCTACGACACCGTGCAAAAAATTGCCTACGGCCGAATTTTAATGGGAACCCCCTCGTTTGCTACAACACCGTGTAAAAATAGTCTCCGACGAGAAAATGCATGAATGACATGTATAGGATCCTATACACGTCATTGGGAATATGGTTACTTGACCAACCTACGAGAATGCCATGCGTAATGTAAACGCCGGGGCCGAATCTATGAACTTGACCACCGGCGGCACCCCGTCAATTTTCTTGCCAAAGACCGTGCGAACCGCGGAGACGGTTTTACGACCAAACGCATGGTTATGATGTTTAAACAACATCATTCGTTTCAACAATCTCATCTTGTTCTTGCGGTTCATGTCCTTATTCTGAACATTGTATTTGAGGCACAGGAACAAGTACAAGTACGGTCGCATAATCTCGGTCAACCGTCGCTGAGGAAATTCCGTATGAATGTTCATCCAAGGGGAAAATTCGTCTATCATTTCAAAAATATAATCCTGCAACACGTAATCCGACTCGTTGGTGACAAAATGCCGAATGGCCGCTTCCCGTATATCTTCGGGGTACCGTTTGGCCAAGTCAACCAGGCAAAACTGGCATTGATAAAACAGATACAGCAGCCGTGGTATCGGCAAATGTCCCTCACGCAGGAACCCCCACATATTGTAGACGTCGGCGGCGTCAAATACCACATTGTTGTACGGGTTTTTCACCGGTAACGGATTCACAATGAAAAAAGGTGCATGACTCAGGGCCGCATTGAACAGTTGGAGCAGGTCGCGTTGGCTGAAAAAAAACAGGGACCCGTTCTGCCAGACCGACCATATCTGGGCACTTCTTCCCGTTCCTCTCGTTCCTTGGCCCGTTCCTCTCGTTCCTTGGCCCCGTAGCCAGGTGCGAGGAAACGTCAAGTCCGCCTCAGCAAACGTCGTGGTCACCAAATCCGACGTATTATGAATGTTCGCCCGACGGTACCGGTACATCCGCGCCAGAAGCGTGAACCCATGATACACCCGTTGACCGTAATACATGAGTGTAATGTATTCGTCGCGGTAATTCGTATTGAAAATATTGAAATACAGGTACGCAAAAAACCCAAAACGTGAATATTTGAGCTGACAGTCGCAGAATTCCTCGCAAATATGCACCATGGCGTTGAACACCTGAAGATAAAAAGACCGGGCGTAATTGTCCACGTTGATGACGGTATCCTGGCTCTTCGGGGTCGGGGTCCCAAGAATAGCGTCGGACGGTCTCTCGGCAAAATGTGCCCGGTTCAGCATGGAATATGTCTCGGCAAAACGGCAATGAATTTTTTGGCATATGGTGTGTCTGACCCTTCTTTTATCTGTGACTGGATGGTGAATAGGATGCGGAGCAACCCTGGACCGCAAGACATCGTCCTCGGACCCCGTTTCTGCTGTTCCCGTTTCTGCAGATGACTCTTCATGTTTCCGTTTTTTACTGCTCGGCGCATCTTCATCTACAAACGTCATATACCCCAGTTTGGGCAAGACCCATTCCGCGGTTCCCGGGGTCGTCGGGCAACCTTGGGCCACGATTTCCAACAAGCGTTTTTCTAGGATATAATAAAATGCTGACATGGTGTAATGCGTTACTAATATACATTGCACAATGTGTTTATGTGGGTTTGATTATGACACGATGATACGTGTGGGTTTTTTATGGTAAGACAAAACGGGACAAGACAAAAAGGCGCTTTTTTTTATATTTTTGGAGCCGACGGCAGCATCACGCACTTAGGCGGTGGCGGGGCTGGTGGACTTCACGAAGTGGTGCTTCATGTAGCGCTGGAGGTTGAAGTAGGTGAGGCTGTCCTCACCCTGGAGCTTCAGAAGCGTGGACAGCTTGGGGTCCGCGTTGATCTGGCGACCATTCTTCTCATCCTGCAACTTGTTGTTGCGGATGTAGTTGTTGATCTCGCGGCTCACGTCCGTGCGCGCCATCTCCGTGCCCGCCGGCTTGCCCAGGAAGGCCGCCAGCTCGTCGCTGATGAGCGCCGGGCGCACAAAGCCCGACGGCTTGCGGTTGCCCGAGCGCTTGTTCTTGCGGTTGGACACCTTCTGGGCCGTCTTGTGGGCCTTCAGGACCGACTTCTGCAGCGTCTTGAACTGGGTCTTGAGCGCCGCGAAGAAGGCGTAGCCCTGGTTGATCTTGTTGCCAAACGACGTCAGGAGCTCCACCAGGTCCTCGCCGATGACCTCATCGGTCACCGCCGGGGCGTCGGTACCCGCAGGCGCGGGAGCGGCCGCAGGGGCCGCAGCAGCCGCCGCCGGGACAGGGGCCGCGGCCTTCTTGGGGGCCGCGGCCTTCTTCTCCACCACAGGAGCAGGGGCAGGCGTGGGCGTCGTGGGGACAGTTTGCTTGGAAGCTCTCACCATTCTATGGGAATATACACTATAATAGGTCGTTTTTTTATATTACTTTGATTAAAAACACTCGGGGTAAAAATCGGCACCACGAATGAAGCCAAATTCTGGACCCCTTCGGTTCATTTCGGGTTGCGTATAATTTAGGCGTTTTTTCTCGTCGCAGTTATCCCGGGACCACCCTCCATGGACCAACCTATTCACGGAGTCATATCGTCAAAATCGCACGCCAACGTGTATTTGCGGCGGATCCGGGGGGTAGCAGGCTCTACCTGACCGGGGACCAAGGCGGGGTGAGGCGTCCACACCTGCAAGACGGAGTGGAACTGGAACGCGGCGTTGCTCACATCAAATATGACACAGGATACGTCCCAAGACGGCATGTGAAACGCGTAGGAGGCATCCCAACCCGGGATCATCATGAGCGGGGAATGGACATGCCCGGAGAGGTCCACGAATGACGGTGGGTGCACCGGATGCACCGGGTGCACCAGGTGACCAGAAGCATCCGGTATATGATCCACCGGCCAGTAACCAGAAAGGTCGGTCGGTCTAGCTGTCGGAGCAGCGGTCGGTGTGGCTGTTGGTGTGGCTATCGGAGGATACACGTAATAATGGTGGTGATGGATCACCGGAGGTAGAGGCGTGGCAAGGGACGGGGTAGGGGTCACGAAGGACACGTCTACCGACGAAAGCAACGACATGGTTATATAAATGCCAGCCATTACCGGCAACTTCGTGTCACATCTCACCTTCGTTGTGCAGTCAGTAATTACTGTATTGGAACCCATAGGTCTATTCGGTCCCTGATGGTCCCTTTCATAGTGCCGCGGCCGTCATGTCACTGTTGACAGGAATAAAGTCTATGTCTCCCAAAGATGCATCGGAACGGTCGGAGGACCATAATTTCTTGATGGGGGTCATCTGGATTGGCGACGTGGGCGGGGTCACCATCATCTCACCGTTGCGCGATGCTGTCCCTGCCCCCAATTTACGCACACATCCCCGTTTGTGGGCGGCCAGTGCCTTCAAATTATTGGCATGGAAATTCCGACACAGATCGCACTTGTGCCCGTTCTTGGGCATGGGGGCCGTATATTTGGACGACAAGTAGCGGTCCAAGGCGGGAAACTGGAATTCCTCAATCTGCGAAATGACCCGACGCTGGCTCTCGCGTAGATTCTGAATGATGGCCGTCTTTTGCGAGACAAAGAGTTGGTATTCTTGGTTCACAGCATCTAAGATGTCGCGGTCAATCCATTCCAGGTTGGTCTCGCCGTCGTCGGAATGAATGGCCGTATATTGTTTGATACGTGCTGACAGTTGGTCAATGATATCTACCGCCGGACGGAGTTTCTCCGGATTGTATTCCATTTGATGCACATAGACCAAGAGGTACTTGTCGTGGCATTCAATATGGTAATTCGGCTTGGCGTTGAAACCACTGTTCTGAGACACCATGATGCCGTTGGAATGGTTGCTCTTCATGAGCTCCACGAAATGCGCAATCTCGTCGGTATTGACGTTGGTTTCATCGTGTTTGCTTTCCACCATGATGGGCGGCGAATGCGGCCGCCGCATGGTGTAAATATGAGAACTGAGCCGACCGGTCGCGAAAGAGGGCTCGGGTCCTCCGTTACCTCCGTTACCTCCGGACCCGTAGGATCCGGTGGTTACAAGGGCCGTCGGTCCCGGCATAACTTTAGACACTTCCGACGTGGGAAACATACGGTTCAACATGATATGAATATGGGTACGTTGCAAGGTCATTGACGACGTCCCTGGCCCCCCTTTAGGTGCCTGCATCGTCTGCGGTGCAGCGGCGTTCTGCTTCTGCGTAAATTCCTGCCATTCTTTCGCCGTCTTTTCTTGGGACGAATGGGTTTGCATGGACAGATGTTTCAAATTGGACAAGTTGGAATGGATGCGCTCTTCACTGGAGGCAATGTAGGCAAAAATAGGCTGTTGCATGCTCTGGAAAAGCTGCTTAGTGGTGTGTTCAAACGTCTCAAGAAAACGGTCCATGCGCTGATTATTGTCAATGGCAGATAATTGGGTGAATAAGGACTGGGTCTCTTCCTTCATGGTTTGTTGGAAGGACGCCAGGTAATCATGAATTAATTGCGAATGTTCTTGTGAAGAGGGGGCTGAATATGTCTCCCGAATGAGGCTACCGATCTTCTCGTAACATTGTTGGTTGGCGCGTTCCAACAATGAAGAGTTAGTAGAATGAGGTTCGGTATTGACAATAACCTTGAGTTCATCGACGTAATCTTGTTTGATTTCCAACCACTTGGATTCCATGCCTGACACTGCCGAATGCAAATGTGCCAATTCGGACTTGATCTCGTGCATTTGATGTGCCTGCTGGTGCATGAAGCCCTGCCAAAGGGATGATATAGGATCTTCCGATTGGGGGGCCAAAGCGACGTTATTTAGGAGAGTTTTTTCCAAGAACTGGATGAGAAAGAGCTGGGTCTTCTCAAAGTCCAGTTGCGGATGATCCTGATAGAATTGGACAATGCGGGGATGGGTGGTTGTCAACATTCAAAAGGTCTGTTTGTGGTATTCAACACGTATATATTACCATGATAAAATATCTATATAGATTTGACGCATGACATCATCATTCCATGTTCAGAATCTAGGGAATTCTGAACATATAGGGACTACGGACCCTAGCTTGGCATGTTTTAGGCGACTTTTACGGTTCAAATGGTCCGGTCGGGCCGGTAGGTCCCGTGGTTCCTTGCAGACCTTGGGGGCCCGTCGGTCCCGGGTCCCCGGGATCTCCCGAAGGGCCACGCATACCCATCTGACCTCGGGCACCCTCCGAACCGGTGGGACCCGTGAACCCGGTACCCACCGTGCCTTGTGGACCTTGGGGCCCGGTGAGCCCGTCGTTTCCATTCGGACCAGTGGGACCGGTGGGACCTCCCTCTGTACCTTGAGGACCGGTGGGACCCGGTGGTCCGGGCGGACCCGTGGGACCATGAATCACAATATAGTGGTGTCGGGGGAACCGGTGAGGGGGATGGTGAGGGACACTCTCGTGGCTGGAATCGGTATGGCTGTCGTCGTCATCGGATATGTCTTCGTAGCTGGGTCCCGTACACCTTCAACGGCGGTCATCACCACGGCGGTCGTCGCCGCGCCGGTCGTAGCCGTGGTCACGGCGGTCCCACCGGCGGTCCAAGAACTCGGCCACCTTCAGGATGTTGACCTCGTTGCGCTCCACGTTGAGTCCGTCACGGAGCCGGTCGCGGTCCACCAGGTCAATCTTCTGCTTCACCTCGCAGCAGCATTCGCACATCTTATCCGCCAAGAATTGGGTGTTCTTGAGGGCATCGTACTTGGCGTCGGCCAGCTGGGCCTGGATGGACTCCTTGATCTTGTGCTGGTCCAGCTGCAGCGCCGAAAAGTTATGCGCCGCCTGGGCCGCCAGACTCTCCTTGACCTTGTGCATCTCCAGTTGGTTCATGGCGAAGTGGCTGTCACCCTTGGACGACAGGTACTCCTTGACCTTTTGCTGCTCCATCATGAGCGAGGCGTAGTGGTTGTTGCCATCCAGGGACAAGAGGGCCGTGGACTTCTGGCCTTCCAAGAGAGTGGAGGCGTAGTTCTGGGCGGATTGTTGTTGAATATTATTAAATGCTTTGAGTTGCTCCAACATGTTTGAGTTCATGGCGTTACGCGTCTCCCATGCACTGTCCGTCACGGCCTTTGACATGACATTGAAGTTCTGGGTGCCCGATGACAACAATTCCTCGGTGCCACGGTTAACGTCGTTGATAATCGCATGACGCACGTCCGTCAAGAGGCTGTTGGTCAAGTTAGAGGCCGTCAACAACGCAGTACGGGTATCGCCCCCGTTACGCTCAATGGCGGAACCAAGAGCAGCCGCGGCAGATTGAACCAAGCTGCCGTTGCTGCCTCCGTTGCGTTCCACCGCCCCCATGATGTCACGCGCCGAGTCCGACGCCGCCTGGCGGGACGCCGCGTCCGTCACCGTGGTCGTGACACGGCCCTCGCCCGCCACGCGCTCAATCGTGCTCAACAGGGTAGAGCCAATGGCCTGCGTGGTGTTGACGGCGGAGGCCCCGTTGCGGTCCACCGAGCCCAAGACATCACGGAAATTGTCAGAATTGGCCTGGCGCGACGCCGCGTCCGTGACCGTGGTCGTGAGGCGGCCCTCGCCCGCCACCTTCTCAATCGCCGTCATGATGTTGCCCCCGTTGCGCTCCACCGCGGTGCCCAAATTGGAGCCCACCCGCTCCGTCGTGCTCTGGGCAGCGCCCCCCTGCGCATCCACGGCTCTCAAGACATCACGGAACGAATCCGCCATCGCCTGACGGTTGGCCGCGTCCGTGATGGTGGTGTTCAGCTTGATTTCCCCCGCAGTGCGTTCAATGGCGTTGCCATTGGTCAGGTTGCCGCGCTCCACCGCGTCACGGAGACCCAACGCCGACTGCGTGACCTCCTTGCCGACGTTGTTGAGCCCCGCCGTCAAGTATTGGTTGGTGGAATTGATGCTCCCCAACAACTTGTCGGTACTGGTATAGATGTTCTGGTTGATGTGCTGGTTCTGCATGGAGGCCAGCACCTCGTCGTAGCCCGACGTCGGAGGGTAAAAGGACGGCTGCCATCCGTAGGACGGCGGCGGGTTGATGTTGGTGGTGTTCGCCATGGGCATCGGGGAGGAAGGCGCGGACATGGTGAGTTATATATAAACGGGTTATATATATATCGTATCTAACGAAAAATGGTCGCGTCTAAATATTTCTCGCTGCATATATCGTCACGTATATTACAGGTACTGTGTAATTACAAAATCACAAGTTGTAACCTACTGGTCCTGGACCCGGCTTTCAGTAATAGCGCCAGTCTCTGTCTCGCCAAGCCGCCAAAGCCAAGGGCCCGTCGTAAGGCCCCCAATAGGGTCTCCATCCTCCCCAGTAGGGTCCCCCGCAGCATCCTCCACAACCAGGCCATCCACCCACCAACCAAGGGTTGTAATCGTACGCATAACGCGGAGGCATGGTCAGTCACCGACGATTCCGGTATATCTATGAAAGGACGTTTTAACCCACACCGAAAGAAGGCACGCTTAGCCGACTTGCCATTAAGCAAACCGTAAGGTGGTTTGACAATCCTAAACATTCCAAGGACATGTATAGGATCCATCCACAGATGCAATTACAAAAAACACAAAAACCGTTGAAATTACAAAAAGTACAATTGTACCTTTTGTACTTTACACCCCCTCAACACTACTTTTTGCCGTTCTTTCTGGACTTTCTGGCCTTGGACCTTTTCCAAGTCTTGCATGTCTTGCATGTCTTGCGGCCTTTCCGACTCTTGTGAGTCTTATGGCCTTGGCGACGCTTGCCGCCGAAGAGACTACGGGCCGGTTTAGGAGGAGTGCTGTAGACCGCGGCGGCATTGGGTGCGTCCATCTCCTCGTCCTCGTCCATAAATAGAGCCATTGGACCCCCCGTGGCGGCCCCGGCGGGGCCGGAGGCCGCCGAAGGAGACAACGACGAACGCCGAGATTTCCGTTTGACCCCGATACTTTTCTGAATCCGTTTCTCTTGTTGCCGACGTATCTCCTCCTCATCCGACATGACACGCACAAATTCCAGACGGTCTTGTCCGCGACAGATGCCCATCTCCGGGTGAAAATGTCCCCCAAAATCGGTGGCGGGTGCGGTAGTGAGCGCGTAACCGTCGTATCCTTGGTGACACAGGTACGTGGCAAGAGCACTGTCACGGGCGTGCACTGAATTGCGGACCCCGGCCCCGGGCCGGGCCTTGTCCCCTTGGTACCCAAAGTTGTGGACCAAGATGTCTTGAACCGCCAAATCGGCGCCGCGGTAAATCGCCGACATCGTCCCCGGGTCCGATAAATTGACCAAGGCCAGGGGTTCTGTTCCGCGAACCACGAATTCCAGGACCACGCCGTATTCTTTAGCCGCCTCGGAATCCATGGCCAAATAAACGGGCCGCGACGGGTCGGCCACAAACGGCCGGTCCCCCTCGCCCACCCCATTCATATACAGTTCGGTGTCGCCTTTGTACACGGAGGTCCCCGGATGCAACAGGTAGATACTCGGGTCCATATAAGATACCCCTCTACAAAAATTGTGCGTATATTCTATAGTACCCCACTCATCACCCCCACCTATACCATGAAGAGACCTGTGCGTGGAGAAGACGGCATGTACACCGTGGACGGACGCAAGTACAAGGAACTGTTTGGTTCGCGCCAACAGGTGTTCAACGGCACCGCGTACAAGACGGAGGGCAACCTGACCAAGAAGGAGCTCTTTTTCAACAAGCACGGCCGCATCGTTTCGCTTAAAAAGCACCGCACGGCCAAGAAGGAGCGGCGCCTGGAGAAGGCGGGCTACTTTGCCGAGAAGGGCAAGTTCGGCTACGTCAAGAAGACGCCGCGTGGCACCCGCCGTACCCGCAAGGCGTAAGTGGCAGGAACCTAACCACCCCTACCAATGACATGTATAGGATCCTATACATGTCATTCATTATCCTGTTTCGTAGGTGGGTCCTGAGGAACCGCCGGTTCCCATTACCAGTAGCAGCCACTCTCCACCGCATCGCAATCCTTGGGCCGCTCCGTCAGTTTAGGTCGCGCCCAGTGTTCGTTCAAGAACAGCCGCACCACGTCCGCACGTTCCTTGAGCCAGCGTCCCCCCAACACCCCAAAATACATTTGCAACACGCCGCCCACGTACACGGCCGACTTCCGGTGCGTCTCAAAAATATAATTGCACACCAAGTTGCCATAACCCCCGCAGCTGACCAAGGCAATGTCGTACTTGTCTTTCAACTGGTCCAGGCGCCGGTAAAAGTCGGCCAGTTCCACGTCAAATTCGCGCGACGGCTCCCCCGCCTGCGTGACCGGGGGCATGATGTACTCAAACGTGCAACCTGGGAACAGGTCCACCCCGTCGTACAATTTCGCCCGCTTCGGTACGCGCTCACGGATGCTGTCAATAAACGGCGACACGATGAGTACCCGACGGCCCTGCAGCGCCTTGGTCCACGCCTGGGGGTCATAGACATAGTGGAACACGTCCAGAGCAAAGGCCCAAAACGGCCGCTTGGCGGGGTACGCATTGCGGACGTACTCGTGCGACTGGGCAATGTGCTTGTAGACCTCACCCTGGACGTCCCAGCCAGAATACACTTCGCAGTTGTCAAACGCCTTCAAATACAGGTCCGAGTACCGTTGAATAGACGCCCACGACGTCAGCAGCACCCCAGCGTTGCTCTTCATGGCAGGACCGACTTGGTTGAAATATGCGTCCAGGTCCGTGCGCCCCGGCGTCTGCTGCTTGAGCCGCGCAAACACGGCGAAATTGTTCTCAATGCCGGCGACCCGCGGAATGATAAACGGCTGCCCCGCCGCCAGCTTGGAACCCACGTAGTTGTACAGGAGCTCGTGGTCCTCAAACATCATGTATTGGAAGCCCTGGGTCGTCCGACACACGTCCATGATATTGATGCCGATGGACGGCGGAATGGCCAAGGTGGCGACGCCGTAGGGGACCAAGCCGCCCCACGGCTGCGGCAACACCTCCTTGCCGAAATAGTCGCGCATGATACTGCGATGGTAATGGTAGGTACGAATCAGCTCCGGGTCGTTGACCACGTCGTAACCGAGCACCCGCATCAAATACACGAATTTGTTGTCGCACCCCGGCCGACCGAAATCAAAGGCAAACAGTTTCTCTTGGGCCAATTTGATGGGAAACTGCGAGTGCAGAATCCACGTGTCCTGGGAATCAAACCGCGGCCCGAACAGTGGCGCCGTCTCCATGGGCGCCGTCGTCGGATTGAACTCGTACCGCAGCAGGGCCAGCGCCTGCTTCTTAAGATGCATCGTGGACGCCCGCAAGAACCGCACGGAATCGTCCAAGAAAATATCGGCATTGAGCAGGACAAAATACCCCTTGAGCCCCTGCTCGCGAATGTACTGGAACACCGACTGGAACGTGAGACGCTTGCCGATGACCTCCTGCCGCACCTTGTCGGATACCGGCGCGGCGAGGCCCATCTCCTCGTCGGTGTAGATGCGCTCATTCAACAGATGTATGTGATCAATGTGGGGGTTGGCGTAATTCTGCGCCAGACAGTACCGGATTTCCTCATTACGCGACTTGTTTTTATGGACAAAGAACTGGGTGAAGACATGCACGTCCGTGTCCTCGGCATTGACCGTCTCTGCTATCTCCAACGCCTTGGAGATGAAAAGTGCCTTCATGTGTCTATGGGAGGCTATTCGTCCACCTTTTTATGCCGTTATCTCGTAGTCATTCACATAGAGGTAGTAAATGAAGCATCCTGTCGCGATCCCAGTCAACCCAATATCTATTACAAAAAGGAACATATGCACCATCCCCCTTTCTACACATTTTCTATACACTTTCTATGCCATTTTGCGGCACCCATTCCAGTTGGTCATTCACCAGCCGAATCGTCTTGTTCGCTTGACGGTGTATTCCATATTTTGCCACAAACGTGTGGAGAAGATTCAGTTTTGGAGCATCAAACGGTTTCGCGATGACATAATCCGCCCCTCTATCTACGAATCCTTGGAGTTCGTCGGGGGAATCTTCACCGGTGAGACCAATCACCAACTTATTGTAACCCAGACGACGCATCTCCACTACCGCTTTCCATCCGTCCATCACGGGCATATTTTTGTCCAATAGTACCATATCAATCTTGTCACTATGTTTTTGAATGTGCACCACGGATTGTTCCCCATCTTCCGCAGAATACATATCACCAAACAACGGCATCGTTTGGAGTATCTTATACATCATTTTGCGGTTCAATACGCTGTCGTCCACAATGAGAACACTGTATTTGAGGTGGCCACGGGTCATTTTAATGGACACGGGTCGGGACACGGGAGTATGCAATTGCAATTGTGAATCGCGGCACATGGTCAAATGTAACGTGACTACGAATTCGTTTCCTACCGGTCCAATGAAGTTGTGCGTCATCGTGCCTCCGTGCAATTCCACAATGGTTTTGCAAATATACAGACCCATCCCCGACCCGCTGGTGGAATTGAAGGTTTCAAACAAATGTTCCTTGATGTGCGGCAACAAGTGATTGTTGGTGTCCTTGACAGAAATGAAGACAGTTTGTCTCTCGTCGGCGTCTGGAGGAGGGAGATGGGACACCGTGATACTGATGGTATTGTTGCGGTCGGGCGTGCGGTATTTGATGGCATTTTTCAACAGATTCAATAGCACGTGTTTGATGTTATGAACGTCACCGTAATTCCACAATGTCATGGTGGAGTCAATATAATGAGAAAAATGGAGGTCGGGTTCGTTGAATTGATACAGCAAGAGAATATGCACACTGGTCACCAATTTTTCAAGGGAAAAGGGTTCAAACGCATTGAGTTCAATGTTGCCTTCCTGAATCGTGGCAAATTTCGTCAAAATATTCTCAATGAAGATGGCACTTTGGTTGATGTCCTGAATGGTTTGTAACTGGTCGGCGTCAGTGATATTCTTTTTCAGCACATTCAGTCCCATAGAGATGGTGGAGATGGGGGTGCGTAATTCGTGAATAAAACACTTCATATACACATTGTAATTGAAACTGTTGGATTTGGGTTTCTGTGTTCCGTTCAAATTGAGGGAAAATGCATCGTCCAACACCATCGGATCTACGAGGATGGGTTTGTCATCTAACATAATGGATTTATACTCATTTTGTTGGTGCATGGGGGAGCGGGCAGCTACCGGTCGCACCCGCGGTGATCGTATGAATTTACTTACCAAGTGTTCAAATCGGCGCAACAGTGGTAAATTTTTGGATGATACTTTGTCCGATACCGACATGACTACTATGGCTAAAATATGGCCACTTTATTTGCGCAAAGGTGTAACGGTGCCGTGGCACACCGCGTACAAAATGTCCGCGTAAAATATAACACATGTCCAACAAGACCGCGCGCAAGTCCCACAAAAACCGTTCCAAGACGGCCAAAAAGAGCACCACTGCACGCTGCCCTACCGGTACGCACCGTGAAAACGGCAAGTGCCGCACGCAGAAGCCCAAGTGCAAGACCGGTTACCACCGCCCGGCCCCCACGAAGCGCTGCGAGAAGAAATAAGGGCCAGGCCCTCCCCGCCCTCCCCGGCCCCTCATCATAACAGATGTATAGGATCTGACATGATGCGTTCTCTAACCGCCGCCTCTACCCACCCTTTACATTCCCCCCGTGCTCGGAATCACATATTTGATTTCCAGGACATCCACGGTCGTGATTTCCACCTCGGTCTCATAGCCTCTTTCGCTGACCGGAGGGGCCAGGGCCTGGGCCAGGTATTTAGCCACGATGAGGTTGCTCCGATACAATTCTTCGGGGGAAATGGAGGCCAGCCATTGGTATTTGTGACGGGTCAACACGGCCTCGGCCGGGATGAAGACGCCGTAGCACCCCGGGGCCAAATCCAAGGGCGCTTCCTCCATGAGGTCTTCCAACGTGATGACCTGACGACGCGTGGTCTTCACTCCTGCATTGGTACCGTCCAAGAGATTGAATTCGCCCGCTTCCACGGCCCGAAGCAGCCAGTGCGCCGAATCGCCTAAAAATTCGGTTTGCGACTGGAAATGTTGCTGGATGTTGCGTTGGCGCAGATATTCCATGTATTTCGCCATATGAACGTCCCCCGATTTGCATCCCATGATATAGGGGTCGGGCGCAAACAGGAGGCGTTTGCCGGCGCGTTTGATGGATTCGGCCTGGGTCGGACGTTCGCAGACAAAGGGCGTCGTCGTTCCACGTGCCCCCATCATTCCTTCTTGGTACAATCCCGCCAGGTCGCGGAAACAGATGAAGGAATTGGGCACGACCATGCCGCCATACATGTACAGCAGGGTCGCGAGACCGTACTCGCGGAACCGCTGGCGGAACGGTTCAGGCATCGCGGACAGCCCCACGGACCAAGACGGAATCAGTTTGCTAAACGATTCGTCGTCAATCAGACAGATATGGAAACTGCTGCCACAATGTTGGACGATGGACTGGATGGTGAGATGGAGGTAGGGCTGATTGAGGTCCGTGCTGTTGCGGGAATAAAAGCTCTTCCATTGCCGGGCATTGATGCCGTAGGCGGTATGAATCCACAGTTTGGGTTTCTTGGTACCATTGAACGTCCCGTCTTGTGCGTCGTTTAAGAGGAACTTGCGGATGAGCTCGTACTCCTCGTCCTTGTCCATATCCTCATAATAATGCTGCAATTGTCGGCCGAAAAAACTGGCAATGGCGATGATGGCAAACAAAATCACGTAATTACGCAGGCTGTATTTCTCCATCGTCTACTATATCCATTGCAGAGATTTGCTCACCGATACAGCGAATTCAAATCTTCGTCGGTGTACACTCGGTGGCGCTGGGGTTCTCGGCAGAGGGGTAGTAAATGAAATAGTCAATGTTGTACATGGAATGCTGGTAATTGAACTTGGTGTCAAAGGTGACCCGGTTGATCCGGCAAATTTGCCGAATGATGGTGGCAAAGGAATTGTAGGTGAGTTCCCGCGTGACGAAATATTGTTTGGACGGGCGGTAGGCGGGCAAAATGACGCTCGCGAATTCGGGGTACAGATTGCGGTATTTGAGCAACCGAAAGGCGTTGAAATCCATCAAATAGTACTTGTCCTTCTTAATACAAATCTGGTCCAAGACCTCAAACAGGACCTCTATCGGCACATGACTACTGAACACATATTCTAAGCTGACGCTGTCTTCTGCCGCGTGGTACTGGGCTGTCTTTTTCTTATTCTTGGTACGCGGCACTTGTATGTTCGTGATGGAACGTGCGCTTTCCGTGTCAGAGTTCACACCATCCATGGTGTCGTATTTTTAATAGTGTATACGTCTAGTTGTTATATACTATTAGAATGTATAATTCGCCTTTGAAAAAAAAACGGAGCACGGAACGCGCCGCGCCCCCTCATCCCTTCTTGGCCAGGTCCCGTTTCAGCCGTTCCACATACAGAATGGCGTCCATCAATTCTTCTTGGAGGTGATTGGCCCATTCCACGTCGGACAGGTCGGTGCGGTCCAACGTGGTCCCGTACTTTTTAAACCCTAAACGCGAACGGTCAGTGAACTTTTGCAGTACAGCTTTTACAACTGTATCAGAAACGGCGCATTCGGACCCGCCCTCACCCCCGCCCTCGCCCTCAACCCCCTCCGTCATATGAACGTCTTGGACCGACACTCCCAATGTAGCGTCTTCGCGAACCGCGTCACTCTTCTTCACACAACGAAACGGCGCGACCCCCATGCTAATGGTATCTTATATGGTATATAACCAGGGAATATTTATACGGATTAGAACGTCAGACCCCCTCCGACTCAATCAATTTTCGGCCCCACGATCTGGTAGAGAGCCCGGGTAAAAAATGCCAGTTCAATCACGTTTTCGTGGGTGGTATAAAAATAGGTAATGTACCGACAAAAACAGGTGATGACTTGGTATTTTTCGCCCTCGGTCACCTTGTCCGACATTTTGATGAATCCGAAAAAGCTTTCCATGACATCAATGACGCTGTAGCCGTAGTCGTGAATGTCGTACATGATCTTGATGGCGCCTACCAGGTCCCCCTTCCTCAGCAATTCAACATATACCTCGTACTGGCTGGTATCCACCCCGCAGATTTTCACACAGGTCTCAATGGTGATGGGCCGGCCCAGAATCCACATCTTTTCCATGTAGTTGATGAGGGAGCGAATGGAATGTTTGCAGTATTTGAGCAAGAAATCCTTGGCGTCGTCGGCCACTACCAGGTCGTTTTCCTGAACGATTTTGTCATAGAGTTCGCGTATCTGGGCTTCGGTGGACGTCTCTATCCGCAAAATATGCATGCGCGACTGGAAACTCTCAATCACCTTTTGAATGTTGGTGCATACCGAGAGAAAATGGACATTGTGCCGGTACTTGTCAATGTAGTTGCGGAAGACCTGTTGACTCTGCTCGTTCATGGTGTCAATGTCGTCAATGATGACCATCTTTTTCTTACCGTAGATGGTGCTGTGGGACTGGGAAAAGGTCTTGAGCTCGCTCCGGAAGAAACTGACCCCCTGCTCCTTCAAATTATTCACGTAGAGCAGGTTGTTCTCCGGGACGGGCTGGGTAGGGGCCAACCCGTAGTATTCGCGAATGAGGGTGTGCAGCAAAATGGTCTTGCCGGAACACGTGTTGCCGATGAACAGGATGTTCAGGTCGTCGGCATCCAAGAGTGTCCGCAATACCGACTTGAATTTGGGCGACGCGAAGAACCCGTCCAGGGAATACGGCTTGTATTTAGCAATGAATAGCGGTGAGCAGGGTGTAAGCCGCGAAGCAGTCACCCCTTTATCAGGGGCCGCCTTGGTAAACATGGCGGACATCATAGAATGAATGTATAGGATCCGACCCGTTTAGGTCATTTTTCGTGCATGCGTCACGGCAACAACAAGCAATCATTGCTACCATTAAATTTGTCTATCGCGGTAGAATATCCCAGTACATCCAGACAATATTTACGCACATTGAACCGACTCGCTTCCATGTATTCCGGGTACATTTGACAGACAGTATCAAAAAATTTCTGGTCACTTTCAGCATTGTCTTCAAAAATAATGACTGGACGGTCTCTCGCCAAAGTCTGTGTCGCCTGGGAGAAAATATAATTCTCCGCTCCCTGGGCATCGCAATGAATGAACCCAATATTATCTAGGCCCATGGCGTCCACGGTCGTCATCTCAATGGATTCGCCTCCTTGACCCAGACCGATCCCGCCAAAATTGCACAGCAAGTCGCTTTCGTCGGTGTACCGTTTTTGCACGATGCCACCTCCCCCGTCTATATCCACCGCATTCATCGTCCCGTTGCCAGAGAAACAAAATACCCCCAGGTGATGAGGAACGATCTTGTGAGACAAGTGGTTATCTACAATGTTTTTCACCAGTAAATCATACATGTTTTTCTGGGGCTCATAGACATGTACTTGTTGTCCAGGGTTTAAAAACGATGCGTACACCAAAGATGACGTGCCACAATGCCCACCAATCTCCAAAATATTACGGTCAGGCGGGATATATTTCCGCAACTTCACCAAGATGTCTTCGTCCCAATATTGGCCATGTTGGAAAAACCAGCCAATGTACTTTTCGTTCTTGTACAAGGTCACCTTTCCGTACTTGGTTTCAAACGTATTCATGGTCCAAACAAATATGAACTTTACTGATACCATGTTTCTATATGTGTTCCCCACCGGAATCTACGCAAACATGGTGCTGTCTGAGCCCTTTGTCCGACCCCGATGATTTCGTAAAATTGATTTAGAAATATCGTGTATTTTATAGCATACCACCGTCGTTGAATAACGTCACCCCCGCGCACTCAATCCGAGCACTCACACCCAAGCACCTATCCCCAAGCAACTATACCCCCAAGCACAATCATGGCATCCAAGACAATGACATCTAAGAATGTGGTTCTGACGGCGTCCGAGTGGGACACGTCGTCCACGCGTTACATGGCCCCGAAGGTGAATGACAAGGGCGCCAAGTCCATCACACTGATTAGCCAGCAGACCAACACTCTGTTGCATGTTACCACGCCTCTGATGACGACGTGGGGCATTGCGGATTATGTGGATGAGACAGGTAAGTCGGACGGCAAGTACAGCATGTCGCTCAATTTCCCCAATCCCGAGTACAGTTCGGCGGCCACCGACGACTTGTTGGCCAAGTTCAAGGCGTTTGAGGAGCAGATTCTCAACGACGCCGTGTCCAATTCGGAGGTCTGGTGGGGTGAGAAGATGAGCCGTGAGGTGGTCAAGCACACGTTCTTCCCGTTCCTCAAGTACCCCAAGAACAAGGACACGAAGAAGACGGATTATACCAAGCCGCCGTCTATTCGGGTCAAGGTGCCGTATTACAACGGCAAGTGGGATGTGGAGCTGTACGACACGGCGTCGCGCAAAATCTTCCCTGACGAGAGCAAGCCGGAGTTGACGCCGATTGACTTTGTGCCCAAGTCTAGCCGGGTGGCGTGTGTTATCAAGTGCACGGGCATCTGGATTGGTGGCAAGGGCTGGGGTCTCACCTGGAAGCTCTTCCAATGCGTGGTGAAGCCGCGTGAGACGATGAGCATTTCGGGTCGGTGCCATATCAATCTGGGCGAGTTGGCGGACGAGGGGGGGCCGGCGGAGGAGCCGGAGGCCGAGTTGCCGCCCCCGCCGGCGAAGACGACCGCTACGCCTATGCCAGTGAGTACTGAAGTGGAGGACAGCGATGCGGAGGACGAGTCCGAGCCAGTTGCAGCAGCAGCAGCGAGCCAACCTGAGGCAGTTGCGCCGGACCCAGTGCCTACCGCTACCGAGCCGGCCAAGGTGGTGAAGAAGGTGATTAAGAAGAAGGTGTAAATGACATATACAAATGAAAAGACAAAAAGAACTGTACATGGTTTTTTTTATCGCGATTGTACAACATGGAACCGGTGCATGTGGACGACGATGACCTGTCCCGTCGTATAGACCGACTGTTGATGGATACCGATATGATGCTCAAAGACGACCCGAAAAAACAGGCTGCTGATGCGGCCGCGGCCGCTAAGAACCGGTCCAACTATCCCATAAAATCCGCCTCCAATATGCGTCCGTCGGATCCCACGGGTTACAACAAAAACGGCACCATGAACCGCCGCATTCCCCCCATGGGTAAAGTACCTTTAGTGGGTTACCAAGGGTACATGCCCGAGGCCTTGGGCACTTTTACCATTGACGGGGTACCGTTTGAAATGATTGACCCCGACTTGCACGGTGTTCGTACACAGGACTCTGATACTGGGCCCGGGATGGATTACAAATCCGTGTCAGGTATGAACATGGGACCCATCATGGAATCCGGCCCTGATATACAGATGGGTTCTCAGGCGGGTCCCAAGACGAGCAAACTACCCCCCAACAGTGTTTTACCGGTCATTTAGGGAGACTCGGGCCCCACCTAGCTCTGCACTGTCTGCATTATCCCAGGTCGTAAAATTTCTACAGAAATTTTAAGTACCTTCCACATCGTCCTTCCGTTTCACCTTTTCCGAATATCCTTCCAAATCCGTGATGTCGTTAATAACTTCGGCTTCGCCTTGGACCAGTGAGACACCTGCCCCCAAAAGACAATCCACGATGCATAAGAATAAAACGGTCAAGAAGACGCCGTTGCCGCCGCTGCAGCCGCTGCCGCAGCAGCAGCAGTTGCCGGGTCTCTCCATGCACCGAGGGTCGGTGGAAACCATGTCGGATTATGTGTCGGACGCACAAACATACCAAGAATCCAAAGAAAACCCGTCGGTGCATCGGGACCCCGGCGAGGACCGTCAGCAACGTATCAACGAGCTGATTCAGACGATGCATCAACGGCAGGTGGACAACGACGGACAACGTTTAGCCGATTTTAAACCGCTGTCCCATCCGATTGTTCGGACCAAGAAACCCGACGACGGGACCGCATCCTCGCCTCCGGCCGATGCCCCGACTTACTTGCCCAACCCGGTATTTGGTCACGATCCGCCTTTCGCGCAGCAGCAGAAGCAACGTGGTCAACAAGGACCCTCCGCGCCGTCGTGGGCTCCGGCCGGCGCCGACAGCGACCAAACCGCCAACCAAAACTATTATTCGGTCTACCGCGCCCCTCCCACCATTACCCAGGCCCCGTACTATGTGCAACGCGGTGGCGGTGGCGCGGCCAGCATGGGCGCCGCTCCCCCCGCCGACCAAAAATGGTCGGACAAGATGAACTATATTATTCATCTGCTGGAGGAACAAACCAACGAGAAGAGCAACACCTCTACCGAGGAATTTGTCATGTTTGCCATGGTGGGCGTCTTCATCATTTACGTCTTGGACAGCTTTTCTCGCCACGGACGGTACGTGCGCTAGCTGGTTCCGCTGCCAACCCCGCTGCCACTCCAGTCTCTTCCCGTCTTTTTTTTTACCTCATATTTTATCCCCTCGGATAAGATATGGGCGCCACCGCATCCGTGATACCAACCGAAGGTACCGATTCTACCGAAACAGAACACAGCGACGATGACGAACATATGTTTTATAGCAAACTCAAACATATCCGTCTCACCGCCTTTGAAACCGTCTTCTGCCGGGAAAGTGTCAAGTCGGCCCTGAAATACGACTACAAAAAGGTCCGCATCGCCTACCGTCATCTCTGTAAACGGGTCCCTGAATTGCCCCAGTTTCCGAGCGATTTCTTCAAGGTGCATATCGTGGCCCAACTCTTGGACCTAGGACTGCCCTGAACCAGCACACACACACACACCCCCAATGCATGTATAGGATCCTGGGCACGATATACGAAGCGCATGTTCAGTGCGGCCGTTGCAAGATAAACACGTATTTGTGAGGGTCATCCTTGGTCTTGAACTGTCCATGTACCAAGAACCCCGCATACTGCGCCATGTAGACCACGTCTTGGAGCGGTTCCATGTACAATATCATTTCGTTCTGACGCACATGCCGGGTCGCCGCGTCCGTAAAGGTTTCTTGGAACGTCACGGCATGGTCGGTCGCCGCCCGGGAAAAATCGTACCGCGATTCGTAGACAAAATCCATGAAATCAATCTCCGTCACGGTAATACGCTCGGTCACCAAGGACTGCAGGTCGCTCACCAAGAGCGGTTTCCCGGTCGCGGGCACGGTATCAAACCGCTCCCGGTCGTAGACTTCCAAGATAAAATACCCGTGGGGCATGAGCCAATAGTAAATATTGCGGAACAACTGCACCTTGTCTTGGAAATGGTACACGGTGTTTCCTGTCATGAATATATGGGAAAAGGTGTGCTTGTCGTAGGTCATGGGCAACGCCAAATCGCCCTCCTTGACCTTGAGCGCGCCGACATCCGTGTCCGTCGCGCATCCCAGAAACTCCACCATCTCGCTGGACTGGTCCACGCCGTAGGCCTGAAGGTACCCCTTGGAATGCATGTATTGGAGCAAAGTACCGGTCCCACATCCGGCGTCCAACATCACGCTCTTTTCGTGGTCGGGTTCGGTCAGCCGTTCCACGGCGTCAAAAATGGCGGCATTCAGGGGCTGAGGGCGGTAGATGCGATCGTAAATTTGCGCCAGAAAATCGTCGTACACGTCGCCAGCCCGGCGGACCAAGAACCGGTCGCTCTGCTCAAACCCCTCGGCCGGTGGGGGACGGTTCACGGTCAAAAATATCCACCAAGCGGCCAGGAGCAAACATAAGAGGAGCAGTACCGTGTTTTGGTTACGGTAGCCTAAATGTACTCCCAAGATCTTCATGAATCAATACGAACAAAAACCACCTACTATAGTATATCCGGCGGAAAACTCGCGACACTGCGTGCCCGCCATGTTCACACCTCTATATCGGTCATTGTTCCCCCTGTGGGTATTTTTATTGGTATCCTCGCAATTCCGGTCGCCCCCCAAGATCCTATACTCCCGTTTGCATCCGGCGATGCCTTGGTGCAAACTCCACCAATCGTTGGTATTTGAAGTCGCTGTGCAGCAAGCAGAGAACGGTAGCGCCGGGGCCGCCGGGGCCGACGGCCACGAGGCCTTTATTCTGGATTTTGTTCCCGCGGTGCCTCTGAATCCAGGCAACCTCGCACGCATATTCATGGGACAGAGCATCCCCGGGAAATACCGGTTGTTGCGTCTACCTATGGAACCGGGTCCCGCCCCGGGCCCCGGCCCCGGCCCCGGCCCCGGCCCCCCATTCATGGTCTGGTTGGAAACCCGATTCCACCAAGAAATGGATGCCGACCGGTACGAATCCCAGATGGAAGGTATAGGATCCTACTTGACGGCCCTGGGCATAGAACCCGGTTCTATTTTGGCCTGGGGGAACACCTACCAATTGTACCGGCGCAACTGCCGGCATTTTTGTGACATGGTGCTTGCCAATATGACGGGTATTCAGCAAACGACATAAAAACAAGATGACAATACGTAATAACCATGAATTTCTGGTACGCTTCCTTGGTTATGACGTGCACTTTGGCAGGATCGGTCCACCGCGGTCGTCTTTTGCTGGGTCGTGTCAAACGTCGTATGAGTTCACCTGCGGTTCATACTGCACCCAAGTTCTGTGTCAATTGTCAACATTTTATTCCCCATGGACCAAGTGTATCTTACGGTAAATGCCGGGCGTTTCTCAGAATAAACCAATTCACCGAAAAAGTCGTGGTGGATCATTTGGTCACGGGATATCCCTCCAATGCGACCTTGACATATTACTACTGTTCCACGGTGCGAGACAGCGAAAAATTCTGCGGCAGAGATGGTAAGATGTTCCAAGAAAAAAAGGTATAAATGACAGCCTCTAAGATAGGGTATCCAACATGGCCAGTCCGTACGATTTATTGGGGGTATCACGGGACGCGGACGACAGCGAAATTAAAAAGGCGTTTCGGAAGCGGTCATTGGACTTGCATCCGGACCGTAACCAGGAAAAGGACACCACGAACGAGTTTCAGGAACTGAATGCTGCCTACGACAAGATCAAGACGGCGGATTTACGTCAAAAGTATGAGATGGAGTCGCAGTTTGGACCCGGGGGTATGGGTGGCATGCCGCATCCGGGGCAAGGAGGCCCGGGCGACGAGTTTCAGGACATTTTTAACATGTTTTTTGGCGGGGGTATGCCTGGCGGCATGCCGGGTGGTATGCCTGGTGGCATGCCGGGTATGCCTGGTGTCCGTATATTCCACGGGGGTATTCCCGGTATGCAAGGCATGCACCACCCCGGTATGCCACAAGGCATGCACCCGGGTTTTTTCCATCAACAGATGCAGAAGCCCCCGGCAATCATCAAGACGTGTGAAATCACGATGGAGCAATGTTTCAACGGATGTGCCATCCCGTTGGAGGTGGAGCGATGGTCCAACGAAAATGGGTCGCGTATGGTCCGTCGCGAAACCATGCATATCAATATCCCCCCGGGCATTGACGAGAGCGAGATTATCGTGTTGCGTGACATGGGCAACTCGGTGGATGGTCAGACCCGGGGGGACATTAAGCTCAGTGTGTCGGTGAAACCGCATCCGCTGTTTGAGCGGCACGGCATGGATATTCTGTATAAGAAGACCCTGACGCTGAAGGAGGCCCTGTGCGGGTTTGCCTTTGAGATACCGCATCTGAACGGCAAGACCTTGGGTATCAATAATACGACGAATGTCACGGTGATTTCGCCCAATTTCCGGCGGACGGTGCCGCAGATGGGGATTCGGCGGGACAATGCGGCGGGGAGTCTGATTATTGAATTTCAGGTGGATTTCCCAAAGACATTGACGGCGGAACAGATTGAGCAGCTGAAGGAGATCCTGTAATGTCTGTATGTCAAAAACCGATATAAAGCGGTCTGTCCCAAATACAGCATATCGCCTCCGATACGTATTTTCAGATTTTTATTTGTTTTAGGAATATACATATAAATGAGTAGTCAAGTAGCTTCTTCTGCGAAAATGGTCCGTCCAGCTGCCACGGCGGCCGCGGCCGCCGTCCCTCCTCCTCCCCCTTCCGCGGGAGGCTCTCAGGCCCAGCCTGGTCCTGCTGCCAAGGCCGCGGTTCCGGCGCCCGAGTACCGGCTCCCCGAGAGTGCCACGTTGCAGAGTGCCACGAAGTGGGCCATCATTGAGGACAAGCCGATTATGATGGACTACTGGGCCGACAGTCTGGAGAAGAAGGCGTTTGTGGGGGTCAAGAAAGACAACCAAGAGAAGCTCTTGGTGAAGAGCGCGGACGAGTACACGAGTCCGATTGCGAAGATTTTCAAGAACAAGGGGGACTTGATTATCATGACGGAGAATTCCATTTATCTGGTGGATGCCGGTGTGGATGTCAAGGAATTGCACTGAGGGGTTCTGTGGTAACACCAAATGAGCTCATTATATACATAAATTATCTCTTTGTATATAAATTTATACATCAATGTTAAATAATGCACATATATTTGGTTTACATAAATGATCATAAGAATATATATATTGTGACAACCAATGTTCTTTACTGATAACGCCTGGTATTGATAGTGAATGTCTTTTAGAATTATATTTATTTATATAACCACGTTCAATCAGTATTTTTTCAGGTAAAATCAAAAAATATTCATAATCGGGTATATGTATCCAATAAAAATCATTATCTCCTTTCTCATACGAAATACTCGTTTTGTTTGATAAAAGTTTTCCACCATTTTTATATAACCCACAACAGTATGCATTTCTATTATTACGTTTTGATGCGACCTTTTCCTGTATTTTAACACCATTAATTGTAAAATCATATACTTGTTGGTTTTTTTCGGGTTTAGTAAAGGGTAAGTATGAAAAATATGAAATTCGTTTCAAAGCATATTTATATTCTAGTTGCGAATTTACACTTTTTGGTATTAATGCATCCTCTTTATTAATTCTTATTATCAAAAATTGACAACAAACTACTATATGTACAGCGCATATTAATATTAGATGTCATTTTATTTAAGTATTTATAAAACAGCTCATATAATGTAACGGTTTAGCATTGTGGTCTTATAAACCATCTGAGTCGGTTCAACTCCGACTATGAGCAATATTCAGTTGTATAACCATACAATATGGTTATACAACAAGGAAGAAAAAATCAATATAATAGTACTATTATATTAACATATGAGATGAAAATCACGAAACATATTAGCTTTTATTTTTCCAGTGATCGGATTCAGTATATAAATCGTATCATCCACGAAACAAATACGTATACCTATACCACCGATATCTTTATTCATACCAATAACATAGAATTACATGCAAGTGCATTTAGTAGATATACTAACGGTTGTATTCAAATCATCTATCACGATTTGTCACAAATTCATCCGTTTTACTTGACTTGGAAATGTAGGGATTTACTGAAACAACAGCAAGACGATTATGATATATTTATCTATATTGAAGACGACATATTAATTCCGTACAAAGCAATAAAATACTGGTTGGACTATCATGAAAAACTGTTAGCGATGAATTACAACCTGGGATTTGTTAGAATTGAAATAGATAGTGGAATTGAATACATAACCGACTTGTACGGTGAAAAACTAGACACGATTATCAGTCTAGATGGAGACATGTATTGCGTGAATAACAAAAACCCGTATTGCGCGTTTTGGATATATAACAAAACCGAATTCGGTAGATTTGTCAACAGTAAATATTATAATATAGAAAATATTAGTAACCAACATGGGATAAGAGAACAAAGTGCGTTTGGTTTACACGGATTTGGTACCGATTGGTATAAAAGTACCTTGATTCCTGTCAATGACCGTAAACTCATAGAAGACTGTAAAATATATCATATGCCCAATAATTATGTCGTTAACAAAACTACACCTTTTGCCACCATAAAATTTGATGAAGCTATACATGATTCGGCGTTTGAAGTATCCGTTTGATACACCGTCGGTTCAACTCCGACTATGAGCAAAACTCAACACGGTTCAACTGTAAATTATCTATTACATTTTATTCCGCACATAAAAACAGGCTTAAAGAAACCATCGTATATTGGTTTGTGGGAGAGTTAGTTCCCACGATTCTGCTTCGTTAGCTCAGTTGGAACGAGCATTTGACTGTTGAGTGTAAATGTACGCTCGGTATAATCAAAAGGTCGTTGGTTCGATCCCAACACGAAGCGCGAAAACATGTCCAGACTCGGTTCTGGGCACGTTTTATGTTTATTTCACCCACACTTTTCGGGTCCGACCTTGGCCATGACCATAGGTCCGAAACGCCCGCTGGGCCAACGTCCAGCCCTTTTTGCGGTGGTCGCATCCCTCTTCCAAGATATGTCGGTCCACGGCCGCCGCTTTGCCGGCTGTCAACGCACTGGCTAAACGCGCTTTGCCCCACGACTGAGCGGTTTGGTTGGGTCGCGACCCCGATGAAAAATATGCCCCCTCACCTTTCCGCACAATGGCCCGAAGAGCGTCCACGGAGCATCCGGTCGCCCGGGCCAGTTCCGGACCGGGTTCCACGCTGTCTACGCCGTAAATGCGCTCAGCTTCCTGTACATGGCGCGAAGGCCGGCTGCGAAACGATGGCAGCTTCTTCCGGGTCAAGTATTTTCCTTTGCGGTAGGCGCGTCGGGACGCTTGCAGCATCCTGCCCTGTTTTTTCTGATCGGTCGGACGGAGACCGGGCGGTACGTATCTTACCGGCACGTGTATCATCCGGGCACAGGAATCCTATATCCTTGTTGGGGATATTCTACATTACCGCTGTACCTGACCCCGCCATGACGTCGTGATAGGCCGAGGTGTACGAAATGACCCGTTTGCGCAAACGCGGCCGTTTGTTCTTGACCACAGGGTTCTCACTCAAGATGCAGATATGTTCGTATTCGGCAATCAAGATGTCCTTGATGAACTCAAAGATGAAACGGAGCACTTTCTCCGTGCAATTGCCCACGATGAGGCCGCTGCCGGTACGGAAAATCATGAACGATACTTCCGTGTATTTCTTGTTGTCGGTCAGCTCGCTCATCTTCAGATTGCGGTCGGACGCTACGATGCGCCCGTTTTGCCGTGTGCGGTCAAACCCCCAGTCGTGATTATAGTAAAACTTGCATTTGACCCCGGGATAACTGCACGGGTCGTACGACGACTCAATCTCGTATTTTTCCCCGCTCAAGATGGCGTGGAAACGTTCACGGTTGACGAAAAACCCGCAGTTGAAATTGGAATTGATGAGCACGTGGTCCTCGTGGGAGTTTTCCACAAACATCACCGGGAGCGAGAGATGGGGACGCAAAATGTCCAGGACCAGTTCCTTGACTTTTTCTAAAACCCGGTAATGGACGATGCCCGGAATCTCCATCTTCCCGGTGTTAAACACCTTGATATGCACCTCGCGGAATGTACCTGAACCCGTCACCGTGTCGTCCCAGAAACGGACAATCAGCGCAAAACAATTGTAAAACGCGTTTTTGACCTTGCCGCGGTACGACACAATGTCTTTTCGGGACAGACCCACCGTGATTTTGCGCTCGTCCTTGAATTTGATACTGCGTGCCGTCGGATTGTTGATTTGTTTGATAATGTTTTGTTTGTAGTAACGCACCCCTTCTAGGCGGGCTTGGTACGCGGCCAGTTCCTCGGGGGTCTTGGACACTACCTTGATCTGTTTCTTGAGGACCCCCGTTTTAGGCAACCAGTAGTCTATGACCGGAATCTCCCAAAACAACGTGTGAATGTCTACCGGCTGATTGAGAAACAGGACCTTGGTCTTGGTAGATATGATTAGTTCCATGTCGGGATTCACCTTGCCCATCCCTGGACCTGGACCCGGATCCCCGACCCCGGCCGTCTTTAGACATTTATCCCCCCCGTCAGGACCAGGGTCAGGGGTCCGGGCCGGGGTCCGGTCACGGGTCCGACCCGTCCCCGCCGACGATTGCGACATCAAATATTGCATCCATTCTTGTTCCAAGTCTCCCATATTTAGGCGTTTTGCAATCGGTCTTTATACTCCTTTTCATCGCGGCATGTCTTTATATTCAATTTTACCACCCCACCCCTTCGGTCCCGGACCCCGTCCCACCCCTCGCCGCTACGTGTTACCCAAGACAAGTATAGGATCTCCTATACGTGCATTTATGAGGAGGGGGAGGGGTCGGAACCAGGGTCCGGTCAATAGTGAAACCAGGCGAAATCTTGGGCGTAGACACGGTGAATCAGGTCCAGACTTTCGTGATTGAGGTACGACATGTAGCGGGACCCGGGCACTTGGTACGGATTGGGCAACGCATGGCAGGTAAAATCGTGGTAGCCGTGGGCGGCCAGGTCGGCGGTCAACGACTCTTGTTTCAGGACGATGATGCCGGGATACAGTTCGCCCTGGGCATTACACACATACTGGTACTGGGGACGGAAATGACCGTCCCATACGGCGGGGTCTTTAGCAAAATGTCTCATCACCATGGCGATGACCTCGTATACTTGGTCCGGAGTATGGTCGGGACGGATCAAATGCCAAAAGAAAAGGGCACTTACCATGCGCATACACGGATGGCGCACCGTGGCCATGACCGCGTCGGTTACCGTGCGCACCGCGGCAAATTGGGGATTTCCCGCCGCCGCCTCGTGTAAAATGGTGGCTAAAGTGACGTGGTGTAAGGATATGTTTTGCCACGTGTCGTCGCCAGTTTCCCGTACCAAGGCCACGTCCACCGCCCGTGGTTTCAAATAGGTGAAGACGCTGGTCCCGCCCGTCTTGGGGATGTGGATATAGAGCAATTGGGTACCGTCGGCAAAAGTGAGCAATGGCATGATTTTTAGCATAAAGTACGACACTACCCTTTCCTAGAGGTAGCGTCGTATATCACTACAGTGGTTACACCGAACACACAAGGTCACGACGACTTGAGGTAATTGAGAACGATGTCCATCGGAATATCGGGGCGATGCAGGATGACCTCTATTTTCCCTAAATAGTCGGCCAAATCCGGCGACCCCTCCTGCCACGAACGGATCCGATAGTTGAAATATTTCTGCAACAAGGTGCGTTTATTCATATTGTACTGAATGCTGACGGCGTGCAAATAGGCGCGGAAAGCTTCACAAGAAACCGCGGGGTCCTCCAAATGACGGCGCATGTCTTCCAAGACGCTGTTTTGAAAGGGGACGTAGAGGTCGTGGATCCGCGACCCTTCCAACTGAATGAAATTGATCATGCTGCGAATGTCCGACTGATACATGTCTTGGATAGTGCGCAAGGTGTCGTCACTGAGGGCGATATTTTCCTTGTTGCAGATGGAGCGAATGAATTGGAACGTGTCGTCCTTCGGCAACTGGTTGAACCGGATGCACAGAAACTCGTTCTTGAGCGACTCGTCCATCTTGGTGATGTAGTTGCAAATCAGACAGAACCGGACATTGTAGGTGGACGTCTGCAAGATGTATTTGAGCGCCTGCTGGGCATTCTTGGTCATATAGTCCACTTCGTCCAAGATGACGAATTTGAGCCCCATTTCAAAGAGATTCATGGATTTAGCAAACGAATGGATTTGGTTGCGAATGATGTCAATCCCGCGTTCGTCGGACGCATTGAGATGAATCACGGTGCTCTTGTTCACCTTGTAATATTTCGCCTGGAACTCGTTGATGAGGTTGATGATGGTGGTGGTTTTCCCCGTCCCCGGGGGACCATAAAACAGCAGGTGCGGGAAATAGTTTTTGTTGAGAATGTTGTTGAAGAGTTCCCGGTTCAGGGGATCCAATACAATGTCTTGGAACTGGGAGGGCCGGTACTTTTCTACCCACGGAATGAAGGTGGCCGGTTCGGTCATGGTTCACGCGCACACGCAGTCAAGGGGGTCCTGGTCAATAACATGTATAGGATCACCCCCCTATATGTGTTTTCACGCCATCTTGTCTTTAGCCGATAGACCGATGGACAGATAGACCGACAGACCCATCGTACCACACTTTTGTGCATTTGAAACTACAAGTGTATTTTTACCCCAAGGAGATAAATATTTGTCGGCAATGATCGTAACAAGTGTCTTGGTACGATCATCATGAAAAAATACGCAGAAATCACCGACCAAGTATGTGAATTGGCGCCTTCTGAGAAAGTGGTTGGACACCGCACGTCGGACGTGGTAGAAGCGACCCCCTGGTCCTCCGGGGATGGCCCGGGTTTTTTAGACAATTGTACCAAGAGCCCCTCTTCGGCGGCAACTCCGGCGGCATCGCCCCCTCTCACTTCTCAACAGGTGATGGCCATCAACCTGATGAAATCGCGCTTGGAACATGAAGCGAAACCTCCTCCTAAACGCGGTTTCTTTTATGCCACGTTTACCCATATGTACCGGACATCGGGGTCGGACGGAGTCCCTCTTCCTGAGTCACACCATTCTTGGACAAAACCACATAAATGAAACGTGGCATGGTTTGGATATTGCGTCTTCTTTCATGACCAAGAGTAAAAAACGGCCGACCATCACGAAAGCGGGAAGTGCCCCTTCCCCCGCCGAGCCTGCGGAACAACATGCCACTCAAAATGTGATAATGGAAGCGGTTCCTTCCCCGGTCCCTTCAACACCGACGCCGGCGCCGGCGACCGCGCCTTTAGCCAAAAAAGCCCCGGCTAAACGGGCCCCGGCGGCTAAACGAGGCAAGATGAGTAAATTGTCTTCCGGGGACGGCAATGGTGGTACGGCAGGGGGCGGGTCGTCTTTTGAGGGACCTCCTCGTGACACGTTGCAAATCGCCAATATCATTTTGCATCTCAAGTGCTCGCTGAATGATCTCACCACTTACACGGAGGAGATGAATAAACAATTGATGAATCCGCTGTCGTACAATCCGTCCGTGCCTCCGGACATCATGACGTACCAACAGACCAAACATTACGCGGAATTGAACCAACATGGTTACGATGCGGCGTACGAACCGACGGATTTTGCCTACATGGAGTCCAAGCGTATACGTGAAGGCGCCGCGATGGAACCGGCGCTGAATGTGCCTGTAAACCCCGAGACGCATTCCTCGGGCGAGTCACCCGAGGACGGCGCGGAAACGTCGCGGACCGAACTCAAAGACATTCACGCTAAACTGAAGAAGCTGAAGATTTCACTGTTCAAGAACATGGCGTTTATGGACAAGAAATCGGCCTGTTTTTGGTGCACGTACGATTTTGACAACCCCGAGTGTTATATTCCTAAATACGACATGGACGGAACGATTCATGGGTACGGGTCGTTTTGCCGGCCGGAATGCGCGGCGGCCTACTTGATGAAGGAGAATTTAGACGATTCCACGAAATTTGAGCGTTACCATTTGTTGAATCACATTTACAGCAAGGTGTATGATTACAAGCGCAACATCAAGCCGGCCCCCAATCCGTATTACATGCTGGAGAAATACTACGGGAATTTGACCATCCAGGAATACCGCAAACTGCTCAAGTCGGACCACCTACTCTTGGTGATTGACAAACCGTTGACGCGTATTTTGCCCGAGTTGCACGAAGACAACGAAGAGTTTTTGACCAACATTTACGGGGTGACGACGACCGCTGCGACGGCGGGTGGTGCCGCCGGCAATGCGGGCGCCGTAGGCGCCCCCGGCAGCAACATGTACGGCGTGTACAAGGTTCGCCGGCAAAGCGACAAACCGACCGCCCCCAATAAATCCAATCTAGTCAAAGAGCATTTTGGGATCAAGTAGTTCCTCACCGAACCCCACCAAAAGGAGATAAATCCAAGACATGTAAGTCATGTAACTTAGATGTCTTGATAGAACACGACGCCAAATCACATGTCTAAAGCCACGAATTGGACGCGTTATCAGAAAAGGGGGTACATGGGATTGGCGAATTTAGGCAATACATGTTTCATGAACACGTGTTTGCAGGTCCTGAATCATGTATATGAGCTCAACCACCTGTTTTTGGAACGCCGGTTACACGCCGCCCCCAAAACGCCTAAACCGGACCAGGCCCCGGAAACCCAGTTGGTGAACGAATGGGTGGAACTCCAAGAGATGATATGGGGGCCTGCCTCGGAACGGCCATCCTCGGGACGCGCATCGGCCGCCATCTCCCCCAATAAATTCGTCCATTACGTCCACCATTTAGCTAAAGTCAAGGGCAAGGAGATATTCACCGGATGGGCCCAGAATGACATGCCGGAATTTCTACTTTTCGTGATGGACTGCATGCACCAGAGTATTTCGCGGGGGGTGAAATTGACCATGGTAGGCAACCGTACCACCGACAAGGACAAGCTGGCCCTTCAATGTTGCGAAATGATCCAGACTGTGTACGAGAAGGAATATTCCGAGGTATTGGAACTGTTCTACGGGGTGTACGTGTCGGTCATTGCCTCGACCGCGACCGCGACCGCGCAAGCGCAAGCGCAAGCGCAATCGCCCACCACCCCTCCCGAAACCAAATCCACCAAACCCGAGATGTATTTCATCCTGGATTTGCCGCTGCCCTCGCCCCCTCCTCATGGACCCCCCGGCCCCCCGTTGGACCTATATGCTTGTTTGGATATGTTCACCCAGGAAGAGGTGATGGAAGGCGACAATGCGTGGTACAACGAGGCGACGCAACAAAAAGAAAAAGTGACGAAGCGTATCCAATTTTGGAATTTCCCGCCCATTTTAGTCATTTCGTTGAAACGCTTCACGGCGGCGGGGCATTTGAAGCGCCAGGATTTGGTGACGTTTCCGATAGAGAACCTGGACTTGTCTAAATACGTGTGTGGATACCGGCCGGAAACATACGTGTACGATCTGATGGGGGTATGCAACCACATGGGCGGCGTCATGGGCGGGCACTATACGGCGTGCGTGAAGAATGCGGACCAAGCGTGGTTGCATTTCAACGATACGACGGTGGAGCCCGTGGCCGACCCGGCCACCTTGGTGAGACCGACGGCTTACTGCCTGTTTTATCGGCGGCGATCTCGCCTTGGTGAGACCCTGCCGTCGCCTCCCCCCGTATCCCCCGCCTAAATCCCAAGGAATGTATAGGATCTGATATGAGGGTCATGTCCCGCTATCCCGTCTCGTTGCAATAAAGCCCGCATTATTATATACCGCAAGTCAATACATTGAATAATAGAAACACCATGGCAACAACGACCCCCGTGCCTACCATCAGCGTGATAAGTACTCCTATACCTACGATTCATGTCACGACGGCACCGACCCATGCGGCAGTTGCGGGACCGACACGCCCCCCGTATACTTATTCGCCGCAGGCGGTGCAGGTCAATATTCCACCGTCATCGTCGGCGTGGTGGCAGTCTTGGTTTACCCAATCCAATGTTTGGTTCGTGCTGTGTTTTATCGTGGTGTACATCTTGATATTTACGTTGATGAAGCTTCTTTTAGGAGAAACCATTTCCAATGCGGCGGCCAGTTTGGTGATTGATTGCATTGCCTTGGTTATCTTGGCCATATGGATTGTGGCATATTTTGTCAGCAATCCCACGCCGACGGCGGTCTACGACCCCCTGGGGAACGGCATGATTTGGTTGCGCAACTTCTTTGATGTGCCCAGTAATTTTCTCTTTTTGACCTTGGTGATGATTTTCATGTACTTGTTGTTCTTTGTGTTGCAAATACCCATGGGGGGGTACAAGCCGTACAGCATTCGGTTCATTGAGATTCTGATGTGGGTGTTTTATTTGACCGACATTTTTGCTGTGATATTCTTGTTCTTGTTTGGGTTTTCCATGACCGACCTGATTTTGAATCCGATGATCAATGGGTGGTACAGTTTAGCCGCGGGGAGTTTGACGGCGCAGGCGACCCCGGTAACGCAGGGTTCGGACACTGCCGGGACAGAATCTACGGTGGGGGGTACTACCGCGGATACCACGGCAGCAGGGGTGCCGGTGCCACCGGGCCAACCGGGCCAACCGGTCAATCAATGTGTGCCGCCCGTCCCGACCACGTTGCCACCGCAATGCACCGACCGGACGATACCGTACATTGTGCGTGACACGTCGGGGAATATTGTGAATATGCAGAATCTCCGCAACGAGGTGTGTCTGAACGTGGCTAAACAAACGGCGACGGTGGCGCCGACGCAGGTCCCGGTGAACCAAGAGGTCTTTAATATTTCCAACAATTTGTACACATACCAGCAAGCCCAGGATGTGTGCAGCTCGTACGGGGCGCGTTTAGCCACGTACGACGAGATAGAGGCCGCCTACGTGGACGGCGGCGAGTGGTGCAACTACGGGTGGTCTGCGAGTCAGATGGCATTGTTTCCCACCCAGAAAGATACGTGGAACCGCCTGCAACGTACCCAGAATCACAAGAACGATTGCGGTCGTCCGGGCATCAACGGCGGGTACATGGAGAACCCCGAGTTCCAGTTTGGGGCGAACTGTTACGGGACCAAGCCGACCCCGGGCCCCTATGTCTCGGTGGCTAAAGAACCAAGCGACCGGTTCCCGGAAGAAGAGATCCGCGTGGCCCACCAACAGATTTTGACCACCCCGATTCAAGTCAGTCAATTTAACCGGGAGAAATGGTCGGAATATCAACATTAAGCGTCCCCCATCGTGCCCTTAACCCCACCATCTCCGGGTACGCTTCGCTTTAGGCGAGCCGCGGCGGGGGCGGTGGCGACGCCGGCTCCCTCCGTTACCCCCACCCCCACTCGCCGACGCCCGCGAGAACAATCGGTCAAACAGGTCTGGGGGGACCACATCGTCCGAGCCCTGCGCCACCCCTGCCGCGGTAGCGGCATCACCAGACCCCCCGCCCACCTGAAGGGTGAGTCCCCACGGGACCGACAGTCCGGTCAACACGCCCCCATGACCACTCCCTCCGAATTGTCCTGAAGGGGGCATCATAGCAATCATTGTATAGGATCCGCTCTTATACAATGATTTGAGGTTTCCATGTCTCCATGTTTAGCGCTTGCGCTGCGTCTTGCGCTTCTTGGTGGAGCGGCGGGACTTGCGGGAATACTGTTGGACCCCCAAGAGGACCGCCGGCACCGCTAAATCCACCACCATGGAACCACCGCGCTCCGCGCCGGAGCGAGAGCGACCCCCGCCCACGTAACCCGCAGGATTACGCACCAGGATCTCGTTGCCATGGACCGGGTTGGCCACCTGGGCCGGGGCGGCACCGTAGACATATTGCGCAAAATCGGCGGCTCCGGCTCCTCCCCGCTGACTGCGACGCGACTTCTTTTCGCCTTTTTTCATCTGATTGAACGCGATACGATATATATTCTGGACGGATTTTTTCGTGCATTGGTCCGATACCCTGATTCACACAGGCCCGGCGTCTTGATCCATTTTCCGGGACAACCCCCGAAGTGTGTTGCGGATCCAGAGTATCACGATTAAATTGGCTAAAGTGAGGAAAATCAAAAACACATTGTAGATGCAGATGAACCACACATAGGGGTAGATTTCGTTGTAGATGATGTTGACCAGAGGGCGGACAATTTCTTGGACATAACGTTTGATATCTTCTTTCTGAAAAAATTCTAGACAGGAATCCCGTATGGAGGGCATCACCCCACGGTCGGTTTACATTCTTGGTCCGTTTTTCTTGGTCGGTTTAGACGAGACTACCTGTACAACGCGTTATGGAAAATAAACGAAAATCAACGGGGACAATATACCTTGATTACTGCAGACGTTTATTATCCCACCATGGATGAGCGAATCATGGAACCCAATGGGCAGTTTCCGATGGATAAATTGGTGCTGACGACCCCCATGTTCATTCATTCAGGCAACTATTTTATCAAATATTTGATGAACAATGCCCCGTTGTATATTCAACCCCCTAAATGCACGACCAAGCAAGGATTCATCAAGGGCGGCAAACGCATATACTGTGATTTGCTGTTCACCAACGAAAACGACACGTTCATTCAGTGGCTGGAGGATTTAGAAGCCTATTCCCAGAAATATATTTACGAGCACCGCGCCCAGTGGTTTGAAAGCAACCTGGAAATGCACGACATTGAGAATTCGTTCACTTCGCCCGTCAAGGTGTACAAATCGGGCAAGTACTATATTGTTCGTACCATTGTGCCCACGCGACTGGGCAAATGTACACTCAAGATATTTGACGAAAATGAACAGGACGTCCCCATGGAGGAGATCCGGGACGGCACCCAGGTCCACACAATCTGGGAAGTTTTAGGCATAAAGTGTTCTACCCGGGTCTTCCAGATTGACATTGAAATCAAACAAATGATGGTGGTGCAACCGGACAATCTATTTGAGAAATGCATTTTTACCAAGAAGGTCCCTGACCCCGCCCCCGACCCCGCCCCTACCGTTCCCGTCATCGCCTCTACCGTGGCCCCCCTCTTGGCCGAAGAAACCTCCGAGGTAAAAGAGACCGACGGCACCCCCGAGGAGCCGGACACGTTGGACCAAGAATCCCCTCAACAGCCTCCCTTTCCAATGGATGTATATGATCCTGCCCCTGAGCCAGCGATAGATGGACCCGAAGAGGAACCTGAAGAGGGACCCGACGAAGAAGCGGGGACCGAGGAACCCTTTTACCAAACGTTGGATACCGACGTCGCCTCGGCCGACATCCTCCATTCCGACCCCGCCCCCGCCCCCCGGCATTTAGACATTCAGGGCGCGGAACTGGAAATGGTGGATCTCCATGTCCGGGAGGACCAAGAACCCTCGGAATTCAAGCTCAAAACGCGCCACGACGTCTATTATGATATTTATCAGGAAGCCAAGAAAAAAGCGGAGGATGCCCGCAATTTAGCCATTTCTGCCTATTTGGAGGCCAAGCGCATCAAAGAATTGTATATGATCCAGGAACCCTTGGATTTCATGGACGGAATCTCCGAACCTGCCTAGGTTCCATCTATTTTGCGCCAAAGTATCTGGCTCCTGTTGGCCCGGTGGGTTTGCCACAATAAAATCCAATTTTTTGTCCACCGTTTATATACATAAACGTAACGAACATGTTCAAACAATTTCAAGCGGGACTTTCCAAGTTCTTTACGAAAAAGTGGATTCCGATCATTGTCCTTTTGATCATTTGTTTTGTCATAATGACCTATTCTTCCACGAAATCCATGGTTTTAGACAGAATGACCGATTACGGTTCGGGGGCGGCCGCGGCCGCGGCCGCGCCCATGAAGAACGCGGCCGCGGGTCCGGTCCAGATGCCGCCGGCGGGGGGCATGGTTCCTCCGAGCGCCGTGGCTGCTTCTGCCCCGGCCGCAGCTGCGGCCCCCGTCGCCCCTGCTTCTAATGGAGGCTACGCGGCCCAACCGGTGGCGAACCCGAGCGATCTTCTCCCAGCTGACAAGAACAGCCAGTGGGCCGCGCTCAACCCCAGCGGCAACAACGTGGCCATCCCGGATCTCCTCCAGGCGGGCTACCACATCGGTCTGGATACCATTGGCCAGACCCTGAAGAACGCCAACTACCAGTTGCGGTCGGACCCCATCATTGAGAAGAAGGAGGTCAGCCCGTGGCTCCAGAGCACGATTGAGCCGGATTACGGCCGCATCCCCTTGGAGGTGGGTTACGGCCAACGTTAAATAGACGGGACTCCGTTTACCTCCGTCACCGGGGTTACTTCGTTTACCCGCTTGACGGAGTTACTTCGTTTACCCGGCGTCACATGACATGTCCCACCCCCAACCCCCATGAAATGTATAGGATCTTATCCTAAGGATCCTATACATCTTATTTTACGCGTTATTCTGCTTGGGGGAGCTTGATAACCTCCCCATACTATAAGAAGTCGGCCATGACCCAAGCTTGGTTAGATTACTTGGGCTACATCATTTTGCTGGCTATTTTCGGGATATGCGTTTACATTTATTTTAATTCCGACGATTTTGAACTGAAATGTATTGTATCGGATGTGGACGGCAACAAATATTGCGTCCGTGAACGTCAGCGTCTCCAAGAAGCGGCGGATCTTTTGGCCACTGTCACCGATAAATGCAAGCAATTGGTGGAGTATATGGATACTACCCATCCCGACGATGAGCGCACGAAACGCTTGGTCAAGAATTTCAATCCTCAGAAGATTGTGGAGATATTGCCCACTAGCAGTTATACGGCCTATAGCGAGAACAAGGGGGAGAAGGTGGCTTTTTGTCTGAATGTCACTAAGGGTGGTAAAGAGAACCTCATAGACGAACATACGTTGACCTTTGTCGCCATTCACGAATTGAGCCACATTTCGTGCAGCTCCATTGGTCACACTCCCGAATTCTGGGATAATTTCCGATTTCTGTTGGTCAATGCCAAGGATGCGGGCATTCATGACCCGGTGGATTATTCCAAGGAACCGACCAGGTACTGTTCCATGCGCATCACCGACAATCCCTACTACGAGAAATGATTCCATTCTTGAAGATGTACAAGAGGTACAAATGTGGTTTAGAAGAAAATTTCGCGATGGAATCTTTGCCCATCGCGAAACGTAAATAACGGAATCCCTTTTTGGACCAACGGAGTGAGTACATTCTACAGTTTACCGTACTTGCCTAGTATATACACACCCCATCTTTGTTTCCACCCCTTTCGCCCCGCCATGTCGGACACTTCGCCGTTTTACATCGGCGAAGCGAGTACTGCTTTCAGTACTCAATTGTCCCAGAACCCGGCCTTGCCCTTCAATGTCCCGGATAGTGGAGTAGTATACGCTATCCAGGCATCCGGAGGGTACCAAACCACCCGCACGTTTGACAGCATCACCCGTCTCTCCGAGACCCAGATTGGTCTATTTGATACCACCAACGCACTGGAAGTTTACTTTGATGTGCGCATTTTCAACACCAAGATTGGTATTGTCAAGGACAACGACAATATCGCGGTTCTGTCCACCAATTTTTACGATTTCAGTAACAACGTTTTATTCAAGGATTCCTTGACGGTCTCTGCAAGTGAATTCGTGACCTGCTTGGGTACCGACCCTTCCTTAGTGATCAGTGTGGGGGCACTTTCGTCCATTTATGCCGACTATGCCAAGTACATTCAGGACTGGTTCAATCCTAAATACAATTCGTCTATGACGGCGTTTCCTTCGCAGGGAGGGTTCAATCCCAACGGAGGTATATTTGATGCGTCGGCGTTTTTGAACATCATCGGCTACAGTGAAACCGCGCCAGACGACCACGGGGGCAACATCAGTGGACTTAGTGGTAACATCACGGTGAATAATATTACCAGTTTGTTGCGCAATGCCGTGGATGCCAATGTCTTTAACAATCGTAGTCGCGATGTCAATGACCCGTCCGACGTGGGTACGGCGTCCGACCCCCTCAACCCTTTCAATTACGGGGTGACAGATGGGTTCATTGCCGATGATTTGATTTTCATTCCCGGTAACGGCGTCAGCATCACACTTCAATTGGCCATCATTGGCGATGTTACTCAAAGCGTCCAGGCCTACAATGATACATTGGTTCAAGATACCAATTTCGCACGGTTTAATACTTCCAGCAGTACCTTTACTTCCAGAACAGAGACGGTAACTGGTACAGGTACCCAGATTGTTCAGACGCAGAATGAGTACACGGCGACCAAGATCTATAAAACAGTGTCGGTACCCCTGTTGTTGCGTATGGCGAATTTGAGTGCGTATATTTCTCCAGTGGCGGTTGTGGTGTCGTCCATCACGGCCAGTTCCATTACCTTCAAAGTGACGGGGTCGTTTACGGACTACACGGTGACTCAGGTCAACACGTTTTCTCAACAACGCACCAAGCTGGTGAATTTCAATCCTACGACGGTGCCGAATCCGATGGTCATCAGCGACCCCAGTTATTACCTGTTTTCCGGCATGTATGTGACGGATGCTTCTTATGTGTCTCCATCGTCGGTGTACGAATACATTTTTCAGCCGTACATGAATGACGAAATCTTGCCGATGGTGGACGTGTCCAATATTGTGACCCCGGATGCCACGGCCAACATCACGAATGTGACCGTGACTCCCTTGACCGCCAGTTCCAACCAAATTGCCTTTTCGGGCATTTATAATACGGTGACGGTGTTGCGTAATTCCAGTCCGACACCCAGTGGCGCCATCACCATCACGACTACGGCGACCAGTTCCCCGGTGATTGACAATTTGAGCGTGAGTCCGAATTCCCTGTATTATTACTTTGTCATTGGACGCAACATTAAAAATGTGGCGGGTAATACGGCCACGACGGCTCCCGTGCAGACGCTTTCTATGGTCACTTTGACTAATTTGACGACGACCCCGACGGCCATGACATTTTCCGCCAACGGAAATTACGCCTCTGTGGTTGCCACGGTCTACCTCAACGGGACGCAAGTGGCCACGCGTTCCGGTACGTCTGCCAACAACAATCAGTTTACGTTCAACAGTCTCGCGCCCAATACGGGGTACACAGTGATGTTGACTTCCAAGAATTCATCCAGCGTCCCGGTGTCTACCTCGTACGGGCCGTACAATGTGACCACGGCGGCGAATTTGGTCTCTGGTTCCGTGGGTTCGCAAACCACGGCGTCCCAGATTCAATTGCTATTTTCGGGTACTTATACGTCGGTCACCATTGAACGCGTGGACGCAACCACGGGCGCTCATTATGTCAAGGTGGCGAGCAACTTGCCCACGGCAACCACGACATTTACCGATACGACCAGTATCAAGTCCGACGCCGCCTATGTCTATACGTTGACACCTTACAATGTCTTGGGTGTGGCCGGAACTCCCTTCACCTTGACTGCGTATACTCTACCGTCGTTGAATGCGGCCTTGACCAACGTCGTCGTCACTGCCACGACCATCCAGTTCCAGTATCAGGGTCTTTACAATTCCATGCGCATCTACCGGGGGTCCAATCCGATCCCTATTTCTACCGATACCAACGGGACCAATACATTGAACACCTTCACCGACAGTGGACCCCTTGACCCCAATACGGGATATATTTACAAGCTGATTCCTTACAACCATCTGGACCAGTCGGGCGGGTACGTGCGCTACCAAATTTACACGCTGGCGACCTTGACGAGCAGCTACGTGTCGTTGGACAATTCCAGCCAAATTCAGCTCACGTTTTCAGGGTCGTATTATTACGCGACGGCGGTACGCAATGACGGACAGACGGCGACGGTGGTTGGAACTACGTATACGGACACCAATATCGTTCCCAATACGGGCTACACGTATACTATCACCCCGTACAACCAACAGTCGGTGGCGAATACATCCAACCGAATGGTGCTGTTTGTCTATTCCTATCCCTGGATTACTCCGGGTTCGGTGACGGCCCAAGTGGTGGCGAATACGGCGACCGTTTCTTACCCCACCAACCGGTTGTCCGTGAATAATACGACGTACGCGGTCACCTTGCGTTACCAAGGCCGGTTTTCGTATTTGACCTTGGAACGGTCTGACGTACCAGGCCTTTTGACATCTTCCTATCTATTGCAGGGTACCACGTACCAGGACACCTACAATTTGCAGACCAACCAGATTTACACGTATACGCTGAATCCGTACGACCCCACGGGTGACCTGGGGTCCACGGCGAGTGTCAATATTGCCATTCCGCCGTCTATCCAGTCCGTGTCGCTGGTTCCGACCTCTACGCGCTTCCAGTTTACGTTGACGGGTAATTACGACTATTTCACGGTGCAGCGCCAGGACCTGCAGGGTAATATTTTGCAGTTCACCAACACGGCGGTGATGCCGGCGTCCACGCATTTCACCGGGACCACGTTCGCGGACGTGTACGCGACCGATGTCGCAAACTCCGCTCTCAAATACAGTTATGTGTTTACGCCGGGTTCCAACAGTAGCATTCAGGCCCTCGCGCCCACGTCGGTGGACGTCAACGCTTACACTCTGCCCACGGTCACGTCGTTCACGTATGACCCGGTCAATATCACGGCAAGCTCCGTGCCTTTGAGATTCTCCGGTACCAACACGAACTATATGATCCTGTGGCGCAACGGTGCCCCTCTTACGGGTCGCTTGACCAGCGGAACCTACGTGGATACGTCGGGACTGCAACCCAACCAAACGTACCAGTATGTGGCGGTTCCTTATAACCTCTATGACTTGTCGGGTGCGGGGGTCCCGCTCAGCGTGACCACCCTCTCCACGCTCACGAGCGTCACAGTGGGTCCGTCCACCACCACTTCCACGGCTATTTCTTGGTCCGGCGTCTACGACCATGTGTCCTTGTCGCGGGTCTACTTCACCACGACGACGTCCGACAGCAGCTACGTGGACACCGACAGTGGCAACGCTCTCCTGCCCAATACCCAGTACACGTATTCGCTGATTTCGTTCAATTCGCAGAATGTGGTGGGGCAGACCCAAAACAACATCAATGCGTACACGTTGCCGACCATTACCGGGGTCACGAACGACGCCACCGGCGAACCCCAACCGATGATTATTTTGAAAATCCAAGGAGCGTATAGCAGCGTTCAATTCGTCCGCAACGACGGGGTCACGGGCACGGTCAACGGCGCGGCGGGCACCGGTATCACGCAGAGGTATACCGATACCAATGGCCTGGTCTCGGACACGAGTTATTCGTACGTGTTGACGCCGCTCAATGCCGCCGGGTCACCCGGCGCCCCATTCACCTTTATGACGTTCACTTACCCTTTTATTAAGTACCCGATCACCGAGACCTTCGTAGACGTGAGCACCGTGATCCTCACCGTGGACGGGTCCTACGACCACATCACCTATTATGTCCAAGACTCCAGCGAAAATCAAGCCGTGGACCTCTACGACAACCCCGTGCCGTCGGGTACCTTCTCCTGGCCCCAGAAAACGGTCGCATTCACCAACCTCTTCTACAATCGTGCCTATAAGTTTATCATGTACCCGTACAACATTTACGGCACGCAGGGCAACCACATTGATCGTACCAGTGTTACCCTGGCCCCGACCAACGTGGTCACTCCCGACCCCCAGAAGAGCACCTCGGCCACGTCTCTCACCATTCAGACGGACGGTACGGCGTCTTATTATGTTGTGTCCGGTTCCGGGAACGCGAGTAGTCGCGGTCTGGATCTGTCGGCCTGGACCCAAGCGGTCTACAATCCCAATCTCACCGTGGTATCCATGGTCCAAGTGGTGTGGAACGACCCCACCATGGACCCGTACGCCGACCCCTACGGCATCATGACCCTGGCTCCGACCCCCACCTACCCAATGAGTGTATATGATCTGCGCGCCGGTACTACCACTACTGTCACCATCAGCGCTACTTTCACCGGAAAATCGTACACCGCCAAGAACCTTGTGCCCAATACCGTTTACTCCATCAATATCTATGCGTACAATTTGGTGGGTCAGTATACCTTGAGTAACACGATTACGTACAACACGTTGCCAACCCTGGGCCCGATCCAATACACGAATTTGACCCCCACCTCGGTCACGCTCAATTTCACGGGTCAGTACACGTACCTCATCATTCAACGTAACGGGGTGCAAATCGCCCAGATTTCGGACACGTCGTACACGGACACCACCCTGTCCCCCGACACGTTCCCCTACGTCTATTACGTGGTGCCGTACAACCAGTCGGATGCGCACGGCGACGCGTTCACGGACAGCCAAACCATTGCCATCGGGTCGCTCCCTCTGCTCACCACGTTTTCCATTGACACGTCGTCGGTGACGACGGACTCGCTCACCATGACGCTGGACGGGTCGTTTGATTACGTGGACATTTCGTATACGACCAATGTGAACCCGGTCCCCCAGGCCTTGGTGTACCAAGGCAGCCCGCATATTTACCGCAATCCGGACACATGGCTCACTGTGGTCCCCATCACTGGTCTGACCCCCAGCACGCACTACAATTTCTACGCCACGCCCGTGATTCAGGCCACCGGTGGCAACGGAACCGTGCTCACCGCCCAGGCCGATACTACCGCCACCCTGACCAACGTGGCCGTGACGTCCAAGACGGCGACCACCTTGGTCATGACCCTGACCGGCAATTACAACTATGTGAGCTTGAACGGGATGACCCCGGGCCCCGGGACCAATCTGACGCTGTCGGGCAACACGTTGACCTACTCGGGTCTCCTTCCCGCCAGTCCGTACTACCTGACCTTGGTGCCCTTCAACCAGAACGGTGCCCCCAACCCGCAGTACACCAAGATACCGACCAACGTGGCGAGCCCGGTGTACACTTGGGGCAATATCGCCTCCTACGCCTACTCGGCCACGAACACGGGGTCGGTGTTGCCCGGCACCTCACCCCTGCCCCTCCTCAATGAATGTATAGGATCATCCAATACGGCGACGGTGCAATGGACCTACACAGGCACCTTTTCGTACGTGGCCGTCCAAAACGTCACCACGGGGGTAGTGACCTACCCGGACCCGGAAGCCAGTGTCATGAAATCGGGGGTGCCTACCTATACGTACACGGACACCACGCTCTTCCCCAACAAGCTGTACACGTACAAGATTATCCCTTATAACAACCAGCAGTTGGCGAACGATGCTGCCCCCGCCACCACGTTTTCGCTGGTGACCATGCCCTTGGTCTACTCGGTGGCATTAGACCTGACCCCGACCAAAACTAAAACGACATACAACAGCGCCAATCAGACGGTATCATGCATACTTGGGATCAATTTGAACAATTTGATTTCGGGGGTCAATTTCTACGACTACATTGCGGTGTATCGCAACAGCACGACGGTTTATGCTCCCAGTAGCAAATATACAAAATTGTATTTTTCAGATTACACGGATCTTACCCCTAACACTGCGTACACTTACACGATTGTGCCGTATACGTCCAAGAATTCCAATCCGGCAGTGGGCGGGGACATTTCGGGCACGCCTTACGTATTTTCCACCTACACGTTGCCGTATTTGGCGAGCTGCACGATTACGGCGGTCACGGACAGGACCATTGCGTTCCAGATGAGTGGTGCCTATACGTACGCGGTCATCACGCGCAACGATGCCCATGGGCAATGGTTGTTCACCAGCGACGAAATCTCGGGCAATACGTTCATTGACCATGGACTCACGCCGAATACCACGTACAATTACGTGGTGACCCCGTACAATCCTCTGCAGGCCGGTACCCCCATGAACTCCAATTCGGTGACGACGATGGCATCTCTCCAGTTTGCGTTCGTGGCCTCGCAAACGTCCACGAGCGCGACACTCAGTTTCGGTAACATGGACAGTTATGCGGCGGTAGATGTGTCGTGCACGAGCGATTCTACCCAGATGGCCGGGACTTCTACCGACACATCGTTTACGGTGACGGGTCTGGATTTCACCGCCGCCACTTATACGTACCAGTTGACCCCCGTGAATTCCCGGGGCACAAAAGGTACACCGATTACGCTGACGTTGGGTCAGTCGCTGGTGACCAGCTTCACTGTTACCAATGTCACCATGAACACCATCACGATGAATGTCCAGGGCACGTACGATGCGTTCACGGTCCAAGACGGCGCTGGTGCGACGGTGCAGACGGTGACCTCCGATACCCCCGACTACCAAAACTACACGTTTACCATGTCGGGTCTCAACGAGTACGCGCTCTACACCTACACGGTGTTGCCTACTCTGGGAGGCATCTTGGGCACGTCGGCCGTCGTGGACATGTACACGTTGATAGATATTCCGGTGCTCACGACCTCCATGGTGACTTACCAAGACGCCTCCGCGGTGACCTTGTACATGGACGGTACGTATTCGTTTGTCAACGTGTACCGGGACAGTGCCTTTATTGCGCTGGTCACCCCCACTTCGGGAACCACGGCGACGTACCAGGACACGGGTCTGGCCCCCGACGCGACGTATCAGTACACGTTGGTCCCCTACGGTAATTCGTTGGCCGACGGCACCGTGGTGGGTGGCGCCAACCAATACACGGTCACGGGGTACACGGCGTCCCTCATGAACACGGTATATGGTCTTCAGGTGACCCCGGTGCCCTATTTGGCCTCTCCGACGCCGGTCGCCCCTCTGAGCGTGCAGTTGTACTATCCCGGGGCCTTTGCCTCGGTAGATGTGTTCCGCGACGGGGTTCGCCTGGACACGGGAGTGACCAACGCGACGTATGTGGATGCCAACGTGGCCCCCAACACGATCTACACCTATTCCGTGACCCCGTACGACCAAGAAGGCAATGCGGGGACGGCCGAAACCACGACCATCACGTCGCTCCCGGTGCTCACCGTGACGACCGCGGCCATTTCCCAGACGCAGGTCACGTTGCAATTTACCGGGGCCTACACGACCCTGAACATTACGCGCAACGGGGTCACGTTGGCGACGGGCCTGACGGAAACCACCTTCACCGACCCCAGTTTCCAGATCAATACGGAATATGTGTATGCGGTCACTCCCTACAACAGTGCGGGGCAGCGCCACCGTACGCAACGGGTCACCTTGTCGGCGCCACCCTTGGCCATCTCGGCCGTCAGCGTCACGCAAATCACTGCGACGTCGTGTCAGGTGGCGTTCCCGGGCACATTTGCGTTTGTGAACTTGTACCGCACGACGGTGACTACCCCCTCTTCCGCGCCCGTGCTGCTGGCGGCAGGGTATGAGACGACCACCTACCAAGACACGTATTTGAGCCCGAACACCCAGTACCTGTACACCGTGGTGCCTTACACCATTGCCGACGTGTCCGGTGCCCCCACCTCGTCGGCCGCGTTCACGACGTACCCGAACTTGACCGTGACCGTGGCATCCAAGACGACGACCTCCATCACCTATCAGTTCTCGGGCAATTACGCGTCGGTGCAACCTTATAATTGCAACGGAACGCCGTTTACGACGGGGCCTCTTCTCCTCAGCACTGCGGCGAATACGTTCACGGTGTCGTCGTTGACACCCAATTCCGGGGTACGGTACGGGTTTCTTCCGTACAATAAGGCTGGCGTCGCGGGCAATGGCCAGGGCAACCAAATGGTGTTTGTTCCGACCAATGTGGGCAATGGTACCGTTTACACGTACGGCGAGGTGACCAACGTCATGACGACGGCCGCTACGGCCAATTCCATCGCATTCTCTTGGAACGCCTCCCGGTGCCAGTCGGTGGTGGTGTACCGGTCGGACCAACTGTCTACGCCGATTTTCAAGCAGGTGGCCAGTATCCAAAGCTACGTGGATGCGTCGTTGAACCCGGGGTCGGCCTACACGTACTTCTTCTACGCCGTGAATGCGGCCGTGGAAACGTCGCCCACTTCCACGCAACTGGTGGGCGCGGCGACATGGCCCGCCATTACCAGTGTGTCTCAGGTCCAAGATACGTCCGCCGCCATTCAACTCGCCCTGACGGGTACTTATACGTATGTGTTCGCTTACCGCAGTCCGGCATGGCCGAATCTTCCGTATGTGAGATTTACCGGAGGGCTGTTTACGGACGCGTCGTTTCAGGGCCAGCCGTACACCTACAACATGCCCTATACCTATACGTTCGTGCCCTACGCCTCAACCATGGGTCAAGGGGATGTATCGGGTCAAAATACGTCGGTCCAGTATTCGGTGTCTACCCTGCCCCGACTTGTGAACGACGTGTCGGTGGTCCCGGTCCTCTACACCGGGGCCGGTTCGTATTTGCAGACGATGCAGGTGAGCTACGACGGTTCGTTTGATTATGTCAATATTTATACGTATGTGGCGAGTACCGGTGTCACGGTGCCTCCGGTCGCCACGTCTACGCAGCTGCTGGGCCGCAGTACCCAGATTAACAACCTGAACCCGGGCACGACGTATCTGTTCCAAGTCGTGCCTTATGCGGATAACATGACCGACGTCTCGGGTTCGCCGGTTTACGTCACGGGCACCACGTATCCGTCGCTCAACCTGAATACCGACGTTTATTTCGGTACCACGACGGCGTACTCGGTGCAGCTGCGGTTTTCGGCGGCGGCCGTCGCTTCGCCCTTTTCCGTGGATGTGGCCATTGGCGGAACCAACCCTCAGACGGTCTTGAATATCACGGACAGCTCCTATACCTTCACGGGCCTGACCCCCAGCACGACCTATTCATTCACGGTATACGCTCGCAACGGCACCACGGTCAATCAAGTTGGCATTTTGCAAAAGGCTACCCAAGTGGTCGTGATGGACGCGTCGTATTCAGTGAATTTCCTGAATGTCTACGGGACGTTTGCGTACATTACGGCGCAAAAGAAGGAGCAACCGGCGCCTATTAAATATTATCCCACCGATCGCAATCCGACCACGACCATTTCCATCTTGGACCTGTCGCTCAATATTCCCAATGTGGCTCTGAGCTACACCATTGTTCCGTACAGTCGCAGCGACGTCTCGGGGGCGTATTATACGGCGCAGACCACGTTCCGTCCCCTGGTCACGTTTGCCGGACTGGGGACGGTGACCGACACCAGCATGGGTCTGAATTTGACGGGGACCTACGACCATGTGCAACTGTTCCGCAACGGAACGTTGATCGCTGACCTCAGCGGCAACGGCCCGTTCCCGGTGACGCCCTCGGTCACCTCTTATGTGGACGTCTCGTTGGCGTCCAACGGGGCGTACGTTTACACGGCGACACCGTATTTCAACAGTCCCTACCAAGTGGGCAGTACCCTCACATTGGGCACCTTTTCCACGCTGCCCGCGTTGACCGCCGTGGTCACAAACGATGTTTCTAATGCCCTCACCTGGGGGTTCACCGGTAATTACAAGTATATGAGCATCAGCCGGAACGGCACCGTGATTGCCCCTCAGGCCGGTTACACGGTCGGGGTCAATAATTCGCCCATGGTTTCCTATACCGACGGTCCATTAGCAACCAACACGGCGTACACCTACACGTTCACCCCTTACAATGCGTCGGACGTCTCGGGCCCCCTGTTCCAGGCGACGGCCACCACGGCCGCATTCCTGCGCTACGTGTCCGCGGCTCAGGTGACCGCCAGCACCGTCCGTTTGGATATTTCCGGCATCTACCACCGTTATACGATTCGGCGGTCGGACCTGACGGCGTTTACGGACACGTGCAGCAACGAATTCTACACCGACGCCTCGGCCAACTTACGGGCCAACGCGGCGTACACTTATACCATCACACCATACAACTCGGCGAACCAATCCGCGACCCCGACCACGTACACGGCGACGACGTTGGCCACCTTGAAGCCACCCCTTCTCCTCGTCGATACCTCCAATACGCTCGTGTTGGACATTTCGGGGTACTACGACTATCTGTCCATCACGCGCAACGGCGTCCCCCTGACGTCGCAGGTGTTCCCGACTGCCGTGAACGCCACCACGGGCCAGACCGAGGTCAGTTACAACGACGTGGCCCTGACCCCCAATACCCAGTACCAGTATGTGATCACCCCGTACAACGCGGCAGGCGTGGCCAACCCGGCGTCGTTGGTGGATGTGTCGTACACGACGTTGCCCATGCTCACTTCGCTCACGGTGGGAAGCGTGGACACGTCCAGCGCCATCCAATTGGCGTTCACCGGTTATTACCACCATGTGTCGGTCACGCGCAACGGCACCCTGCTCACCAACCAAGGTATAGGATCCACCTACCTGGACGCATCGTCCGGTGCGCAAGCGCTTCAACCCGATACGTGCTACAATTATGTAGTGACACCGTTTACCTCCGGCGGATTGAGCGGCGTGCCCCTCACTTTGGTCGCATCTACCCAGCCGATATTGACCAAGGCGTCGTCCCGGTTGGTGAGCGCGGTGTCGGGCAGCGCCGTGACGGGGTACGTGGCTTTGGATATGTCGGGAGCGTTTGCCTATACCAATGTGTACCGCACGGTCGGGAGCAGCAACGCCGGGGGCTTGGGAACGTTGGTGGGGACCGTGAAGCCGACGTCGTTCACCAACAGCAGCGTCACCTACCAGGATACGACGGTGGCGGGTAACACCACGTATACGTATACTTTGGTGCCGTATGCTTCCATAGACGGTAGCACTAATCCGGTCACGGGGATCGCCGGAACGCCGGCGGCGGCCTTGGTCGTGACGACGTTGCCGACCATGACAGTGTCCGTGACGGGCGCGACGGCGACCACGGTGACGTACGGATTCACGGGCAACTACAGTTATATTGTGCCCGATCTGAGCGGAAGCGGCCCCGGGGCCAATATCACCGGGTCCTCGTTCCAGGTGACCGGTGCGTCGGCGTACACGGTGTATCTTTATTCGTTTAAGGCGTTCAATTCGGCCGGTGCGTCGTCGCAAACGGTGTTGTACCCGGCGAGCACGTTGCCGTCGTTGACGTCGGCGTATTTACAAACCATCACCTATTTCGCCAACACGATTGGGTACACGGGCAGCTACGCCGACGTGCAAATTTACCGTCGCGATCAGCGCGGAAACACGGCGCTCATCAAAGACGTGTCGGCGTCCATCAGCCCGTGGATCGTACCAAGCACGTCGTTTGTGGATACCAACCCGTCGCCCAATACGTTTGTGTGGTACACGGTGGTGCCGTTCAATACGGAGGACATTTCCAGTGCGTCTATAGATACGTCATCGGTCTTCATGCCGGCCCGTATCTCCATCAGCAACACGTACATCACGGGCAATTCCATTTCCATCACGTTTGACGGGTCCTACAGTTATGCGTACGCTTATTTGAACGGGGTCTTGGTGAGCAAACCGATGCCGTATACTGGGATAGCATACACGTTCACATACAGCAACCTGATGGCCAATACCACGTACAACTGCGAATTGCGTTACAATGGATTGGGAATATCCACGCCGATTGTCTTGTCCACGCCGTTGACCACGTTGCCCACCGTGAGCCGGTTCCTGATTGCGAATTCCTTATTTTTAGACAAATACACCTATCAATCCATCCTGGATGTTTCGGGCCTATACCATCATTATACATTGACACGTTTCAATTCTTCGTGTTTTGCAGGCACTGGAACGGCAGATTTTAAAGGTATTGCGAACCTTGGTAGCTTTACGAGCAATGTGATTGTAGAAAATAATACAGTGACTTCCAATGGTATCCAATACAATGTTTCCCAGGGTGATTATGTTATTTATACGTTGACACCGTACAATTCAAGTAATCAGGCAGGTACCCCTTTGACATTGCTGTATAAGACGTATTACTATTTCCAGATTACCGATCCTTTCTTTTATGCCACCGTGACGTCTACCCCGAATCTGACCTTGCCGAACCCGCCGTTGACCAATTGGACGGCGACAGCCACGGCGGATGCCACCTACTATTTGGGAGGAGTCACAGTGTTCGCCCCCCTCAATATCTTTTATACGGGGGTATTGCCGTCCAATGTGAATACGTATTTTGTGGCGTGCAACAGTCCTACCTTGGCTTACCAAACGGTGACCCTGACCCAAGATGTGAGTTCTATTTTGGCGAACACAGTCCTTCAGGGATATACCTACGGTCAAAGTTATTTGTCGTTTTATGTTTTCCCGGGAGCCGTGATAGACCCCAACCACTCTTTGACGGTGTCTATCGGCCGTACCAATCTTCTGTACAATGCGACGTTTGGTAGTGACCCCACGATGCCGTACATTCGGTACACCTTGCCGTTTACTATGCTTCCCAACGACTACGCCTCGGTCACTTTCACATTCACGTCGCCGACGGCATCGTCATCCCAGATTTGCGTGGGCAACATCCAGATACTCTGCCCCCCCACCTACGAGGGTCTGGGGATAGACGCGATAGATTATGCGGGGTTCCTCTGCTACTATTCATTTGACAAGTCCGCGGCAAATGGAACTCAACTGGTGAACTATGCCAAAACCACCGGTACAAGATTGGGGCTCACAACGTTTGGTCTGAACATCACCGATGCGGTCCTCATGAACGGCGCGAGCATCGCCAATTACACGAGCAACATTCCTACGACGTACGGGTCGGCGCTGGACGGTACGGTGGACAATTACGCGCTGAACTTGGTCGCCGCCCAACAACAGTATGTGAGCATCCAAACCGCGTTGACCATGGCGACGCCCCTTCCGAATGTGCTGAACGGGGGTTTCAGTGTGGCTGCATGGATTTACCCGATGGGCAGTCAGTCCAACCAGGCGGCACTGTTTTCGTTTACGAATCCGGTGACGGGATCCACCCTGTCGTTGTCGTTCCAGTCGGCCTATTTGGACCAGCCCGCTTGCTACCTCAATTTCACGGTGACGGACAGCGGGTCGGCCCTTACCAACAGCTACACGGCGACCAATTACCCCTTGGCGACCAACGCGTGGTATTTCTTCACCATGGTGGTGGCTTACAACAGCTTGACTTCCAACGCGACGTACACGTACTATTTGAACGACATTTCCATCAATGCGTTCACGGGGCCGTGGCCGCAATGCGGGTCGTACACGAACAATACTATCGGTTACGGCACGGGCATGAGCTATTTCAACGGCCTGATGCATGATTTCCGGGTGTACTCCCGGGCTCTCAGCAGCAACGATGTGTGGGCACTGTGGAATTTCGGCATGATGACCAAGTTTTACGGGTCGGCGTCGTTTGCGGTGATTGACCCCTACGAGATGATCCTATACACGTCGTTTGACAGCACCATGGTGGCGTTACCGGCGGCGACGGCCCCGACGGTGCCTTCTACGGCTTTCTTGCCGGTCACCGTGAATAACGCCGCGTTCAATCTGCCGGTGGTGCCGGTTGGGAAGATGGTGTCGGTGGGCGCCCAGACGGCGAATTTTGGATGGACGTTGGCTTCGGTCGCGGGCACGTCGTTTTATGTCGTATCCGATGTCAGTTACGGAACGGGATACAAGTATGGGTTGCCGGGTCAGGCGACGCAGTACCTGGGCGTGGCATTCACCAGTGCCGCGGCGGCGTCGCCGACGGCGCCGGCCACTGTCACGGTGTCTCAGACGGTGAACATTCAGTTGCCGTCGGGAGTGAGCCAGGCGACGTACATGTTGTCTTTCGTGGCGTTCCCCTTGGACGGGTCGTACAATGCGGCGCAGACCCTGACGGTCACGGTGGGCAATGCCCAGCTGTTGAACCAAGCTACGTTTGCGGTGAGTGCGGGTACGGTGCCGTACACGCCGTTCAATTTGCCGTTTGTGGTGGGGGCATCGGGCAACTACCCGGTGCAGTTGACGGTGTCCTCCCGGTCGGCGGTGAATTCCATCTTGGGTATCACGGCGTTCCAGGTGGCGACGACGTCGGTGGCGGGCACGGGGTTCAATGCGGTGGATGCCTCGGGATTGGCGATGTATTTCCCGTTTTCGGCGACGCAGGGCACGAACACCAACAACGTGTTTTACGATTATGCTAGATACACGGGCGGCTTGGGCGTACCGCGGGCCATGTTGTGCCAGAATGGGGTCACGGTGTCGGCCCTGCCGTTGCCGAGTGGTAGACAGTTGACGGGTAACTCCACCACGATCACGGGCCTGACGGGGGGCAATGCTTATGCAAACGGAAGCTATAATGTATCGTATGCGACGGGTACAACACTTGATGCAAATATATTTAATAATGGCAATACGTCTTCCGTATGGTCATCTTCCACGAATTATACTACACCGTCAAATGCAAGTTTATACCCTAATACGAATATTTACTCGGGTAGTCAGAGTACCGCGGTCTCGGGGGTGGTCGTCTTGGGCGACTGGGTTCAAATACAACTGCCTTATCCGTTACAATTGAGCTCGTATATATTGGACGTTAATACGACAAATAGTATGAATAATAATTATTTCAGCACGTATCAGATATGGTATGTGGTCGGTTCCAACGATGGTATCAATTGGACACAGTTGGATTATCGTAATTACGTTTCTAGTAAATCATTGGCTCCGGATCGCGCATTGAACGCCTTGGTGACATTTAATACAACGGCAAACGGGTTTTATACCTACTTCCGTATCATCTTTTATGGTGTGTCGCGTAATTATTCAACAACAAGAGGTATGTCAACTCAAATTATTCTTCACAACTGGCAATTGAATGGCCATTCCGGGGGGGCGTCACTGGCGGTTCCAACCCCAAATATGACTGCCTCGGACCCGATGTACAGCTTGACTCCCCTCTTAGGCACCGCCTGCTTGGAACTCACCCAACAACAGTATGTGATTTTACCCCAGTTTATCCTTCCCTGCGTTCCCGCCGTCGGTGCCGGGTTCAGCATGTCTGGATGGTTCTTTGTGGCAGGAACTCCGGTTCCCGGGGCCACGGTGTTCTCTCTCACCAACCTAATGACGATTCCGAATGTATCGTATATTTCGCTGGGATTGACCTCTTACCCTAGCAGCAGCAGTCCAGCCAATGTGTACCTGAAGTTGACAGTCACGGGCGGGGTAACCATCACATTGAACCAAACCCCGATTGCGGGCAACCAATGGTATTATTATGCTGTGGTGGCCACTTGCACCAGTACGACTTTTACCAATAGTGCTGCATCCTATACGTTTTATTTGAACAACGTGTCAGTCACGACGGTCAACGGTTCTTGGCCGTCTGGATATCTTTTCACGCAAGAAGGTGTCCGCCAGGTGAATTATATTTACAGCCAAAATTGTTTGGGAAGCACGGGGGGGACGGGCGGATTTTTCAACGGGTCCATCCAAGACATTCGTTTCTATAACCGGTCTCTTAGTACGAACGAAGTGAATACGTTGTGGAATTACGGTGCGCTTCAGACGGGTATTGTGGCGGCTTCTCCGGTAAGTACTACCAACACAGTGCCGAGTTATTATTACCAAGGTACCTTGACGTCCTCAGTACCAAACGCCGCGAATACTGTGATTGATATGAATATGTACAATGGACTATTTAATGTCCCGCAACTTATATATCCTTCGGGTTTCGCGCAATTATGTGACAATTTGGTGTTGGCGTACTGGAATATCAGTACCAATGCAATGTATGGGGTCATTAATAAAAACGGCAATTTTGCGAACTATATTGGAAGTCTTGGTGGTCTTGATACAACCGGTATTTATTACTACTATTCTTATCAGAATACAGTTTTATCCAATCAGCAATTGAGTTTCTCCGGCGGGGCCAACCAGGCTTTTGTCATGATTGGTCAAGGTAAATTGACGACCCCTTCGGTACTGTCTCAGTCCATTTATGTTCCGGTCGCCTCCGCCACGATATTTGTCCTGACTTTTACAGTATTCCCCTTGGACAACACGGCGCCCTGCAAATACAATCCGGCGCAGAAATTGACGGTGACGTGGGGCAATACCACGCTCTTGAGCAATTACGCGTTCCCTTACAGCAAAACATCGGTGCCTCCGACCACATTCAATCTGCCGTTTTCCGTGCCCACCACCGGCAATTATACGTTGGCCTTTTCGTTCAGCAATGGTCGCGACGCCAGCGGTTCCATGTTCGGTCTGGCGTCGGTCCAAGTCTCCAACATCAGTTCGGGGACAAACTACGCCAACATTGACCCCAATGGTCTCGGATTCGCCGGTTGCAATTCGCTGGTCGCGTATTATCCTCTGGAAACCGATTCCAGCAACGGTGTCTTGTACAATTATGCCCTGAATGGTCTACCGGTCACGACCCAAACCACTCAAATCAACTATGTGAGCACCGGCAACGCGAATTGTGTGTTGTGGTTGGACGCCTGTGGGTCATTCCAACTCAATGGTAACAGCGTGCAAACGTGGTCCGATAAGTCGGGTCTTGGGAATCATGCCGTCTTTCCTACGGGCCCTACGGTGTATCCGGCGTATGTTCCCAATGCTATCACCGGGGTCAGTCCCATGCCCGATGTGTCCTTTGGCAACGGTGCCGTATTGACTGCTCCTATACCGCAAGTTCAGGGTTCGGCCGGTCTCTCCGTCTTTGTCGTGTTCAACAGTGCGACCGGAGCCACCAACAGCAACAACCTGGGCTCCCTATTTTCGGTGTACAATCCGTTGGCCAACACGAAGGACGCGGTCCAAGTTTACGGCACGACTCGTCAGGTCTTGGACAATTCCATGATTGCTACCACGGCGACGACCGGTACGGTCAATACCAAGACCACGGGGGCCCCGACCGTGTACAGTGCGACGATCCTACCAGGGGGTCTCTGGCAAGAGTGGTTCAACGGCGTCTTGGACCTCAGTGTCAATATCACGTCCAATGTGGCATTTTCGGCGTCCACGGTGTTTACGTTGGGCAGCGGACTCGGCGCTAGCAGCTATTTCTACGGGAACATGTACGAAGTCTTGGTCTACAACACGCCTTTGTCCACGGCGGCCCGTCAATCGGTGGAAGGGTATCTGGCCAAGAAATGGAATATCGCCCTGGCTCTCACGCATCCGTTTTTCAACCCGTTCGTGGGCGGATGCACGACGACCACCAACGGGTCCGCGATTGGCAGTGGGGCCCTCGCCCTCAATTCCACCCAACAACAGTATTTGAGATTACCGGTGTCGTTTTCGGCAGGCCTCTACACGTTACCCAACGGCAATTCTGCAAACAATTACGGATTTGCAGTGTCCGCTTGGTTCTATCCCCAGGGCCCTCAAGCCAACAATGCCTGCCTGTTCTCCTTGAACAATACGACCGGGGGTTCCGTGAATGTGTCGTATTACGGGACGAACCCGTGGATAGATGTTTCCATGGCGGTCGTGATACCGGTATACCCCACATTGGAGTTTTTGACCTATACCACGCCCATCAATACCAACGCTTGGAACCATGTGGTGTTGACGGGGACATGCTTAGGTACGCAATCGCAAGTGGGAGCGACCTATTCACTGTATATGAACGGCGGCTTGGTCAATCAGGTGACCAACCAAGCTTGGATAAATTCTAGTTCCGTCTACACCAACAACACATTTGGTTACGGGGGGGCCAATTACGGCTATTTCAACGGTCTCATAGACGATGTCCGCATCTATATCCGCGGTCTCACCGCCCAAGATGTGCAAGGATTGTGGTGGGCTGGTTGCAATGTGGGAACGGCCACTGGTTCTTCTCTGGCAGTCACGGGACCTTACAGTAATTTGGTGGACACCCAGGCCATGCAGATTTACTATCCGTTTGAACCCCATACCATGGTGAATTATTTCGCGCCGCTCATGTTGTTCAACATGGCGTTCCAGAACCCGGCGGCTCCCAACAATTCAGCAAGCAGTGCGAAACCTCCAATCCCTTATTGGACATTTGGAGCCAATACCACGTATAGTTTGTACAATGGCAATGGCAACGGAGCGTACGCGTACGGGTTGCCTTCGGGGGTCACACAATTCATAGGTGTATCTCAGGTTGCCAACTCGCTACCGGCGACGGTGACCCAAAACATTCCCATCACTATCACCAGTACCACACCCACGGCTTATATGTTGATGTTCACGGCATTCCCGCTGGACAATAAGTACAATGCCTCGCAGACGTTGTCCGTGTCAATCGGTAGTCGGGTGCTCCTGAACAAGGTATCGTTCAACGTAAGCACTTCCACGGTGCCGTACAGCTCCTTCACTCTGCCGTTTACCTTTATTCAGTCGGGCACGTACCCTTTGACCTTCACCTTCAACTACGGGTCTACTACCGGCAGTTCTTATTTGTGCATCACGAACATTCGGGTCGTTCCTCAGACCCAGCTGGGTCTGGGCAACGGGGTGGTGGACCCCAGCGGCCTCGCCGTCTACTATCCGTTTGATGTTTCCGCTGTAAACGCCGGGTCCACGACGGCCCCGGTGCTGGATTATGCCACGGGATCACCCTTACCGGGCCCCACGGCCTACGGCGGTGCCGCCATCAATACCATGGTGTCCCTCACGGGCACTGGATGCTTGCAACTGTCCCAGACTACCCAAGCGCAGTATATGATCTACAGTCCGGCGCAGCCCTGGGCGCTGAATTCGGGCGCCGGATTTGCCTTGACCGGCTGGTTCCGCACCACGAACGACCTCACGGTGGTTTCCAAGCGCACGGTGCTGGCGACATTGGTGGGCGCCGGTGGCAACGGCAACATTACCGTGGGATTCTACCCCGGAAACGCGACCTTGGACATTTCGTTCAACGGCAGTGCCCCCGAGATTATCAGTAGCGACGTCCTTGCCGCCAACACGTGGAATTTCTTTGCGCTCACTGCAACTTACGGCGCGGGACCTACAGGTACGGTCTACTCGCTCTTTGTGAACGATTCGCTCATGACGGTACGCGGCGCGTGGCCCACGAATATGTCCTATTCGGCGCTCTACCTGGGCGCGGGGGCGCCGGGTACGTCTTTCGTGGGCTACAACGGGTACCTGGACGATTTCCGTTTCTACCAGCGGGCGCTTAGTATGCAGGACGTGATTGCCATCTGGAACTATGGTCTTCTCTCACAGACCGTGTACGGGTCCTTGGTGGACCCGACGGGCCTGCAGGTCTACTATCCTTACGAGACGGGGTCGTTTGCCAACAGTCTGGCCGTGTACAACGGGATGGCGGTCCAGAACGGTATTTTCGCCACCCTGCAGTCGTCGCAGTCCCCGGGCGCCAACCAGGTGAGCTCGGCGGTGTCTCCGGCCCTCACGGGTTGGACGACGACCCTCGCGCCCCAGGCCAAATACGTGGTGGTGAACGGCACGGGAGGAACGTACTACAGCTACGGCTTGCCGTCGGGGGTCTCGCAATTCTTGGCCGTGTCGGCGGGCGCCGCGGGCAGCAGCACCTTTACCCAGATGGTCTCGTTGTTCTTGGTCAATCCCCAAACCCAATACACGCAGTATAGGATCCAATTTTGTGTGTTCCCGAAGGACGGGGCGTACAATGCGACGCAGAAGTTGACGGTCTCGGTGGGCAACACGGTGGTCCTGAACCAGGCGAGTTTCACGGTGAGCACGAGCACGGTGGGCTACACGAGTTTCAGCTTGCCGTACGCCGCTTACACGACGGGACAGTATCCGTTGACGTTTACGTTTTCCAACGCGGTGCCGGTGGCTTCTACCTTGTGTGTGACCAATGTGGCGATTGTGCCTTCGGGTACCCTGTATCCCCCGTTGATTGCTTACAATGCCATGGACCGCAGTTCACTTGCGCTCTATTACCCGTTGAGTTTGGATTCAAGCAATGGTAAAGTGGTTAATTACGCCACCGGTTCCGCAGTTAGTGATGGTCAATTCAAGAATGGCATCGCGGCTATATTACCTAGCCCCGCTGGTCTTGGTCCTCCAGTGGTCATTGGGAATGCATGCCGGGCACTGGGACAATACGTGGTGACGGCGCCATTTACGCTGAATCAAATACCTTCCTTGTCTAGCGGTGTCCCGGGGGTCACGGTTTCATGCTGGTTTTTCCCACTTGTACAGACACAGGCGAATGCGGTGATTTTTTCATTGAAATCGTCGTCGGGACCGTTCATTCAGTGTTCGTATCAGGGTCTCAACAACTGGCTGGATATTTCGTCGGGCCCGGGCCGGGGATACGCGTCGTGGTCGCACCGGACGGTGCCCAATTCGTGGAACATGGTCACCTACAGTATTGTTTATAACGCGGGGGCAACCGACGGGTCCAATGCGTTCCATAATTATTATGTCAATGGTATACTGGCGGCAACCATACCCGGGCCGTGGCCCGCTACCAACGGTACTACCACATTCGGTACGAATTGGTTTGGTGGTACGGACCAAGTTTCTGGTACCGATCTATTCAATGGTTACCTGGACGATATCCGTATCTATACCCGGGCTTTTTCGCCCCAAGACGTTTATTCCATGTGGATGTATGGGATCACTGCCTTGGAATCGGCCAACACCGACCGCCTTTGGGGTAATGTGGTGGATCCCGCCTCCCTGCAAATATACTATCCGTTTGGTCAGGGCAGTCAAAACGCGTTCACGCCCCCCACGGTCACCGTCACCCCCACCTCGGCGCCTTCTGCCATCACCCTCAGTTTCGCCACCTTCGGTACGACGTATTACAACCTCAGTTTGGCACGCAAGACGTTCCCGGGCACGGGCGCGGCCATGAGCAGCTACATCCCGAATCCCGCGAGCCAGACCTACACGGATACGACCGTCCGGGCCGATGTCAGTTACCAGTATGTGATCACCCCGTACAACGAGTTCACCAGCGGCACCCAGGTGGTGACGGGTCCGCCTCAGACCACGGCTTGGTTGTCGGCGCAGGCTTACGTCGTTTTGTTGGCACCCTCTTCTAACTCCACGTCAATCACATTGAATCTGGATGTTGCCAATTCCCAGTATGCGTATGTGAGCTTGGTACGTACCAAGAAGGCGAGTCCGGATATCGTGGACAATACCGCTATTTTGCCGGCGGGAACCACCACGTTTGTGGACACGTCGGGCCTGGTGGCCACTTACAAGTACGTGTATACGTTGACTCCGTACAATGCGGTGGGCGGGGCGGGTACGCCGGTACCCACGGCACCCCTCTTCTTGCCTCCCCGGTTGGCCTTTGGCACCTACACGGCCTTGTCGGTCAATACGATTGGGTTTACCATCGTGGACGTCTTGCCGTCGTCGTACGCGTCTTATCAGGTGGTGCCCGTGCACGGCGGGGTACGTATGCCCGCCTCGGCGCTTATCGCGCGTACCGGACCGACCATGACCTATTACGACAATTCGGGTTCCAACGGATTCTTCACCTACGACATGAGTTATTCGTATATTGTGACGCCTTATGCGGTGGACGGAACCACGGCCGGTCCGTCGGTCTACACGCCGCCCATTTCCTTGGATACCACGGTGGCGTTCAGTCGGTATTCCAATATCACGGACACGTCGGTCACCCTGAATATGTTATATGGGACCAGCTACGAGTACTTGCAAGTGGCCGAGATTTCGGGCGGGGTCATGGGTCCGTATACGAAATTGAGTTATAGTACCATCACGAACAGCGTCACCACGACGAACCCGCCGATTGTCAGCACGCCGGTGCTCTCTAGTTCTACTCTGATTCTTTGGTTGGATGCGAGCGACAGTTCCACGTTCAGTGGTAGTCAGTGGAACGACAAATCAGGTCTTGGTTCTGGTACTGGAAACAACATGACGAGTGTGGGTTCAACATCACCTACTTTGGTAACGAATAGTTTGAACGGTAAACCGGCGGTAAGCTTGACAGGAGGTCAATATATGTATAACGCAAATATGTTATTTCCGACCACTTACAGTATATTTGCTGTATGCAAAACCGCAAATGATCAAGCGAATCATGAACTATTTTCAGGTACCAATTCGGGTAGTGACCTACATTTGTATATTGGGGTAATTAATGGAAAGAATTATGATAATGTCGGTATCACTGGATGGACAAACGGCTGGACTCCTTCAACAAATGTAACATTAGCATCATGGAGCATAAAAGGAGTCACCAACAGCAATTTAGGGGGTGGGGGGTTAATTTCATACGTAAACGGAAATGTCACCGCAACTGCGACTAGTACAACTTCAACCTTTCAAGGATTAACTCTTGGGGCACGAGGAGATGGTCAACAGCCATGGAACGGTTACGTGGCAGAAGTATTAATTTACAACAGCGTGTTGTCACCTGCCGACCGTATATCCGTGCAAAATTACCTCGCTTACAAATGGGGCTTCTCACCCGCCGCCAACGGCGGAATCACTGACTATATTACCCCTACCACTACCACCACCGTCACCAGTTATATTCTGGGTCAATCCGTCTACACCGACAACGGGCCTTTGCGCGCCGCCATCAAATACAATTACTCGGTGGTACCCTACAACGCCGCGGACATTTCCAGTGCGGGTATCATTACCCCGGACATCACGGTGCCAGCCAAGGTCACCTTCGGGGCCATTTCCACCGGCGACCACGACATTTCCATCAGCTTCTTCGGCGCCTCGTCCTTTTACAACGTTTCCATTGCCCGTATCACCAACGGCAGTCAGGGCTCATACCAAAGCCTTGCACCCGGACAAACCAGCTACAACGACCACGACGCCGCCGGAACGGTCTTGGTGGCCTCCAAATCGTATTCTTACTCCATTCAATCGTACAACGCCATTGGACAACTGGGTCAGACCATTACCACACCGACCGCCGTTTCCGTCAATGCCTATACGACAGTCGTGAGAACCGCTATGACCCGCGCGCGCACCACCATCACTCTGGCCGACACAGTCTATGCGGCGTACATTAATGTCGTTCGCATCGCCAACGGTGTGCAAGTAAGCAGTCAAAATGCGAACCAAATCACCTACACTGACAATGCATCCTTTTCCCCCGATGTCAGTTACCAGTATGTGATCACCCCGTACAATGCGGCCAATGTACCCAACCTGGCGGCCCGGGTTGCGACCCAGGTCATGTGCCCCTCGGCCACCGTGACCTTTACAGGATACAGTGTGGTGTCTACGACGTACATTGTGCCCACTTTTAACGACGCGACCACGTTTAACTACGTTTCGGTGCAGCGCCTCGTCAACGGTCAGACCTCCGGCACCCCCCTCATTCAGCCGGTGGACGCCACGACGTTTGTGGATACGGGCAACTTTTCCCAACGCAACACGTATTCCTATGTGATCACCCCGTACAATGTGTTGGGTTTGACGGACCCGGGCGCCGCGATTACGACCCCGACCACGTCACCCGCCCCGGTCATCCAGTTCTCGCGTTACACGAATCTGGACACATCGGGGGTGGTCCTCAATTTCGGCAGCAACCGCAATTACCAGTATGTCATGTTGACCGAGATATCGGGCGGGGTCTTGGGAACCCCGCAGCGTCTGCCCAATTTGGCGACCCAGTACACGGCATCCAACCTGACGCCGAACACCACCTACCGCTACCAACTCACGGCGTACAATGCCAACGACGTCTCGGGGAACACGGTCATTAGCCCGGTCATTTCGCCGATTCCCACGGTGCAATGCGGGGTCATGTCCTATACCAACCAGTACGTGTCTTTCCCTCTGTTGCCGGTGGGGGCATCCACCTACTACGACGTCTCGGTCTCGCGTTTGACCAATGGCACCCCTTCGCCGTATGTGTCGTTGGTCCCGCATGCGACCCAGTTCACGGACACGGGTATTTTTAGGGCCAACTCCTTTTATTCTTACATGGTGATTCCGTACAATGCTCAGGGGGTCGCCGGTACCATCGCCTATTCGCCCACGACGATATCGCCTCCTGCCAGCGTCGCGTTCATTGGCTATACGTCGGTCACGTATTCCGCCATTGCCTTTACCTTCATGAGTCTGGACGTTTCCAACAATTACAAGTATGTGATCATCACGCCAGTCGTCAACGGCCAACCCCAGGCCCCGCGTCAACAATCGTCGGGGACGACTTCTTACACCGACAACGGGGTCTTCACCACCGACAATTCGTATGCGTACATCATCACCCCGCGCAATTATTACGATGTGTCGGGCCCGTCGGTCACCAGTTACCCGATTGCCCCGGAGGCCACCGTCACGTTCAATGCCTACACTTCCGTCACGACCAACGCACTGACGGTCTTGTTGAACGGCGGAGGCGGCAGCCAACCCTACTACTACCGGTACGTGCAAATTGCCGAAGTGTCGGGGGGTGTCGTGGGAACCTACCAAAAGTTGCCGGTGCACCAAGCGAGCTATTACGATACCAATCTGTCGCCCACGGTGCAGTACAGCTACAACGTCATCCCGTACGATGCCGCGGACGTCTCCTATACGATGCTTCAGACCCCGGCCACGTCGGTCGTGCCTACGGTGACCCCGGGCCAGATCATGATTAATTCCACGTCGTTGAACGTGTCTTTCAGCAGCGCCGCCACTTTCTACCAGGTGGCCATCACACTCCTTGACGGGGGAGTGGCCGGGACGCCGTACACCTTGTCGCCGGGGGTCACCGCGTACACCGACCCTAGCAACGCATTTGCGGCGGATACCAGTTACGCTTACGCGATCCAACCCATCAATGCGGTCGGCACGCCGGGAACCACGCAGTACAGCGTGCCTATATCCCCGTACCCGCAAGTGACGACCACGGTGCCCGTGATTGACGCCTCTTACGAGAACGCGACCTTCACCTTGGGTACCACCTATTCCAAGTCCTATTCTTACGTGCGGGTCACACCGCTAGTGGGTGGCGCGGCGCAGGATGACACCATATACGCGAAGGACGCCGTCAATTACACATACGCCTACGCATTTACGCCGGACGTCAGTTACGCGTTCCAGGTCATCCCGTACAATGTATTGGATTACTCGGGGACGAGGGTGACCACGACGACCGTGTCGCCTACGGCGGTGGTGCCGACTTACACAGTCACCTACGACACGTCCAGCATCAGCGTGCTCTTTGATAGCAATGCGACGTACCACTACTTGTCCGTTTACGAGGCCGTCAATGGTGCCCCCAGTACCTCGGATTCGCAATTTGTCCGCCAACCCAACAAGGAGCTGTTGTACGAGAGCACCGGTCTCAATCCGAGCACGTTTTATCAGTACCAAATCCTCGCATACAATGTATTGGATCAGAACAGCAACCTCGTCACTACGACCGTCCCTTACTCGGTCATTCCGACCATCGCGGCCTCGCAGGTGGTGTTCAGTCTCAATGACAATGATGCATCCTTGAGTTTCACCCAGACCTCCACCTATTACGATGCGTCGGTCGCGCTCATTCTGGGCGGCCAGTTACAAAGCTGGAATACCCTGGCCCAGAATCAGACGCTTTATATGGAGACGGCGTTCACGGCCTTTTACGCGGACACGAGTTACGCTTATGCGATTCAACCCTACAATGTCTTGGGTGGGTTTGGAACCACTCTGTACACGTCGGCCCTTTCCCCGGTGGCGGCGGTCACGGTGGGCCCCGTTTCCATCAACACGTTCTATACGGCGGCAACGTTCACGTTGTCTACACCGCCCAACTTCAACTACAGCTATGTGATGGTTCTGCCGTACGTGGGTGGTGCACCGGTCGTCTCCGACCTTTCCCGGGTGCCGCTGGGTCAAACGTATACTTACCAACCGAGTGCGGCCTTTACACCGGATCTCAGTTACGTGTTCCAGGTCACCCCGTACAATGTATTGGATCAATCGGGAGCCTACGTATTTACGGACCCAGTGTCGGCCCCGGCCTCGGTACCGGTCATCATCATGACCGACGATACTTCCAGTATCAGTCTGAATTTCAGTTCAGCGTCCACTTACAATTACTTGACGATTGCCGAGGTCTCGGGTGGTATCGTGGGCATAGCCCAACAGCAACCGGCGAAATCCACGATTTACACGTATTACAATGCCAATCCGGACGTGTCGTATGTTTACCAGATTACGGCGTACAATGTGTTGGGAGTGGCCAACCCTTTCGTCGTGACGACGACGCCTAATTCGTCGTACCCGGTGGTGACCCCGGGAGCCATCAGCATCAGTTACAACGATTTGTCCATGAATTTCAGCAGTACCAGCACTTTCTACGATGTGTCCGTGGCGTTGATTGAAGGCGGGGTCCAACAGGAGTGGATCAGTCTTCCGGCGCATCAGACGACGTATATGGACCCGAAGACGGCTTTCCAGGCTGATACCAGTTATGCCTATGCGCTGTTGCCGTACAACGTTCTTAATGAACCGGGTACGGTGAAATACACCAAGGGCGTGTCTCCTTATCCGGAGATTAGCATGCCATACGATGTGCAGATTGACCCTGCGTACCGGGTGGCGTCGTTCACCTTGGCTTCCACCTATCCGGTGTCTTATTACTATGCCATGGTCACTCCCATTGTGGGAGGCAGTGTCGGAACGGCGGTCAAATACGGCAAAACCAGCACCAATTATACGTATAATACCATTTTTACCGCAGACATCAGTTATGTGTTCCAACTCACCCCGTACAACGTCTTGGAAGCATCGGGTATCACTGTTACTACCTTGCCTATTTCGGCCCCACCGGTCATCCCACCGTATGACGTCAGCAATACGGACATCAGTTCAGTGACTATCACGTTCAACAACGACGTGTCTTACCACCACTTGACGATTACGGAAATCAGCAGCAACGTGGTGAACTTGAGCAAACAGAATATGAGATTGAACAAACCGACGTCGGGACCGACGGTGTACGTGGATTTGTCCATGAACCCGAGTACGTCGTACACGTACCAGGTGGCGGCGTACAATGTATTGGATGTGTCCAACGGAGCCCCCGCCTTTGTGGGACCGTTTTCGCCCAAGCCGACGTTGTCGCTGTCTCAGGTGACGGTCTGCATCAGCTACAACGACCTCTCGTTGAATTTCACTTCTATGAGCACGTACTACGATCTGTCAGTGGCGCTCATTGCGGGTGGCCAGCAACAACCGTGGAATCAGGTGCCTCCGCTCACAGCGGCGTACCACGATCCCTTGTTTGCGTATTATGCGGACACCAGTTACGCCTTTGTGTTGGTGCCGAACAACATCTTGCGTACACCGGCCGCACCCGCGATTTACACGGCGGCCTACTCGGTGACGCCGGTGGTCACTGTGTCCATTGCACCTTTCGTGGATGCTCCTTACCAGACGGTACAGTTCAAGCTTACCACGCCGTCCGACAAGAAGTACGCGTATGTGAATGTGACGCCCATCGTGGGTGGCCAGCTGAAGAACCCGGCTGCTCCGATCCGGTTCACGCAAGCCAGTGGCAATGCTGATAACTTTATCTATACGGCGGCGCAAGCCGGTGTGCCGCAATTCAACGCGGACACAAGTTACGCATTCCAAATCACCCCACGCAACATATTGGATCAATCGGGAGTAACGTTTATCACCGCGGCCACCTCGGCCCTGCCGGTGGTGCCACCGTACACGTTGACCAGCACGGACCTCAGCAGCATCACGTTGTCCTTCAACAACGATGTTTCGTACAATTACCTGGTGGTGACCGAGCTGAGCGGCGTCGCGATGGACCAGAGCAAGCCGAGTGTGAGGTTGAACAAGGTGGGTTCCAACCCAGTAGTGTACACGGATCTCTCCATGAACCCGAGTACGCCGTACAATTACCAGGTGACCGCGTACAATGTTCTGGACAATTCCAACCAGAGCATGCAAGTGGTGGGACCGTTTTCACCTAAGCCATCGTTCTCGCTCAACCAGGTGGTCGTCTGCATCAGTTACAACGATCTTTCTTTGAATTTCACCGGGCTGTCCACGTACTACGACTTGTCGGTGGCCTTGATCACGGGTACCACGCAGAATCCTGTGTGGAACCGCGTGGCGCACGGCGTGGCCACGTACGACGACCCGGTAAAGACCTTTTATGCGGACACGAGTTACGGGTACGCGATCGTGGCACACAACGTGCTGGGCACCGCAATTCCCACGTTGTACACTCCGAAGGTGTCACCGGTGCCTGCGGTCACCTTGAACCCACCCACCATGGATGCTTTGTACAGCAACATCACGGTGGGTTGGAATTCCACGTACACGCGTTCGTACTATACGGTGAACGTGGTGGCCTTGAAGGGAGGTACCGTGGACGTTACCGCGATCAACCAGAGTGGAAGCAGTTACGTGTACAGCGGTGCATTCACGGCGGACACGAGTTACGCTTTCCAGGTAACCCCGAAGAATGCGGTGAATGATACGGGTCCGACGGTGTCTACGGTGGCCACCTCGGCCCTGCCGGTGGTGCCACCGTACACGTTGACCAGCACAGACCTCAGTAGCATCACGTTGTCCTTCAACAATGATATTTCGTACAATTACCTGATGGTGACTGAGCTGAGCGGCGTCGCGATGGACCAGAGCAAGCCGAGTGTGAGGTTGAACAAGGTGGGTTCCAACCCAGTAGTGTACACGGATCTCTCCATGAACCCGAGTACGCCGTACAATTACCAGGTGACCGCGTACAATGTTCTGGACAATTCCAACCAGAGCATGCAAGTGGTGGGACCGTTTTCACCTAAGCCATCGTTCTCGCTCAACCAGGTGGTCGTCTGCATCAGTTACAACGATCTTTCTTTGAATTTCACCGGGCTGTCCACGTACTACGACTTGTCGGTGGCCTTGATCACGGGTACCACGCAGAATCCTGTGTGGAACCGCGTGGCGCACGGCGTGGCCACGTACGACGACCCGGTAAAGACCTTTTATGCGGACACGAGTTACGGGTACGCGATCGTGGCACACAACGTGCTGGGCACCGCAATTCCCACGTTGTACACTCCGAAGGTGTCACCGGTGCCTGCGGTCACCTTGAACCCACCCACCATGGATGCTTTGTACAGCAACATCACGGTGGGTTGGAATTCCACGTACACGCGTTCGTACTATACGGTGAACGTGGTGGCCTTGAAGGGAGGTACCGTGGACGTTACCGCGATCAACCAGAGTGGAAGCAGTTACGTGTACAGCGGTGCATTCACGGCGGACACGAGTTACGCTTTCCAGGTAACCCCGAAGAATGCGGTGAATGATACGGGTCCGACGGTGTCTACGGCGGCCACCTCGGCCCTGCCGGTGGTGCCACCGTACATGTTGACCAGCACGGACCTCAGCAGCATCACGTTGACCTTCAACAACGATGTTTCGTACAATTACCTGGTGGTGACCGAGCTGAGCAACAACGATGTGAACGCGAATGTTATGAACCGTCGGTTGAACAAGGTGGGTTCCATTCCAGTCGTGTACACGGATCTCTCCATGAACCCGAGTACGCCATACAATTACCAGGTGACTGCGTACAACGTGCTGGACAATTCCAACCAGAGCATGCAAGTGCTGGGACCGTTTTCACCGCTGCCATCGTTCTCACTCAACCAGGTGGTCGTATGCATCAGTTACAACGATCTTTCCTTGAATTTCACCGGGCTGTCCACGTACTACGACCTGTCGGTGGCCTTGATCACGGGTACCACTCAGGATCCTACGTGGAACCGCGTGGCGCACGGCGTGGCAACGTACGACGACCCGGTAAAGACCTTTTACGCGGACACAAGTTACGGGTACGCGATCGTGGCACACAACGTGCTGGGCACCGCAATTCCCACGTTGTACACTCCGAAGGTGTCACCGGTGCCTGCGATCATCTTGAACACACCCACCATGGATGCTTTGTACAGCAACATCACGGTGAGTTGGAATTCCACGTACACGCGTTCGTACTACACGGTGAACGTGGTGCCCTTGAAGGGAGGTGTCGTGGACTTTACCGCGTTCAACCAGAGTGGAAGCAGTTACGTGTACAGCGGTGCGTTCACGGCGGACACGAGTTACGCTTTCCAGGTGACCCCGAAGAATGCGGTGAATGATACGGGTCCGACGGTGTCTACGGCGGCCATCTCGGTATACCCGGCAGTGACCGTACAAGGCCCTGTGTTCACCACCAGTTGCATCAGCTTCAACTTTGTCAACTGCGTTTCCTACAACTATGTCAGCGTGGTGGAACTGTCATGCAATGTGCTGGGTGGCTTTGCCACTGACGTGTCCTACACGGCGTCTATCAAGAAATCGGCAATTACGACGTACTATGATGCAAATGCACGGGCGGATGTGAGTTATACGTATCAGTTCACACCGCGCAACGTGCTTGGTGTTTCAGGGGACACGATCACGGTGGGACCAGTATCGGCCACGCCGTCGGTGACTCTGGGTAACGTGACGATCCGACCGACCGACATTTCGTTGAATTTTACGTCCATGACCACGTATTATGATGCGTCGGTGGCGTTGATCATTGGTGGGCAACAGAACGCGTGGTCCAAACAAGGTCCAAAGACGGCCGTGTACGTGGATGCTACCAATACCTTCTTTGCGGACACGAGTTATGCGTTTGCAGTGGTACCGCGCAACGCGGTGGGCATTCCAGGTAGCATACAATATACTTCGGCCTACTCGGTGCCTCCTACTCTGGCTTTGGGTACCCCGTCCGTCGGTTCTGCGGACATTTCCTTTGCACTTACCAATGTCGCGCGTAGCTTTGCTAGTTTCACGGTATCGCGTAAGACCGGAAGTACGGCTGGTTCTACAACAGCCGGTTCCCTTCTCACAGGTACATTGGTGTACCAAGATATGGCAGGTTCCTTTACGGCGGATACCAGTTATACCTACACGATTGTCGCATCTAATGCCGCGAATGTTGCGAACCCGGCAATAGTGACACAAATAACTCCGACCGTATCTCCTTATCCGACGTTTACATCGGGCAACTATACAGGACCTGGTCAAGTTGGACCCAATATTTCATTCGGCCTTCCATCAAGCAGCGCATATTGGTATGTCCAAATTCAGCGCGTCGTGGACGGTGTCAATTTCGGCCCTGTCGACACCTTGCCTCCGGGTACCACCACGTATAATGACCCGAGTAACGGTGAAATTTATGCGGACAACAGTTACAGCTACATTATTACCCCGTTCAATGCGAATAAAGCCCAGGGTCAACCGTTTACGACACTGATATACTCTCCTCAAGCGAGTGTGATGTTCAGTAGTTTGCCGTCGGTAGATACATCTAGCATCACCATGTATTTTGCCTATGGTCTCAGTTTTGAGTATGTGAAAGTCACAGAAACTGTCAATTCTACCCCAGGTACGGCCATTCAGTTGCCCAATATGCAAACGTTTTACACCAAATACGGTCTTCTCGCCACCAACACGTATTCGTATGTGATCACTCCGTACAATGCCTTGGACATAGACGGCCCGCCTTTTACCAGCCCTACCAGTTATTCTCCGATCCCCGTGGTTGGTACCCCTGTTTCAGCTTACAACGGTCCTACCAGTATCTCGGTATCGTGGCCTTTTGCTACCACGTATGCCACGGTCTCCGTGTCCCGGACCACGACGATCTACGGCGGCAGTCCTACCACCCAAACCTTGGCTTCCAGTCTCGCGGGTACGCCGTTCATCGACCTTAGTCAAAACACGCCCGCCGCGCAATATACATACACGATTACCCCGTTCAATGCTTTGCCGGCATCTGGAACCTCAGTCACCACCACCGCCATTTCGCCATCAAATCCTACAGTGACCGTGGGTCTAGTTACCATATCAAACGGTAACGCGTCATTCAGTGTGACTGGATGTGGTACGACGTGTGCCTATGTCTCCGTCGTTCGCAATACCTATCTCAATGGTACGACCACGAATACGCCACTTAACTCCACTTTCACTGGTACCACGTTTCCAGATACGTTCTCATTCTTGGGTAACAGCAGTTATACGTACACAGTTACTCCGTACAATGCCTTGGGTTCACCTGGAACACCGGTCACGACGAATCCCGCCGTATCACCGTTGCCATCATTGACGACTACGACGTTGACTGCGGTGGCGAATACTTATGGTCAGAATACCTTGTCATTCACCTTGGGCAATTTGACCGGATTCTACGATGTCAGCATGGCACTGGTCACCAAGGGAGTGGTGGGTAACTACTTTGTGTATAATCCCAATGTCAGTGGTGCCACCTATTCAGATACAAGCAGTGGTTATGTGGGCGGTTCAAGTTACGCCTATTTTATCACTCCGCGAAACGCCTTTCAACAATTGGGCTCTTCCACCATTACAAACACCGTGTCTCCGCCGATTCAGTCGGTCACGTCCACCAAGAACGTCGGCGTGATAGATACGACTGGAAATACCTTGGTCATGTACTATCCGTTTGAATTTATACCGAGTGCGGTGCGGCCCGGGTATACACCCAAGTATCAGTCGGTGGTGGACCCGAGTAGCATGATGATATACTACGGATTTGATGTCTAATTTCCCGGAACAATACAGGTAAGTTCATTCCAACGAAGTGTATAGGATCTTATACATTTCGTTTATCCGACCGGGCAGCGAAGAATCACACAAGAAAGACGGGACCGAAGGGGTGCCGTATTCACGGGCCGCCGCCAACTATCTCCTGGAAATTGCTCTGAATGACTGTCCCACTGGACGAAACCGGGGCAATGGACCATATGGGGCTCGCCGACGAGGACGATAACATGGGTTTCTGCCCCAAAATCCCCCGATTCACCAGCCACACGCACACGGCCTGCATGAGTTTCCCCAAGGAGATGGTATAGGAGTTTTCACGCAGAACATTCAATACCGCGTCGGTGAACGCCCCTTCGTATTCATTGGTCGTCGTATCCAAGATTTCGGCACTGGCTTGGTTCGCCTTGCTGCCGCTGATCATGAAAATATTCGGGTTGACGATTTGCTGACTGCTGAACTGGGTGCGCATAAAGTTCAGACCGTACAGATATTCGTAATTCCACTCCAGATCGCACATGGACCCGCTGTTGCAACTGTCCATGAGGATCATGGCCGGGCACTGGATGCCTTGGACGATGGCAAAGAGGTCTTGGTCCGTGATGAGACCGGCCTCGGCGTAATCTACCGGAACGATGGCGCTCCCACTTCCCCCGGTCAAAGGCGTCCCGTGGCCACTGTAGTGGAACCAGATGCTGTCGCAGATGGCCGAATCGTCGGCCAAGGCTTGCAAGGCGGCCAAGATATTGGCCTTGGTCGGGGCCTGGCTCGGGTCGGACGAAGTATCATAAAGCATGGTGATGTTGTCGGGGGTGTATCCGTAGTAGGTGGTCAAGACCGCCGCCATATTCTGGACGTCGTCCACACATCCTTTCAAGGTGGCGGCCGGGTCTTCCACATAATTGATACCAACGAATAAAGCTTTTTTCATATGCCAATATATAGTATAGTTCCACCTTATTTACACGGTATTTTGACGATGCAATATGAAGCGGAATCGTACGACCCCGATACGTCTCTGGACGACGTCTTGGTGCATATTTTGGACGCATCCAATCAAGTAGTGGAAAGCTATGCATTTAGTCGCAATGAACCCGATGATGAGGCAACGGTCCGCACATCCCAATACCTGTATTCGGACGATTCGGTGCATACCCTGAAATTGAAAATTTCTAAAGCCATCGGGGAGGCCAATGACCGTACCCACGGCCAACGCGACGGGAATTATCCCCCCTTGGAAACCATGTATGTGTACACGCGTCGGTGGGTGCCGGCGTCGGAACTGGACGTGGAGAAATTGTACCAAGAAATTACGCGCCACGGCAGTCAAGACCTGACGTCCACCCATATGGAGGTCTTTTTGAACAACTTTTCCATTCCATTGTCCACCCGGTCCCAGACAACCTCCCCCGCCGCCCCCGTGAACATGGACGCCTTCTTGGAACGGGTCCAACACACGATGGTATCGGACCAAAATCCTCTCCAGGGCCTCTTGCAGTTGGTGCCCATGGGTTTTCAGTACGGCGGGGGTGGTAAATGGTCGGGCTCGGACTACACGTTTCCGGTCAACCCGGCGTTTTGCGGTGGCGACGTTTTGGACGACTGGAACACGCGGCGACGTAAGCCGGCGTTGATGGCCAATGACTACCAGCTGTTGCTCCGATATTTGCCCTTCTTTCAGAACGAAATCTACGTGTGTCTGGCGGGTAATTACGCGCCTGAAGTGGTTCCGTGGTATTTCCCGCGTTTGGCGGAAGCGTCGGAAGCGACGACCCGCCGGGCCGTCGCACAGCTGGAAACGGTCACGCCTACCCGGGAATATTTTCATCAGGTTGCGCGTAAGGTGACCATGGACACGGCGGCGATGCCTCGCATGCAACGGGAAATTATGGCCTATACCTTGGTCATTGCGCACCAAGTACGCATCCCGTTGGAGATTCTCTTCAAACATGTTTCGGCCACCGCGTTGGTACCGGGCATTGTCTTCAATCCTGGGAAAAACAAGGAAAATATCCTGCGACTCTATTCTACCCGGGTGTCCAAGAACGGTAAGCGCATCCCGGTACTCACCAAACGGCAGATTGTCAATTTCGTCAAATTTTCCAAGCGTCAGACGGTGGTCTTTTATTTGCCCCGAGGTACCTCGGCCGTTCGCCTGGGGGCCGAGGACCCCACCACGGAGGATGACGACGTGGAATTGTATGTGATGCTGGACGCAGGCGGGAATTTGCATGTTCACGGGGAGGAGGTCTTGCCCGAGACTCCCGATGTCCTGGACCGCTTGTTGCGGGTCAAACTGAATCCTCTCTTGGAACATGTGAACGCCTTTTTGCAACAGAGTGGGTATCTGATCCCTCTGTTTCATACGGTCCAAGAACCGAACGTGGGGGTCAAGCATTTCCATGCGCGGTGGTCGTTCCGTTCGCCCCAGTTTTTCTCGGTCATCCGTGACTTGCCGTGCATTCGCGCGTTATTTGATATATACGACGAGGACGAAGAGCATATGGTACTGAAATACAAACGCCCCTTTAGCGATTACGAGTCGCAGGGGCATTTGATCCGGGAATTTCGGCGCATGGGCAAGAGCCAAGCGCAGATGACCGAGGCCCTGCGTCTAAATTACGGCCTTACCCCGGGGCAATGCCAACGGCGCATGGACGAGTACGAAGTGAACCAAGAGGACCAACGGCTGGCGCGGGGGCTCAACCGTGAATATTCTTTTCCGGTGGAGTTGCGTTACGAAGACAAGCGGGTCATCGTGGACATCTTCAAATACTGCCGTGATTGCAGCCGTCTCCATCAACGGGAAGAATCGGGGGAGGAAGAGTATGTGGCGGGACCCAAGGGGCGTATTTACAAACGACGGGGGCGTCGGGAAGATTCTTGGTCGGCAGCGGCCGCGGCGGCGGGATTACCTGGAATGTCGTATATGACCCTGGTAGAAAGCTATCTGGAGGCGATATTGGCGGTTTTATTGGGCCGCGCCGGGGACATACCCGTCCCGTCTTGGTGTGAAAAGATGGTATTTGAGCCTCTGGACGCGGACGTTTCTGCGCCTTTCCCCGACGACACCGAGATCGTTACGCGTCCCGAATTGGCGGATGTCATTCCTCTTGCTCAAGACGAGGGTGAAGAAGAGGAGGAAGAGGACCAAGAAGAAGCCGAAGAAGGGGACGAAGAAGAGGACGAGGACGACGAAGAACCGGAAGAGTTTTTATTTGAGGGCGGGGCCAAGAAAAAATACAAAACCAAGTTGGACCGACTCCATGAACGGGACGCCGAATTGTTCACCTTGGAAGGCGATGCCCCTTATTCCCGGGCGTGTCAGAAAAAACGACAACCGATTGTCATGAACGACGAAGAGTACCAAGAAATGCGGGATGCGCATCCAGAGATGCGGGCGATTTCTTACGGAACGGCGCCCAATAAGAAATACTGGTACAGTTGCCCTCAGTATTGGTGTGCCTCGGAAAACCGGGTCTTGACAGAAGAACAGGTGCAACGTGGTGAATGCCGCGACCATGTGGTCGCTGCCAACGAGTTTGTGCATCCGGGGTTTGAAGATCCCAAGAAACACCCCAAGGGGTTCTGCATGCCGTGTTGTTTCAAGGGCGACACGTCGGGTAAAGCCCTGCATGTGGAACGTATCAAAAAATGCCAAGCCAAGGAGGAGACGGAAGAGGTCAAGGGATCGGTCCTGGCGTCGGCTAAACCGTTCAAAGAAGAACGGGTCATTCTCAAATACTCGTCCAATCCTCCGGTCACGGCGCATCGGTGGATGCTGTTGCCCAAGGCCGTCCAGTATTTCTTGGGTGTGGACTATACCAAATTGATTGTCACCACCGCCAACGCCCTCAAAGTGGTTCCCCATCAACCGTGTTTCCTTTTGTGGGGCATTGAACATCCCCGGCACCAATCGTTTTTAGGATTGTTCACCGAGCTTTATAATTATCATCGCCCCCGTGACCCCCCCATCTCCGTAGGCGTATTGCGCACCCTTCTCCTGGAATCCATTACCTTGGACCGTTTCGTCGCCTACCAAGGCGGTGCATTGGTTTCCGTGTTTACGGTCCCGGTATCGGCCGCCCAAGAATCCGAGCCCTACCCAACCAACCTGTCCGCTTACGCGAATTATGCCCATAGCCGGATCTATCAAACGGTCCACGCAGAAGACCCACGTCAGGTTAAATTCTTTGCCAAGACCGTGGCCGCTTACCGCAATTTCCGGGCGTATTTGAAGGATTCACAGACGGTGATAGACCATACGTACTTGTGGGGGTTCATGGTGGAACCGGACCCGTCGCTGTTGCCCGAGGGGTGCAACTTGGTCGTCTTGGAACTCAACGATACGGAGACTTCCATTGATTTACTTTGCCCTCCGAATCCCAGTTGGCGGTTTGACCCCCAGAAACGCGCGTTTTTCGTTTTGAAGCGGGGCGACTATTATGAACCCGTCTACCAATATTGGGACAAAGAGGGTCCCGGGCCCGTGGAGAGGGTCGGGGGGTTTCTCCTTGATGCGTTGCCTCCGACCTCGGTCCTTCGTCGCATCCTGGACACGGTGCAAGCGACCTCGGTGGCGCATTGTGGCGCGGACGCCTCGCAAAAGAACTTGACTGCCGCCGAGACCGAGACCCTGGTCACCCAGAATGACTATGTGATCCAAAACCAGGTCTGGAACTTGGAGGGCAAGTTGGTGGGCTACTATGTGCATCGTCAGGGTGCACGCCCCGATTCCGGAGTGTTTTTACCTTGTTTACCGTCCACGGTGATGTTAGATGCCGAAACATATCCGGTGGCATACATGCAGTCGTCCGATGAGTCGGAACATCGGGTGACCGAACCCCCGAACTCTTCCCCCTTGTCATCTACAACCCCCGTCCTCTGGAAATCGTACCAACAGACCAAGATACGGTTGCAAGACTTGTCCAGGCAGACCCAAGGTCAATTGAGGTGTCTTCCCCAATTCAAAGTATGGGATCCCATACAGAATGCGGTGACCGGGGTCATGACCGAGTCCCTGCAATATGTCCCCGTGTTTCCTCACGAACCACCCCAAGAGGACGGTTTGCCGACGAAATCGCGCTCCGATGATGTGGAAGCCGACCAAACGTTGGCCCTTATAAACCGTGGGGACCCCGTGCGTGAACGGTTCATGGCCAATGTTACCCTGGAAACGCGGTTCTATCAAGTGTTTCGTTCACTTCTTCGGCAATTGCTCAATAATTACGAGAATCGGTCGGCCAAGAAACGTATTTTGGCGGCGGTTTCTGCCTATACGAAACGTTCGGAGGGCTACTCGCAACACCTGATGTCCATCGCGATGGTATTGGAGCAATTGTCCCAAGGATGGGTGGAGTTCTTTGACTACTCGGAACGTGAACTCTTGGCGATGGCTGCCTCGCCCATTCGTGAATGTCTCGTCGGCGGTAGAGAAGGACGACAACTGTATTGCCGAGGACGTGTCTTGGTGATACCGGCGACCAATTTGATGGCGACTGAAGGTTCTGAAGATCGCAGCAACCGTAATATTTATTTCATGCGTCTGAGCGACGAGCTTCTGCGGTTTCGCCGGATCCAAGAATTCATGTTTCAACCCCGCACCTTTCTGAACGTGACCACCGGGATGAGTGAATATGTGCTGACTCCGTGGGAAATCTTGGTGCTGGAATCGTTTTTGACCGACGATTATTTCCAAGACATGATTCCGTTCAATGTGTCCGAGTACATCCATCAGACGAATTACGATACGTCCGAGCCTTTTAATGCGTCGGGGGCATTTGTCCCGGTGGTCACGTTGGATGAACAACAGACCATGCAGCGTCGCCCGGTGCAAGGTGCCTGGCCCATGGCGGAATGTATGGTGCAAAAGAGCGAGAAAGAACTCTTGGTGGAGGGCAACAACCGTAGTATTTGGAAACGGTCGTTCCCGAAGGATACACGTGAATTCGGGTTCAAATCGGACAGTCCGGCCTGTACCTACGCGGTCCTGGCCTATTTGCTACATTTAGACAAACGTCCGTCCAAAACGGTCCAAGAGATGCAACAGGACCTTTGGCAGGCGTATTCGGCGTATCTGCCGGACCAAGAAGAAAAGATTCGGCGCGTGTTGTCGCAGCAGGGCAAGAAGGCCCTGTTGGCGACGGCCGACTTGCAAACGGTCGTCTTGTCGGACACGTATTTCTTGACGGACCTGGATCTCTGGGCGTTGGCGACGTACTGGAATATTCCCTTGGTTCTCTTTAGTTCAGGGTCTCTCAAGATGCTGGCGACCCGCATCGCCATGGATTCCACTTGGCTCTTTTTGACGAGCAAATACGCCTCCGACGAAGACCACGACAACCACGCCTTGGTGTACAATCCGGTATGGTTCATTCGTTCGCCTCTGTCGTTCAATAAACAGACGGGGTTGCCGGCCTATTCGCTGATAGAGTCTGCCTTTTCGGTGCGTGATCTCAAAGAAATAGGTACCGTGATTCAACGGGCTGCGGACGACAATACCGATAATTTCATGTCTCTGGGTCGGTTCCTGGAACAGATTACCATCATGCGTCCCCGGGCCCGGCCGCAACTGCTGGCCACATAAAATGTCCTCTTATGGTAGTAGAACGACCCCATGGAAGTGACGCCCACTCCCGAACCGAATACGATGCCTGCGGCCGGGCCTGCGGCCGGGCCGAGTCCGACCCCCATTTCCAGCGAACTTACGGCGAGTCCGGCCGCGGCGGCCGTGGCCACTGAATCCACGGCGCAGTCTGAACCGCACCCCGAACATCGTACCTGGCGGGAAGGCTTTGAAAGCGGGTTTACCCGCGGGTTTGATCTCGGCTATCAGTACGGCCAGAAGTCTGTCACCGCGGCCGAGGCCACTGCTCCGTCGTTCACGGGCGGTCGTACGCGTCGCCGGCGCATTAAAAAGTTTTTCTAAATCCCCGGTGCCCCTCGGCGCCCTTGTCCCATTCATGGTATAGGATCCTATACCACGAATCTCACGGTTCTCGGATTAGAACCCAATGTCGTAGCCGTCGTCCAGGCAGGCCGCCGCATGGTCGGTCGTGCGGCGGATGGACGCAATGTTGTTTTGGATTTCCATCCGTGTTCCACAGGTCGTGTCGTCTGCGGGGGCGACGAGCCCTTCTTCTATCTCGCGGTTCACGTCGCGACGTTGGTAGGCCGCTCCCTTGAGGCTCTCGTAGGCTTTCATGTCTAGGACGACCTGGAAAGCGTTGGTGCCATAATCACCTTGCTGGCCGCACATGATGTTGGCGGAGACGCCCTTCATGTGGTCAAATTCGGCGTGGCGCGCGGCGTCCAAGAACACCTCGGTATGCACTTCAAACGTCGCTTTGGCAATGGGTCCCACGTTGTCGTTGAGAAGCCCCGAACGGAAGATGGAGACCATGTCCTTGTTGCAGGTCATGCGATCACATAACAGACTGGTATGGTGATAATTGATACTGGCTCCGGCGGCCGCCATTACATCCACCAGTTCCGTATGAATGCATTTGCGGGCAGCCTCAATCCCCAACACGTCAAACACCTCCTTGATGTCGTTGGTCGTGGTGCGGGTCGCATCAATGAAATCCAGAGCCAGGGTGTCCAGGAGGTTGGACCCGGTGGAGTCCAGTACCCAGGTGTCTTTGCGCACGTACTTGCCCTCTTCTTTGAACACCGTGTTTTGCAGTTTACGCGATAGGACGTTCTTCACGCCGTGAATGCCACGCAACACAATTTGGTTCAAGAGAGCGTCCTGGAAGTTTTTGAGCAGGTAGATTTCGTCGGACTGGTCCAACGGGTTGGCCACGCCGCGTTTCGGTTTCTTGTCAAAGATGTTGGCATTGGTACGGATGCGGAAGACCAGCTTGTCCATGTTGTAATCGGAAAATACGCAGTGCACATCTTTACCGTAGTGGCTGTTGGCGACCGCGAAGTGGATGTCGTCCATGGTTAGGTTCTTCTCAATGAGAATCTCCTTGTCAATCTCCATGCGAATGACCCACTTGGATTTGGCCGGTTCGGCCCCCGGTTCCGCTGTTCCGTCCTCGCCCATGCACTCGGCCACCATTTCCTCAAACTGGTAAAACTGCTCCAACAGGACGCGGTCTTCCTCAATTTGGGTGGTCTGTTCCATGGGGTCAAAGTAGACTTGCACCGACTGCACCACATCAATGAGCTTGGTATGGGTCAAGGCCACCGCGTAGTTGTTGACTTTTTCAATGTCCATCTCTTCCTGGGGGTTCATGAACACCGTCATGGACGGGTTTTTCGGATTCTTGGTCAATCTCAAAATCTCCTCAATGCGCGGCACACCACGGGTGACACCCGTCTTACTAGCCACCCCCGTGTTATGAAATGTATCGTACAAGCACAATCCGTTGTACAAATCAAAGGTCCGAGTTTCCTCCACGGTAAGATCGTAAGCGTAGTTGCTGGTGTTGGGAACCTCTTCAATGGAAACTATAGGAGCAAATCTCAAGTCCATCATACGTCCATTGCGCGGTTCCTTGACGAGTTCCCCGTTAACTAGATTAGGAAATATATCACTAGCTGAACGAAGAGAACGCTTCACGAGTTTTTGTAATTTTTCTTGTTTATCTGCAATGGTCAAGTTCATCATACTTGCCAATATTTGACTGTCTTTCACTCCAATGTACATCCCGTAAACAGGTTGAATATTTTCCGGAAGAGTACCTCGGTTATTATGAGTGACTTGCACTCCTTTACCAATTGTGCATGAAACTCCCAGATTACGCAACATGACACTCACATCCGTAAGCATGTTTTTAGAAGTGGATGATATGCTAATATTTGTTGGTATCTTTTGTTTGTTCTGGCTGATAGTTCCGTCACCGCTAATATAAGCATCCAAGAATCCAATCACACATTCTCGGTTAGAGAATACAACTTTGGGTGAAATTTGCTTCAAATGGCTCATCTTGCCGCATAAGTTGGTGATGATACGTGTAAGTATCGTACTATAAATGCGCATGTCTGAACTGGTCCATCCTGACCCATTCTTATTTTCATGAGTGTACATTTTGTAGGTGAGTTTGAATTTATCACATACCCGGATAATGGGTTCAAAGTATGCGGAGTCATTGTTGGAAATAGATATTTGATGATGCGTGGTACATCCTTCGGCGCAATAGGCACCGAGTAAGTAACCAAAATCGTAGTCTAGGTCAATGATTTCGGGTATTTGGTAATTGCAGATGATATTGGTCTTGGTATATACCCGTCCTGGTTCGTATTCAATACGATTTTCCTGTCCTTTACGTGATTTTTTAATCGCCACCACGACGGAATCGCTTCTCTGAAACGGAAGGGTAAATGTAATATTGGCATGTTTCTTCCACCAATGATGTTCATGCATGACAGCAGCTGCTTTTTGCATTTCTGAACCATAGATATACTCGGTCATGGGTAGAATCGTACGCAGATCCAATTGGTGGGATTCTGTGTAATCCAAGGGCTTACGCGATACTGGTAAGTAATCACCCACCTTCAAATCTTTGCCATGCACACCTTGTATTTTTCCATCAATCAACTGAAGGAACGATTTGGCTTTGGTTGCCGTGACTTCTTGACCAGTCTTAAGCTTAACTTTCAACATGGTATTGGTACCATCTTCATTGATCACCGGGTGCTGAGTCACGGCTTCAATGCGACGCCACACAGTACAACCATCCTCAGTAGCACAAGGCACTTCATAATACTCTGCCAATTCTGCATAAGTAGTATCCTTTTCTGACATATACTCCACCTTTTGGGATAACAGTGATTGGGTCTTGGTGAAATCCCCAATCTGTACTTTCATGATTTCTTTCTTGGAATTTCTCACCAATATTTCCTCTTCATAGATAACCGAGTTCAATGTATTATGCACAATGACACCATAATCCGTCATGAAAGTTTGGTTCCCCGGCACCGTGAAATCGTAGACATATTCCGTCTGGTCGGGCGTGTAGCGTTCAATCTCCACAATCTCGTCCCATACCACGTGCGAGTAGGCGGCTTGTTTCAAGACGGCAAGTTCCTTCTGAATAAGGCCCGCCTTGTCGTGTTGTTCAAATTCCTGAATGTATTTCTCTAGGGTATTGCGGCCAATCGCGTCCTTCTTCAACCAACGGCGGTACAGACGGCTTTGACCCGGCAGTTCCAGGGTCTTGCCGCAGGCCGCAATCACCTCGCCCAGACCATTGATACGGTCCGTGTCTTCGCGCAGACTGTGCACCCCGGTACGCTTCGTATAGTCCACCAACGCGCGCAACTTGTCGGCATGCAGATGGGAACCGATGCGTTCCTCGTACGTCTCGGCGTACTTGGGAGAAATCGCCAGGTGGTAGTAATTCGCGCCGTTGCGGTACCCGGTGTGCAAGGACCCGAAGATGTCCAAGTAGCCAAACAGAAGCGACACGTCTTTGATGAGTTGCTCACTGCGGCTGCACACCCGAATCTGATGGTGCAGTTTGTCGCACATGAAGTTGCCGTCGCCGTCCATGTAACCGGCCAGGAGACCCGCCTTGAAGTCGTCAGGAGCCAAGAAGGCAAAGTCAGGCACCCGTTTCTTGAAGGACCCCGTGCCGCACGTCCTCATCAGGAAATCCGCCAGCGGCTTGAAGGTGAAGGACGTGTCCGCATTGGTATAGGATTTGGCGCTTCCTAGGATGGGTGCCGTCTTGGACTTGGTCCGGCATGTTCTCCCAAAACGCCCGGCAAATTGCCCAACCTGTTGAATGTAGTACTCTGACACATTGGAAATGGAGATGGTGCCCGTGGCTTCTTCCGAGCCCTTTTTCTTCACGAGGCAACCCTCCGCCAAATACGCCCCGACAAACCAGCCGAATTCGCGGTCCAAGACATGTATATGATCCGCAATTGTCACGGTGTCGCGCACAAAGGCATTGTCAATGTGCTTGGCCACCGGGATGCGCATGCCCACCGTCATATCTGATCCCAAAATCGGCTGAACCGACTGGTCCTTGCGAACGAGGTGGGAGTGACTCATGGTGGTGTCCACGACGCGCCCACTGCGCGTCTTGACGCGAATCATGTCGCCGTTGACAATGTGGCGACTCACGTGGGAAATACGGTTCCAGTGGGTCCGTTCCTTCTCGTCCACGCCCACAATGTAGTACTCGTCTTCCAGAGGTTCCAGCACGGTTTCCACACTGTCCTGGTGGCCGGTATCAAAGGTGTATTCCGGCAATTGGGCAATGATGCGGTCACACAGGGTACCGATTTCCCCCGACACCATCTCGGGCACTTGGGTCTTCTTGTTGACGCGCACGACCTTGATGTTCTCTGTGCGCAGGATGGAGAGCTGGGTGGTTGGCTCACCGCAACCCTGGGCGGCTACCACGCCCACCATTTCTCCGGGATGCACCAGGGCCTCTTTGAATTTGAGTACGATGGTCTCCAGCAGCAGTCGCAGACCCTTCTCGTGGAACCGGCGCTTGATGAGTAAATCGCGGGGAGTCAGGTAGTAGTAGTAGGCAATTTCAATCAGGCGGTTCACTTTGACGCACGGAATCGCGCAAATGCGCTCAAAGTAGGATTCAATCATCTTGAAGGCCTCCAGAGGGGTAATGTCCACGGCGGAATTCTCGTCCAGATGCAGTTGACCCTGGATGTTGGCAATGATGTATTGGAATGCAATGGGAATGCGCACCGATTTTTCGTTTTGGCTCGCAAAGACCTTTTCCACGACCAAATCACGCGCCTCCATCAACCGCTCCGTGTACTTCAAACATTGTTCCTTGCACTGGGCACGCTGCTTATTCATGCGGCTAACGGCGGCCTTGGTAAACACGGCGAGGCGAATGTTATTCTCGGCCTCATTCATGCCCGGCAGATCGTAGAACATGTACATGTCCTCCACGGTCATCTCAATCAGTGGAAGTATTTGATTTTCCACCTTGGTGGCGTCAAAGTTGTCGTCACCGTACTGAAACTGGATGATTTTCCCCTTGTTGTTGCGGACCGTCATGTCGTAGTTGACCATCAGATCCTCCAAACCCTTGACCAATCGGCGCTGGATATACCCGGTACTGCTCGTCTTAACCGCAGTATCAATCAACCCCGTGCGTCCCGCCATCGCGTGAAAGAACAGTTCCGGGGCACTGAGACCGGTGATGTACGAATTCTCCACAAACCCACGGGCATTGGGCGAATCGTCGTATTTTTTGAAATGAGGCAGGGTGCGGTCGTCAAACCCGTAGGAAATGCGCTTGCCGTCCACCGACTGTTGCCCCAAGCAAGACACCATCTGCGAAATGTTGATCAAGTTGCCCTTGGATCCCGACTCCACAATCATGAGGAAACGGTTGTCGCGGCTGAGGGATTTCTTGCCGATTTTGCCCGCATGTTCTGTGGCCTTGTTGAGAATGTTACTGACCTCTTGTTCAAAATGCACGGCGTTGGAATTGGCCGTCTTGTTCTCAAAGATGCCCAGATGCACCTTGTCAATGATGGTCTGCACCTCCATCTTTTGTTTCTTGATGCAGGTGATGATCTCCTCGTTGGTCTTGCGGTCAGCAATGAGGTCGCTGATGCCCACGCTGAACGAGCTGGTCTTCATATACTCGGTGACAACGTTTTGCATGTTATCGTTGAAGTCGGCGCAGGCCATGTTACCAAAGTCGTTGCAAATCCGGTGCAAGATGCCCTTGGTCGCCGCATCAAAGACGCCCTTTTCCAGTTGACCGCGCAAGTACTGGCCCGCACGAATCTCCAATACGTTATTGGAGGTCTTGGCGTCTTCCGCGTCGTCAAACAGTCCGGTCTTGTACTTGAGGGTGAGCGGCGGCATGATCTGGGACAGAACATGAAAGTTGGAAATCCGGTGGTCGGGGTCCTCCTCGTAGATACGCCGCAATTCGTCTACCTGGACATGGGGGAACATCATCAAGAGATTCATGGCCTGCAGGGGGGTAAAGTGAATGTCCTTCCGAGTGAATCTATAGGATCCTAACAGCGAATCCTGGAAAATGCCGATAATCGGCTTGTTGGACCCCGGGTTGATAATTTGGTACGGGGTGGCTGCCAAATGACGCAGCTCTATTTCTGTAATGGTGTTTTGTGGCATATGCAAATTCCATACACACTACGTTATGTTTTACAACGTAGGTGATGCCTGACCTTTCGGACCAGGATTAGACTTTACCTTAAGCCTTCATGGGGGGTGATTAGTCCCCTCAGACCCACAATCATCAAGTCGTTGAACCTTCCCCGTATCCTTATCATAGCGGACGTAGGGGCTTGGCTGCGGATTGCCCAATCCCTCACCGTTTTTACCATTGGTTTCGGTCATTACCCGAGTTCCCCCATCGGTTGTTTCCAACAATGGGGTGGTAGGTGAGGGCTCTAAGGACGTTCCCGCAATTTGGTCGTGTTGCCAGATTATCAATTCTTTTATAAATTGTAAAGCTCGTTTTTGTGTGTCGGAGATAGTTTCATATTTCCCGGTAAAGTGGATTCTTATACCTTGAATTTTTACGCGCACATAATCGTAATTTTTTTTATTATTACGAATTACGTGGATATATTGTTCAAGGTTGCTACCATCTACAGTAACGTCTTTATAAAGGTCAAACTTCTTTTTATAGTGTTGATTCTGTGTCAGGCGCATTTGACATTCACGGTGTGAAATGTCTTGTTTGGCAATCTTGAGACGTTCAGATATCAACTTTTTAGTATGTTCACTTCGTGTCAATGGTTTTCTTTCCCAATTGGGAGGTTTCGGATTAGGTTCATGGAAAGTAAGCTTTTCACCTTTCATGTATCCTTTTCCTTGCCCACCGTTGGTCAAGTTATACCCATTTGGATATTTGGAGTTGAATTCAGAAATGTAGTGTTGTTCGTATTGGTCCAGTTCATTGATTGAACATTCCAGAATACGTTCACATACAAATTTGTCATGTCCGTATTTCCGTATAGATGCATCCAGGTACACTGAATGCTGTTTATTTCTATATGCTTCGGAAATATGACAATTGAATCTACCCAAATATCCAAATGGACGGTATTTACCATTGTTTAAGTGGTGACTTCTTGTTTGACCGATATAGCATTTATTGTTAACTGTATTGGTGATTTTATAAATTTCTCCACTAACCCGATGAAACTCGTTTTTGTTATAAATCTCCGACATGGTTCTTTATATTATAGGAGCTATTTTTATATAGATTTGATAATCCGACTATGTAGTTATATTTACCTCATACCTATGCCAAGGTATGTGATAAGTAGACATTCCAATGTTTTCCCCACCAAGTATTGTCTACAACTTGATGGGCATCTACATGTTAGAGACAAATTTCTCGATCTCGTCGCCATCGAAGTCAGCATTGTACGGTTTAGTGTTACTGACATTCATGCGAAACGAGTCGCCCACCTTCATGATTTTGGCAATATGCCCCATCATGGAGGCCCGGTGGAGCGACGGCTGTCGGTTGAACAACACCATGTCGCCGTCCATCATGTGACGGTGGACGGTGTCGCCATTCTCCAGGGTGATGGATGCGCGGTCCACGTAGCGCAGCGAAATGTTTTCGCCGTTTTTGCGCTCCAGGATCTTGGCCCCAGGCCAAATGTCCGGACCATTTTGCACCAGGCTCATCAGGAAATCGCGGTTCATGTCGTTCACCACCATGGGTTTGGTCAAATTCTTGGCGATCTTGAGCGGCACCCCGATTTGCCGCATGGATAAATTAGGGTCACCGGTGATGACCGACCGGGCGCTGTAGTCCACACGCTTCCCCATCAGGTTGCCGCGAATACGACCATATTTGCTGTTGATACGGGTCATGATGCACTGGTAAGGACGACCCGAGCGTTGCGCCATGGGATCCACCCCCTTGATTTTGTTGTTGACAATCACGGCAATGGAATGCTGCAACATGGTACTCAACACCTCAATGGCGTATGCATTGGTGTCCTGCGAGTTCATACGCTCCTTCAGATTGTTGTTGTATTTGATGATGTTGCTGTAAATATGCGTCAAATCGTCCTCTGAACGTTGCTGAGCGTCGTGCTTGACCGAAGGACGCACGGCGGGCGGCGGAACCGGCAACACGGTACAAATCATCCATTCGGGGCGCGACCACAACGGATTGAATCCCATGAAGAAGACGTCGTCGTCGGAAATGCGCTTGAAGATTTTCAAGATAATCTCCGGCGTCAACTTGAGCTCCCCCAGTTTCTCCCATACCGCCATGATATTGGACATGCCCTCCAGCTTGATCTTGTCCGGTTGCTTGTAGCCACATCCGTCGTCGGTATCTTGACCACATCGCTTGATTTTGACCGCCAACGCCGACACGTAACTCCACCGCTCTTCACCGCGCAAGCTCAGAATATGCGTATGTTGACTTTTATTGATGAGCAACTTGCTGCACTTGAAACAGACACACCTACAAATTTTCATGATTTCTTTCAAATGCTGAATGAAGAACACGGGACGCGCCAACTCAATATGACCAAAGTACCCCGGGGTATTGATGTACACCATGCCGTCCGTGGGACAAATTGTGCCCGGTTCCAAGACTCCCATGCGCGGGTCAAAGAGTCCCCCAATGCACGGTTTGTTGTTGATGTAGGTGTCCCGCGACGTAATCTCCACGACGGAATTTTTACGTATCTCGTCGGGCGACAACATGCTGAACTGAATCCCGATGATCCGTGAGGGCGTCTTTTCCTTCAACATCTTGGAACGGTGATTCTTTTCCATGGCCACTGTCTGTATCCAGAAGCGTGATGTTGATGGTATATACTAAAGCAGGTATTATTATGTCCTTTTTCATGAAACACATTACGCAATCAATTTTTAGAACCAAACAAAAAATTGATTCCAAAGGAAGTATAGGATCCCAATTCCACACTCCATTGTTCTGACCCTATCCCCGACCGACCCAACCCCATTGACCATGTCTCTCAAGCACAACATCAAGATGCGTGAAGCGACCAAGCCGGAACGCGATACCAAGAAGAAGCGTCGGCAGCAACAGCCCGAGAGTGATGATGACGAGGATTCAGAGGTGTCGGAAGAATGGGTGACCGACGACGATGAGGAGGAATACGAAGATGAAGAGGATGAAGAAGAATATGAAGACGATTATGAGGAAGAGGATGACGAAGATGACGAGGACGAGGACGATGAGGACGAGGACGCGTCGTACCATCCTCCGGTCAAGAAATCCCAATCCCAAAAACGAATTCGGGTGCGGGATTCCGAAGAGGAAGAGGACGATGCCTTGATTGACCGGTTCATTCGTCGCAAGAAGACGACGACTACCCCCAAAAAGGCCAAGGCCACCGAACCGGCCAAAAAGAAAAAGACCTCGGATAAAAAGTCCAAGCCGTCCAAGCGTTCAGACCGTCATCGTCTTATGAGGGCCGAAGAGGAGGAAGAGGACGAAGAGGAAGAGGAGGACGAAGACGACGACTTCGTGATGGGGGGACAAAAGCAGGGAAGTATCATGATCATGTTGGGAGGACCGGGCGACGGCGACGACGGCGGATTTTACGATTCGTTGGAACAGGCCGAGAATGCCGAAATTGAACAGGCACTGGAGTTTGACAACGATGAATGCGGTAGCGAAGACGAGAAGACCTTTATGAAGGAATCGTACGAGACGATTGAGTATCCCAAGGAGGAGTTGCAGTCCATGGTGAGTCCCAAATCCAAGAAGGCGGCGGCGAAGAAGGCGGCGGCCGCCAAAAAAGCCCAAGAAGAGGCCGTCCCCAAAATCACGGTGGAAGACGAGTACAAGGAGCTCATTGACCTCAAACGCCACTTGTCTGAGAAGCTAAAAAAGAACCCCCGCAGTAAAATCCTCTTGCGTACCATGAAAGAGTGCTGTGATTCCATCAGTAAGTTGGTGAAGAAGACACGGACCAAGAACGCCAAGGATTATTTCAGTCTCATCAAGACGGAGACCAAGAACACAACGTCGGAGATTGACTATTTCAAGAAGAAGCTGTCGCACAAGGAGCAAAAGGCCATCATGGACGAGCTAAAAATCATCAATGAGCACATTCATATTGACAAGCCGTACCGTCTCACTCTCCTTCAGACCAAGTTGCCGGCGAAGCACAAGGCCACAGTGATGCAGAAACTCAATGTCATGCGCACCATGGAACCCGGGGAGACGGAATACCACAAGATGAAAACGTGGGTAGACACGTTCATGCGCATTCCTTTCAACGTTTACAAGAGTCTGGACGTGAAAATGTCCGACGGAGTGGATGTATGTGATCAGTTCATGAAAAACGCTAAATCCCAGTTGGACGACTGTGTGTACGGTCTAGACGACGCCAAATTGCAAATCCTTCAGATGATTGGTCAGTGGATGACCAACCCCGATGCCATGGGATGCGCCATTGCGATCCACGGTCCACCTGGCACAGGCAAGTGCTTTGCATTGAACACCCCCATCCTCATGTACGACGGTACCACAAAAATGGTCCAAGATGTTCAAACGGGGGATGTCCTGATGGGCGACGATTCCACACCCCGTAATGTACTGGGGCTCGGACGCGGTCAGGACGAGATGTACGATATCATCAGTCATACGGGGGAAACTTATACGGTCAATTCGGAGCATATTCTCTCGCTGAAGACGTACCGGGGTGACGTAGTGGACATGACCGTCATGGAATATCTGGCGTTGCCGGAGAGCAAGCAAACCGAACTGTACGGCTACAAAGCGGGGGTAGATTTTCCCACATTCCCCGTCATGATTTCAGCTTACGACATGGGCATAGATTTCCTGAAGCATCCTGAAGATTATTACGATGTGGACGACGGGACCGCGTTCCGCGCCTATGTCATCAATGACCGTCCGACCCGACTGCAACTGTTGGCCGGTATATTGGACTGTCAAGGATACTATGATGCTTTGCGGGCCGTGTTCAGTCTCCGATTGAAACACATCGCCATGGTGAGCGACGTGCTCTTCTTGGTACGATCGCTGGGTCTGCGTGTCACTGTGGTCCCGAACGATACCAACGACACTTGGTTGGAAATTCGGGGCCCGGGCCTCGGCGATATTCCGTCCCAAGTATTTACGGTTCCTTCCGGTCCCTCAGAACCCACAGAACCACACGATGCCCATCTCTGGAGCCCGATTCAGGTCACGCCCGTCGGGCGGGGCGACTATTACGGGTTTGAGATTGACGGGAACAAACGGTTCATGTTGGGGAATTTCACCGTCACACATAATACGAGCCTGGCCAAGGAGGGTATCAGCAAAATCCTGGGGCGCGAGTTTGCGTTCATGGCGTTGGGGGGCGCCGGCGATTCCAGCGTCCTGGAGGGTCATTCGTATACCTACGAGGGGAGTACATGGGGTCGCATCGTGCAGATTCTCATTGATAGCAAATGCATGAATCCTGTGATCTACTTTGACGAGTTGGACAAGATTAGCGATTCGGCGCGCGGCCAGGAGATTACGGGCATCTTGACGCATTTGACGGACAAAAGTCAGAACAGTCAGTTCCACGACAAGTACTTTAGCGAGGTGGATTTTGACCTGAGTAAATGTCTCTTCATTTTCAGCTACAATGACGAGAACTTGGTCAATCCCATTCTGCGTGATAGAATGTATAGGATCAAAACCAAGGGGTACGACCAAGCGGAAAAGGTCATCATTGCCAAGAAGTACATGTTGCCCAAGATCCGGGAGCAGGTGAATTTCCAAGAAGGCGATATTATCATCCCGGATGAGGTGATCCAATACATCATTTCCAGTGCCAAGTTTACCCAGAATGAACAGGGGGTGCGTAACCTGAACCGTTGCTTGGAAATCATTCATACCAAGTTGAACTTGTTCCGTCTGATGCGGGTGGAGGACGGTGCCAAGTCTATTTTGGGCAAGGACGTGGAACTCCGGGTGACCTTTCCTTATACGGTGACCAAGAAGGATGTGGATATTCTGATTCGCCAAGATGAGAATCAGAATCAGAGCTTGTTGTCCATGTACGTGTAGTTTGCCACAATACAGAATCATAGGTACGTGTTGCGACAGAGGGGGCATGTCAACCTTTTTTTTAGATTGTACATTTGGATGGCGCAGGGTTCACATACGGGATGAAAACATGGAATGAACATGAAGATAATACGGATGGGTTCCAGGCATATAGGACACATTGTGTCGTTTTTAATTGTCGCATGAATCAGGCTGTTTTCATGTGGCAAATCTAGATAAATTTGGACCCGCTGCACCGAATGTAGGTAGCGACGTGTGGTGCAGTTGCCCATCCTATACATTATGGGTATTTATTCGGGTGGGTACAAAAGTACCGTCAGGAAAATGAGGAGCAAATGCAGGAAACAGGTATAGTAAATATTGGACCCGTCTATGTAATTTTTAACACAGTAAATGGTGAAATAGATGGCGATGACCCAGAGGACAATCTCCGCCACGATGGCAACCGTGCTCTTCATATCATATAGTATACATGGGGATAAATCTGGCTTCCATGTTGGTATGGAAGCACAGGTTCGGTCTCTTAATTGAAACTATAGTAGAAATTCATGTTCGTAGGATCCACCGTATTGACGCCGGCTCCTCCGCCCGCACTTTGACCCAAGTTCCACAAAGCATAGATGTCTTGTGAGGTAAGAGTGCGGTTATAAATACGGAAATCGTCCATATATCCAGTAAAGTTGCAGAGATTTGTGGAACCATCCACCGCGATGACGGTCGTGTTCGGCACCCCTCCTAAATAGTTCAAACTGTAGGGGCTTCTCGTGTCGGGCCAGTTACCCACCGTCTGGTTCATGCAGGTATCGTTCAAATAGTACGTATAGGTGCCACTTCCGTCGCTGGTCCCGGCGCAGGTCACCGTGAAAAAAGTCCATTGACCCGCGACCAAGGGCTGGTTAGACGGGTCTATCATGATACCACGCACTCCACTGCACGACAGATCCAAGATTCCTGGTTGCCTCAAATATAGGGAGAGGTGGCCTCCAGTCATGTTGGAGAGTGAGACGACGGTGGCCCCCGAAGGTTCTTGGTTCACAGGAATAGAGGGACAGACCCAGCCAGCAATCGTAAACCCATTCTGGGCGCTGGCCGTGGGACAGGTCCAATTGCCCAGTTTTGCGTACGAATTCGGGCCGCCGTTGGTGTACAAATACGCGCTTCCCACCGGTACGGGCGGAGCGCTCTGGAGATTCGTGTTGACCAAGGTACCGTCGGCCGTTCCCGTTCCTGATGCGTAGTTGGTGAGTTTCCCGGCAGTGGTGGCCACGTCCAAGGGATAGTATAGTTGCAGTCCCGAGGGGTCTATCGCGTTATAAAAGACCCCTTCCGTCTGGTTTCGGACAAACTGGATGGGGGAAAAGCACATGGTATTGGGACCTGTCGTTGAGGTATTGGTGACGGTAAACGTGACCGGTGTACTGAAAAGCGAGGTGGTCAACGTCACTGGCAGGGAGAAGGACCGCATGGGAATACCCGTTCCGACAGACAAAGGATAGGCATTGAGCAAGACGGTCCCACCTACCGATACGGATAATTTCAGGGGTGCCGTGTTCAGCGAATTATCCAGTGTCCAGGCGTAAAAAGAGACATTGACGCGGGCGTTTTGGTACATACTGATGGATTGGGAAAAGGTATTGGTGGACGATGCTGCCGTTTGGACCGCCACATAGTAGGTGCTATTGGACGGTAGAGCATTAGTATACTGGTTGATCCCGGTCAAAGGGCCTCGACCGCGGTTCAGATAGTATTGACTGTCGGGTGTCATTGTAAATGACCAATTGGCAATGGCGGGGGCTACCACGTACGAACCGTCGTAGGCCGGCAACGAGCCGGTGGTTAATGCAGTGAAATTGCCGTTTCGTAGCGTCAATGTAGAGAGACTCGATACGGTTGTCGGAGTACCGTAGGAAGGATTGGGATAATATAGGTTGCCTCTGGGTATGTAGGGAGTCAACGTATAGCTGTAGGTCTGACCTGGGGCAACTGTCGTATCTACGTAGGACCATGTATAACCGTCCACGGACACCAGGTCTTTGCCGGTCACTACAAAGACGGGGTTTATAGTCGTGTTGTAGGCGACGTCCACCCCAGTTGCGGGGAACGGAGGATTCCGAGTGATGTTGAGACCGCTGAAGGTGCCGCTCACATCAACGCGCACCGCGGTGTCGTAGGCCACACTGTTTGCCGAGGTTACTATGGGGGTGGGTAACGGGGAAGTATTGGTATATCCACTCAAGACGTTGATTTCGGCGGATGCAAGGACCCGATTATAGAAGCGAAAGTCGTCCAATTTGCCGTTAAAGTAGCCGTACGGTATTCCAGGTACGTCGTTGGTGCCTTTCCCATAACCCAAGAAGTTGTTGCCTGTGGAGCTAAAGGCCACATAAGGTGCGACCGTTTGGCTGATCATTGGACTCGGATTGTTGCCCGGGTCAATGTAGAGGGTCTGCAGTGCCTTCGTAGCATAGGTGCAAAAGACGGTATAGGAAAAGAAATGCCACGCGTTTGGTACGATGATATACGATGAATCCAGGGTGACTCCGTTGTAAAAAGCGCTGAGCGTATTGGCGGTTTTATATAAAAGTGACACGGACGTCGCGTCTCCCTGAATGTCAAAAATGGTGGAGCCCGCGGTTTGACTACCACTTGGGTAAAACCATCCTGAGAATGAGATGCCGTTGCCAAGAGTGGGAGAAAACGTGGTGAATTGAGTGATGAATTGCAGCGATTGCGACATGGCGGCATTGAGTGATAGGTCAGTCGTCTCTCCCACCACGGCCGACACATCCACGACGGGGCCGTTCAACAATATAATGTCCCGTTTTCCCACTCCCGAGGCAAAATTGGCGACTAAATTTGACATTTTAACCGAATGATAATGTATTTTTACATTATCATCATATTATTTTTACAGCTCGTGATGCATTGACGACAGTATGACAACCAACAACGAAATACGTCGTACCAATGAATGTATAGGATCCCTGCCTAGGACAAATTGTCTACACCAACAGTGTGCCTTGGTCAAATGGGAAGTATAAGTTGAGTCCACTCGGGTCAATCAAGTTGGAATACTGGTTAGTGCTATAACCCGACGACCAGAGCGATAAAACGTCTTGGCTGGTCAAGGTCCGGTTGTACACCCGGAATTCTTCAATGTTGCCGGTAAAATTACCCAGGGTACCGTTGGCTCCCGCAATCGTGGTCCCGCTGGGGAATCCTCCCAAATAGTTCGTGGTATAGGAGCTCGTAACGTTGGGCCACGGGGCCACAAAATAACCCAAGGACACGTCGTTCACAAAATAGTTGTAGATACCGCTGGTCCCGGTGCTGTATTTGGCCGTCACGGTCACAAAATACCACCGATTGGGGACCAGGTTGAAATTGTTGATGATGTAGTTGCTTCCTGCGGTGTTATTGAAAGAAAAGTCTATTTGACCGGTGGTATTCAAGCTGATGGAGAGGCTGGCGGTGCCGTTGGATAGGTAGCAAATCGTGGGATTTCCGGTGATGGACGTGGGGTAGACCCACGCCGCCATGGAAAACCCGTTGGTACCCGAGGCAGCAGGGCAGGTCCAAGTATCCATGGTTATGTAGGTCCCTGCCGTGCCGTCCAAAGCGAGGTATCCAGTTCCATAGATGGGGGTGGGATTGGTGGATCCAATACGTGCGTTTCCGTACAATTTGGCAGTACTATACACCCCCGTCCCGGTAGCGTAGTTGTACAATTGACCTTGTGCCCCGGCCGTCCCAAACGACGCATCCAGAGGATAATAGAGTTGGGTCATGCTGGGATCCACGGACTTGTATCCGATGCCGGCCACGGTGGGATTACGCATTTGTACGCCGGCAATACAAATGGAGCTGGTGCTGGCGGAACGGTTGTTCACGACAAAGGTCAATGCGTACGACCCCAACGTGCTCATGGTGAACGGAAGAGAGAATGACATGTAGGGAACGGCGGTTCCCGGTGTAAAGCTGTAGTTGTAAAGAAGGGTCATGCCCCCCAAGTAGACGGAAAGGGTGCACCCGGTCGCGTAGGCGCCGTCAGCCGGCCAAGCGTAGAAGCTAATGGTTCCAGTGGTATTGGTATAGACACCAATGTATTGGCTGATGTTGGACGACGTAGATGCCGCCGTAGCTATGTCCAAGTAGTAGGTTATGAGTGAAGGGAGAGTGCCGCTGTACACCACGCTGCTATTGACCGTGCCGTTTCCTGCGCAGAGATAACACGTGTTGCCGGCGCCATTACTCACGGTCCATCCCGACAAGCTAAAGGTGCTGGTACCGGTATTGTTTGTTGGCAAAGTACCGGATGCTAAAGTGTTGAAAAACCCGTTCACAATGGTGGTGGTATAGATCGTGCCCATGGTCACCATGTTACCCAAGACCGTGGACACATAGGGCATCACATAGTAGGTATAGGAGACATCTGGAAGGACGTTCATATCAAAATACGACCAAGTGGTGCCATTGCTAGAATAGAGACTGGCACATGATACCAACAACTTGGAGGCCCCGGTGAACGGAGGGTTGCGGCTGATGTCCAGGCCACTGAAGGTACCGGTCACATCAATTTGCACGGCATTGGAATATATGTTGGAGTTGTAAACCGGAGTGGCCGTCACTGAACTGGAAGAAATGGTATTGGTATTGTAGTTGTAGTTGTAGAGCACGTTGATTTCAGGAAGCGTCAATACGCGTTTGTAAAAGCGGAATTCGTCCAATTTGCCGTTGAAATATTGGTAAGCGGTCGTGCCGGCTTGGCCAATTCCGTAGCCCAAATAATTGTATCCGAGCGAGGTGATTTGCACATAATTCACGCTGGTTTGTGAAGAGTTTATCACTGCAGGATTGTCCACATACAACGTTTGCATAGCGTAGTAGGACGAGGTACAAAAAATGGTGTAGCAAAAAAAATGCCATGTGTTGGTACTGATGGGGTACACGGAGTTAACCAGCCCACCATTGAAATAGCCAGATAAGGTCGTGGAAGTGCTGTAAAAAAGCGACACTGCAACAGTTGCGGTGGAAATATCAAAAATGGTACTTCCGACTACCTGATTTCCCGAAGGAAAGAACCATCCAGTAAACGTCATACCGCTACCCAAAGCGGGTGCTGCGGTTGTAAACGCGGTATTGGTTTGAACATATTGCGACGAAGCGGCATTCAACGATAAATCACCGTTACCGGCAAAGGGCGAACTATCCAACATGGCACCGTTGTACATCGTGGCATCAAACGCTCCGGTGCCGGTGGCAAAATTTGCCATTTGAACCGAAGTCATGTTGTTTCTTTTCTAAATGTAGGTCAGTATATAGTATTGCACAGAATAAGCTGTGTATACAAACCAACCCATCTAAATAGATGGGTTCATGTCATATTATGTCTGGCAGCTCCGATGTTTCATTCTGTGATGCCCAACCTCACCTATCTACCGCATGTACGCATGATTACGTATTGGATTGGATAGACTTGGACCCCGAGCGTTCACAACAAATATGTTATTGTCGTTGGTGTGAACATTGTCCCACGCCTGCAGAATTTAAGCAGTGGATGGTCCAGTCGTCTAATCCTTCTTCAGCTTGTGCATCGGATTGACGCCCCGGAAACGCGTACTGCGCCGCGTTTTGCGGTTCGCCATCCGTTTATGACATTGGTAACTTTTCGCGGCCCGTTTCAAGGTACCGCTCTCGCGGCAGGGCGTATTATCTCGTTTCTTTTCTGACGCATAGAACCACTTAACGAATGCCTGCCAGTCGTTCATTGTGGCGCTTGTCTAGACCCTATACGTTATGAAGACATAATCAAACAAAACTATAGGATCATTTTACCGAGGTCTTTGTATTTGAATAACGTGCGTGAAGACAATCCTGGGCATTCTTTCATTTTATATTGACACATGCGGTGAATATAAGGTAGGACGGACGTGGTCCAGGTAGGGGAGGATTTCAGGGTATCTTTACCTAAAGTCGCCAACAAAAAGAGCAATTCGGTAATTTCGTCCACTTCGTTGGTACGGGTGTCTTGATGAATGTATTCTGCCACGGTGGTCTGAAAAAAATCCATAATATCTAAAATGGTGTCACACGTGAGCAACTCACGTAACATCAACATGACAATGAACGACGCCGTGGCCCGCCGTTTTTCGTTGGCTTTCGTATACTCACAAAAGGCATCGTAATCTACATTAGAATCCACGTACTGAATGGTCTGAATGGTGCCTTTGAACGACGCGACGAAATCGTGCAAAATATCTATGAATGCACTGCATGATTCTCCCTCGGAATTACGCACCAAGTCGCGGTACAAGTCGGCGTATATTTCCCCGTAAAATTTGTTGGTACTGGCAATATCAAAAATAAACTGGGCGATTTTTTGAATAGCCTCTGTGTTATCGGCCTCTTTGGTAACAATATCCATAATGATTTGCAGCTGTGCTTGGTAATTTTTATTGGAAATTTTATTCAAGGCAATGCGCACCTCATTGATGTCTTTTTCCACCCCTTCCTTGGAACGGACCACTGGGGCATGGGTTTTCATTGCCTGCCATTCTTCCGTGGCCTGACGGCTCGGCGCGGCGGGTTTGCGTCCATTTCCATGTGTGCGTTCGCGTCCATGATGACGTTCAAAACGAGAAGGAGGCTCAGCCCCGCGCTTAATTTGGACCAAGTTAGACGCAGAACGTGGATGATGGGTAGGTCGGTGATAAAACGTTGGATGTTCAGATGCGGTTACGGAACTCCCGGTGGCCGAAGCTGAAGCCGGGGGGATCGGTACTTCTACCACAATTTCGTCCAACTGCCGAATACGTTCCACCACTTCATATGGAAGATGCGACTGGTAAGGCGTGGTTCCAGGGAAAGAATCAAGGCTATATTGAATCCATTCCTGTATTTCCTGCAACGCATATACCTTGGCAGTCATATGGATACGTATCTGACACCACCCTTGGAAAATTACCGAAACGGTCCTTAATATAAGTATACAAGGATCATTCTAAACGGTTTTTGTGGTAGGTACATGAGTTGGACCGACGGTGTGAAAAGGAGTTGGACTGACGGTATGAGAGGGTGTTGGACCGACGGTGTGAAAAGGAGTTGGAGTGGTAGTAGGTTCCGCGGTTGGGCGGTCGTTAATCGGCACATATTTGCTGGACGATTCCACGAGATTGAAAAACGACGGAGCACTGGTACTGGACGGGGGGTCTTCACGGTTGTTCCACATACTCAAAAGACGGTCCTGGATATTGGGAACGGTGGGGGTTGGAGCTGGCGGGGTAGGTTCAGAACAAAAATTGTTAGCAATAATATCCATGGTTCCGGCGTGGGGAGTTTTCAGAAGTGTATAAAGCTCAGGGTCTTGACTGTCCAACTGACACTCCTTGCCTTGGATGGTTTGGGTCATCACGAACCCTTCATGGTAGGCGGGGTTCATTTGTAATACGTCAGGCAATGCAATGGAACCGGCTTGTTCGGCCAGGGTGCTCGCCATGTAATAAAGTACCACTGCCACAAGATTGAATACGATACCCACCAGTAATATCACATTGTTAACAATGGGGTGCTGTGTGAAGAAATGGGCATAATCCACAGGATGTTCGTTGATGTATTGAATGCAGGCCATACTGATAAACGAAGCCACCGTTTCTATGACCCCCATTACCACATACTGATGGATGAAATGATAGATGGCGTAACACACCAAGACCAGGGCGAGCACCAAGAACACTACATTTAATAACAACACATCGTTCGTTTTCAGGTATTCCAAGAGGTAAAACCCCCACATCAATATGACGGCATACAAGAGGGTCTGGACAAAATATTGTCGTACAGTTTCTGCCCCGCCAAACTGAATGTCTATACCCCCTTGCACCACAAACGTATGGTACAAATCGTAGTATATTTTAAGCACCAATCCCAGAGCTACGGCGACGAATATCCATCCGACTGACAGTACGTAGATAGAAAAGGTTCCGACGCTCCAGGGATTTCCGGTTTCCATGACGGGCAATTTAACTTTGATGGCGAGCATGACTCCCAAGAAAATGAGATGCAGTACGACCAAGACCAAGAAACTGGGTATTTCGGTGTTTTTAAACTGTAAGTAGTAGAAGCACATCACATAGGCGAGAAGCAATAATACATGGTATAGGATCTCCTGTATGTTTTCAGCGACATAGGAACCAGTATGGATGAAAAGTCCTGCTACCACATTGATGATATAGAGTAACCCACCACCGACCAGAGAAAATATATTGCCGCCCCGTTGGGACCGGGTCATCGTGATATTATGTTTATAATATCACGCGAAATTACGTTACGCAGTTCCTTTTCTCCCCCCGCGTCCTCCACGACCACCATGTCCTCCACGACCCCCGCGTCCTCCACGACCGCCATATTTCTTGGGGGTGGTCATGTTTTCCATACACCATGATATCAAAATATCCGCTTCACATGTTTGTGCATCCCCAGGGAATTTACGGAGATTGATAAAGGTGGGTCGGGGTGCCGTGGAAGGTTTGTAATACACGTACATGCCGTACTGCCCGCGACGTAAACTCATGTCCGGTGACAATACCCGGATGATTTTACTGTCTTCGGACTCTCCCTCGCCTTCGGTGATTGCCGGGGCGTCTTTTCCGGTGATCCATCGTCCCACCGTCTCCACATCCCAGTCAGGTCCCGGACCCCACTCAGACGCCATACGCTGTTCAGCTACTTCCAAGACACCCAAGCTCTTCTTGGTGTCCCCCCATGTCACGTACATACCGTAAGGCCCCGTATGTAGCGCGACCTCTTGACCTTCATAGACGCCTAAATGTGAACGATTGTATAGGATCAAATCTTCCCGGTGGTATTTGCCCTGTTTAAGGGCCTCCAAGTCCAATTTTACCGACGGTTTGATGGGTAAATATTCGTGTTCCGAGCCCTCTTTATTCCGCACACGGACACAGGGTCCAAAGGACTGAAACACCACATCGTGGTCGGCGTCCAGAGGGTAGGTTTGTTTATGAACATGGGTCATTTGTTTTATTTTTTGTAAAATATCCCGGCGGGTGGTTTCACAAATCGTGTACCAAGGTGCCCCGGTGTCCTCGCATCCCATACTAATCTTGTCTAGGGATTCTTCCATGTGCTTGGTGTAGTCGTACGCAAATAGGGGTTGAAAATGGGCCAATAAGAATTCCATGCAGAGTATGCCCAAGGGTTGGATGACCAATTTATCGCGCTCTTTGCCGAATTCCTTTTCCACGACAGTTTCTTGGATGTCGGTGTCGGTGACCCTCATAATAAACTGGGTACAGTTTTGACGGATGCCGGGTACGTCGGTTTTTTGCACATATCCTCGTTCTTGAATGGTGTCTACAAACATGGCGTAGGTAGAAGGACGTCCAATACCCAAATCTTCCAGGCGTTGTATGAGACCACTTTCCGTATAATGGCTGTGAAGTCCGGTGACGACGACAGAGGATTCCAGGTAAATATACATGGCGCTTTTGGCGGAGCGTAAATACAGCAACACGGTTTGGCCTTCGGCCGCTTCTTTGGTGGCACCGGCATCGTGGGCCATCAGGGCTTTCCATCCCAAGAAGCGCGGAATCTCCAAGGCATGGCTGTAAGCATGGTCTTGGGGGGCGGTAATACGGATTTTGTAGACGTCGTATTCCGCCGGAGCCATGCAGGATTCCACGGTATTTCTCCATATGAATTGATAGAGTACGTTCAGTTTGGTATCGGTCCCTTCTATCCGAGTCGTGTAAATATCGGTGACCCGAATGGCTTCGTGAGGTAAACCCGTGCCTTCGTTGGAAAGACGGCCAAGGTCGCCCACGTACCGTGCATTATTCCCTTTGATGCCGTCGTACCGCAGGCTTTGAATATAGGTGGAAGCCTTTTGGAGGAAATCCTGGGAATATTTTTTGGCCTCGGTACGCATGTAAGTGATGTGGCCTTCTTGGTAGAGTTTCTGTGCTAGGTTCATGATAGCCTTAGGTGGCAAATGCAAGGTATGTGTCGCAGTTTGCAGCATTTTGGCCGTGTTCAAGGGCGCCGGAGGCGCCCGTACAGACGCCACTTTTTCTGCCAGACTGAATCGGTGGTCAAAGGTCCGGGACAGCGTCAAAAACGTCCGTACCTCGTCGGGGGACCGAAAGGCATGATCCAATTCGCACGCCAGGCTAAAAGGAGGAAAGAAATGCCCCACTGTTTTGTACTGGACCGATGGACCACCCCCTTGGGCTAACTGGCCGCGTTCCAGGTAATTATCGTAGATGAGACGTAAAGCCGGGGTTTGACAGCGTCCCGCAGACAAGGTATTGGCCTTGGAAGAATACACGTGTTTCCATAGCAAGGGACTGAGTTTGAATCCGATGAACATGTCCAGGATTTGGCGAGCATGTTGGGAACGAATGATATTGAGGTTGAGGACGCTGGGATGAGCAACTGCGTACTGCAAAGCTGCTTGGGTTATTTCGTTGAATACAATACGACGTGTGGTTTCCAAGGGAAGACTAAAGACTTCACATAGATGAAATCCAATGGCCTCGCCTTCGCGGTCATTGTCCGTGGCGATGATGACCCGGTCTTTGGTATATCCACGTAGGGTGGCCCGCATTTCTTCTACATGGGCGCGCTTAGAGGCGAGCACCGCATACTGGACCTGGTAGTCATGGACATGATCAATGTTTTTAAGACCCTCTATGTGGGTGATGTGCCCCATACTGGCAATCACGTGGTATCCGGGTCCCAGATAGGCTTTGATTTTACCAATTTTTGACGGGGATTCCACGATGACCAAGAATTCATCGTCGTGGTCTCGGTCCACCGAATTTGTAAAAGACGCAATCGCTTTCATGGGCTTCTTTTTCGGTGGCATATTGTTGTAACCCGTGTCTCCAATACATGGTATAGGTTCATGGGTTTATCTCGTTTGCTTGGACCAGTTATTTGTGGTATGCTAACATGGTGATACCGGCTATTGTGATAATACCACCCAAGAATTGGGTCAGGGTAATATCGTCATCCAGGAAGAGAAAGGCCAAGATGACCGTAATTAACGGGTAAATGGCAATGATAGAAGTCACATGACTTGGATTATGTAGATTGATCATATGTAGGTACAGGTAATTCGCCGTGATATAGAAAAGAAAGATGAACAGTAAGACGGTGGGGTATAAGTGAACGTGTTGGTTCATGATTTGAAGGTCTTTGGCTAAATGGGGAGCGTGTACCAAGAGTGTGTAGAGGATAGCCATCAAGAAGAAGAGGATAGCACTAATCACTAAGAAAGAATCTATGCGGATGTATTTAAGAATATGCTTCTCTATGAGAGGACGCATTCCCAAAATGCATGCGACGGCGATACATTGCGTAATCATAACGGTTTAGAGTCTTTTTTGTATATTAATTAGAATTATAGATGGAGGTTGTCGTGTCCTCTTCAGAGACCGGACCCTCCGAATGTGTAAAATTGGCGATACACGATGGTGGATATAGTGAGTGGGACATTGTGGAAGTTGGTATTCATCCACGAAACAAACAAGCGGTGTCTTTAAAAGAGCGCTATCCTACCTTGCCACCGCCGTTGTCTTACCGGGGATTTCATAATGATGTATTGGATGTTACCTCGCCTCAGCACCCCAAGGTAATCGTTTCACCTACCCGTACTGCGGCATATATTCCTGGAGTGCTCATTTTGGACGGAAACCGTACGTATGGACGTACCTCTAACCGCAAACGGTTGCTGTACCGTTGTATGCCCGACGACCGGCATCTGCCGAATTTCTTGGTACCCTACGATATTGTGATGGACTTTAGTAAGGCACATAAAAACAAATATGTGTTGTTCAAATTTCAGGCGTGGACCGAGGAGCATCCTCACGGGTTGTTGGTGGAAACGTTGGGGGATGTGAACGATTTGCCCGCATTTTATGAATACCAGTTGTATTCCAAATCGCTGCATAGTTCTCTGAAAGAGATGACCCAACGTATCAAGGAAATGACCAAGAAAAAATCACTAGAAGCGTATTTTCAGCAGATATTGCATAATCCCGCCTACTGTATTCGCGATTTGACCCAGACGGTGGACCCACCTCAGGTATTCACGATTGATCCACCGAATACAGTGGACTATGACGACGGACTTAGTATTGTTACGTGTGATGTCACTGGTCGTACGTGTGTCACAGTGTACATTGCGCACGTGGTGTTTTGGTTGGAAGAATTCAATCTATGGAATTCCTTTGGCAACCGGGTAGCTACGATTTATTTGCCGGACCGACGACGACCGATGTTGCCGTCCATTTTATCCGAGTCTTTGTGTAGTCTGAAAGAACAGACCCAGCGTTTTGCTGTAGCCGTCCGGTTTTATAGTCACCCACATCGGTCCGAATTAGATTTGTCGGCCACTCAGATTGAAAATGTGGTGATATCTCCCTATAAGAACTATGTCTACGAGGATCCGAAAATGTTGTACCAAGATGTTCATTACATGCGGTTGATGGATTTTACAGTGAAAATGGATAGTCGGATAAAAAATAGTCGGGATTTGGTGGCATTTTGGATGGTGACTACCAATACTTATATGGCTCAATTAATGATTCGGCACAAGACGGGCATCTTTCGGGTGGGCAAATACCAACGTCGGAAGACGGTTTCCACCGATTCGGATTCGGAATCTGACCAAGAGAGAACCGATGAAGAAAAACGTAATTACGAATGTATGGATCAGGATACGCGACGGTACATAGAATATCATGCCAAGGCTGAAAGTGTACAGTATGATGACGCGTTGAATTTAGAACACGAAGTGTTTGAAAAGAAGGCGTATGTGCGAATGACATCGGTACTGCGACGGTACGAAGATATGTGGAATGAAGTGTTGTTGATGCGGGTGCAGGGGATGGAGGTGGGAAAAGGTATGGCACAGAAAGAGTTGAGAGAAGGAATGCGGGCGAT
>Ga0209401_1000012_pt1 | contig 169219 bp, 137 predicted proteins | sample M_140807_MF_Meta_FD_187318 | JGI IMG/M metagenome (GOLD analysis project Ga0209401, IMG submission 187318) | Freshwater microbial communities from Lake Montjoie, Canada to study carbon cycling - M_140807_MF_MetaG (SPAdes) (version 2) | ecosystem: Environmental > Aquatic > Freshwater > Lake...
CGTCCACTTGCTTGGCCGAGGCAGCGGCGAAGGATGGTTCCTAACGGATTTGGTCCGGCAGGCATACCACTGCGTAAATGGCGTTCCCTGACTCAAGACTCCTTATCCCGCTACAAAGCAATCCCTGCTTTTAGCTTGCAGAATAGCCTGCGAAGATCGCCTGTGGCCCACCGACGGATCAATTAAATCAATGCAACATTAGGGATTACGGTAGGTCGGAGTGCCCGCGTCCCGGCGGCGGCAGACCGCTGCAACTCTCCAGACGTCCTCCTCGGGACGGCATGTGTACCCAAGGCACGCGAGTGAGCGCTCGGCTCATTGGATTGCCGCCGACTACGAAACGAAAGCCTTTGTTAACCTGCGATAACGTCGCATGAGCACTGCGGGAATGTCGTGGTTTGGTCCCCTCGGTGAAGATGCCACCGGGGTGGCGGAGTTTGCATCTCACCTCATCCCGTCGCTGACCGAGATAGGGAACGTTCGTGTCTGGGCGCTCCCTCGACATCATCGCAGTACGAGATTGGCTTGCCTCGGTGCCGAATGCAAGGACGTCCGTACATACAGCGATTCGGATGACTACATACCAGTCTACAATATCGGCAACAGCATCTTTCATATCTGCGCCACGCAGCTCGCCCTCTGCCGAGCCGGAATCATCATTCTGCACGATACGCAGCTGGATTCCCTTCTCCCCCACTTTTCCTCTGATTGCGCCTGGTCTCGTGCCGGAAACCGCACGCCATGCTCGACTCCTGGCGGCATTCTGGCTGAACTCATCGCTCGGTCGCTTGCAGTCGTCGTGCACAGTCGCGCCGCCGCAGACGCCGTCCAACGACTTGGTCGACCGTGCGAGTTGCTCCGCTTGCCCTTTGACGGTCGGCTTGTTGACGCTTCTCCCATTGCCGCGGCTTCCCATGGCATGACGAGTCAATTGCCCCCGAAGGCTCTTGGCCTATCCTCCCCTTGTAATAAGAAGTCACTTCTGATCTTTGGTCACTTGGGCGTCAACCGGCGATTGAATAGCGTCATCCAGGCTATCTCCTCTTTGCCCGAACGTGCCCAATTCCGCTTGGATGTCTACGGGAGAGGCGTGGACTCCACGACGAGAGCCCTAGTTCGTGCGTGCAGGCTAGGGTCCATCATTCGTTTTCACGGGCCCGTATCAGATGCCGTGCTCAACGCCGCACTACGCCGCGCCGACCTCGGCGTAAATCTGCGATTTCCCACCATGGGTGAAAGTTCCTTGAGTCAGTTGCGCTTTTGGGCGCACGGCGTGCCGACGGTCTGCACCGCGACGCCTAACGCCGCGCATGACGTCCACGAGTTCGTGCGATACGTGCGGCATGACCATGAGGTCGATGATCTGCACCAAGTGCTGCGAGACTTACTGGCCGAACCGCGGCGATTCGCGCAACTGGGTGCAACTGCAAAGGCCCATGTGTCTTCCGTGCATTGCCCGCGTTCGTACGCTCAGGCGTTGTGGGATATCTGCCGTCAAGCAAACGCGCTGTCTCGCCCCGCCGGCACACACTGACCTATGATGTACCGTACTACGATCGGAATACCCACGTACAATCGGGCACAGTGGCTTTCGAAAGCAATAGATTCGGCACTTCGACAGGGGCCTGACGTCTGCGTAATTGTCTCAGACAATGCCTCTACCGATAACACGCCGGACGTAGTTCGTGGATTCAGCGCGAGCGGCAGCCGTCTTCTCTATATTCGGCAGTCCTCGAATCGGGGCGGACTCGCAAATTTCCAGGCTGTGTTGGCTGCTTCCAATACGCCATATTTCATGTGGCTCGGCGATGATGATTGGCTCGATGACGGATATGAAAGCGCATGCGTGTCGTTGCTTGAGAGCGACCCTTCGTATGCATTGGTCGGAGGGCTTGCGCGATACTACACCAGTCCGGCTGAGGCACCGATCGGCGAGGACATCCTGATCTCACTGCGGCAATCTGATCCAGCAGATCGTGTTTGTGGTTATTACGCTTTAGTTCGCGAAAATGGAATCTTCTACGGTCTCGCTCGGCGGGAACTCTGGTTGAGGATCGGAATGCAGGGAACCTTGGGCTTCGACTGGACCATGTGCGCTGCCGCAGCATATGCCGGCAAGCTGGAAACGCTACAAGGCGTGCACGTCCATCGAATTGTCGGCGGTGCCAGTTCACCGGCAGGGCTGGTGAAGGCGCACGGTTTATGGGGCCCCGGTAGACGGCCGGAATTTCATCCGCTGATGCTCGGAGGCGTTATCTTTCGCGATATTACGCGTCTTGGACTGATTGGAGCCGATATGGCGGTAATCGACCGTATTCGGCTGGCGTTCCGTGCATCGCTCGCTTTTTTGACAGCGCGTTATGGAACTCTCGGTAGCATACCTTCGAGAATTCGAACCCACATGGCGTTGGCCGCTGTTGCGCGTGAGGAACTGAAAATCGGTGCGCAATTAGTAGCCCGATTTGATCGCGCGCGGGATGTTCACGGGATCGCCGGCGGGAGCCAGTCCGATACGTGAACACGCCCCAGCGGTTTTTCATCGACTGCACGCTTGCTGCGGCACAGCAGCAGGCGACGGGCATCTCGCGGGTCGTCAGGGAACTCATCGAGGCCGACGATCATGCAGGCGGCAAGGCGAGCGTAGGCGCGGTTCAGCCGGTTGCGGTCGTCGGAGGCGTATTTCGGCTCGCTCAACTGCAGGGAGTCAAGGCTGCTCCGTCGGGCGTTGCCGTGCAGCTGAGAACCGTCGCCCGCAGGCTTGACGAATGGCTCCGGGATCGAGCACCGAATCTCGAGCATGCGATTGTTCGCGCGGTGATGGCCGCTGGTGGCATTCCATCGCTCGGCCTCGCCACGGCCGGAGCCGCCGCCGGAGAAGAGCCGGCGCGCTTCCGACCCGGCGATGTGCTGCTGCTCGCCGATGCGACGTGGATGATTCCCCGCTGGAAGCCCGCGGTGGAATCCGCGAAGGCTGAGGGTGCCCGCGTCGTCCCTGTCATCTACGACCTGCTGACGTGGAGCTATCCGCAGTTCTTCGCGCCGCTCTTCTGCGCCCAATTCAAGCGCTGGCTCGTCGAAATGATTCCACTGGCCGACGCCTGCGTGTGCATTTCCCACGCCACGGCTGACGCCCTGCGGGAGTTCGCGGCCGCCGAAGGGCTTACCAACGCCTTACCCCCCGTGGGCGTCTTTCCACTCGGAACCAAGCTCACGCCGGCGGCTGCAGAACCCCGCACCGAGGTGGCAGCGATTTTTGATCGGGCGGATCGGCCGTTTCTGATGGTCGGCACGATCGAGCCGCGGAAAAACCACGCCCTCGTGCTCGACGCGTTCGAACGCTTCTGGGCGGCGGGTGGCACCGCGCCGCTCGTCGTCATCGGCCGCCGCGGCTGGCAATGCGAGGCCACGCTCCGGCGGTTTGCAGCACTCGCCGCGGCCGGCAAACCGTTCACTCACATCAGCGACGCCACCGACGCCGACCTCCAACACGCCTACCGCCACGCCCGCTGCCTGATCTTCCCCTCAATCGCCGAGGGCTTCGGGCTCCCGATCGTGGAGGCGCTCGCCCAGGGCTTGCCCGCGATCGCCAGCGACATCCCCGTGCATCGCGAAGTCGGCGGTGATCTCGCCACCTACATTCCGCTCGGCGATCCGGACCATCTCGCCGGCCTGCTCCGGTCGATTGAGGACGGCTCGACGGTGCTCACGGCTCCCGCACCGGGAAGCGTGCACCTGCCCACATGGGCGGAAAGCGCCGCCGCTTTGCAGGCGGAAATCGAACGCCTGCTGGCGAGCGGTTAGCCGCTCGGGTGCGGCGGATCCTTCCGTGGCCATGCCGACCACCGTCGAAGACATCTATCGGTCGGCCCAACGCCGCGGCCTCACGGACCAGGTCGTGCAGTGGGGGCGCTCGCAAACATCGCCCAATGTCGGCTTCCCTTCCGCGAGGCCCTGGACCGCCCTTCGCCCCGCGACACGGTGCTCGACTGGGGCTGCGGCAACGGGCATTTCTCCTATTTTCTGACGCAGCGCGGCGTCCGCACCGTTGGCCTCTCATTCGAGGAAGCCCCCGCCGCTCTCGTCGGCGAGCCGCTCTTTCAACACGTGCGTCACGACGAACCCGTGGGCCTGCCATTTTCAGACGCCATGTTTGACGCCGTCGCGAGTGTCGGCGTGCTCGAACACGTGCACGAAACTGGCGGCGACCAGCGGGCGTCGCTCATGGAACTTGCCCGGGTGTTGAAGCCAGGCGGCACGCTGCTTGTCTTTCATCTGCCCAACACGTTTTCCTGGATCGAGTGCCTGGTCAGGCAGATCAATCCATGGCTGCGAAAGCCGGTCTTCCAGCACAGCCGGCTCTTCACGCGGGCCGACGTCGAACGGCTCCTGCCGCCCGACCTCTCGATCGTCGAATGCGGCCGCTACAACATCATCCCGCGGAACCCCGCCAACGCCCTCCCGGCGTGGCTTCGCGACTCGCCATCGTTCGTCGCCGGCCTCAACCTGCTCGACGACGCGGTCACCGCGATCCTGCCAGTGTTCGCCCAAAACTGGTTCTTCGTTCTGCGGAAGCGGTGAAGTAGTCGCCCAACGGCCGCCTGCTTGACCCGCTGCAATCAATCCGTATGCTGCACATGCGTACCCTATAGGCTTCATCGCAAAAGTGTCTGACGCGGGCCAGTTGTATGCCGATCCCAAAAGCCACGGAAGCCATCGTGGAAATCGAAAAGGTTCGCGACTACCTCCTGAACCCCGATCACCCAGAAGGCAAATCCAAAGCGGTCTGGTTCGAGTCGCTCGGCTATACGCGCAGCCGATGGCGTCGGCTTGCGAACGACATTCTGTGGATTGCGAGAGCCGCTCCGGAATATTCCATTGAATCCACGGCGTTCGGCGTAAAATACATCGTCAGCGGCGTTCTTGGATCGGACCATGAACGGACCGGCATTGTCTTGACGGTGTGGATCATCGAAGGCGATAAACCACCTCGACTTGTTACAGCCTATCCGGCCGGATGAAGAACGATGATGAAAGAACATTCGCTCGTCGTGCTCGATTGCGATTCCGCTCACGAGAAACTGAGTCGCGGCGACATTGGGACGATTGTGCACATTTACGATGGTGGAAAAGGCTACGAGGTCGAGTTTGTTGACGGCAGCGGCCACACGGTGGCCCTGATCACGCTCGATGCCGCCGACGTGCGGCCGATCGGGCCCGACGAACTGCTTCACGTCCGTCGCACTGCCTGAAGAAATCCGGGACGGGAGAAACCCGGGACGGTAGCCGGTTGTTGCGGAAGGCCTCTGGCCTACCTCGGCTATCAGCCGGCAGCACCGGAATGAACGAGCGGGCGGCGTTCAATCCCCTGCAGGCTCAGGAAGTAGCCGAGGCATCGCGGCTACACCTGCCCAAGATCGCTCTCCATCATGATCTCGACGAGCCGGTCGAACCCCACCGTCGGCTCCCAGCCGAGCACCGCCCGCGCCTTTGCCGCCGAGCCGCAGATGCTCGAGTGGTCGAGCGGCCGGAAAAACCGCGGCTCCACTGCCACGAGCCGCCGGCCTGACGCACGGTCGTAGCCCGCCTCGGCGGGCCCGCTTCCCTCCCAGGCGATCTCGAAGCCGGCCACCGCGGCGGCCCGCGTCACGAAATCGCGGACTGAGCGGGTTTTGCCCGTGGCGATGACGTAGTCGTCGGCCACGTCGTGTGTGGTCATCAGCCACATCGCCCGCACGTAATCGGGTGCGTAGCCCCAGTCGCGGCGGCTGTCGAGGTTGCCGAGCAGGAGCACTTCGTCGGCCCCCCGGGCGATCCGGGCGAGCGTGGCCGTGATCTTTCGCGTCACGAAGTTGAACCCCCGGCGGGGCGACTCGTGATTGAAGAGGATGCCGTTGCTCGCGTGCAGGCCGTAGCCGCGGCGGTAAAACGCCGTCATCGAGTGGGCATACTGCTTCGCGATCGCGTAGGGCGACACGGGCTCGAACGGGCTCGTCTCCGTGCACACGTAGTCGGACAATTGACCGGTTGCCTGCGGCCGGAGCGCGAGCCCGCCGAACAGCTCCGACGTGGACGCCTGATAAAAGCGGCACTCCGGCCGCGTGAGCCGCATGATCTCGAGCAGCCGCAACACGCCCACGGCGTTCACGCTCGTGGAGTGCTCCGGCTCCTCGAACGAGATCCCCACGTGGCTCTCGCTCGCGAGGTTGTAGATCTCTTCGGGCTTCACGCGGCCGATCACCGCCTGCAGGCCGAGTGGATCGATCAGGTTGCCGTAGTGCAGCTCGAACGGCAGCCCCCGCGACTTCGCCGAGTCTCGCAGGCCGTCGATCCGATCACGGCTCAAGCTGCTGGTGCGCCGTACGAGCCCGTGCACGGCGTAGCCCTGATCGAGCAGAAGCTCCGACAGGTACGAGCCGTCCTGGCCGCCGATGCCGGTGATGAGTGCGGTTTTCATGCCGCAGCATCCTACTCGCGGAGCGTGGCTCGTGATAAGCCTCAATCGCGATACACTGCCTCGATCCGCTCGGCAAACCGCCCAGCCGTGGAGCGGTCGCTCACCAATCGCCGACCGGCGGCGATAAAACGCGCGCGATCGGCGGTGTCTTCAAGCAGTCGGTCGATCGCCGTGGCGAGCCCGGTGACGTCGCGATTGGCTACGAGCACGCCCGCCTCGCCGTCGGCGAGCACCTCCCGCACCGCCGGCACGTCGTAAGCCACACACGGCGTGCCGCACGCCATCGCCTCGGCCAGCACGAGCCCAAAGCCTTCGCGGGTGCTCGGCAGCACGAGCACGCCGGCGGATTTCATGCGGCCGATCACGGCGGCATGATCGGCGAGGCTGCCGCAAAACTCCACCGTCGCGACCGGCGGCTCGGGCGTCGTGCCCCTCGGCACCACGGAGCTCGAGCCCGCGGCACCCGGCGGCACGAGCCCAACCGCTTCGGCTCGGGCCTGCATCTCGTCGCTCAGCGGCCCTCCTCCCACGACCGCCGCCCGCAACGGCGGCAGGTCGCGGGCCCGCCTGGCCGCCCCCGCAGCAGCGACGGCGTCTAAAAAATCATCGACGTGCTTGTGGGGAATGACGCGGCCCACGAAAAGCACGTCCACCCGCTCGGTCGCCGCCGGGGCCGCCTCGATTGCGGCCGTGTCGATGCCGTTTGGCACGACGTGCACCCGGCTCTGCCGCACGCCGAAGCGGTGGACGAGCACACGGCCCACCGCCGCGCTCACCGTCACGATTCGCCGGTAAGGCAGCCGGTAGAGGAGGGTTTCCACCGGCCCCACGATGAACCGATCGCGGGCCGAGAGCCACTGGTCTTCGCCACCGCCAGGCTGCCCGGCCTGCGCTGGCGTCGGGCGAGACGGCCCGCTCGACGTGTCATGGATCGTCGCCACCATCTTTTGCCGCGAGACGAGGCACGCTAGCCACACCGCCGGCAGTGGTGCGTAGGTCTGGCAATCGACCACGTCATAGCGATGCGTGAGCACGTGCCAGAAGGCCGCGAACATGAACCGGAGCATCGCGAGGAGCGGCCGGCTCGGCGGGTTTTGGATTCGCGGACCGCGGTGCTGGTGCCGCACGCCGTCGATCAGCTCTTCGTCGGGGCTGTGCCGCTGCCGCATCGAGAGCCACGTGACCTCGTGCCCCCGCCGGGCCAGCTCCCGCGCGAGCAGCCCATACCGCACCTCGCCGCCGCCAATGGCGTAGGGCACCGACATCTCGCTCACGATCAGGATATTCATACGAAGTTTCCTGCGGGCAGCCTACCGGCCGCACGCCGCACACCCAAAACGTGCCGCACGCTGTCGGCCCACGACGAACGCCCGGCGAGAGGCCGGCACGTCGCCACGGAGGCCGGCTGGTGGGGAAGGGTTCCTTCTACGGCCCGCCACGCTCACCTCAGCCAGGCTCGCACCGCGTCGCGAAACGCCGCCGGCCCGAACCGTTCGGCTGCGGCATGCATCACGGCGGGATCCCAGGGCCGCTGGAGGCAACTCTCGACCGCCGCCATCGCCGCATCGACGGAGGGCTCCGCGAAGAACACGCCCCCCACGCCCGGTTCCACCGTCTCCGTCACCCCGCCCCGGCCGAGCGCCACCACTGGACAGCCGCGGGCCATCGCCTCGACCGGCACGATCCCGAAGTCCTCCTCGCCACAGAAGAGCAGTGCCGCATGGCTGCGGTAGAGCCGGTCGAGTTCGGCATCGCTCGCATATCCGAGAAACCGCACGTTCGATCCGGCCTCCCGCTCGAGTCGCCGTCGCTCCGGCCCCGAGCCGACCACGGTGAGCGACTCGCCGAGCGCCGCCGCCGCCTGCACGGCGAGCAGGTCGTTTTTGTAGGGCTCCATGCCCGACACGACGAGCAGGCCCGCCCGCGGTCCTTCCCGCGGCGGCTCATGCGGCACGGCGACCGGCGGGTGGATCACGGTGAACGCCTCCTGCGGGAGGCCATACGCCGCCGCCGCCCGACGGGCCGTGATCCGCGCATTGACGGCCCAGCTGGCCACCCGCCCCGCAGCCGCGCGATCGACCCGCCGCAGCCGTTCGATGACCAGGCTGCCCGCACGACGCAGCGGCCGCGGCAGCCGGCCGAGCGTGATCTCTGCGTCGTGCCAGATATGTCGCATCGGGCTGTGCAGATAGACCGCCACGGGTGCCGCCGTCTCGAGCGCGAGGCACTTGGCCAGGCCTGCATCCGACACGACCAGCCGCTCCGCGCCTGCCAGTTCACGGTGAAACGACCGCCGCATGCCCCACGGCAGGAGCGGCAGGAGCAGTGGCATCAGCGGTGGCGCCACGGCCGCGGCCCGGTAGAGTCCCTGCAGCCGGCTCGGCCTCACCCGCGGCGCGAGCGCAGCCAGCGCGGCCGGCCAGCCCGACACGTCCGCGGCGGCGAACGCGGTGAGGATCGGCGCCTCGGGAAGGAATGATGCGAGCTCTGCGAGCACCCGCTCGCCGCCCCGCGGCTGGAAAAACCAGTGATGAGCCAGCAGCGTGGACGCCATACGGCCGACGATCGCTCCTCTCCCTTTCCCTTACCTGTCGCGCGGCGACGCTCTGGGCCCGGCAACCACCTCGAACGCGACCAGTTCCTGTGTCGTGCGGACGAGGAGCCGGCCGCGGACGACGACGGGCGTGGCGAAGCAGCCGCCGGTGAGAGAAAACTCATGCCGCGCCGTGCCGTCGTCGAGGTCGAGAAGCATGCAGCGGCCCGACTCGTCGGCACACAACAGTTCACCGTTGACGAGCACCGGTGAGGCCGTGAACGTGCCCCCCACTCTCCGCTTCCAGACCACCTTGCCCGTGACGAGGTCGCGGCAGTGGGCCATGCCGTCGTCGTGCACGACGTAGAGGCGGCCCGCGTGCGCGAGCGGCGACGGCACGTACGGCACCTCGCTGTCGCGGTCTTCCTTCCAGAGCACGGCGGGGGCCGCGCCGCCGGGGTCCATCCGGAGCGCTACCATCGCCCGCGTGGGATACCCGCTCGTCGCCACGCAGATGTCGCCGGCGACGGCCGCCGTCGCGCCCGACGTGCCGGCGATGCCGCCTGTGCCCCAGAGTGTGCGGCCGCTGCCGAGCGCATGCGATTCGATCCGTCCCAGCCCCGCCATGACTACATGCGGCTCGGCCGCGGTGGCCGCCGCCGCGCCGCTGGGCACCGCCGCGACGATCACCGGCGACGAATAGCTCTCGTCTCCCGCACGTGGTCGCCGCCGTCGCCACACTTCGCGGCCTGTCTCCCCGTCCACCGCTGCCAGAAATCCCTCCTCGGGGTTGTCGGCTCCGACGACGACGAGGCCCCGCGCCCAGGCCGGCGAGCAGGTGAATCCCCAGCGGGCGGTGAAGGGCCCGAGCCTCGTCTTCCAGAGCGATCGGCCGTCGAGGCTGAACGCCGAGAGGTGGACCGCGTCGGCCGTGGCATGGGCCACGAACACCCGCTCGCCGTCGGAACAGGGCGTGGAGGCGGCGTCGCTCGTCTTCTCGTGCCGGGGCGGGAAGGGCTCGCGGCTCACCAACTGCCGCCAGATGTCCGTGCCGGTTTCGAGACTGACGCACACGAGCCGCAGCGGGGGGCCGCCATCGGCGATCGTCAGCACGATCCGCTCACCGACCACGATCGGCGACGAGTTGCCCTGTCCGGCGAGCGGCCGCCGCCATGCGGGGGCGGCGGAGCCCCGCCACGGCGCGGCCTCTGCAGCGATTTCCGGGTGGGCCTCCGCCACACGATCGTCAGCCCGCACCCGCCAGCCGGGCACGTCGCCCGCTCCTGCAGCATACGAAACGTCGCGCAGCACGACGGAGCCGGCGGCCGGCGCGAACTCCTTGATCCGCTCGATTGGCCGCGGCGCCACGATCGCCGGCCGCGGTGCGAACGGATTCGCCTCCGGCCCCCACACCTCCTCGACGAACCCGAGCACTCGCCAGCCGAGAAACACCGCCGTGGCCACCGCCGCAGCGATGCCCAAGCAGAGTTTGATCCGATCCGGTGAAAGCCGGCGCGACATGATGCCCTCTCTACCACGGCATCATACCGCATGGCCACGGTCCCGATGCGGGTGCAGAGTGAGGAACGAAGGGTATAGTTTGGAGACGATTCCAGTCGCATCACAGGTTTCACATGAAGTCGTCGGATGCCTTCCGTGTGCAGGCGGTGGTCGTCATCTTGCTGACGCTCACGACGGTCTTCGTCTACCTGCCGCTGACGCGGAGCGACTTCGTGACCTTCGACGACATGACCTACGTCGTGGACAACCCCCACGTGCAGAACGGGCTCACGCTGGAGGGGGTGGCCTGGGCCATGACCGCCTTTCATGCATCGAATTGGCATCCCCTGACCTGGATCTCCCACATGGGCGATGTCTCGCTCGCCGGCCTGTCGCCAGGCTTTCACCATGGCATGAACCTCGCCCTGCACGTCGCGAGCGTGGCCGCGCTATTTCTCCTCCTGGCCCGAATCACCGGCGAAACGGCCCCGAGTGCGGTGGTTGCCGCCCTGTTTGCGATCCACCCGCTGCACGTCGAATCGGTGGCGTGGGTTTCGGAGCGGAAAGACGTGTTGTCGACCTTGTGCGGTATCGCCTCGATCGCCGCGTATTGCCGATACACGACCACGAGCGGCGGGGTCCCCTATGCGGCGGCGTTGGTCATGTACGCGCTGTCGTTGATGTCGAAGCCGATGCTCGTCACGATGCCGTGCCTGTTGGTGCTGCTGGATTACTGGCCCCTGCAGCGAGTGGCTTTCTCCGGCACGTACGACATCAGCACCGCACCGCCCCAAGCCTCGCGCGGTGTCGCCTTTCGACGGGTGATCATCGAGAAGGTGCCGTTCCTCGCGCTCTCCGCGGTATCGTGCGTGATCACGCTTCTGGCTCAGCACCGCGGCGGGGCGGTGGTCTCGACCGATGCCGTGCCCATCATGCAGCGATTCGCGAATGCGGCGGTCGCGTATGTCGCCTACATCGCCAAGGCGTTGTGCCCCGTCAATCTGGCGATATTTTATCCGCACCCCGGTGCCGTTCCCGTGGGTATCGCGATCGCGTGTGCGTTGGCGATCGGGGGTGTGACGGCCCTCGCCCTGATGCATCGCCGCAGGCTGCCCCAGGTCGCCGTGGGATGGCTGTGGTACCTCGGCACGCTCGTTCCGGTCATCGGGCTCGTGCAGGTGGGATCCCAGTCGATGGCAGACCGCTACATGTATTTTCCCCTCGTCGGGCTGGCGATCGCGGTCGTGTGGTGGGCGTGGGACACGGCCAAGCGAAGCCCGCAAGGGAGAGCCGCATTCGTGGCCGCCGCCGCGGTCTGCGTCGCGATTCTCGTGCCCGTCGCCCGGAGGCAGGTGTCGCACTGGAAGGACAGTGAGACGCTCTTCACCCATGCGATGAGCGTCACGGGGGAGAATTCCAAGATGCTCTACTGCCGGGGCATCGCCTTCGCCAATCGCGGCCAATGGCCCCGGGCCGCCGCCGACTTCACGAGCGCCATCGCGCTGGCGCCGAGGTATGCGAAGGCATACCTGCAGCGTGGGGTCGTGTATCACAACGTCGGCGACCGCGACCAAGCCATCGCAGACTTCACCACGGCTTTGTCTCTCAACCCCGACGATGGCGAGGCCTACAACAACAGGGGGAACGTCCTGTCGTCCCAGGGGAATCACGATCAGGCGATCGCCGATCTCCGCCAGGCTTGCGCGTTGAGTCCATCGGGCTTGTTCTACAACAATCTCGGGTCCGCCTACGCACGCAGCGAGGATCACGAATCCGCCGTCAGGTGCTACACCACCGCGTGCGGGCTTTCTCCCCGATGGGCTGCGTGCCTGGTGAATCGCGGGCAATCGCATGCCGCCATGAAGCACTTCGCGGAGGCGGTCGCCGACTTCACGAGCGCCATCGCCCTCGCCCCGAATCTGAGCAGCGCGTGGCTCGAGCGCGGGGCGGTGTTCGACAGGATCGGCGATCGCACGAGGGCTGAGGAAGACATGAAGGTGGCAGCCCGACTCGGAAACCCGACGGCGCGAGAGGCGTTGCGGCGGCACGGCCTCCGCTGGTGACGCCGGCGCGGGGAGAGGCTGCCCCTTCAGCCCTCGTCGCCCTGTTTACCGTGACCGCGATCGGGCACTTCGTCGTCGATGAGCGACACCACGAACGACGCGAAGATCACCTGAATGCCCCCCGCGATCAGCGTCGTGCCAATCACCGTCTCGCGGATCCGGCCCCCCTCGCCGAACCCGCCCTTGAGAAAGTCAAAGAGCACCGCCGCGAGGAGCAGCGCTCCGAATCCTGCCATGATGCCGCCGACGAGCACCGTCGTGTCGCTGCGGATCGCGGCCACCCAGCGATCGAGTCGGCGCGAGCGATCGCGAAACCCGCGTTTGCTCGCCCACACCCTGGAAATCGTGCCCAGCGTGAGTCCGGCGATCGCCACGCTCGTCATGCCCGCCGCCAGAATCAGCCAGTGGTCGCCGATCCAGAAGCCACCGATGTGGAACACGTCGCCGGGCTTGGTCGTGAGCAACGCGGCGGCAATCACGGCCGCCCCGGCGAGCAGCGTGAGCGAGGGTATCACGAACAGCCACATCGGCGAGAGGGCGAGTAGGAAGCGAAGATGCCGCCAGCCGTCGCGCCAGGGCCGCAGGTGCGGCTTGCGGTCGCGGCCGTCGCGGTGGAGCGTGATCGGCCGCTCCGTCATGCGCAGGCCCTTGAGCACCGCCTTGACGACCAGTTCGCTGGCGAACTCCATGCCCGGGGTGTTGAGGCCGAGGCGGAGCGCCGCATCGCGGCGAAAGGCCCGCAGGCCGCTGTGGGCGTCGCCCACACCCGATCGGTAGAAGAGGTTGAGGATTCCCGACAGCAGCGGATTGCCGAGGTAGCGATTCAGCGGCGGCATCGCCCCGGGTTGGATCTTGCCGGTGAAGCGGTTGCCCATGCAGATGTCGTAGCCTTCGGCCAGGGCCTCCACCATCGGCACGCCTTCCCGAAAGTCGTACGACGCGTCGCTGTCGCCCATCACGATGAAGCCGCCTCGGGCGGCCTCGATGCCGTGGATGAGGGCCGCGCCGTAGCCACGCGTGGGGCAGTGGGTCACGCGGCAGCCTCGCGACGCCGCGTAGTCCTGGCTGCCGTCATCGCTGCCGTTATCGGAGACCAGGATTTCCGCGGTGTACCCGCGATCGGCGAGCATCCCCACGGCCTCCTCCGCCGAGTCGATGCAGGCTGGGAGTGTCAGCCGCTCGTTGAGGCACGGCATGAGGATCGTGACGTCGGTGCTCATGGGGCGGAGGGTGCCTCGGAGGCGCGAATCGGGAACGGCCGTCCCGCCTTCGTCGCGGGCCGGGAGGCTCACACGCGGGTGGCTCCCGCAGTCGACTCACACGGCGGGAGATCGCGACGGCGGCTCCACCACCAGTGAGTCGCCGTCGGGCGGGGTGTGAGTCAAAAGTCGTCCTCGGGCTCGGTGGGAGGTGGCTTGACCTCGTTCCCCGGGGACATGTCGCTCCGCTGCTCGTCGGCAATGTCCGCCGCGGGGGCCTGACGCTTGGTGGGCTGGCCGCGCGAAGCCGCCGCCGTCTTTGCTTTGACCTTGTCGGGCCGATCTCGATTGGAGACGAGCGCGTCAGCGTCCCAGTGACCGACGGTGTATTTCTCGATCAGGCCGACGCGCCGCAGCCTGTTGCCGTCCACGTCTTCGTAGTAGAGGTCCTTCGTGAACGCCCCGTTGCCATCGGCGTCGTAGAACGGATCATGTTCGTTCGGTTCGGTGTTGGCGTCGGAGTCGTACCACGTCTCACTCGCCAGAAGCGACGACGGCACGCTCTCGCGGCTCGGCGGCTCGCCGTAGAGCACGAGCGACCGGCCCTCGTGCTGCTGGTCGGCGAACCTGCTGGCCGCGCGCAAGGCCGTCTTGCCCGCGTCGAGAAACATGTGCTGGGCCGGAATCCGCAGGTAGGAGAGCAGCGGGCACATCGACCAGGTGACGAGTATCGCCCCTATGAAAAGCGTGCCGGCAAATCCTCCGACCAACGCTCCGCCGGCGGTATCGATCACCTCGATCGACTTGATCTCAGCGGAGATGATCCGGGGCTGCACGTAGAGCCAGAGCGCCACCATCGTGCCCCACATCGGCAGGGCGAAGGAGAGAAATACCGACCAGGCCTGGATCGACAGCCACCCCGGCGTGAGGCCGCCGAGACTGTCGGACAACAACGGGGCGAGGAATCCCGCGATGGGCTCGTGCAACAACACCGCGAGCGAGAGCGAGACGAGCAGTTCGAGGGCTGTCATGGCGGACGAACAGACGCCGACGGTGCTCCCCAGCCGGGCGAGGTAGAGGATGCCGATCAGGACGCCGATATCGAAGACGATGGCGGGCATGGGGTTTTCCTCACGGATCAGGTGGTGACCCGGTTCACCTCGTTGACGCTCGTCAGACCCCTGAGCACTTTGAGCAGCCCGTCGGTTTGAAGCGATCGCGTGCCTGCCTTGCGGGTTGCGGCCTTGAGCTCGTTGATGGCGGGGTCGGCCGTGATCAGCTTTCTGATGTCGTTGTTCATGACCATCAGTTCGTGCAGTCCGAGCCGTCCCTTGTAGCCCGTGCCCCCGCAGGCATCGCACCCTTTCTCCCGATAGATCTGCTGGACGACGCCGGGCTTGACTCCAAGCCGCTTCAGCAGTTCGTCGGGCGGCGGGTATGGCTCCTTGCACCGCTCGCAGAGCCGGCGGGCAAGCCGCTGGCCGAGCACGGCCGTGACGGCGGTCTGGATCAGCATCGGGTCGAGGCCGAGGTCAAGCAGGCGGGTGATGGTGGCCACGGTGTCGTTGGCGTGGAGCGTGGTGAACACGAAGTGGCCGGTGAGGGCTGCCTGGCAGGCGATCTCGGCCGTCTCCTTGTCGCGGATCTCACCCACGAGGAGCACGTCGGGGTCTTGCCGCAGCACGCTGCGCAGAATGCTCGCGAACGTGACGTCGGCGGCGGCATTGACCGCTATCTGCGTGATGCCGTCGAGCCGATACTCGACCGGGTCCTCGATCGTCGTGATGTTGTGCTGTTGGGCGTCGATCTCGCTGAGGGAAGCGTAGACCGTGGTCGTCTTCCCGGAGCCGGTTGGCCCCGTGACGAGGAACATGCCGTAGGGCTTGTGGATGACCTCCCGTAACTGCTCGAGAATCGGCGGCCGCAGGCCGATGTTACCCAACCCTTGCTTCATCACTCCGCCCGAGGAATTGAGGAGCCGCAGCACCATTTTCTCGCCATAGCTCGTGGGCGTAGACGCGGCGCGGACGTCGTATTTGGCCGTCTCGAAGATCGCTGCGAAGGTACCGTCCTGCGGTCGACGTCGCTCGGAGATATCCATGTCGGCGGCTACCTTGAGGGACGAGATCACGCCCTTGCCGTCGTCCATGGACAACAGTGAGGCGTTTTTGAGCACGCCATCGATGCGGAACCGCACAAAATACTGCTTTTCGTGAGGTTCGATGTGCACGTCGGTGGCCCCGGCCTTCATGGCGGCGACGATGACGTCTTGGAGATTTTTGACGTTGTTCGACATCATGTCTTCGCCGTCATCATCGGTGAGTTGGCCGAGCGCTGGCTGACCGTCCTTTTTGAGGAGCGTGAAGGCAGGGCCGTCCTTGGGCACCGCGGCCTTTTTTTTGCCAGCGAACTGTTGCAGCGAGTTGCCGAGGTCTCGCGCGCGATCCAGCATCGACTTCGGCGGTTCCGCGGAAGCGGCCGCCGGCTTGGCCGACCCGGGGCCGTTACGGATGCCCTGCAGGAGTCGCTTGAGACCGTCTCTCGTGAGCACCCGCTCGGCCGGCGGCACCAGCTTGTCGCGTTCCCGCGCGAAGCCGCCGACCAAGGCCGGCAGCACTACCGCTATGGCCGGGATCGTAAGCAGGCTGAACTCACTCGTGCCGATCACGAGTGCAGTGAGCGTGGCCCCGATCCCCAGATGCCACCACGTGGAGTGCGGAATGGCGAACGCCTGTTGTTCGCGGGCCATCCACAGCGCAGATGCGATCCCGGCCGCCGCGAGAGCCGCGAAGGCCCCCCAGATCAAGAGCCCCGTGAGCGGAAACCCCGAGAAGGACGGCAGGTCGACCTCTGCCAAAAGCGGCACCCAGACACCGGGCATCTTCATGAAGAACACCACCTTAGGTCGGCCCTTGGGTCGGCAGACCGACATTGCCGGACGAACGCCGAGTTGCACCGGCTGCTTCCGTAACTTAAGGTTCTAACCGTGCCAGAAGGGGCTGGCAACACGCCCGAGCCCTCAACGGCCGGGAAAACCGGCTGCCGCGGCCCTCATACGGTTCTCACTGGACGAGCCGGCGCGGGCCTCGAATATTACGTATTGGTCGGCAGCCTTCCGCGGCCGAATTGATCGGCGGGGCGACGCCGTTCGACTGAGAGACTCGTCCTGTCGCCTGATTCCGCGCCGTTCCATCCCCGCTTCGTCGCCTCGCCCCGCCTCAGAGGATCTCGGCAGTGCTTCAGACAGCTCGGAGAACGATTTTCGTGCCAAGGAACGAGACCACAGGCGGGCCAGCACCGAACATGACTGGTTGGGTGTCGGCCGACAGACTTCCTCGCGGGGGCCGTTCCGCTCGCCGTGATCGCGACGACTCGCCCGTCAGCGAGATCGCCATTGGCGGCGGCCGTCCGCAGTCGCGGGATCGGGGCGTCGATGCCGTGTCACGGGGGTATGCACGAGCGTGCCCTGGCAGCCTGCACGGTTTCACCCTCGTGGAACTTTTGGTCGTGATCGGGATCATCAGCCTTCTCGTCGGGATGCTGTTGCCCGCGGTGCAGGTGGTGCGGGAGACGGCCCGCCGCTCCAGTTGCCAAAACAACCTGAAGCAGATCGCGACGGCGCTCGTGCACTACGACGCCACGCAGACGAAACTGCCGGGGTGGCGAAACACGCTCGACGAATTCAGCACGGTGACGTTGTCGGGCTCAGGCACGAGGGACGCCTGCGTTTCCTGGACCGTGCCGATCCTTGCGGAACTGGGCAGCAACGAGATCTTCAACTGGTACGAGACGTTCACCAGTTCCACGACACAACAGACCCAATCGGAGATCGCCGCCAAGAGGATCCCGATTTTTCTCTGTCCGACGTCGAGCGCCGACATGGCGGTGACGGGCGGGTTGTCGTATGCCGTGAACGCGGGCACCGGCGGCGAGGAGATGGAAGGCGATTCAACGCCCTACGCTCAGTATCGCGGAGACGGCGTGTTTCTCGACGCGGTGGGCAACCTGTCGCCGTTGGGATCGAACCCTTACTACGACGCCGATGGCCGCAAGGTGTACAACTCGGCCCGTTCGTCGCTGGCCCACGTGACCAGTGGCGACGGCGATGCGGTGACGCTGATGCTGACCGAGCGGGCTGGGCCGATCGCGAGGTTGGGCAGGGTGGGGTGGGCGGATACTCCATGGGCCGTGCCCGCAACGGGCAGCGGGTTCGCGGAGGCGAATGCGCCCGCCCCCCACATCTTCGGCCATCCCCCGTTCACGACGGATGTGCCGCAAAAATCGAGCGTCTACCGCGTGATCAATGTGACGCCAGACAAGGTGCCGATCAGCGGAAACGACTACGGCATGCGATATCCCTCGTCGCGGCATCGCGGCGGCGTAAACACCGTTTTCTGCGACAGCCACACCCGGTTTGTGAGCGAGAAGATCGATTCGTGGGTGTATTGCCAGATGCTCACGTCGAACTCGAGGACCCTCGACAGCAACATCGCGAGCGGCTCGTACACAGGGAGCCGGGCCTACCGCTGGCAGCGATACCAGCCGCAGAGCACCGTCAAGAACTACCTGTTCGACGACAAAGACCTCGACAAATAGCCGAGGCTTCGGAGCCGTGGTCGCCGTGTCGGTGCAGCCAACCGCTGCGGCGAAAGTCACCGCGGTCGGACAACGATGCTCTCTTCGTCCGCGCAGAGCGATTCCATCGCCAGCAGCTTTTCCAGCGCGGTCATGGCGCAGGCGGCGTTGTTGCGGGCCTCCGCGAGCACGTCCCGGATCTCGGCATCGGTCAGCTCGAGCCCCGTGTCACGGCGGATCGCCAGCAGTAGCACCCGCTCCTCGCCGCGGCGGTAGTCGCCGAGGAGCCAGGCCTTGATAGCTGCCATCGAATCGAGATGCTCGAGACGGTCGTAGGGATCGGGCGTGATCGTCGACATGGTGCATGGCTCCTCGTGCGGCAGGGTGGTGCGGTGTCTGAGCGAGTGTTCCCCGGTCCGGCTCTTCGACGGGGAGGATAGCCGCCGATCGTGAGGGTTTCGCGACTCACGGAGAACTCAAAAACGGCGCGGCCGTTCCCGGCGGCGGCTCCGGCGCGGAGGCGGCAACAGACCGCGCGGCGGGTTGCGGAAGGGGTTGCCCGCCCGGTACATTCCCGCCACCCGCTGCGATCGAGAAAGGGTTCACGCCACATGGACGTCCCCCGCCACATGGACGTCGCCCCCGGGGCATGGGTCGGCGTGGCAGCCTCGGGCCGACTGGTCCTCGCAGCCGCGAGCCTGGCTCTTGGGGGCATGGCGTGGTGGCGGGCGGCGGCAGCCGACGACCCCCTGCTCGTCGACGTGCCGCAGCACGCCCTGCTCACGAAATCCGCGGCCGACCGGCAGCGGATCTGGCTCGTGCGGCTCTCGCCGGCCGAACTCGTCTACAGGACGGCCGACCATGCCGACGACGAGCGGAGCCTGATCGCCCGGCCCGCCGTCAAGGCCTCGATCAAGCTGCTGTCGGGCGACGTGTTCCGGATCGACCCGCGAACCGGACGGTTCAACCGTTTTGACGAGCTCAGCGGCCGTTTCGCCCCGCCGCCCACGAGCCGCCAGGGGCAGCCGGCCGGCGGCGGTGGCGAGGCGGCCGATCGCGGGACCACGGACGACGAGGGACGGGACGGATCGGCGGAGTTGCACACGGAGATCGCCGAGGGCACCGGCACCGATCCGGCTGCGGCGCTGGCCGATGCACTCCGCAACGCCGTGCGGCAGGCCGTCGGCGTCTACGTGGACAGCGAAACCGTCACCGACAAGGAGGATGTGATCGCGGACCGGGTGCTCACGTTCAGCGACGCCTTCGTCGTCCGCTACGAGGAGATCTCGCGGACCGTCGATGCCGGCCTGGTCACGATCAAGGTGTCGGCCGTCATCGAGGCCGGGAAGCTGATGACGAACCTGCGCGAGGCGAAGGTCAACACGATCCGGCTCGACGGCGCCGACCTGGTCGCCTCCGCCCTCACCCGCAAGGAATCGAAGGATGCCGCCGCCGACCTGCTCCGCAAAAAGCTGCAGGAGCTGCCCGGCGCGCTCGTGGCCGAGGCGCTTCCTTTCAAGACGCTCGACTACGACGCCCGCCGAGAGCAGCTCACCGTCACGTACATGCTCCGCGGCGATCAAGACAAGTACCGGGCATTCCTCGACTCCGCCCAGCCGCTCCTCCAGCAGGTCGCGGCGGCCAAGACGTCGATCGTGCTGAAAGTGGAGCCGATCTGGTCCGACGGCTGGGAGCCGATCTGGCAGGATGACGGCATGAAGAGGCGGCTGGTGGCGGCCCGCGGGGTGCTCAATCCGGCCTTTCGCTACGGGCCCGATCTGGCCGGACATCCCGACACATGGTGCCTGTGGCTGATGACCCGGTGGGACGCCGCGCACCGCAACGCGCAGTGGCAGGGCTATGCGTTGGATGTCGCCCTGTCGCAGGTGTTTCGCGACGTCCGGGGCGGCATGATGGTGCGGCTCGACCTCGTCGACGCCGTCGACGAGGTCGTGAAGTCGGAGGTCCACGACCCGCTGGCGGGCCTCGAACGCCCCGCGTTCTGGTTTGGCTGGACGCGGCCGCGGCCGCGACAATTCCTGGCCAAGAGCCCTCGGACCTGGCCTCCTCTCGACAGCTGCCCCACGCGGCCGATCCTCAGGGCGGACTTTGCGGCCGCCGATCTCGCCGTCGACCGCGGCTGGGCCGTCAACGTCTATGTCACGCCGCTGTGCTATTCTCCCGCCGACCCCCAGCCACCGGTGCTGTCGCCGGGCGCCTGGCAGGTCTGCCAGATCTCGATCCCCGCCGAACAGCTCGCCCGCGTGCAGCAGATCAAAGCGACGGCCATGTTCGTGCCCGCGGGCCAGGCTTCGTCGTCCGCCGCACCCCCGCCCGTCTCCGTGAACAGCTCCCTCGACACCCGCTTCTGACACCCGCTGCTAAGGAGTTCCCCCATGAACCGTCCGCTTCTGCTTGTCCTGGCCGTGTCGGCCCTCCTGACCATCGCCCGCGGCGGCTTCGCCCAGTCCGCTGCCCCCGCTGCGGTGGAATCGGCCGAGATCGGCGACACCCACCCCACGATCGAAAAGATCGTCGCCGACTACGCCGACAGCGGCATCGACGGCGTGGTCGACGTGGTCAAGAACAAGCAGGGCGAGATCACGAAGATGGTGGTCGTCGGGGCGGCGCGGATCAGCACGGTGCTGGGCGCCGCCGACGGCCTGCAGACGGCCCGGAACGAGGCCCGGCTCCGGGCCGTGGGGAAGTTTCGCCAGTTCCTCGAGGAGAAGGTGTCGGTCACGGAGACCTCCGAGACGGAACGCACCATCAAGCTGCAGGGCGACGGCACGGATCTGGCCGAGAGCGGCAAGAAGATCAGCAAGAACACCGAAAAGTACAAGACGTTCTCCGAGGGCATGGTCCGCGGGATGCAGATGCTCGGCTACAAGACGGTGAAGCTCAACGAGAGCGAGAAGATGTACGTCGTGGTGATGGGCTGGAGCCGGGATCTCGCCGCCAAGACCCGCGGGCTGGCCAACGAGCTCGACAAGCCGCGGACTGCCGGCGCGGCGGCCGCGGCCGTGCCGGGAGCCGACGCCGACGAACGCCGCAAGCTCGGCGACTCGTCGGGCACGCTCTCCGGCGCCAAGGACTTCTTCGATGACAAGTGAGCGGCCGCCGGCGACCGGCCCGTTCCTGCTCGCGGTCTGCACGATCGTCCTCGCGCGGGCCGCAGTGGCCGCAGAGGTGGCGGCCGCCGACCGGGTCACGATCGAACTGGCCGACCCGCGCAAGACCACCGTCGCGATCGGCGACGACGGCGAGCGATACTCGCTCGACGTGCGGATGCTGCGGGTGAAGTCGTTCGACCAGCGGTCCGACCGAGAAGCGAATCGCAGCCTCGCCCGGTCCGCCGCGTTGACGGCTCTGTCGCGGCGGCTGAACGTGGGGCGGCACCAGGACCTGTCGGTCGGCGAACTGCGGGCCGGTGCGGAGGCGGTCGAGGACGAGTGGTTTCGGCTGGAGTTCTCCCTGCCGAAGGCCGCCGCGAAGGTCGTCGATCGACCGGCCGAACCCGAGCGGCGGCTCGATCCGGAGTTCGCCCCCTACCTGCTGGCGGAGCCGCTGCTGATGGAGACCGAGGGGGCGAAGGTGATCCGCGTGGACGACGGCAGGGTGCTCGTGCTGGGCGTCGCCTCGGCAGCCCTCAAGGACGGCTCTGCGGCGGATCGCAAGCGGGCGGAGACGGTCGCCAGGCAGCGGGCGCTCGCGCACGTCGTCGCGGAAAAGACAGGCGTGCAGGTGGCCCGCGCAGAGACGCTGTCCAAGAAGACGACAGTGACCATCGACGCCGACGCGGGCGAGTGGGCCGACAGCGTGGCGGAGTACCTGGAAACGACGCGGGCGCTGGTGAAGGGGGCGACCCACGGCTTTCCGATCGTGGGCCGCTGGACGAGCGACGACGGCACGCTGCTGAGCGTGGCGGTGGGTGGCTTCCTGCCACCGTGACCGCCGTCCGTCGGCGACGCTAGCCCAGCGGGCTGTGGAGAAAGTCCGCCGCCGCAGGATGCGGCGATCGGAAAGCTCGTTGGTCCGCTCTATCGTGGGAGCGGCATTGTCACGAATCCGGCAGACGTAACTGCTCCTCACGGCGACGAGCGCATTCCAAGGCGTGAACTTCGCATAATCACGACCCACCACGTAGCAGCGGTAGGGCTCCAGAGTGCGTTCCAGGACCACTCGCTCGTCGGCATCACCCCGTGGGTTCGCTTTCGGCCTTGGAGGCGGTCCGATTTCACCAGGACACCCGCCGAGAGCGCATCCGGGATGACGCGTGCCCGCGGCCCGGGCTAGGCTGGCGGGTCCAAGAACTGTCGGCAGAGCGTTTCGGGCCACCAATCTGGCCAGGGGCCGGATTCCCCGCAGCCGCTGGCGAGCGGCCGCGGCCTGCGACACCACCGGGTTCGGGGCGGGTTGGCACGCCCGTGGAGAGGCCTGCGGTCCAAAGCCTGCGGGCGATTACACGCTTGCCAGAAACGCAATTCTTGCAAACTGACGGTATGATAAGGCATTTTGAGGGTGGTCTGGGCATCCGCGAGGTAGCCCGGGTGACCGCCGCCTGACCCTCCCCACACCCAGCGATCGACATGCTCCCGGTGTACTTCTTACTCGACGGCCTCTGCCTGCCGACGGCGCCCGTCGGCTCGCGGACGTCCGGCGTGCGATCTGCACGGCTCTGCCCAGTGTTCGCGCTGGTGTTCGCAGCGGCCGTGTTTCTCCAGGCTCGTCCCGCGGCGGCCCAGTTCGATCTCGCGGTGGAGCGGGAACTCCTGGGCAAGCTGCTGCAAGACGGGCACTATAAACAGGCGTTGGCCGAGTCGCGACGGGTGGAAGAGGCGCTGGTCGGCCAGACCGCCGGGACGCCGGCCAAGCCGGGGAAGAAGGGCAAGGTCACGAGGCCGCCGGCCGTCACCGTCGCGCTCGTGGAACTGCTCATCTACCGCGGCACCGTGGAGCGGCGGATGGGCAATCTCGATGCCGCCGAGAAGACACTCACCGAAGCCTACAAGCAGGTGATGGATCCGGAATTCCAGCGGCTGATCCGCGTCCTAGCGCCGGCGGACAAAGAGCAGCTCGAGCAATACCTCGTCGGCCTCAAGCTTCCCCTGCTGCAGCTGCTCGACAACGGCACCGAGGTGCTGATCGATCGCCTGCGGAAGTTCAACTACGAGTGCCAAGCCCAGGTTGCCGCGGGTGCCGCCGTCGAGATCACCGCGGAACAGAAACAGGAGATTGAGTCGCTCTTCCAGAGGGTCGACATGCTCGTGCGGACGTCGATCCAAGAACGTCAGTATCCGCTCACGGTGTCGCCGGACGATCCCGCCGCGGGCTCGCCATGGGCACGGATGATGTTGGGCCAAGCCAGGCCGTATCGGTTGATCGGCATGCGGTATCTCGAGGCCAGCCGGCTTCCCTGGACGGTGCCTTTCGACGCCGACCCTGCATCGAAGGCCACAGAGGATGCGGGCGGGAGCAAGGCGGGCGGCGGCGACAAAGCACGGCAGCCCGAAGCCGTCGTCGAGCGGGTGGAAACGCCTGTCGAGCGGGAGCAGCAGGCGAAGAGTCAGCGGCGGCGGGCGGTCGGCTATCTGGAGAAATCCCGCGACCTCGCCCGGCAGTCGATCGAACTGGCAAAAAGTGTCGAACATGCCGAAGAGAAAGAAGTGTTCCTGCAGGAGGAGGCGAGGATTCTGGGAGAAACCGGGATTCCGCTCACCGTTCTCGCCATGTTCGGCTCAGATGCCGCCTCCGCCCGAAAACTGATCGATCAGACGGTCGAAGCGCTCTCGTCCACAGAGCAATCGAACCATCCTGAGCTCGCCCGGCCGTTGATGGTTTCGGCGGAACTCGCCATGCAGGAGGGCAGCGCCGCCTACGCCGCCAAGGACTTCGTCACGGCGGAGAAAAAGTTTCAGCAGTCGGTCACCGAGCTGCGGCGGGCGAAGTCGATCCTCGAGGCGGACGATTCGGAGTTCGATCCCGACTCCCCGCTCCATCCGGTGCTCGCCGACCTCATCGTCAAGTCGCAGTTCCAGCAGGGGCAGAGCCGGCAGGGTGCATCGGCGGCTTCGGCGGCCGATGCCGCCGCCCGGCGGGCCCTGGCGGCCCTTGCCCGCAGCGAGAACGCCAAAAAGAGCCGCACGCCGGCGAAGCCCGCGGACGGCAAGCCGGCTGATGAGAAACCTGCCGACGCTGCCAAGAAGCCGCCGGCTCCGGCCAAACCGGCCACCCGCGCTACGGCGCCGTGAGCGAGGATCAGGGATGAGATCGACTCCATGCGTCGGCGCGATCGTGTTGTTGCTCGTTCTGGCCGCGTCCATCGGTCGGGCCGAAACGCCGGCTGCGACCGATCCCGCGATGCAGGAACTGCTCGCCGACGCCGAGACGGCACCGGAGCTGACGGCGGCCCTGCAGTGCCGCGACAGCGGCGACGATGACGCCGCGCTGGCCCACCTGCGTCGCGCCAACGCCACCGTCAAGAAGAAGCACGGCCCCAACAACCTTCAGCAGCTCCCGATCCTCGAGCTGGCAGGCGAGATTCTCTTCGTGGGCGGTCGCTATGCCGAGGCCGTGACCCCCTTCGAGCGGTCGGTGGCGATCCGCGAGCCGCTGGCCGCCGAGGACAACAACAAGGATCAGAAGGTGGCGCTGGCGTCCATTCTGCTGCTCCTCGGCAAGGCGTATGCGGAGACCGGAAACGCCGGCAATGCCGTCTCCGCGCTCACCCGCGCCGTCGACCTCTTCACCGCGACGCTCGGCGAGGACCACGAGGCCACGCAGGTCGCCCGCCGCGCGCTGGCGACGGCCTCCGCAGGGAAGGGAGCCGGGTGATGCGGGCTCGAGCGGGGATCGTCCGGCTCGCGGTGCTCGTCGTGGCCCTCGGCGGCCTCGTTTTCGTCCACGGCGCCGAGCAGTCCTTCGACCTGGAGATGGAGGCGATCCTCGACGACCCGCGGTTCGCCCCGCTGCTGCTCAAGGCGCTCCAGTCCCGCGATGCCGGGAAGGTCGACGACGCCCTCGAACACCTGCGGCAGGTGAACAACGCGATCAAGCGGGTGAAGGGAGCCAACCACCCCGACCAGCTGCCGGTGCTCGACCTCGCCGCGGAGATCCTTTTCGACGCCGGCCGGCTCGACGACGCGGTGACACCGCTCAAGCGGGCCGTCTCCATCCGCGAGGGGCTCATCGCCCGCGGCCAGGCCGGAAACCAGGAGGTGGCGATGGCCTCGTCGCTCCTGCTCATGGGCCGGGTGCACGCCTCGCGGGGACGGTTCGATTCCGGCCTCGAGGCGCTCACCAAGGCGGTGCGGGTGCTCGACGAGTCGCTCGGCCGCGACCACGAGGCGACCGATCGCGCCCGGCGGGAGTTGGCCGAGGCGGTGGCGATTTTCGAGCGGACGCTGGGGCTCGAGCATCCGGCGACACTCAAGGCGCAGCGGGAGAGGGTGGCGGTCGAGGTGTCGGTGGGCGACTATGCGGCGGCCGCGCGGGTGCTCGACGGCATGCTGGCGGCGGAGCGGCAGCGGCACGGTGGCGAGACCGCCGATACCCTCGCGGTCGCCGCCGAACTCGCCCGCATGGTGCAGTATGCGGGCCGTCCCGAGGACGCCGCCGGGCTCGTCGAGTCGGCCGTCGAGCGGGCGGAGCGGGCGGGCGTGAGTCGGCCGGCGGTGGCGCAGTGCCTGCGGGATCTGGCGGAGATCCAGCTGGCCAACGACGAGTTTCTGCCCGCGCAGCGGTCGGCGACGAAGGCGCTCGGCATCGACTCCTCCCTCGGAGAGGAGGCGGCCGCGGCGGCGGTGCTCGACCGTCTGCTCCTGCTCCTCGCAGGCGAGGCCGATGCTCCGGCCGCCGGTGAGGACCTGTCGACGCTCTCCGGCAGATTGCTCGAGTATGCGAGCCAGCGACACGCGGAGGCGGCCTGCGGCCTGCGGCTCGCGGCCCGCGTCGCATTGGCCTCCGGAGAGGCGGACCTGGCGGCCGAACTCGTGCATCGTGCGGTCGACCTTGACGAGTCGCTCCACGGCGACGCCCACCCCGACACGCTCTCCGACCGCCTGCTCCTCGGGCAGTCGCGGCTGGCGAAGGGAGAGCGGAAGGAGTCGCTCGAGCTGCTCAAGGCGGCCCACCGCGACGCCCGCACGGCGCTGGGAGCCTCGCATGTGATCACGCTCGACATCGCGGCAGCCGTGGCCGAGTGCGAGACGGAGCTGGACCGGGTCGGCGAGGCGGAGGAGGTCGTGCTCGCGCTGCTCTCCCGCGAGGTGCCCTACGCGGGGCGGAGGCTGGAAGACCGGCTCGTCGGCGTGGTGGACGGCCTGGCCGAGGCGTGCGAGAAGCGAAACGAGGCCAGCCGGGCCAACACGCTGCGTGAGGGGCTCGTCTCGCTGCGGCGGCGGCAGTTCGGGGCCAACGACGCCCGGTTGGCTCAGACGCTGGCGGCGTTCGGCGACCGTCGGCTCGCGGCCAAGCGCTGGGAGGATGCGATCCGCTTCTATTCTGAGTCGCTGGCGATCCGCGAGCGGAGCGGGGAGCCCGATCATCCGGAGGCGGCGGTGGCTCTGCTGGCGATGGGCAAAGCGTATCGGTATCTGAAGCGGTACGACGACGCGCGGGATGCCCTGACGCGGGCGCTGGCGGTGTGGACTGGCAGCGTGGGTCCGAGCCATCCGGTGGCGTGCGAGACGCTGAAGCTGCTGGCCCTCACGGAGCTTTCGCTCGGCCGCGCCCACGCCGCGCTGCCGCTCATGGAACGGCTCCTCGCGGCGTACGACGACAATCCTGACTCCAATCCCGAGGACGTCGCCCGGCTGCTCATGAAGCTCGTGGAGGTGCGGACGGCCCGGGGCGACGCGGACGTCGCCCGCAATTATCTGGCGCGGGCGCTGGCCCTGCGGTCGGCGTCGGATGCGGTCGTGACGGCGGTGGACATCGCCGACTTTGCGAAGCGGAATCAGCTGATGGAAGACGCCGCCGGCATGACGATTGCCGACGCCGTCCACCTCGCCGACGAGGAGGCCAGGCCCGCCGCGGCCGACGGCGGCGCCGCCATCGCAGTCCGCCAGGCGTGGGAGCTGCACGCCGCCGGCAAGCGGGACGCGGCTCGCGACCTCCTCCGGCTGCGGCTGGGGCAGGCCGACGGCGGCGATGGCAAAAATTCTCCGGCGCTGGCCGACCTGCTCGTGGCGCTGGCGGACATGCGGGAGGTAGCGCTCGAGGTGGGGCCGGCGGTCGAGTCGTACCGCCGGGCCGCCACGATCCGCGGCACCGCGCTCGGCGACCCGCATCCGGCGACCATCACCGCCGCGCTGCGGCTGGCCGGCGTCGGGGTGGCCGGCGGGAATCCCGCGCTCGCCCGGTCGACGCTCGGGTTCGCTACCGAACAGGCTGCGTGGTCGGCGGAGCACGCCGGTGCAGCTGAAGCGGCCCGGGACGTCGCCATGCAGACGGCCCTGATCGCCGCGGCGGCGAACGAGCCCGAACTGGCCGTCGAGGCGATTCGTGTGCAGTCGCGGCTCTGCGAGGAGACCGACGTCGAGGCCCGGCTGAAGCTGCTGGAAACACTGCGCTGGCCCACGCTCCTCGTCGCCCAGCCCCGGGGACTGCAGGCCCTCCGCGAATCGCTCGTCGACGTGGCGGATCGGGGCCGCGGCTCCGATGCTCGCCTGAGCCGCGCCCTGACGATCGACCGGGCAGCGGCGGCGTCGGCGCGGGGCGACCATGCGGCCGCGGAAACACTGCTTGCCGCGCTCTGCGCCACCGAGGAGCGGTCGCTCGCCGCCGGTGATCCCCGGCTTGCGGTCGACCTGCTGCGGCTCGCCGCCGCTCGTGGCCGAAGTGGCAAGGGTGCCGCCGACGAGCCGCGGAAGCGGGCGTGGCGGGCGATCGAGACCGGTCAGCGGGGCGGGGCGGCCGCGGGCGGCGGCGACGACATCGACGCCTGCATCGACCTGGCCCGGACGCTCGTCGCGGACGGCGACGTGGAACGGGCGGAGCGGGTGCTCAGATCCCGGATGGAAGCGGTGCACGTGCCCGGCGTCCAGAAGCTCGTGACGTCAGGCCGGCTGCAGCTGGAACTCGGCGAGATCCGGCTGGCCCTGCGGCCGCAGCAGGCGGCGATCGCCTTTTCGGAAGCGATGCGAACCTTCCGCGACGCACTCGGCGGCGGCCATGGGCTCTGCGTCGCCGCCGCACTGAGGCTCGAGGCCGCATCCCGCCGCGCCGTCGAACTGGAAGACGCGGCCATCGCCGGCGACGTACGGAAGATCGCGCCGCTGGCGGGCCCGAACCAGAAGAAACAGTCCAAAATCGCCAACGGCAGGGCGACCGAGATGCCGGACGAGTTCTCCGCCGCGGCCGCCACCAACGCACCGCTGGGAGCCATGGGCGGTCGGCCGCAGCGGTCGGCTGGCGAAAAGCAGCCGGCGGCGATGCCGCTGGCGGCCAGCGTTACTGACCAGCGGAAGGAAAAGCCCCCGGACCAGCCAGCGGTCCAGCCCGGGAGCAAGACGGCGGTCAAGACGGCAGCGGATGGGCCGGAAGCCGCCGCGCCGGGCGGCCGGCCGGCGGCCGCACGCCCGCAGGAATCGCAGCTCGCCGCCCTCGTGGCCAGTGATGCCCTCGTCTCCGCGGGCAGTCGTGCGGCTCCCCAGCGCCGCGATCCGTCATCCGCGCTGCAGTCGGCCGGCCGCACACTCCCGCCGCTCCAGCGGGCTGAGGCGCTCAAGCGGATGGCCGACTCGGCCATGGCCGCGGGCAACGTGAAGGTCGGGCTGGACAGCCTGCGTCAACTCGGCTCCCTGCAATGGAAGCTCTACGGCGGCGACGATCCGCGGGTGATCTCCACGATGCTGCGATACGCCGATCTGCTCCTGGAAACGGGCAATCTGGCCCGTGGTTCGACTCTCGTCGCCCGCATCGAGAAAGAGTCGGCGGCCGGTTCTCCGGAGCGGGTGCTCGCCCTCGTGGCCCGGGCCAGGGTGAACCGCGACCGCGACGACCTGCCGGCGGCGGTCTCGGCCGTCGAGGAGGCCGCGCGGCAACTGGCCGACATCGAAGCGGTATCAGCGGCTGGCGAACCTGCGGCCGGAAACGACGTCATGCTGTCGGCTGCTGTCGCCGTCGCGCGGGCGGCGGTCGACATGGGTCTGTCCGATGTGGCTAAAGCCGCCTGCGACCGGGTGCGGGCGGCGGCGAAGGATCGCGAACTGCCTCAGGGAGTGGCGGAGCGAAGCCGGGCCGTGCTCGTGGAGGCGCATCTCCAAAGCGGGGAGATCGCGGAGGCGGAGACGGATGCCCGGTGGCTGCTCGACGCCGCACTGGCCCGCGACAAGCCCGACGCCGCCATGGTCGCTGTCCGCCGTGTGCTGCTGGCGCGGACGCTGATCGCGGCGACCAAGGACGAATGGCGGAAGCAGGCGGCGGCCGCCGCCCGGGCGCTTGGCCCCCTGCTCGCGGAGATGACCACCGAGTCCTGCCCGGCCTGGCAGGTGGAGGCGACGCGGCGGCTCGCGGAGGCCTGCGTCGCCGGTGGCGATCCTGGCATCGCCATGCCGCTCTTCGAGGGTCTGCGGAACGCGGCGATCGTCTGCCTTCCGGCAGGCCACGAGCAGACGGCGCCCGCCCTGCTGGCCGCGGCGGGGCTCGCCGAGGCCGGTGGTCGCGAGGATTTTGCGGATGCCTGCCGGGAGGCGGCGGAGGCGGCGGCGGCGATCCGTCGTGGCACCCCAGCCGACGCGTCCGAGCCGACAGCCCAGGCCACGCAGGCGGCCCAGGCCACGCGGTAGTGCGGCCGCCGTTGCCGCGCTGGCGGCGACTCTCGCGCTCGAGCCTCGCTCAAGCGTCGGTGAACGGGCCGCCGCCGTGGCCGGCGAGCGTCTCGCGGACCTTCGTGCCGTAGAGCGTGCCGATCCGGATTCAGAAGCGGCTGTTCCCGCTTCAGCTCCTTCCGCCTCTCCGCGACGTCCGGCCGCTCCCGCTCCGCGGCGATGAGCACTTTTTTTGACGGTCAGGCGAAGCCGCTGCAGTGCCACGCACAGTGCCTGAACCGACAGATCCGTCTTGAGTTCCGCCTTGAGCTCCCGCAGCGTCAGGTCGGACTGATGACGAATCAACTCCCGAATCCGATCAGACCTTGGAGCCCACCGCGGCGTCCGACGCCGCGTCAGGCACGGTGCCCCCTTGTTCCGCTCTCTCCGCTCTTGCTTCACCCGACGGACCCACGACTCGCTCACGTCGAAGGACGTCGCCACCTCACGGGTAGTGCGACCGCGGTCGCACGCCGCAAGCACCTCGCCACGGAACTCTGTCGAGTATGGTTTCATGGACACCTCCTTGGAGATACCCACGCTACCTAGATTGCCCGGGGAACTTCTCCAGCGACGTGCTCTCGGGCTCCTACGGCAGTCAGCCGGCGTGCTGTTTGCGGTGCCCGAGCCTGGCGCGATCACGCTCGCCGGGAGCGCCATCGTCGCTCTCGGCATGTTCCGCTGGCGGCGTTCGAGCCGCCGACGAAGTGCGACGTCTGCCGCGGATGCGGTCCAAATCGCGGTGTGATCGCGGTAGCGATCGGCATCCCTGTGGCACTGCCCCGATACTGTCGGTAGGCTTGCTGGCGATACAGGCAGCAACGCTGCTGCCCACGAGCCGCGAGCCGGGGTTGGCAGCCCCCTGCATCCCGCCCTTGGAGCGTGATGCGGCCGCCGTGGGCAAGGACGAGGCTGCAGCGGGACGATATTTCCCTGGCGAGGGGGATGTGCGGGTGCGGACGGTGAAAAAGCCCGCGTCATGGGCGTGGCAGCAGGACGTACGACATGAAGCCCGACAAGACGTTTCTCGGCGTGCTCGTGAGCCTGGTCGTCCTCTCCGCGATCTTCTTCGTGATCGAACGGATTGCCGGCCGGGGCCGCAATCGAGAGCAGCCGGTCTTCCGCCAGGGCTGGCTGACCGACGTCGTCTACTGGTTCACGACGATCCTGCTCACGAAGCCGTTCGTGAGGCTGATGCTCATCCTGCCGCTCGGCCTTTTGATCGTCGCCGGCATCACGTCGGCCGATACGCTCAGGAGCGGCAGCTACACGGGCTTCGGCCCCGCGAGCCGTCAGCCGCTATGGCTGCAGGCGATCGAGGTCTACCTGCTCGTGGACTTCTGCGGCTACTGGACGCACCGGCTCTTCCACCAGGGCGGGTGGTGGCCGTTCCATGCCGTGCACCACAGCTCGACCGACCTCGACTGGCTCGGCAGCCTGCGGGTCCACCCGGTGAACGATCTGGTGAACAAGCTCGCCCAGGCGACGCCGGTTTTGCTGATTGGGTTCAACCCGTACGTCACGCTCAGCACGGCGCCGGTGCTCACGTTCTACGCCATCTTCATCCACGCGAACGTCAACTGGGACTTCGGCCCGTTGCGGAGCGTGATCGCCACGCCGGTGTTCCACCGCTGGCACCACTCGAGGGAACGCGAGGCCTGGGACAAGAACTTCGCCGGTCTGCTGCCGCTGTGGGACATCCTCTTCGGCACCTACTACATGCCGCAGGGCCGCTACCCGGAGAATTTCGGGATCAACGAGCCGATGCCGGCCGGTTGGACGGGGCAGTTCTTCGAGCCCTTCGTCCGGCTCGTCAAGCCGCGGAAGAAGGTCGACCCGGCGCCGATCGACGCGGCCACGTGACCGGTCCTGCTCGCACCGCAATGCCGCGATGTTTCCGCGGAATCCGTGCGGGTACGGGACGTTCGTGAACCGGTAGCCGGGAAAAGGCGGAAGCTCGACGAGCTTGGAGGATTTCGCATGTCCAGGACGCCTGCAGCGTCACAGGCCGTCGCGCGAAATCATCCCGCGAGGAGACTTCTGCCGTCCCGGCGGTGATCGCTCCAGGCTGAAACACTACACGTAGCTCGATGCGATCTACGCGTCGGTGAAAGGGCCGCCGCCGTGGCGGGCGAGCGTCTCGCGGACCTGCGTGCCGTCGAGCGTGGCCACGTCGGCGTTCGCCTGCACGGCCAGCGCCGCCGCGGTGCCGGCCGCCTCCCCCATTGCCATCGCGGTGACGGTGACGCGGCTCGAGGCCGCGGCCTCCTTCGTAGCCCCGTGGCAGCGGCCGGCGACGAGCAGGTTGCTCACCTGCTGCGGCACCAACGATCGGTATGAGATGTCGTAGGGCTTCGGTTGGAAGCCGGAGCCGGTGAAGGGCTTGTCGGTCGTGGTCTTCTGCGGGTGGATGTCGAGGAACCAGCAGCCGGTGGCGATCGCATCGTCGTAGCGATTCGTCTTTTCCAGGTCGTCGAGCGTGAGCATCCGTGCGGCCACGATCCGCCGGCTCTCGCGGATGCCGATATAAGGACCGCTCGAGATGAAGTAGGCGTTTTCGAAGCCGGGCACACGGGCCTGCCATTCGCGGAAGATCGTCCAGGCGTCGGCGCGGCCCTGCATCTCGGCGCGGGAGAGGTCGGCGGCGTCGGTGGCGTCGCCGTTGACACGGGTGGCATGGATGTAGGCCTCGTCCTTGGCGAACGCGAAGATCAGGCCGGGCCCGTAGAACTCGGGCAGCTTGCCCGCCTTGTGTGCCTCGACGAGCGCAGCCTTCGCCGCGGCCTGCGTCTCCTTCGCGGGCGCGACGTTGCCAATACGGAAGTGCATCGTCATCGGCATGAGGGGATCCATCTTCTCGGTGGGGCAGCCGGCCCAGTGGGCGATGTCGGCGTCGCCTGTGCAGTCGACCACCTGCTTCGCCTCCACGCGGACCAGGCCGTCCTTGTTGGCGACCGTGACGGCGGCGATCCTGTCGCCGCGGACGTCGACGTCGCACGCCATGCTGTGGTAGAGGACGGTGAGGCCGTCGCCCTGCTTCTTGATGTGCTCGTCAGCCAGCAGTTTGAACGCGTCGGTGTTGGGGATGAGCACGCTGCCCCAATATTTCGTGATCAGGTCAGGTCGGCAGTCGTCGATGCAGGTCGCCCCGGGCTTCGCCACGCCCAGCGCCGTCAGGAACTCGAGCGCCAGCCCTTTCACGACGAACCGGCCCGTCGGCTTGTCGATGAGGCCGTCGAAGTAGGGCAACCCGACGGCAGTGATGATGCCGCCGGAGAATCCCGCCCGTTCCACGAGCAGCACGCGGGCCCCGCGGCGTGCCGCCGAGAGCGCCGCCGCGATCCCCGCGCAGCCACCGCCGCAGACGAGCACGTCGGTCGCGATCGTGCGGCGGGCCGTGCCGGAAGGCCGCGGCTCAGCGGCGGCGATCGGTGCCGCGGCCGTCGTCGCCGTGGCGGCAGCGGCCGACTGGATGAAGGAGCGACGGGAGTTGGGCGAAGGAGGCGTCATGTCGCGATCCCCTGTTGGGTCAAGATGCTATTTCGGCGCCGGCGGCGGCATCCGGCAGGACTGCCAGGCGAGGAACCGCCAGCCGCCCTCCTCCAGCCGCCACACGGCGAGAAACGAGAGCAGGTTGTCGAGTGTCGCCTCCTGGGTGACGGCCTGGATGCGGACGCGGCCGGTCATCAGGGCGATGCCCGGCGCAGGGAAGTGGAACTCGCGGTCCTCGTAGTCGACGCCGACGTATTTTGTTTTTCCAGAGGTGAGCACGTCGATGAATGACGGCTTCGTGTCGACCACGCCGGTCGAGTGCGCGTAGTGCAGGTCTGGCGAGAAAATCGTTTCGAGGGCCTCCGTGGTTGGCTTCTTGAACGCGGCCACGCGGGCGTCGTCCGCGGCGATCACCGCCGCCAAGTCCGCCGGCTTCTCGAGCCGGTTCATCACCTGCTTCAGCGCCACCTTTCCCGAGACATCCTTCCCCGCGGCGACATCCTCCTCGCGGAACGTCGCCCGCAGGATCTCGCCCGCGGCCTGCCGGTCGCGGTCGTACGTGATCCAGACCAGGCCGTCGCGGTCCTGGACGCCGTCGGGGTAGGAAACGCCCGCCCGCTCGTCGAGCAGCAGGCCGTCGTTCCAGGTCGCGCCATCGTCGGTCGAGAGCCGCGCGGTCAGGTGGCTGCGGCCGGTGAAGTTGTGGTGGGTGACGAGCAGCAGGTTGCCCGAGGCGAGCCGGCGGATGAAGAACCGCGAGCCGGGGCTCTTGATCGTGCTGGCCTCGCCGGGGCTCCAGGTGCGGCCCTTGTCGGAGGAGTGGCTCTGCCAGAGGACGCCGCTCGACGTGCGGATGAGCATCCAGAGCCGGCCGTCCTTCTTCTCCACGATCATGTTCTCGAGCGGCCATGGCGGCGCGGCCACGGCGCCGTGCAGCCGCCAGGTGCGGCCCTCGTCGGTGGAGATGGCGACGCCGTGGAGCAGCGGCGTCTGTTTGTCCGTGTAGCCGGTGCTCCACGCAGGCACCGGCGTGGCGGCGTGCGTCACCGGCAGGAGCCACTCTCCCGTGGAGAGCACGGTCGGCTTGTTCATGCGAAACGCGAAGGGCACGTCGAAGCCGACGCGGAACTCCGGCCCGAACACCGGCGGCGTGGCGTCGGGATCGTCGCAGATCCGCGCCACGACGGAGTGGACCGCCGTCTGCCGGTTGCCGCGGTTGAAGAAGTACCAGAGCCGTCCGCGGGGATCGATCCAGAGGCAGGGGTCGTAGCAGCGGGTGCCATCGGCGTCGGGCAGGCCAAGCGGCTCCGGAGCGGTGAACGTCTTGCCGCCGTCGTCGCTGCGGACGAGCACGACCGTGTTGCCGGGCGCGGGCTCCTTCGGGCCGCCGGTGAACCACGAGACATACAGGCGGCCCTTCGCCGTCCGCTCGAGGCCGGGGATCCCCTGCCAGAGCCGGCTCGCGGGATCGAAGGCCCTGGTCTCGGCGGGCTGCGTCGCCTGCTGCGCCGGCGCCGTCGGCCCGACGAGCAGCGAGGCTACTGCGAGCAGCCACGCGCATCGCACCCGCCGCCTCACCCTGGCACCGCGACCGGCGATCGACCGAAGGGTGTGGCAGAGTGCGATCATGGCTGCTCCTGCGGCTCAAGTCTGGTGCGTGAAGTGACGGCGTACATGATCGCAGATGACCGGCTGGCACCCAAGCGGCAGGCCTCTTGGCTTCTATGGGGCATGATTGAACGTCACCGCTGGGGGCCGGGGTTGCCCATGCCCCGTCGCCGGACGTTCGCAGAGGGCCTCGTGCCCTTTGCTCACTCGGATACGGACTTCGCTCCGCAATCCTTGCTGCGCACGACCACTCCGCCTGTGGCGGATCGGTGCCCGGCATACGCCGGCTCTCAGGGCATGGGCAACCCCTCCCGGATGACCGTGGAAGGTTTTTCGTTCTCGTGTCTTCGAGGTTCCGGTGCGCGATCACGGCCGCGACGATTTCGCTGCCGCCGCGGTTGCAGTATCCTTTCGGGACCATGAATGCATCCCTCGTACGACTCTCCGTTGCTCTTTTCGTCGCGGTCGCCGTAGCCCGCAGTGCCGTCGCCCAGCCGGCTGCACCGCACACGCCCTTGGCGGAGCAGCCGCTCCGCATGGCCAAGGACATCGCCGCCTTCGAGGAGCAGGATCGGGCGAGCCCGCCGCCGAAGCATGCCGTGCTTCTGAGCGGGGCCAGCTCGCTGCGGATGTGGAAGGACGTCGCCGCGGCGCTCGCCCCCTATCCGGTGATCAACCGGGGCTTCGGCGGGTCGTATACGACCGAGGTCCTGGGATACATGGACCGCATCACGCTCCCCTACGAGCCGCGGGTGGTCGTCTTTCACTGCGGCGGCAACGACGTCAATGCCGGCGATCCTCCTGCCGCGCCGCTCGGCCGCATCCGCGAATACGTCCGGCGGCTCCGCGAGAAGAATCCCCACACGGCCGTCGTGTTCATGGCCACGACGCGGGCGCCGTCCCGTCGGACGAAGTGGCCCCAGCTCGACGCACTCAACCGTGGCCTGGCCGGCTATTGCCGGGAGGAGAAGAACGTCTGGTTCGTCGACATCAACACTGCGCTCAACGAGCCCGACGGCGAGGGCCGCGCGGGCCACTACCTGCCCGATGACCTCCATCCGAGCGAGAAGGGGTATGCAGCGATCGCGGCGGTGCTCAAGCCCGCCGTCGACTCGGCCTGGCGGGCGACCGAGGGGACGTTTGGAACGGGTGCCGGCCGCTGACTGCGGCGTGCCTCATTTCAGGCATCCCGGATTTCAAACACCCCGGCACAGGGCCGCAAAAACCCTGACGAAACCGACGGATTCGTGCGGTGTCGCGGGAGCCTGCGGCCATCCGTAACATCGGCGCTGGTCGGCCGTTCAAGAAGGGTGGCGAACGAGCACTGAGGACGGACATGACAGCCGGACACCGATCCCGCCTGCGGTTGACGCTGCTGGCCTGCGCGGCCGTGCTGGCGGTGTGTGGCGGGCAGCAGGTGGGCCGAGCCGCCGAAGCCGCGGCCGCGGCGCCGAGGGCGGAAGGCATCGCCTTCTTCGAGAAGAAGATCCGGCCGGTGCTGGTGGAGCACTGCCATCAATGCCATGCCGCCGACGCCAAGAACGTCCGCGGCGGCCTGCTCGTCGACTCGAAGGAGGCCCTGCGCGTCGGCGGCGAGTCGGGGAGGCCCGGCGTCGTGCCCGGTGATCCGGCCGCCAGCAGCATCTACGCTGCGATCACCCATGCCGACGCCGACGAGCGGATGCCGCCGAAGGCGAGGCTCCCGGACAATGTGATCGCCGACGTGCGGACGTGGATCGAGATGGGCGCGCCCGATCCGCGCGAGGCCGCCTCGGGCGGAGTGGCCGCGGGCCGACGCGTGATCGACGTGGCCGAGGGGCGGAAGCACTGGGCGTTCCAGCGGCCGGTCGCGACGGCTCCGCCGGCGGTGCGACGGGCCGACTGGCCGCGGAGCGACATCGACCGCTTTCTTCTGGCCGGCATGGAGGCGGCCGGCGTGTCGCCCGTCGCCGACGCCGACCGGGCGACGCTCATCCGCCGGCTCGCCTTCGATCTCACGGGACTGCCGCCGACGCCGGACGAAGTGCGGGAGTGCGTGGCCGATCCGTCCCCCACCGCCGTCGAGTCGCTCGTCGACCGGCTGCTCGATTCGCCGCAGTTCGGCGAGCGCTGGGCCCGGCACTGGCTCGACGTCGCCCGCTACGCCGAGTCGAACGGCAAGGAGACGAACCTCCCCTATCCGCACGCCTGGCGGTATCGCGACTACGTGATCGCGTCGTTCCGCGACGACAAGCCCTTCGATCTCTTCCTTCGCGAGCAGATCGCCGGCGATCTCCTCCGCGCGGCCGGCCCGCGGGACCAGGCGGAGAAGATCGTGGCCACGGGCTTCCTCGCCCTCGGGCCCAAGGGGCTCAACGACCAGAACCCGCGGCAGTTCCACATGGACCTGGTCGACGAGCAGATCGACGTGGTCTCGCAGGCGATGCTCGGTCTCACGCTCGCCTGCGCCCGCTGCCATGACCATAAGTTCGATCCCGTGTCGCAGCGCGACTACTACGCGCTCGCCGGCATCTTCTTGAGCAGCGAGACGCTCTACGGCACCTACCCGCAGCAGCAGAACCTCCGGCCCTCGACGCTCATCGAGCTCGATGCCGCCGCCGGCCAGAGGGCGTCGGTGGCGCCGCTGCCGCCGGCCGACATGGACCGGCTCCGCCGCGAGCTCGCCAGCCTCGACGAGGCGGCCGCGGAACTCGAACGGGAGGCGCTGGCGGAGCGCCGTGCCGGCAACGGCGACGCGAACGTGGTGAACTTCGTCCGCGTGCGGGCCGCCCGCGACCGTGCGGCCGGCGCCCGGTCGGACCTCGACCTGTTTGCTCCCGACGGCAGCCCGCGGACGCTGGCGATGGGCGTGCTCGACCGTCCGCAGCCGCGAAACGCCCAGCTGCTCGTCCGCGGCGACGTCGACCAGGCGGCCGACGCGGTGCCGCGAGGGCTCGTCGAGGTGCTCTGCGCGGCCGACGAGCCTCGCAAGATCGCGGCGGGCAGCGGCCGGCTCGACCTCGCCTACTGGATCGCCTCGCCCGACAACCCGCTCACCGCCCGCGTGATGGCCAACCGCATCTGGCTCAAGCTGATGGGGCAGGGTATCGTGGCGACGCCCGACAACTTCGGCGTCATGGGAATGAAGCCGACGCATCCCGAGCTGCTCGACCACCTGGCGCTGTCGTTCGTGGCCGACGGCTGGTCGGTGAAGAGGCTCGTGCGGCGGATCGTGACGAGCCGCGCGTATCAGCTGGCCTCGACGCACGACGACCGCAACCACGGCGTCGACCCCGACAACCGGCTGCGGTGGCGGATGGATCAGCGGCGGCTCGACGCGGAGGCGATCCGCGACGCCATGCTCGCCGTGGCCGGCACGCTCGACGAGCGACCGCCGATCGGCTCGCCGGTCGCCCGCGTCCGCGAGGACCGCCAGGGCGTCATCCAGCTGCTCACCGAGATGCGGACCCGCCGGTCGCCGCACCGCTCGGTCTACCTGCCGATCGTGCGGGACCAGGTGCCCGACTTCTTGAACGTGTTCGACTTCCCCGACGCGTCGCTCGTCAGCGGCCAGCGGGACACGACCAACGTGCCCTCCCAGGGGCTGTTCCTGCTCAACAACCCCGAGTCGCTGGAGCTGGCGACAGCCTTCGCCCGCCGGCTCGGCGACCTGCCGGGCACGATTCCGGAGAAGCTCGCCCGCGGCCACGAGATGGCGCTCGGACGGCCGCCCGGAGCGGCCGAGCGGGCGGCGATCGAGCGGTTCTGGACGGAATTCCCCGGCCGGGTCGAGACCGGCTTCGCCAGGAACACGCCGGAGCACCGCCAGCAGGCGCAGCGGATGGCGGGCGTGGCCTTCTGCCAGGCACTCTTCGGCAGCGCCGAGTTCCGCTACCTGCACTGAGACACGCCCCCCGCTTCCAGCAAACACGTTCCGTCGATACGAGGTTTGTCATGCACCACTCGCGCCGTTCGTTCCTCAAGACGTCCGCCAACGGCTTCGGCTACCTGGCGTTCTCCGCGCTCGCCGCCCGGGCGGCGCTGGGAGCCGCGAGCGGCGGCCCGCTGGCGGTGAAGCCCCAGCACTTCCCGGCCCGGGCGAAGCACGTGATCTTCCTCTGCATGCAGGGGGGGCCGTCGCACGTCGACACGTTCGACTACAAGCCGAAGCTCGTCGCCGACGCGGGTAACGCCGCCCCGGCCGCCGCCGGCCGCTACGGTCGGGCGTCGCTCCTCGCGCCGCAGTGGAAGTTCAGCCAGCGGGGCAAGAGCGGCCTGTGGATCTCGGGGCTCTTTGACGAGGTGGCGCGGCACGCCGACGACCTCTGCGTGATCAACTCGATGGCGACCGACCTGCCGGCCCATCCGCAGGCCTTCGCCCAGATGCACACCGGCACGACCCAGTTCATCCGGCCGTCGCTCGGGGCCTGGACCCTCTACGGCCTCGGCACGGAGAACGAGAACCTGCCCGGGTTCATCACGATCAACCCGCCAGGCAATGCCGCCCGCACGTTCGGCAGCGCCTTCCTGCCGGCCATCTACCAGGGCACGAAGATCGGCGGCAACCGGCTGCCGGGCGTCGCGCCGCGGGGCCGGGGCCGCGGCGAGGCCGCCGTCGCCGACATCGGCAACGCCACGTTCGGCCGCGACGCGCAGCGGACCCAGATCGACCTCATCCAGGATCTCAACCAGTCGCGGCTCCAGCTCGACGGCGGCACGAGCCCGGAGATCGAGGGCGTGATCGAGTCGTACGAGCTCGCCTTCCGGATGCAGGCGGAGGTGCCGAGCGTGATGGATCTCTCGCAGGAGGATCAGGCGACGCTCGACCGCTACGGCATCGGCGACGGGGCGACCGACGGCTTTGGCCGGCAGTGCCTGCTGGCCCGGCGGTTCGTCGAGGCCGGCGTGCGGTTTATCGAGATCACTCACGGGAATTGGGATCACCACACGAACCTCACGACGGTGCTGGGCAACACCTGCCGCCAGGTCGACCGGCCGATCGCCGGCCTGCTCGACGACCTCAAGAAGCGAGACCTGCTCAAGGAGACGCTCGTCGTCTGGGGCGGCGAGTTCGGCCGCACGCCGCACAGCCAGGGGAGCGACGGCCGCGACCACAACAACAAGGGTTTTTCGATGTGGATGGCGGGGGGCGGCGTGAAAGGGGGCCACGTGCACGGGGCGACCGACGACTACGGCTACGAGGCCGTCGACAGGCGGATGCACATCCACGACTGGCACGCCACGCTGCTCCACCTCCTCGGCCTCGACCACGAGCGGCTGACCTACCGCCATGCCGGCCGCGATTTCCGGCTCACCGACGTCTTCGGCGAGGTCGCCAGGGAGATCATCGCCTGACGCGTCCGGTGGCGGCTGTTTCATCGCCCACCATGTATGTGTGACCCACGTTGTACCTCCAGGAGTTTGCGATCCATGAAATCCGCCGCGTTGATCCGGACGGCCTTCTGCGCCGTGTCGCTCGTCGCCCTGCCTGCGCTCGCCCAGGATTCGCAGCGGCCGCGGCCGCCCGCGGGCCCCGGCGGCGGCCGCAGCGTCGCCGACTGGCTCAAGCGGGCCGACGAGGACAGCGACGGCACGGTGACCAAGGCCGAGTTCATCAAGATGCGGATGACCGAACTGGAGGAGAACTTCTCCCGCATCGATGCCAACGGCGACGGTGTCGTCGACGAGGCGGAGGCGGAGCGTGTCGCGCAGATGATGCGGGGCGGCATGCAGGGCCGCGAAGGTGGCCCGCGGCCGGAGGGTTTCCGCGGAGGCGATGAAGGCCGGAGGCCCGAGGGCTTTCGTGGACCGGAGGGTGGGCCACGCCCTGAGGGCGGGCCTCGTCCCGAAGGTGGTCGTGGTCCCGAAGGCGAGCGTCGCCCGGGTGGCGCCGGTCCCGAGGGTATGGACCAGGCGTTCCAGCGATTCGATCGCGACGGTGACGGCCGGCTCTCGCGAGAGGAATTCGCCGAGGGCATGATGAGGATGCGGGAGATGATGCAGCGGGGCGGCGGCATGATGCCCGGCCAGATGGCGGGCCCAGGCGGCGGGCCCGGCGAAGGATTCCGCAGGCCGCCGCAGCAGGATGGCGAGCCCCGCGGCCCCGGCAGGCCGGAGGGTGGCCCGCGTCCGCCGCGGCCCGAGGGAGAATCGCGGCCGCAGCGGCCCGACTCGCTCTGAGCTCTGAGCGAAGAGCAGAGGTGAGCGACAGGAACTGGAGGAGCTCGGGGAAGCCAGGCGTCTTCAGCGTGCTTGTCAAAGCCCCGCAGGCTGCCCCAGCCTGCCAGATTTTCCCGCAGTGCCTGACCGGCACTTGTCGATATACTCTGTGGAGCCATCCCCCCGCCGGAGCGTGAGACCATGCGACGAACACCGAAGCAGACGTCATTCCTCGGACGGCGATTGCGGGGATACCGGTGTCGCATGGAGCGGCTCGAGTCGCGGTCGATGCTGGCGGCCGACATCGTCGAGGCCGCCATCGACCCAGTGCCGGACGAGATGGTGCCTGACGAGACGGTGGGGACCGACTCGATGGACCCGATCGCCGTCGACGAATGGCAGGCCTGCGAGCCGTTCGTGTGCGACCTGCAACCGTATGACTTCGTCGATCCCACGCCCGTGGTGGATCCGGTGATCATCGACGACTCCTGCCTGATGGGCGACGACGCCTCTCTCATGGTCTGCGAGCCCGTCGACATCCGCGTGCAGTTCGTCTCCTCGGAGACGGAGCCGGGCTGGGCCGCCTACTACTACACCGTCGGTGCGGATGGTGTCGTGCAGGGCGTGTCGGTGGTTGCGTCGTATGACGAACCGACGATCGCGGCCTTCGTGGCCGAGCATGCCGACGATCCCGAGGTACAGATTTTCGACTACGGCGACGGGTGGTGGATCGGCGGCTATCCGCTGGAGCTTGCGCCGCCGGTGCCTGAGTACGGTGTGTTCTCCAGCGGCGACGATGTCGCTGCATACGGCTCTACGGACGACGGCACGGCGGACGGCTGGGACAGTGTCGAAGTCAGCGGAGGCTGGTCGTGGGACGAATCCACCGGCTCGTACACGTGGATCGACGGCGCCGCCGGCGGTGGTGACTCGACGGCGAGCTGGGACGAGTCCGCTACGGCGTACACTGACGACTGGTCGTACTCGACCCCGAGCTACACCGACGTCCGGGTGCAGTACGTCTCCTCGGAAACCGAGCCCGGCTGGGCCGCCTATTACTACACGGTCGGTGCCGACGGCATTGTTCAGGACGTGTCGGTGTGGGCTTCGTACGACGAGCCGACGATCGCGGCCTTCTTGGCCGAGCATGCCGACGATCCCGAGGTACAGATTTTCGACTACGGCGACGGCTTGTGTATCAGCGGCTTCCCGCTCGAGCTGGCGCCGCCCGTTCCCGAGCAGACCGTCTTCTACGGCGGCGACCAGACCGCCCTGAACGCATATGCAGACGACGGCACCGTCGATCCGTCGGGCAGCCTGAACGTCGTCAGCGACTGGTCGTGGTACGGCACGGACGCGGTGTACACGTGGGACGCAAGCGCGGGATTCGGCGGCGACGGAACGTCGACGTGGGACGACTCCGGCATGCTGTACTTCGGCGACTTGTCGTTCCAACAATTCTACGGTGACTGGACGTGTGAGCTCCTGCCGCTCTACGGTGACTGGACGTGTACGCTCCTGCCGTCCGCCTACGCCCGTGGCGCGGACGTGAGCGAGTCGTTCGTGGCGTACGCAGCGGCCGCCGACGCCGAGCCAGCCGAACCCGTCGCCGTCAGCCCGCTGTCGGCCGCCTTCGCCGAGATGGGCACGATGGCTGCCGCGGCGACCACGATGCAGGCCAGTTCCACGGAAGCCGTCGTCATCGGCGGTGGCCGCCGTCGCCGCTGATTCACGTGCGGCGGCGAAGCTGCATCAGGCGAAGAGTTCGACCCGTGAGACGAGCACCGCCTGTCCGCGGAGGAGCACGCGGTCGCCCTGCACGTTGAGCCGCACGACGCCCCCGCGGTCGCTCGCCTGGAACGCGGTGAATTCGTCCTTGCCGAGCTTCGCCTGCCAGTAGGGGCCAAGCGCGCAGTGGGCCGAGCCTGTGACCGGATCCTCGTTCACGCCGGCCGCCGGGGCGAAGAACCGTGACACGAAGTCGAATCGCGGATCGTCGCTCGCCGCCGTGACGATCACGCCGCGGACCGGCAGCGTGCCAAGCAGCGAGTGGTTCGGGGCCAGCGATCGCAGCGTTGCCTCGTCGGGCACCTCGACGAGATAGTCCATACGATTGGAGCCACAGGCGACGAGCCGGCAGCCGAGCGCCTCGGCCAGCCCCGGCGGTGGCGGGCAGGGCTGGGAGACCACCGCCGGAAAATCCATCTCGATCCAGTCGCCGTCGCGACGGCAGACGAGCCAGCCGCTCTTGGTGTGGAACCGGATCGGATCGGCCGGCCGGGCCGCACCCGTGTGCCAGAGCGCACAGGCACTGGCGAGCGTGGCATGTCCGCAGAGCTTCACCTCCACCGCCGGCGTCAGCCACCGCAAGGAAAAGCCGCCCTCGATCGGGTGCAGGAACGCGGTCTCCGAGAGGTTCATCTCCCGGGCGACGTCCTTCATCCACCGCTCGTCCGCCGGCCGTTCGAGCAGGCAGACAGCGGCAGGATTGCCGCGAAACGGCGTGTCGGTGAAGGCGTCGACGACGTGGAGCAGGGTGGGCATGGTTCTCTTCACCTCGACGTGGGCGACACGCCCAACGCCCGGCGCTTCTCCGCCGCGAAGGCGAGGTGGTGGTCGAGGTGATTGTTGGCGTGGAGCAGCAACTGGCGGAGCGTGACGAGGCCCGTCTCCGAGTGGATGGCGGTGCGCTGCCACGCCTCGGCCGGCAAGAGCCGCAGGACGTGGGCCATCTGCCGTCGCGTGATCTCGACGAGCAGGATCTCCTCCTCCACGTCGTGATCGGGGTACCGCAAGGCATCGGAGTAACGGAAGCCGTCGGCGCCGATCAGGAGCGGCCTGTCCATCGCGGCCGTCCGCTTCATCCGGTCGGCGAAGAACTGCTCGCAGTCGGCCACGTGGCAGACGAGCTCGAGCATGCTCCACCGGCCGGGCACGGGACGGTCTCGGAGCTGGTCGGCAGTCAGTCCCGACACGGCGGCACGCAACGCGGCGGCCCCCTGCTCGTACGCGGCGATCAGCTCGGCCGGCGTGCGTTGCAGGTCATCCTGCTGCGCGGCGGCGACGCTCGCGTATGCGGTCATGGGCCGGGGCTTCCGGGGCGGGAGTGTCGAGGTGCGTAGCTGCGGTGGGCAGTTGCGGCACGGATGATACACCGCGTCGCGGCGGCGGTCAGTCCGCCGTCGACCAGAATCCCTTGAACACGCGGAGCGGGTCGGCCGTCGTGGGGTCCACGCCCTTTACGGCGTCCCACGGCCACTCCTCCGCGAAGAGCTGCCGCGGATCGGGCGGGCTGCGGTGCCGCCAATACTCGCGGTCGTGGGCCACGATCCGGGCCCGGGCCTCCCGCCAGTCGGCAGCGACCTCGGCGAACCAGCGGTCGTAGGCGGCCGTGAGCCGGCCGACCACGTCGGGATGGTCGGCGGCGAGATCCCGCTGCTCGCCCGGATCGGCCTCGAGATCGTAGAGCTGCGGCGCCGCTGGGACGACACCCGCGTAGTCCGGCAACTCGGCGTCGAGCGGCATCTCCCAGTGGGCGTGCGTGAGTCCCCGGTGATACGAAAAGTTGTCGCGGGTGCCGTCCTTCACCACCGTCGGGGCGATCGGCGGCCAGAAAAGCTTCCAGCGGCCCTGCCGCACCGCCGCGTTGCTGTGGGCCACGGGCGTATAGCGGGTCCGCTGAAAGAAGAGCGGCCGGTCGGTGAGGCTGCCCGGAGGCCCGCCCTCGAGCAGCGGCAGCAGGTTCGCGCCGTCGAACGGCTTGGCATCGTCGGCCGGCGCGAGACGGCAGGCGGCGAGCATCGTCGGCAGCCAGTCGCAGCCGTGGACGGGCGTGTCGATCACCCCGCCGGCCGGAATCCGCCCCGGCCAGGCGACGATCCCCGGCACGCGGATGCCCTGCTCGAGCATGTCCCCCTTGCTGCCCCGGAAGGGGCCGTGAAACCGCTCGGCGCTCTGCCCCGCGATGCCCGACCAGACGAGATTCGCCCCGTTGTCGCTCGTGACGACGACGAGCGTGCGGTCGCGAGCCCCTGCCTCGTCGACGGCGGTGAGCAGCCGGCCGATGCCGGCATCCATCTGCTCGATCATGGCGCAGGTGATCGCCACGGCCGGAGAGGCCCGGCCGTCCAGACGGGCCGTGTATTTTTCGATCAGCGCCTGCGGTGCCTGCAGCGGCGGGTGGATCGCGGCCGGCGCGAAGACGAGTGCGAACGGCCGGCCCGCCGCCGTGGAACGTTTCACGAATTCCGCCGCCTCGTCGGCGAGGACGTCACTCAGGTGCCGGCCGTCGTGCGGATCAACGCGGGCCGATTCGAGCCGCTTGCCTTCGGCCGCGCACCGGCGCTCCAGCTGCCACTGCTCGAAGTCGATGCCGCCGTTGGCGAAGCCGACGAACTCGCCAAAGCCGCGGTGGTGGGGGAGGTGGTCGTCGCAGTACGCGCCGCTATGCCACTTGCCGACATACGCCGTCGCATAGCCCGCGGCACGGAAGTGGTCGCCGATCGTCTGTTCGTCTCGGGCGAGCCGGTCGACGCCCCGATTGCTCGACACGTCGACCGCGCCGGTCCGGTGGTTGTAACGGCCGGTGAGGATGCCCGCCCGTGATGCGGAGCAGAGCGACGACGGGGCATAGCAGGCCGTGAGTCGCGCGCCCTGCCGGGCCAGTCGGTCGAGCGCCGGCGTGTCGATGTCGGGATTGCCGTAGCAGCCGACGTCGCCGTAGCCAAGGTCGTCGGCCATGACGAGGATCACGTTGGTGCGGTTGGCGACAGGCGTGCCTGCGATCGGCTCCGCCGCCATGGCCGTGCCGGGGAGCGATGCGCACCACGTCGCCACGCCGCACACAAGGCCGAGGGCGACGATCACCCCACCGTGCCGCGCTCGCAGATGCCGGTCGGACATGCCGTGACTCCAGGAGGACACGATGCAGACGGGTACGATCTGATGTGGCATGCCGATGATGCTCAAGCGTCTCGTGGGCCGGGGTTGCCCATGCCCCATCGCCGGACGTTCGCTACGGCCCTCCAGGCCTCCGCTCTCTCGATGCTGACTGCGCTCCGCCATCCATGGCTCCGCTGGTCAGCAACGCCGGCTCGTGGGGCATGGGCAACCCCTTCGGTCATCAATCGATACGGTGATGATCGGCAGGAACGTCTCGTGCACGATGATCACGAAGAATCCGTATAAGGTAAGGTGCCCCCGACAATAAAAAAGCATCTCGCGATGCTCCCCGGTTCGCCAGTGAGATCTTTTCGCGAGGACCGTGCGACGTGTTGAGTGCGCGGTGTGTGTGTCGGCGATCGCAGCCACAGGCCGCGTCAGCGCCAGATTTCGTCGCGGGCGGGATCGCCCGGCACGTCGAGCAGCTGCACCTTGTTGATGCTCACGAACCGGCCGTGGTCGGTGAACTGCCGCACGATCCGCTTGTCCGCATCGAGCTCGAAGAACTGCGCGGTCGTGGCGAGGTAGCCGTGACCCAGCCAGTTGACCACGACGGTATGGCCGTCCGGCAGCCGCTGGAACCCGCTCACGAGCCGCAGCGGATTGTCGGGCACGTCCTGCGTGCCCAGCGTCCACGTCACCGAACCGTCGCGAGCCACCTCGAGCATGGCCTCCCCCTCGCCGCAGGCGATGAGGATGGTGCCGCCGGGCAGCTCGCGAACCTCGTGCGGGTCGCCCGGCGTCGTGATCGTGCGCAGGAGTGATCCGTCCGTGCCGAGCTCGAGGACGGCGCGGTCGCCTTTCGCGCTGACGAGGGTGCGGCCGTCGCTCGTGCGCCGGCAGCCGCGGAGCTGGTCGTGTGGCTTCGTGGTCTTCACCGGCACGGCGATCTCGCGGACGACAGTGCCGTCGCGGCCCACGTCCACCAGCCGCTTCGTGCCGCACTCGACGACCATCACGCGTCCATCGGGCAAGGGCTGGCAGCCGTGCACCTCGGCCTCTGCGGGGGCGCGGTAGCTCCAGACAACGTCGTGCCTGGGCGTGACCTCCCGGGCGCCCCGCAGGTGGCTGTAGAGGACGTTGCCATTGGCCAGCATCCACACATCCTGCGGCTTCTCGGCGGGATGCTCCCACTCCACGCGGCCGTCCGCGGCGATGATCGCGACCTTGTCGCCGCCGTAATCGCTGACGAGCACGCGGCGGCCGAAGGGGGGCACGCGAGCGGCCTCGGCCGGTGCGGGATCGCTGAGCTGATTGCGGTTGTTTCGCTGCAGCGGCGGTTCGGGCTTCTCCCAGCCGCGCGGCGCGCCCGCGACGACCACCGGTTTGCCGGTGTTGTCGTGAATCCGCAGGTTGTCCATGACGAAGCCGTTGCGGGAGCACCTCCAGCAGTGGATGGCACCGTGGTCGCCGCCGCACTTGATGACGTTTCCGATGACCTCGTAGCCGTCGAGGTTGAAGTTGGGCTCGATGGAGGTCACGCCGGTCTCCATGTAGTTGTCGTTGCATTTCACCTTCCGCAGGTGGCCGCGGAAGGAGGGGTGGCCGAGCAGGTACCCCGCACCGTTCGGATTGAGCGTGCGGGTGCGGCGGATCGTGATGTCCTCAGCGTCGAACGACTCACCCGGCGTCACGCCGCCCCCCGGCAGGAACCTGCCGCCGTGCTCTCCGTAGCACATCACGGAGCGGTTCGTGTCGATCATCGTGATGCCCTCGACGAGCACGCCGCGGACGCGGCCGTGAACGAGCACGCAGGCATTGATGTCCTTCACGAGAAAGCCCGGCTGCACGTTGTGCGTGGCGTTCATGTCGATGGTGCCCAGGCCGGTGATCCGCACGTTCTCGATCGTCTCCGGCTGCCGCCCGTGCCCGATGCGGATGCCGTAGGCGACGGGGCCGTCGTAGGTGACGTACCAGGTGCTCCCCTTGTTGTGGCCGGTCCTGCTGCCGAAGCGGATCTGCACGCCGTGCGCGAGCGTCTGCCAGTCGCTCGTGATCGGGATGCGGGCCTGCGGCGTCTCGCCAAACCTGGTCGCCGACGGCCCGAGCCTGGCGCTGCCCTGCGGGTTGTCGGCGCTCTCGAACACGCCCCAGGCAAACGTGTCGGCGTTGCCGTCGCCGCCCTCGGCGTCGATCCTGATCGTGAAGATGCAGGGCTTGGAAAGATCGAACGCTCCGCCCACCTCCAGGTCGTCGAGCTTCTTGCCCGCGTCCTGGTCGGTCGTGATCTCCGGCACGGCCTCGAGCATCGTGGCGTTGTCCGCGAGTTTGAGCGTCGCCCCCGGCTGCAGGTCGATGTGGATCGATTTTTCCACGGAGACAAGCGCGCGATGCCTGCCCGGCCGGTGCTGATGCAGGCCCGGCTGGAACACCAGTCGATCGCCCGGAGCGGCGCGATCCATCACGGCCTGGGGATCGTCGCCGGGCTTGATCGCATGCTCGGCGGCGGGGAGCAGCGATGCGAAAGCGAGCAGCAGGAAGAGTGAGCGCATGAGTAGGCCCATGAGAATCACAGTTGAGCGATCGGCTGGACCATCGGCCAGATCCGGATCTCCTCCGTGACAAGATGGGCCGGCATCCGGGATGTCTGCAGGATCAGCTGGCCGAGGTCGACCGGCGCGATGCACTGCGCCAGGATCTCGGGATCACGGGGCGGGAGATGGGCGCCCGTGGTGAAATCGGTCTGGCCCCAGGACGGAAGCACGGAGGTCACGCGGACGCCGTGCGGCCGCAGTTCGGCCAGCAGGCACCGCGTGAACATGAGCAGGCCCGCCTTCGCCGCCGAGTAGACGCCCCAGCCCGCCCAGGCGTGCACCGAGCAGGTGCTGCCGATGTTCACGATGAGCCCGCTGCCCTGCCGCTGCATGATCGCGGCCGCCCGGCGGCAGCCAAGCATTGCGCCGGTGAGGTTGCTGGAGATGCTCCGCAGGATGGCCTCGTCGGTCTGCTCTCCCGCCGGGCCGATCTGCACGCCTTCGCCGGCGTTGTTGACGAGCACATCGAGCCGGCCGGTCTCCGCGAGCACCTCCGCCAGGAGCCCGTCCCACGCCGGGCCGTCGGCCACTTCGGCGACGAACGGCGTCGCGCCGATGCGGGTGGCGGTCGATTCGAGCCCGGCGGCATTCCGGCCGGTGATCCAGACGCGGCTGCCTGCGGCGGCGAAGGCCGCCGCGATGCCGGCACCGTAGCCGCGGGAGCCACCGGTGACGATGACCGTGTGTTTGTCAGATGAGACATGGTTTGTCATTTGAAATCTCCGGCGAGCCGGTGGTATACCACTCGCGACGGCGCGGCCGCAACGCGGCCGTGCGGTCGCCCGGAGCGAGCGCGAAGCCGATGCCCAGAGCCACGCGACCGCACGCCCTCAGCCGCTACCGGGTGCCGGTGCTCGACCGCACGCTCGACGTGCTGGAAACGCTTGCCGACCGCCCCGAGGGGATGACGCTGACGGGGCTGACCGAAGCCCTCCGCATCCCCAAGAACACCGTCTTTCGGATCGCCACGACGCTCTCGCTGCGGGGCTACATCGACCGCGACGACGCCACGAAGCGGTATCGGGTGAGCCGGAAACTGCTGGCGGTGAGCCATGCCGCCATCGGGGCCACGAGGCTGCTCGAAGCGGCCGGGCCGGTGCTCCGGGCGCTCCGCGACGCCACCGGCGAGACCGCGCTGCTCGGCACGCTCTCCGGCTTGCGCGGCGTCGTGCTCGACCAGGTGCCCTCGTCGCAGCCGGTAAAGGTCGTCGTGGAGGTGGGGCATGCGTTCCCGCTCCACACCGCGGCCCCCGCGAAGGCGATCCTCGCATTCCTGCCCGACGAGGCCTGCCGCAGCCTGGTGGCCGACATCCGCTTCACGCGGCACACCGCACGCACGATCACGTCGGCGCGGGCACTGCTCCGCGAGCTCGCCGCGGTGCGGATGCGGGGCTACGCGGTTGACCGTCGGGAGGAGAGCGAGGCCTATGCGTGCGCGGCGGCGCCGGTCTTCGACCGCTTGGGTGACGTCGTGGCCGCGGTCTGGGTGAGCGGGCCGAGCGACCGCGTCACGGCCGCGCGGCTGCCCGGGCTCGGCCGGCAGGTGGCCGCGGCGGCGCAGGCACTGTCGGCGGCACTCGGGCACGCTGCCGCGGCTGCGGCCGCAGCGACGGGGCGTGGCAACGCGATCAATGCCGTGTCAGCAGTGAAAGCAGCTGGTTCGCGCACCGCGCTGCGAAGGCGGGGTCGTTGATCTCGAGGTCGTGCTCGGTGCAGCGGATGTCGGGCCGCAGGTGCCCGCGCAGGGCCTCGAAGAGCGCCCGGTCTGCAGCGGCGTCGGCGAACGGCTGCCCGGCGGCCGAGATCACGCTGATCGCCCGCCGGGGAATCTCGACGCAGACGGGGCCGACCGACGCGCTCAGCTTCTCTGCGACGATCCTGCCCAGCTCGTTGCACTCGGCGGCGGTCGTCCGCATGAGCGTCACCTGCGGGCTGTGCTCGAAGAACGTGCGGTCGCGAAAGCGTGCGGGCACGGTCTCCTGCGGGCCGAAGTTCACCATGTCGAGGCAGCCGGGCGCGACCACCGCCGGCACGCCGAGCCGGGCGGCCGTCTCGAGCCGGTGCGGCCCCGCGCCGAGGATGCCCCCCACGAGCTCGTCGGCCAACTCGGTCGTGGTGATGTCGAGCACGCCGGCGACGATGCCCGACGCGATGATCGCCTCCATGAGCCGGCCGCCGGTACCCGTGGCGTGGAAGACGAGCACCTCGTAGCCCGCCTGCTCGAGGATCCCCCGGGCATGATCGACGCACCGCGTCGTGTTGCCGAACATCGAGGCGACGACGAGCGGCCGGGCGTGGGCGTCGTGCGCGGCGGCCAGATGCGCCTCCGCCATCGCGCAGACCGCCGCGGCCGCCTGCAGGAAGACCTGCCGCGACACCCGGTTGAGCCCCGCCACGTCGACGAGGCTCGGCACCATGACGATGTCGCTCGTCCCCACGAAGGCCGACACGTCTCCACCGGCGAGCGTCGAGACCATCAGCTTCGGCAGGCCGATCGGCAGCGATCGCATGGCGGCCGTGGCGATCGCCGTGCCCCCCGAGCCGCCCAGCGCGATCACGCCCTGGATCCGGCCGGACCGGGTGAGGGCCGCGACGAGCGCCTCCGCCTCCGCGGCGACCGCCGCCACTGCCGTGCCGCGATCCGCCGCCGCGAGCCCCGCGTCGCCCCGCACCCGGAGGCACTCGAACGCGGCGAGCTGCGGCGGCAGCGGCCCCGGCGCGGGACTGGCGTCGATCACGAGCGGCGTGCACCCCCTGTCGCGGATGGCCTCCGCCACGAAGGCGTGCTCGATCCCCTTCGTGTCGAACGTGCCGAGCACGGCGATCGTCGGCCGCGGCGCGACGCCGCCGGTCACAGCCGCAGCTCCCGGAACCGGCGGACCTCGCCGGTGATGGCCCGCTCCGTCGGCAGCCGCTCCATGGAACTGGCGCCGTAGAAGCCGTCGAGCCCGCGGCAGCGGGCGAACATCTGCCGCGCGTCGTCGGGCGTGGCGATCGGGCCGCCGTGGCAGAGCACGAACGCGTCGGCGCGGATCTCCTTGACCGCGTCGACGATCCGCTGCACGCGGACGACGCACTCGTCGAGGGGGAGGGCGGTGCGGGCGCCGATCGTGCCGCTGGTGGTGAGCCCCATGTGGGCGACCACGACGTCGGCGCCGGCCCGGGCCATCAGTGTCGCCTCGTCCACCGTGAAGGCGTAGGGCGTGGTGAGCATGTCGAGTTCACGGGCGCGGGCGATGCAGTCGACCTCGAGCTGGTACGACATCCCCGTCTCCTCGAGATTCTGGCGAAGCACGCCGTCGATGAGGCCCACGGTGGGGAAGTTCTGGATGCCGGCGAAGCCCAGGGCCTTGAGCTCCCCGAGGAAGTGGTCGCGGAGCATGAAGGGGTCGGTGGCGCAGACGCCGGCGAGCACCGGCGTGTGCCGCACGACGGTGAGCACCTCACCGGCCATCTCCCGCACGATTTCGTTGGCGTTGCCGTAGGGCATCAGGCCCGCGAGCGACCCGCGGCCCGCCATGCGGAAGCGGCCGGAGTTGTAGATGACGATGAGGTCGACGCCGCCGGCCTCCTCGCAGGCGGCGGAGATGCCGGTGCCCGCCCCCGCGCCGAGGATCGGCTCGCCCGCCGCCACGCGGCGTCGGAGCCGTTCGAGGATGTCGCCACGCGTCGCCATGATTGTCCGCTCCCCACACGCCGCCCTTTCCGGGCATCGTTCTAGTCGACCACCTCGACCGTCACCGGGGCGGCGTTGACGGCTTTGGCGGCGCCCTCGCCGGCACGGCCCGTGGCGTGGATCTCCACGCGGCCGCGGCCGAGGAGCGCGGCGGGCACCTCGATCGTCGCCTCCGGGCCGCTCGTACGACCGAGCACGCGGCCCATCGCGAACACCGCCGCGGCATCGATGCCGGCGCCCTTGACGGAGATCCGCACCGTGCCGGCCTGCCTGGCCTGCGCGGGCTCGACCCGCAGGGAGAGCGACCGGCCGTGGTTCGAGACCAGCACCGGCTTCTTCCAGCGACCCAGTGATTCCAGCGGCGACGACTCGCTGCCCGCCACGCTCAGCTCGTGGTGCCCGTCGGCGAGCTTGGTCGTGTCGAGCGGCAGGCGTTCGCCGGCGCCGCACTGCGCCAGCCTGACACCGTCGACGAACAGCGAGAACCTGTCGACCACCGGCGCGGTGGCCGCCGCGCCGGACGGGCGGGTGACGGTGCCGCTCGGCGCGAGCTCGAGCAGGCCGCTGAGCGGCGCGCCGGCCTCCAGCGGCACGCCGCCGTCGAGGAGGGCGACGTCGACCTGCGGGATCGCGGCCCACGGGCGGCAGAGGGGGTCGCCGACCACGAGGAGTTGGTAGGGCGACTGCACCGACTGATAGAAGGCCTCCGCCAGCGTGGCGCCCCGCGCGTAGTGCAGTTGGATCGACGGATGCGGGAACTTCGCCTGGATCGCGTAGGGCTCGGTGACGGTGCCGCTGGAGCCGGCGGCGCCGGCGCGGATGAACGCCGAGAGGGGCGTCTGGCTCGCCGAGGGCGCGAAGATCGCGCCGAAGCTCGTGAGGTTCTCGCAGATCGCCCCCGGCACGATGGTGCTGCGGCTCCCCGGCCAGTCGAAGTCGGCCCGCCCCGTCATCAGGCCGGCGACGTCCCGCCGGTCGACGGGCAGCGTGCCCTTGATGATCTCCGCCTTGACGCCGGTGCGATTGAGCTCGTCCACGATCGGCTGGAAGGCGGGGCTGCGGGTGGTGGTCCGCACGTCCTCGTTGGTCACGAAGTAGATCGTGCCCGCGGGCCGCGTGCCATCGGCGTCGGCCGACGAGGACAGCGTGCGGACGATCTCCGGCACCGTGTTGCCGCGGCCGGCGGTCACGCCGAGCATCACGGAGAGCACGTAGCGCTGCCCGCCGGTCTCGAGCAGGTCGCCCGCCGCTCCCCAGCCGTACCAACTCCGGAACCCGTCGGTGGAGATCGGGATGCCAGCGGCGTCGAGCGGCCGCCAATAGCGGTTGCTGCGCTGGTCGAGCCAGACGGGGCCCGTGCCCGCCTGCACGGCCTGGTAGAGCATCGTCATGCCGGTGAGCGAGCCGGAGGAGTGCTTGAACTGCTCCTGCGAGGCGAGGGCCGGAGGCATCTCGGCCGCGAAGTCGATCCGCCAGGGAAAATCGCTCGAGTAGACGATGCAGTCGATCTGGGGCCCCAGCCTGCGGGCGTCGATGGCCCGCAGCACCGGCAGTAAAAGGTCGCTCCGAAAAGCGGCGATGCTCATGCTCTCGGTGCCCCCCTGCCATGGCAGCATCAGCACGTTGATGGGGGGCACGTCACGGATCGTCGCGAACGCGTTGGCGACCGCGACGCTGTCGGGGCTCGACGCGTTGACGACCAGGAACAGGTTTTCGGGGCCGACCCCGGCCCGGGCGGGGGCATGGCATGCCAGCGCCGCCACCCAGCACGCCGACAGCAGGATCGTCCGGACCGCCGCGCGGGCTGCGGGCGTCACGACGGATGGCACGGCCGGCGGTAGGGCCGGCGGTAGGGCCGGCAAAAAGGCCGATGTCATGTCCGGCGATGAGAGGGGAAGCCGATGCATCGTTCACCGCCGCCGCGTCGACCGTGCGGACGACGGCATGGATGGGTTCGTCCGCGGACATATAGACTACCGTGGGAAGGAGCCCGGATGATGCCCTCGTGGAAATCAGAGTCGTTCAGCCGGGCCGCCGGCGGCGTGGCGGTCTGCATGGCCGTGGGGCTGGCGGTCGCTCGGGCCGACGAGACGGCGGAGTTCTCCGGCCCCCGGGCCTTCGCCCACCTCCAGAAGATCTGCGACCTGGGGCCGCGGCCGAGTGGGTCGGCGGCGATGGTGACGCAGCGGGCCATGCTGGTCGAGTACTTCCGCGCCGCGGGCGGCACCGTCTCGGGGCAGGCGTTCACGATACGCGACCCGCGCACCGGCAACGCCGTGCACATGGAGAACCTGCTCGTCGAGTGGCATCCCGACCGACCGGAACGGGTGCTCATCGGCGCCCACTACGACACGCGGCCGTTCCCCGATCGGGATCCGGTCGACCCCAAGGGGACCTTCGTCGGGGCCAACGACGGTGCCAGCGGCGTGGCGCTCCTGATGGAGCTGGCGCGGGGGATGCCGGCGCTCGCGACGCCCGTGGGTGTCGACTTCGTCCTGTTCGACGGCGAGGAGTACGTCTTCAGCCAGCGCGATCCCTACTTCCTCGGCTCGACGTACTTCGCCCGGCAGTACGCGGCCGGTCAGCAGACCCGCCCGCCACAGGCCGTTCGCTACCGCTATGGCGTGATCGTCGACATGGTGGCCGACCGCGACCTCGGCATCTGGCAGGAGCAGCGCAGCGTCACCTGGCCCGACACGGCGCCCGTCGTCGACGCGATCTGGGCGGTGGCGGCCCGCCGCGGGGTGCGGCAGTTCGTGCCGCGGCCGAAGTACACGATCGACGACGATCATGTGCCGTTGCGGATGATCGGCCGCATTCCCACCTGCGACATCATCGATTTCGACTACCCGCACTGGCACACCACGCAGGACCTGCCGGAGCAGTGCGCGGGCGAGTCGCTGGAGGCCGTCGGCGGCGTGCTCCTCGAATGGCTGCGCGGGCAGAGGTAGGGCGGGGATGCAGCCACGCGATGCCGCCGACGTGCGCCGTGCGACGCTGACCGTGCCCGAGTGCGGCGTGGTGGGGATGCCGCTGAGGCTCTCGCTCTGGCTGGTGCCGGAGGGGGCTGAGGTGACGGCGGGGGATCGTGTCGTCGAGCTTGTCGCCGGCGGTGCGACCATCGATCTGGAGGCGCCCGTCACGGGCAGGCTCTCCCGGCAGATCGCCGAGGAGGACGACCCGCTGTCGACCGGCATGGTGATCGCGGAGTTCGAGGCGGCTGGGTGAATCGTGAGCATGAGTGCATCGTGAGCATGGGTGCATCGTGAGCATGGAGCCATCCAGCCGGGCACGGACGGATCGCCGCACCTGGTGGCTCGCGATCGGCGGTGCCGTCACGATGTTCCTCGTGCAGCCCCCAGCCGACTGCTGGATGCTCGCCTGGCTGGCGCCGCTGCCGTGGCTCGCGCTGGTGCAGGATGAACGGCCCGCCACGCACCCCTGGCGGATCCTCTGGGCCGCCGGCCTGCTGCACTGGCTGGCCGCGATCCACTGGCTGCGGCTGCCGCACCCCGCGACGGCGATCGGCTGGGTGGCGCTATCGGCCTACCTCGCGGCCTACGTGCCGCTGTTCGTCGCGATCGCACGGCGGCTCGTCCATGCCTGGCGGTGGCCGCTGGTGGCGGCGGCGCCCGTCGCATGGATGGCCTGCGAGCAGCTCCGCGGCTGGTTTCTCGGGGGCTTCACGTTCGCGGCGCTCGGCCACACGCAGTGGCGATGGACGACGCTCCTCCAGGTCGCCGACGCGGTCGGGGCCGTCGGCGTGGGCGGGGTGGTGATGACGGTGGCGGCGGCGCTCGCCGGGCTGATCGCGGCGGGCCGGCGGCGCGAGGGGCTGCGGGAGGCGGCGCTCGCGGCGTCGGCCGCCGTCGCGGTGCTCTTGGCCGTGCTGGGCTACGGCACGTGGCGGCTCGCCACGGAGCCCTCCGACGAGGCAGCGCCGCTCGACGTGCTGCTCGTGCAGGGGTCGATCGACACGGAGCTCAAGCACGATCCGGAGGCCGCGGCCGACGTTGCCCGGCACTACGACGAGCTCACCGTGGCGGCGCTGCCGCGGGACGGCTCGGCGCCACCCGATCTCGTCGCCTGGCCGGAGACGATGTGGCGCTGGGGCCTGCTGGAGATCGCCCCCGACGAGGTGCTGCCCGAGAGCCTCGTCGCGGCGACCCTCGACGCGGCAGGGATCGACGACGAGCTGCCCGCCGCCGAGCGGCAGGCGGCCTGCCGCCGCCAGCTCGAGCAGGAGCGGCTCGCGGTGCTCGGAGCCTACGCCCGTCGCTACGGCACGCACTGGCTCGTCGGCCTCGACAGACAGCTGTTCACACCGCACGCGGCCGCCGGCGTCCAGAACTTCAATTGCGGGCTGTTTCTCGACCCTGCCGGGGAGCCGATGGCGTGCTACAGCAAGATGCACCCCGTGATGTTCGGCGAATACGTGCCACTCGCCGACCGATTCCCGTGGCTCTACAGGCTCACGCCGCTCCCCGGCGGGCTGACCGCCGGCTCCGAGCCGGTCGCGGTGACGATCGCGGGGCATCGCGTCGCCGTGAACATCTGCTACGAGACGGCACTTGCCGAGGCGGTGCGATCGCTGGTGTTGAATCTGGGGCGACGGGGCGGCCGACCCGACGTGATCGTCAATCTCACCAACGACGGCTGGTTCTGGGGGTCGAGCGAGCTCGACATGCACCTGACCGCCGCCATCTTCCGGGCCGTCGAGGTGCGCACGCCGATCGTCATCGCGGCCAACACCGGGTTTTCCGCCTGGGTCGACGGGTCGGGACGGTTGCTGGCGCGGGGCCCCCGGCGGGCCGTCGGCACGGTTCGGGCGGCGGTACGGCGGGACGGCCGAACCAGCCCCTGGCTGATCTGGGGGAGTCTGCCGCTCGGGGCGATCCTGGCGGTCGCACTGGTCGCCCTGTTGCCCGCACGGTGGCGGACGCGGCCTTGAGAAGCGTTGACCCGCCTGCCGATCAAGACGTAGTCTGAGAAGTGCAGTCCGCGACCGGGACGGTCGTCGCCATCGCGGGGTGGCGGCTACGGCCGGAGAGCACGGGCCACGCACTGCTCGCGGCACGAGGATCGGATCGCCGGTGAGTCTGGAGCACGCCACAGCCGTACGGTCATGAAGAACGTTCTCGGAAAGATATTCGTCTTCGCCCTGTTCGTCATGAGCCTCGTGCTCATGACCTTCGCGATCGCCGTCTACTCCTCGCACACCAACTGGCAGGCGCGGGCGAAGAAGACCCAGGAGGACCTCGACAAGTCCAAGTCCGAGGCACTCAAGAGCAAGCAGGAGGCCGAGCGGATGGCGGAGTACGTCGCCGCCTCGGAGGCGGCCCGTGATCAGGTGATCGCCAAGTTCCAGCAGGCGCTCGTGGAGAAGGACAAGGAGCTGACGGATCTGCGGGACAAACGGAACGGCAAGCTGGAAGAGATGCAGGGCGAGCTCATGAAGCTCGCCAGTGCGGAGGAGGATCTCACCCGCGCCCGTGATGAGCTCAAGCAGTTGCAGGAAGAAGCCCGCAAGAAGCAGGAACTCGTCGACCAGCAGGTGCAGCGGGCCGCCCAGCTCGCGGCGCAGCTGCACGAGAAGGAGTCATTCCTCGCGATCGCGAACGAGCGGAAGACCCAGCTCGAAAAGCAGGTCGCCCAGGCCCGGCTGTTGCTCAAGCAGTCCGGTCTCTCGATCGACAGTCTGCCGAAAGACCGTGTGCCGAGGGTCGACGGCGTCGTGATGGCCGTCGTGGACAATTCCATCGAGGTGTCTCTGGGCGGCGACGACGGCCTGCAGGCCGGGCACGAGATCGAGGTCTATCGCAACGACGAGTACCTCGGCCGCGCGATCGTGAAGACGGTCAAGCCCGATCGGTCGGTCGCGGTTTTGATGAAGGAGTACACCCGTGGGATCGTCCAGCGTGGTGACAAGGTGACCACGCGTCTGAAGGCCTGACGCCTTCCTCGTTCCGACCACCCCGAGCAGGAATGCCCTCCATCCGCCCGCCATGGCAGACGAATCCAGCCCAGCCCCGCGCCGTCCGCCGATGAACGTCTACACGGCGATGCTGCTGCTGTCGTTCCTCGCAGTGTCGGTGGGCTGCCTGTTCCTGGCGCTCGACCTGTTCACCAGGCGGCTGCCGCTGCATCCCTGAGCCGCGCTTCCGCCGGGTGGCGGCAGCGGGCTGCCCCGCGAGCGCCGCCATGCTGTTCGACTGGCTCCGGACCAGAAGACGCCGAGCGATCGGCGGGCGATCGCTGCCGCCGGAGTGGGACGACATCCTCGCGCGGAACGTGCGGCAGACGCAGTGGCTCGACGACGCCGAGCGGGCCCGCCTGCGGTCATGGGTGGCCGTGTTCGTCGCCGAAAAGCGGTTTGAGGGCTGCCGCGGCATGACGGTCGACGACGAGGTGCGGGTGTCCATCGCCGGCCAGGCGGGCCTGATCGTGCTGGGGATGGAGCGCGAATACTTCGAACGGCTGCGATCGGTGCTCGTCTATCCGGGCGACTACCTCGGGCCGCGGTCCACGCCGCTGGACGGGGGTGGGGCACTGGAGTGGAAGGAGCACCGGCTGGGAGAGACCTGGGACGGCGGCAGCATGGTGCTGTCGTGGCCGCGGGTGCTCGAGGGGGGGAAGATGCGGGACGGCCCGCGGAGCGTGGTGATCCACGAGTGCGCCCACGCGATCGACATGCTCGACGGCGAGGTCGACGGCGTGCCGCCCCTGCCGTCGTCCCGGGGCCGCAGGGAATGGGCCCAACGGATCGCCGTCTGTCAGGAGCGGTTTGCGGAGGCGCTCGATGAGGGACGGTTCGTGGCGTTCGACGAGTATGCGGCCGAGGGGCCGGGCGAGTTCTTCGCGGTCGCGAGCGAGTGCTTTTTCCAGGACCCGCACCGGCTCCACCGCTACGACCGTGACCTGTACGCGCTCCTGGCGGAGGCCTGGCGGCAGGACCCGAAGGCCCGCGTGCCGGTGCAGCGCGGCCGCTGACGACGCATGCCGTCACCCACGTCGGACGGTGACGACGTCGGGGGCGAACCGCCCCGCCGCCGGCCCGCGGCGGCCCCGGTCACGCGCTCGCGTCCGTGCCGGTCATCTCCTCGGCCGGCTCTTCCATCGGCTCCGCCGCCGGCATCGGTTCCGCGTCGGTCTCGGCGGGGGCATCGGCCCCGGCTTCCTCCGAGGAGTCGGGCCGGCGGGCCTCGCCGTCGGCCGGGGCCTCCGCCGCCGGCGCCGCGCGCCGCGGCGCGAGCGAGACGATCATGCCGGACGGCGATGCCAGCAGCAGCCGATCGTCACGGAGATTGACCAGCGGCATCGTGAAGGGGCCGAGGCAGAGCGTCTCTCGGCGCAGACCGTCGGCGATGTGCAGCGAGGAGAGCCGCCCGACGCGGTCGAACAGCCACACCCGGTCACCACCGACAGAGACGATGGTGCCGGCGACGCAGCTCTGCCACAGGGGAGCGCCGGTTTCCGCAGAATAGGCGGCGATGCCCAGGTCGCCCAGCGACACGACGACGGTGTCACCGTTCACGAAGGCGCTCGATTCGGCAGGGCAGGGGAGCACGGTGTGCCAGGCCAGTTGCAACTGTGCGAACTTCGTCAGCTTGGCGGGCAGTTCGATGCGGGCGAGATCGCCGTTGGTCGTGGCGGCGAAGATGCTGCGATCGCGCACGGTCGGCGGGCCGGCCGGCGGGTTCTCCAGCGCGAATTCGAGCCGACGCCAGTCGACCTCCGTGGGCTGGAGCGTGACGAGCAGCCCGTCCGTCGTGCACCAGAGCACTCCCTCGTGCAACGGCACCGGCTGATAGGCGATGACGCCGCCGCTCTCGATGTCGGCCGGCAGGAGGCTCTCCTCCCGCTTCTTCGTCTTCTTGGCCTTCTTCGCCGGGGTCTTCGCCGCCGCGGAAGACGCCCCTGCCTGCCGGGAGGCGTCGGGCGCCGTGGCACCCGGAGCATCCGCCGGCTGCCGCAGCGGGTTCACGGCGAACCGCGTGATGCCGTTGCCGTTGGGGGCGTAGACCCAGTTGCCGACCACGGCCGCACCGGCCGCTGCGAGGTTCTTGTCGGTCTCCTGCCACCGCTGCAGTCCGGTCGCACGGGCCAGGCCGTAGATGTCCTTGTCCTGGCAGACGGCGATCAGGTCGGCGCCGATGCCCGCCTGCTCCAGGCGGCCGCCGGGACGTCCCACGGGCCGCGACCAGAGAAGCGAGCCCGGCAGCGGAGCGCCGGGCTGGGGGACCGTCTGGGCGACGGCCTGGGACGGCGCCGCCTGGATCGCGTGCACGAGACCATCGCTGGTGGCCGCGACCACCAGGCCGTCGCCGGCGACGACGTTTTCCAGCGAGCGTCCCGGGGCCAGCGACGGGATCTGAATGATCCATTCCCTGACAAGCCCCACGCGGTCGGCCGTGAATTCGTCGGCGAGCGTGCCGGAGAGGCAATCGCCTGCCAGTGCGTTGCCCGGCCCCGACACGGCCCACGCGAGCGATGTGCAGGTCAGCGCGGTCCAGGCGAGTGCGACCGGGCGCAGGCGACGACGGGTGGAAGACGGCATGGACATGCTCCCCGAAAAGAGGACGAGAGGGCCGAACCCCGCAAGTCTAGTTCACGAAATTGGGGCCTGAAAAACTGCTAAACTGCGGCTTTTCCCGTGGCCCGCCCGGGCCGCACTGACAGCCGGCGATCACCAGCCCCAGAGAGGCCCGAGTCGATGGGGCAGGACCGGAAGAACCCGCGACACGACGACCCCGCGGCGATCCTGCTCGGGTATCTCAACTTCTCCTCGGGAGCTTTCGATCCCGCGGCCTGGCGGGCGATGAACGACCTGTTCGCCGCAGAGGAGCCTGCCGGCGACGAACTGCCCGACGCCTCCCGGCGGGTGCACGCGTCGCTGTCGACGAGACTGGCCGCGGTCTCGGCGACGGAGGCGGCGTTTCGGGACGCCGGCCAGGCCCGTGCGGTGCTCGACATCGTCTTCACCCGGCTCCTGCCGGCGTATCGCGACTTCCACGCCGACCTCCTCGAGCATCAGCCGCCGGGCGCGATCGAACGGCCCTTCTTCGTGATGGCGGCCGCACAGGCGGTGCTCGCCTGCGACGGTCCGTGGGACGATGCCGACGACGTCGTGCGGCGGTCGATCGGCCGGCTCAATGACTACGTCGGCTGGAGGCCGCTGGCAGTCCTCGAGAACGGCCGCCTGTCCGAGTCCTATCCGCACGAACGGGTGCGGCCGGTGCCGCTGTTCATCCAGGGCGTCGGCGCGGCGCACGGCCGCTATCGCCGGCTGGTCGAGGACGCGATCGGCATCCTCGGCGAAGCGCCAGAGGGTCTGCTGCGACAGGCCGACTTCGAACCCGCGAGGCTCGAAGAGCTGGCGATCGATCCGCGGGCGTTCGACTTCCTGCACCCGGCCGCAAGCCGTCCCAACTACCTCTTCGGCCTGTGGGATCCGGCGGTGATCGACACGCAGGGGTTCTATCGGCGCATGGTCGTGCAGCAGGCCACGCTCGACGGCATCCTCTCGTGGGCCGACGCCGCGTCGACCGCACCCGGCGCTGCCGGAGCAGCCACGGAGGGCTGCGGCGTGGTGCCGGAGCGGTCGCAGCTGATCCGTGAATCGGCCGCGGTGCTCGCCGGCGTGATGCTGATGGCGTCCGGGCTGTGCGGTCACGGCCCGGGCGGCCTGGCGTCGGGGCTCGCGCTGGGGGACCTCCTGCCGAGGATCGCCAGCTACCGCGACGAGTTCTACCGCTGGCTGATGACCCGCCTGCCCGACGACCACCGCCGGAGGCTCGACGAGGAGACCCGCCGCCTCCGCCAGCCGTTCGGCGGCGTGCGGCGGCACATCAACGGCCTGCTCGCCGGCCGCCGGGCGCGGCAGGTGGAGAGCGTGGCACTGGCGGGCTCGCTGGCCAGGCTCGGCCGTGCCGCCGCCGCCGAGAGGATGGCGGGGCTGGTGCCTGCCGCCTCGGCCCGCATGGCGGCCCGCATCACGAGCCGGGTCGTCGCGGCGGAGCGGCTGCTGCGGCGGCGCGATGCCGACGGCCGCCAGTCGCCGGCGGCGGCCGATGCGGCGCTCGACGAGCTCGATGTCGCGGCCGGCCTGCTGCTGCGGGCCGTCGACTGCGGGGCCGTCGTCGATCCGTGGAACATCCTCGGGCTCGGCGGCCAGTTCCCGCTGCACGAGGCGGGCGGGGAGAGCGTGACGGACCCGCGCGTGAATGACCTCGTCGCGCTCACCGGGGCGATCCTCGACGGGTGCGCCGCGGCCTGGCGGCGGGCCGCCGCCTGCGGCGCGACGGCCGCGGCGTCCCGGGCGGCGGCGGCGATCGAGAGGCTGGGGGGCTGGTGGGATCGGTTCGCGACGACGACGGTGTCGGGTGTGCCGCACCTGTCCGGCCGCGAGGTGCTCGACACCACCCGCGAGGTGATCGAGGCGCTCGCCAGGCGCCGCGAGACCGCGCCGCTCCCCGCGCCTCCCGGCTTCTGGCGGCAGGAGGTGGCCGGGTTCTCGTCGCCGCGGGCGCACGCGCAGGCCGCCGACGCGCTGCTGCACGAGGGGGATCTCGACGGCGCGATGGGGCTCCTTGTGCACTGGGCGTCGCTCCTGGAGGGGTCCGTGATCGGCCGCACGGGCAGCGTCTGGCTCGAGGAGGCGGGCCGCTGGATGGAGCAGGCCGCCGCCGACCGGTCGGCGGACGGGCGGTCGCGAATGCGACGGTTCGTGGAGCTGATCGAGGCGAACACGGGGGGCGCGGCCGATGTCATCGAAGCGGCGGCGAACGGCCGCGAGCCGGGCGACGAGCGGCACGCCGGACGGGGGGAAGCAGCCGACGAGGCCGGCGAGGATCCGGCTGCGGACGATCAGACCGACGGCGACGATCGCGACGACGAAAGCGTGGCGTCCGCGTACGAGTCGATGGTGTGGCGGGATTCCGCCGACGACGGCGTCGATGGCGGCATGCTCGACATGGACGGGGCCGGCGGGGCGACGCTCGGCGGCGTGGCCGCCGTCGAGGAGGCGGCCGAATTCATCTCCGGCGTGTTCGGCCTGATCCGCGAGGCGGTGGTGCGGTGGTGTGCGATCGATGCGATCGACGGCACGCGGCCGTCGCCGGCCGAGATCGATTCCGTCCGCGGCTGGCGGCACTCGCTGCGGCGGCTGAGGCGGGCGCTCGTGCGGGCGGCCGGGGCCGTCGCCGGCAGGGACACGGCGCCGCCCCCCGGCATGCCGCCGACGGAGTTCGACAAGCTGCGGTGGCAGCGGGACGCCGCGGCGGAGCGGCTCATCGAGGCGGCCGTGCAGGCGGGCGAGACGCTGTGGATGCTGTCGGCGCGGCTGCAGGCCGCCGGCCCCGCGCGGCGGCCGCGGCCCGATGCTCCGCTGGCGAGGGAGAAGAAGGGTGTCGTCGGCCGGCTGTTCGCGGCCATCTTCGCCGGCGATGCGGCCGCTGCGCGGCAGCATCTCGCCGTCGTGCGCAGCGAGCTGGTGGGCAAGCACGTGCTCTACGTGCCGCTGTCCCGCGGCGGCCTGCCCGGGCGGATCGTGGCGGCCCGCGGCCGGGAACGGCTGCTCGAGCGGCTCGCCTCGTGCCTGCCCAGGCTGGGGCTCGTGGCGGAGACGGCGGAGGTCGTGCAGCTGGCCAAGTCGCTCGAGGCCACGCGGCCGCGATCGAGCAACGCCGCACAGCGCGGCGCGGCGAGCGTGAGCGAGTTCGACCGCGTGTTCGAGGCCGCGACGAGGTCGCTTGTGGAGCGGATCGTCGTGACTGCATCCGCGGCCGATACGGGCGGCGTCGCACCGACGGATACAATCGTGACGGAGCGGATCCTGGAGGGGCTCTCAACGCTCGTGCCCCGGCTGCTCGACACCTGGACGACGCACGCCCGCCAACTGCGGCTGTCGGTCCTCGAGCGGGTGCGTGACGAAGCGTCGTTCGGCGCGGTACGCGAGTTCGTCGAGCGCTACGGCCCGGGCCTGTTCACGCAGCAGCTGCTCTCCCCGCCTTCGCTGCGCGGGATCCTGCGGGGCGGCGTGCGCCGGTTTCTCGAGCAGCTCGTGGATCGGGCCGCGGGCGAGCCGGCGGACCTCGATCAGGCCGACGGCACGGCGCCGCCGCGGCGGCCGGCACGGCTCATCGAGGATCTCTCCAGCGGCGTCCTGCCGATGAAGCAGGCCGCCGCGAGGCTGCGGCTGATTCTGGAGGCCGTCGCGGAGAATCATGCCGAATATCGCGATTGGAATTCCACGACGACGCAATCGGACCGCGGCGAGTGCCTGCACGTGCTGCTCGATTTCCTGCGGATCAAGGCGGAGCACGAGCGGATCGCCTGGACGCTGCGGCCGGTGAGCATGGCGCATCGCGTGCTCACCCGCCGCGGGGCGGTCGCGGCGGCCGGGGCGTGGCGCGGACGGATGCAGTCCGAGACTGAGGACACGTCCGCGACGCTGGCGGCGCGGCTGACCGAGCTGGAGAGCCAGTGGGGCGTGCGGCTGGCGAGCGTCTCGGACCGCGTGCGCCGGCCATTCACGCTGGCGCTCGAGCAGGACGGGCTGGAGTCGCTGGTCGATCCGGCCGTCGAGGAGCTCTTCACGGGCGCGCCCGCCGGTGCGGGGAGGCGGCTCGAGGATCGCGCCGAGTCGTTCCTCGGAGTGGCGAGCGGGTCGGGGGTCGAGGTGCCCGCGTGGCTCGACCGTCTGGGAGAGACCGTGGAACGGTCGCTCGAGCGGGCCGATGCCGGACGTTCCCCTGGGCGGACTGCCGGCCGGCTGCCCGAGGCCGTGCCGTGGACGCCCATGCCGTGGGACGACCTGCGGGCGACGCTGGTCCACTGATGCCGATGACGCTTCCGGTCGCACCGTCATGAACCGCCACGATGCCGACGCACCCGACCGTCGGCCGGTCGCCGTCTGGATGGGCGGTGGGATCGGGCTCGAAGCCTACGGCCGCATGGCCGAGCGGCTGGCCTGGGAGGTGTCGGAGCCGGAGGGGCGGCCGCCCACGCTGGTGCTCTTCGACATGGAGCCGTCGATCACGATCGGCCGGCTCGGGTCGCGGGCCGATGTCGACTTCTCGGAGGAGGAACTGCGGTCGCGCCGGCTCGAGGCACGGTTCGTGGGGCGGGGAGGGGGGGCCGTGCTCCACGGCCCCGGGCAGATCGGCATCGCGCTCTTCGCAGCCCTCGAGGACCTGGGGCTCGGCAGGCAGGCCGTCGGCGGCTACGTGGAACGGCTCGAGACGGGCCTGGAGGCGGCCGTGCGGAGCCTGCGTTGCGGCGCTGCCCGCGACTCCCGGGCCCACGGCGTGTTCGGCCGCACGGGGCTCCTGGCCGCGGTCGGGATCGCCCTGCGTCGGGGCGTCGTCTGGCACGGGGCGTTCCTCAATGTGCAGCCGGACATGGAGCTCCAGCGGCGGGTGCGAAGCGTCCCTGTCGCCGCCGGCATCGGAATGCGTACCATGGGGTCGGTCGAGTCCGACGTGCAGCGCCGGGTCCGCATGCAGGACGCGCGGGCGGCGGTTGTGGAGCACGTGGTCGACGCGTTCGGTTTTCCCAGGGCACTGATCCAATCGGGATTTCCGCTCCCGGTACGGAGCGGACGGCCCGGGCCCACGGAGCACGGCCACCGTGTCTGACACCCCCGTTTCACCGGCGATCATTCCGCTGCCGGTCGTCGCGATCGACGGCCCGGCGCCGGCGGCCCCGCGTCGGCTGCCCCCGTGGCTGCGTCGCAACCTCGAGCCGGGTGGCGGCCATGGCGAGACCGCGCACCTGATCGCGGAGCTCGGGCTCGAGACCGTCTGCTCGTCGGCCAAGTGCCCCAACCGGCTGGAGTGCTGGTCGTCCCGCACGGCGACCTTCATGATCCTCGGCAACGTCTGCACGAGGCCCTGCGGATTCTGCTCGGTGCCCCGCGGCAGGACCGAGCCGCTGGAAAACGACGAGCCGGAGCGGGTGGCGGAGGCGGCGGCACGGCTCGGGCTCGCGCACGTGGTCATCACGAGCGTGACCCGTGACGACCTGCCCGACGGGGGTGCCGAGCACTTCCGCCGCACCGTCGAGGCGGTCCGTCGGCGGACGGGCGGCACCGTCGAGGTGCTCGTGCCGGACTTCCTGGGGAAGGACGGCGCACTCGAACGGCTCCTCGCCGCGCGGCCCGACGTCTTCAACCACAACACCGAGACGGTGCCGAGGCTCTACCGCCGCGTCCGCGGCCCGAAGAGCCGCTACGACTGGACGCTCGAACTGCTCGGCCGGGCCAAGGAGATCATGCCGGCGGTGAAGACGAAGAGCGGCCTGATGCTCGGGCTCGGCGAGACCCGCGACGAGCTGCTCGACGTGCTGGCCGACCTGCTGGCCCGCGATGTCGACTTCCTCACGCTCGGCCAGTACCTGCAGCCGACGCCCGATTCGCTACCCGTGGAGCGGTTCGTGCCGCCGGAGGAGTTCGACGAGCTCGGCAGGCTGGCCCGCGGCATGGGATTCCGCAGGGTGGCCAGCGGCCCGCTCGTGCGGTCGAGCTACCACGCCCGCGAGATGGCCGAGGACGGCCTGATCGAGGCCTGACGCCACCGCGGCGAGGCGGTGGCGAGGGCCGGTTACTCAGCCTCCTCCAGGCCGTGCTCCTGGAGCTTCTTGCGGAGCGTGTTGCGGTTGATGCCCAGCCGCGCCGCGGCCTTGAGCTGCACGCCGTTGCAGTCGGCGAGCATCTGGGCGATGAGCTCCCGCTCGACGCGGCTGACGACGCGATCGAAGAGGGTGTCGTCGCCCGGCGCGGCCGTCGCCATGCCCTGCTCGACGAGCTCGCGGGCCAGGCTGTCGAGGTCGCCGCCGCGGCCGGGCAGCGTGGTCGGCGGGCGGTCGCCGCGGATCGCCGGCGGCAGCAGGTCGAGCGTCAATTCGTCGCCCTCCGCCATCACCACGCACCGCTCGATGACGTTCTGCAGCTCGCGGACGTTGCCCGGCCAGTGGTAGCGCACCAGCGCCGCCGCCGCCTCCTTCTGGATGTGCACGACGTAGCGATCGTTCACCTCGTTGTAGTGCTCGAGGAAGTGGCTCACCAGCAGCGGGATGTCTTCCCGGCGGGAACGCAGCGGCGGGAGGTAGATCGGCACGACGTTGAGCCGGTAGTAGAGGTCTTCGCGGAAGGTCTCCTTCGCCACCTCGTCGAGCAGTTCCCGGTTGCTGGCCGCGATGACGCGGGTGTCGACACGGATCGTCTCGGTGTCGCCGACCCGCTCGAACTCCCGCTCCTGCAGCACGCGGAGCAGCTTCACCTGCAGCTTCGGCGTGGTCGAATTGATCTCGTCGAGGAAGATCGTGCCGGTGTGGGCCGCCTCGAAGCGGCCGGTGCGGTTGGCGATGGCGCCGGTGAAGGAACCGCGCACGTGGCCGAACAGCTCGCTCTCCAGGAGGCTTTCGGAGAGCGCGCCGCAGTTGACCCGGACGAACGGGCCGCTGCCGCGGGGAGAGAGCTGGTGGATCGCCTTGGCGACGAGTTCCTTGCCGGTGCCGGTTTCGCCGACGAGCAGCACCGACGCGTTGGACACGGCCACCCGGCGGGTCGTCGCGTAGACCTCCGCCATGGCCGGTCCCGACCCGATCAGGCCCTTGATCGGGGAAGCGGTCTGGTCACCGTGGTTGCCGGGGTCGCGCAGCATCAGCGGGGGCGGGACAGGCGTGCCGCAGGGGCGGTTCCAGGACGTCGAGAATGGCGGCGGCGACGTCGCGGTCGGTCGGGGACCGAGCCCGATTGTACATCGCGTAGGCCTCCTGCAGGGGGCCGCTTTCGAGCAGGATTCCGTACCGCCGCACGCTGCCGGCGAACCCCGCCAGCGCGACCCGCCGGGTCTTCACGGGCAGGTCGGTCCGCTCCGCCTCGCGCAGCACCGCCTGCTGCGCCTGCGGGCTGCCGAGGGTCGAAAGCAGCGCCAGCGCCGGCGTGAAGAGGTCCCGCGGCGACGGCTCCTCCGCCGCCGCCAGCGCGAGCCGCGCCGTCGTCTCGGCCGCGGAGATGTCCCAGCCGCGGCGGCCGAGATTGGCCAGCAGTGCGAGTGCCGCGGACGCCCGCGCCCGCCGCTGCGCCGCGAGGGTCCGCCGCGTTGTGGGATCGACCGCCCGTGGGCCGGCGACGGTCGCCAGCACATCGGGAAACCGGGGCGGGCCCGCAGCCGCGCCGGTGACGGGATCGATCCGCGGCTGGAAGAGGCTGTCCATCCGGTCGGTGATCCCGACGCAGTCGCTGTCGGCGAAGGTGAGCAGCAGCGTGGTGAGATGGCAGCCGCGGGCCGCGTCGTCGAGCGGGTCGACGACGACGAGCACGGGAGGAACGTCGCCGACCGGCTGGCCCTGGATGAGCTGCACGGTCTCGAACGCCGACGGCACGCCGATCCGCGAGGCCACGACGACGAGGACCGTGTCGACGCCCGCACGCGCGGCGAGGATCGCCTCGCGCCCGGTGGCGACCTTCTCCGCACGGTACCCGAACCGCGAGAGCCCCGTCGCCAGCGACTCCCGCACGGCCGCGTCGGGATGCGCCACCACGGCGACGTCCGCGCCCGTGGCGGTGGCGGCGTGGGTGAGGATCTCGACCACGCGGCTGGCGCCCCGGTACGGCGGATCGCCCGCGGCCAGCGCCAACGCCCGGGCGGCCTCGAACTGCAGTCCTCCGTCCGGCACGTTCATCGCCCGCAGGAGCTGCTGGCGGACCTGTGGTGACAGCGGCGCGTCGTCGGCACCGGCACCGGCAATCACGCGGGCCGCCGCCGTGGCCGCGGTGGTGAGCCCGCGCGACGCCGCACGTTCCAGCACGTCGGCAGCGGCCTCGACGTCGAAGCCGTCGGGACCCGTCAGCACGTTTCGCAGCTGATCGGGAGCGACGCGGTCGAGCACCGTGACCGGATTTCCGCCGGCCGCCAGCAGTGCCTCCAGCCGCGCCAGGAGCACGAGCCGCACGGCCTCGGGCTCCTCGGGCGCGAGTGCCGCCAGGTCGCGGGCCAGATGCTGCGCCTCCATCGCGCGGGCGACGTGCGGCGGCACGTCGAGCCGCTCCAGCCGGCCCGCCTGCGGGTTCCAGACGCGGCGTTCCACGGTGGCGCCGGCGGCGGCCGGCGCGGCGGTCGGATCGAGCACGGGCTCGAGCAGGAGGTGGTCGGCCGCCGGCAGGCCGGCGATGGAGAGCACGCCGTCGAGCCGGTGGCCCAGGAGGGCGATCGCCCGGTCGCGGCCCGGAGGAATCTCGCTGTCGCGATCGCCGCGCCATGCGGCGAGCCTCCGCAACAGCGCGATCGCCCGGTCGCGGGCGGCGGGCGGGGTGTTCGGCACCAGTGACGGCGCGAGCAGAAAGGCGTCGAAGTCGGGCGGAACGGTGTCGGTGTCGTCCGCGGGCGAGAGACCGGCCGCTAGGGCCTCGATCACGCCGGGCCAGTGCGCGACGTCGTCGGTGCCGAGCCAGGCCAGCAGCGGCTGTCGGGCGGGGGTGCCGAGCTCACGGACGACCCAGCGGGCCAGGCGGCGGGCCCGCGCGTTGTCGGTCGAATCGTCCTGGAGCACGTCGACGAGTGCCGGCAGCGCGTCGATGCCGGCCCGCGCGAGCCGCTGGGCCGCGGCCTGCCGTTCCCCGGCCGAGTCGCTGGCGAGGGCGGCGGCATCCTGCCGCAGCCGTTCGGGATCGTGCCGCCGCCGGGTCGCCTCCGCCTGGATCGCCCGCATCAGCGACAGGGCCTCGGCATCCTGCGGACCCAGCGTCCGCTCCAGCCGGCGCAGCGCCGCCGGATCGGTCGCGTCGCCGAGGTCGGCGAGCACCCCGGGCGCATCGTCCCCTGCCTCCTCCAGGAGTGTGCCAAGCTGCGCGAGATAGCGGCTCGCGACGTCGAAGGCCTCGACGTCCGCCGCCCGGACGGCGGCGTCGAGCATCTCGGCGGGCTTCGTCCGCGGCGTCGAGGTGAGCGAATCGACCACGGCGCGGGCCAGCGGGTCGCGCGGCGATCGCGGCGGCTCCGCGGCACGGGCGGCGGGCAGGACCGCCGCCGCCAGGCAGCAGGGGAGCCAGACGTACCACGCTCTGCCTCGCCTCGTCCGCACCGGCCTGCCCTCCCCGGGTCACGCGCGGGCGGCGGCCCCCAGCCGGCGCTGCCACGCAGCAATCTGGTCGGCAACCTGCGCCGGGGCGGTGGAGCCGAAACTCGTCATCCGTTCAACTGCCCGGAAGGCCCCGAGGGCGCCGCGGAGCGAGGCGTTCCAGCCGGCATAACCCTCACGGAACTCCTCGTCGGAAAGCTCCGCCAGGGAGACGCCCCTGGTCATGGCCCGCCTGACGAAGGTGCCCACCAGCTCGTGGGCGGTCCGCTGCGGCACGCCGGCGGCGATCAGGGCCTCCATGAGGCTGGTGGCGTCGAGATGGCCCCGGTCGATCGAGGCGGCGATCCGGTCGCGGTCGAAGGACGTGCTGGCCACCAGGGGCGCCGCCACGCCGAGCACCGCCTCCAGCGTGTCGATGGAGTCGAAGATCGCCTCCTTATCCTCCTGCAGGTCGCGGTTGTAGGCGGTGGGCAGGCCCTTGAGCAGCACGAGCAGCGCCTGCACGTTGCCGATCACACGGGCCGACTTGCCGCGAACGAGCTCCAGCACGTCGGGGTTGATCTTCTGCGGCATGATGGAGCTGCCGGTGCAGAATCCCTCCGGCAGCCGCAGGAAGCCGAACTCCTGCGTGCTGTAGATGATCCACTCCTCGGCCCACTGCGAGAGGTGCACGCCTGCCAGCGCGATCACGAAGGCCAGCTCGCAGACGAAGTCACGGTCGCTCGCGCCGTCGAGGCTGTTGGCCGCCACGGCGGCGAACCCGAGCGACTCCTTGACCAAGTCGCGGTCGATCGGCAGGCTCGTGCCGGCCAGCGCCCCCGAGCCGAGCGGCAGCACGTTGGTCCGTCGGCGGCAGTCGGCGAGGCGGTCGCGATCCCGCTCCAGCCGCTCGCACCAGGCCAGCAGCTGGTGCGCCACGAGCACGGGCTGCGCCCGCCGCATGTGCGTGTAGCCGGGGATGACGAGCCCCTGCTCGCGGACCGCGAGCTCGAGGAACGACCGCTGCAGCTCGAGCAGGCCGGCGTCGAGCCGGTCGATCGCCCGCCGGCAGTGGAGCCGCAGGTCGGTCGCGACCTGGTCGTTGCGGCTCCGTGCGGTGTGCAGCTTGCGGCCGGCGTCGCCGAGCCGTGCCGTGAGCGCCGCCTCGATGTGGAGGTGGATGTCCTCCTTCGACACCGTGAACTCGAACCGCCCCGCGGCGATCTCACGGCGGATCTCCTCGAGCGCCGTGGCGATGGCCTCGGCCTCGGCGGCGGTCATCAGGCCGCGGGCCGCCAGCATGCGGGCGTGAGCGATGGAGCCGTCGATGTCGTCATCGGCCAGCCTCCGGTCGAAGGAGACGCTCTCCGAGAAGGCCTCCACGCGGCTGTCGGTGGGCTCCCGAAACACGCCGCCCCAGGCCTTCTGCGGTCCCTGCGATGCTGCCACGAATGAACCTCTCGAAAAACGTGCACTGCCGACGACTAGACGACTATTTGTACTTGCGCTCGCGCGGAATTGCATGGCACGTCGGCAGACGACGGGCCGCGCCGCCTTCCCGTCAGCCGCCGGCCCGCTGACGGGGTTGTGGAAACCCGGCCGCGTGCCGAGAATCACGCCCGCTTTTCGGGCCTGGCATCCTTCTGCCGGGCCTGGCCTCCTTCAGTCGGACTGGCCCTGCGGCCGCGTCCGCTCTCACCCATGAGCGCCGCTCCGGACCGCCGCACGCCCGCGACCGCCTGGCTGATCGTGGCGCTACTCGTGCCGGTGGCGCTGCTCAACTATCTCGATCGGCAGCTCGTCGCGACGATGCAGAAGTCGATCATCGGCGACGTCTCCGGCATCTCCAGCCAGGAGCAGTGGGGCCACATGCTGGCCTGGTTCAAGTGGACCTACGCGTTCGCCAGCCCGTTCGCCGGCCTGGTCGCCGACCGGTGCAGCAAGAGCCTCATCGTCTGCCTGAGCCTCTTCGCCTGGTCCGCCGTGACCTGGGCCACGGGGCACGCCACAACCTACGAGCATCTCCTCGCCACCCGCGCCGCCATGGGGCTCGCGGAGGCGTTCTACATTCCCACGGCGCTGGCGCTGATCACGGAGCACCATGCCACCGCCACGCGGTCGCGGGCCGTCGGCATCCATCAGATCGGCATCTACCTCGGGGTGATGCTCGGCAGCCTCGGCGGATTCGTGGCCGACAGCCCGAACCTCGGCTGGCGGTGGGGCTTCTCCTCGATCGGCCTGGTGGGCGTGGTCTACGCCGTGCCCTTGTTCCTGCTGCTCGGCCGCTGCAGCCGCGACGACGTCGCACGCGGGCACGTTCCGCGGGAGTCGCCCTCCGGCTCCGCCGCGGCGCTCCTGGGCAGCGGATCGTTCCGCCTGCTGCTCGCCTACTTCACGCTGCCGTCGATCGCGGGCTGGGTCGTCCGCGACTGGATGCCCAGCGTGCTGCAGAAGGATCTGGGCCTGACGCAGGGGCTGGCGGGCCTGAGCGCCGTGATCTACTGGCAGGGGGCGGCGATCGCCAGCGCGGTGCTCGGGGGCTGGCTGGCCGATCGCTGGATGCGCACGACCGACCGGGGCAGGATCTACGTCAGCGCGCTGGGCATGGCCACGATCGTGCCGGCGCTGCTGGGCGTGGGCCTCGTGATCGGGACGAAGTCGCTCCCCTTGGCGATCCTCTTTCTCGTGATCTTCGGTGTCGGCTGGGGATTGTTCGACACCAACAACATGCCGATCCTCTCGCAGATCGTGCCGCAGGAGCGGCGGGCGGCGGGCTACGGACTGTTGAACCTGGCGGGCATCAGCTGCGGCGGGCTGGCCGACGTCGGCTTCGGCTGGCTCCGCGATCAGCAGGTGCCGCTGCCCCTGATCTTCGGCGGCTTCGCCGCACTCGCCTGCCTGTCGGCCGGGCTCGTGCTCTGCATCCGGCCCTCCACGACGGCCTGATGCGCCGGTCCCTGGCATGCCGTCCGCCGGGAGCTCCACTCGCGTGGATGCCGGCGCATCCCTGCGGTGAAGCGGCGCACGAGACCCTCACTCCACAGCATCTCGTGAGAATGCTTCCGCGGTCTGGCGGCGTTCACGGGCGTCGGATGCGGCCACCTGCGACCGCGTGACCGGCTTCGTTTCCGTCATCCAGAGGAGCGGTGCCACGCGGTCGATGCCGAGCACCGCCCCGATCGCCTCGCCCACCGCCCAGGCGACGGCCAGTGCCGCGGCGGCGGCCAGTGCGTTTCCGCGCAGGCCTAAGCGGGTTCCGGCGCGCACGAAGTGCACGCAGGCGCGTTTCCAGTGAAGGAATGCGATCGCCGGGGTGGCCAGGGGATACAGCCATCGCGCCGGCAGCGACCATTCCCTGGTGCGCATGCCGCCGAATCCCAGGCCGACGACGGGCTCCATCCACTCGCCGTACCCGATCAGGAACGATCCATCGGACCAGCTCGACTCCCGCGTGCCGGGCCGCAGTGCCGCGGCCACGCCATCCCAGCCCTCGACCAGCCGAGCCAGGATCGCCGCTGCATAGTCCGGGTCCGGCAGGCAGTGATCCTCCGCCAGAACCACGTATTCGCCGCCGGCCCGCTGGACGCCGATGGCCCGCATGTCATGCAGATCGGCGGAACCAGTCATCACCACGATCTGTCCCGGCTCGAGCCGGGACATGTGCGCGGCGTCAGGCCCGGCATGCTCCGGGCAGAGCACCAGGATCTCGATGTCGGCTCGGGCTGTCTGCGCATTCCATGCATCGAGCGCCGCCTGCACCGTGTCGTAGCCGAACTTCGCAGAGAGCAGGATCGAGAGTCGTGGCTGCATGGTGAGAACTGCCGACCATCCAGGGACCGAGAGAGGCTCGTCGGCCGCCCGCGGGTTACGAGGCCGGCACACCGGGCACACGGTCGGGGAAGCCGAGGGGCTCGAGATCGCGGCGGAGGGCGGCCCGCCGGGAGGCGTCGAGATCGACGAGCGGCAGGCGGACGGGGCCGCAGTCGATGCCGACCAGCGGCATCATGGCCTTGCCCGCCGGCAAGCCGCCGTGGCGGATCATGACCGCGATAATGTCGGCGGCGCGGGCCTGCGCCGCCCGTGCGGCCTCGAGGTCTCCCCGGCGGAAGGCGGCGATCAGGTCGTGGTAGATGCCTGGCATGAAGTTGTAGCTGCTGCCGATGGCGGAGCCCGTGCCGCAGGTGAGTGCCGCCAGCAGGATCTCGTCGCGGCCGAAGATCATCTCGAACCGGCCCCCGTCGAAACGGCTGCAGGCGGAGAAGTCGGCGAGATCCTCGTGCGTGTACTTGATGCCGACCAGCGTCGGGATCTGCGGCGCGGCCGCCGCCAGGAACTCGAGCATCGGCAGGTGCACGCCGGTGACGGAGGGCAGGTGGTAGTAGTAGAAGGGCAGGGCGGGCGCCGCGGCGGCGACCCGCGCGCAGAAGGCGACGAGCTCGCCGGCGTTCCGCGGCCGGAAGAACGACGGGGGCAGGCAGCCGACGCCGGCCGCGCCGATGCGTTGCGCGTGCTCCGCGAGGGCACGGCAGTCCTCGAGGCTGTTGTGGCCGACGTGGACGAGCACCCGCAGCCGCGATCCGGTCGCCCGAGTCCAGCGCTCGGCGACCCGCATCCGTTCGGCGGTGGTCAGCGAGGGCCCCTCGCCCGTCGTGCCGCAGACGAACACGCCCGCGAGGCCGTCGGCGATCATACGGTGGGCCTGCAGCTCGATGCGGCCCTCGTCCACCGCGCCGTCGGGGCCGAACGGCGTGAAGGCCGCGGCGACGAGGCCGGCGAGGCGCGGGGCGTGCATGAGGCGTGGCGTTGCGGGAAGGAGAGTGCGGCGCGGGCGTGCGGCTGCCGTGCCGGCCGCGCGAGACGCGCATGATAACAGGCCGGCGGGCCGCGGTCGGGTACATTGCGGCGATGACCACTCCCGACGAACTGCTGTCGCCCACCGGCCGGCTCGCCGCCCGGCTCGATGGCTGGGAGTCGCGGCCGCAGCAGCTCGAGATGGCCAACCTCGTCGCCACGGCGCTCGCCGAGCGGCGGCACGCGATCGTGGAGGCAGGCACCGGCACGGGAAAGAGCCTCGCCTACCTCGTGCCCGCTGTGCTGGCGGTGACGGCCGACCAGGCCGGCGGCCCGGAGGGGGAGGCGGAGCAGTGGGCGGACGACGACGACGGCCATCGCGATCCGCGGACCGTGGACCGGCGGCTGCGGCGGATCGTCATCTCCACGCACACGATCGCCCTGCAGGAGCAGCTGGTCACGAAGGACATCCCGCTGGTGGCGGCCGTGATGCCGCGGGAGTTCTCGGCGGTGCTCGTGAAGGGCAGGGGCAACTACGTGAGCCTGCGGCGGCTCGCGCTGGCCCGCGAGCGGGCGGGCAGCCTGTTTCGCGACGATCTCGAGACGGCGCAGCTCGAGGAGATCCTCGCGTGGGCGAAGCACACGGCCGACGGATCGCTCGCCGACCTGCCCTTCGTGCCGGCCGACACCGTCTGGGAGGAGGTGGCCAGCGACGCGGGCAACTGCATGGGCCGCGCCTGCCCCACCCACCAGCGGTGCCACTACTACGCCGCCCGGCGCCGCATGGCGCACGCGCAGATCCTCGTGGTGAACCACGCGCTGTTCTTCTCCGACCTCGCGCTGCGGCGCAGCGGCGCCTCCCTGCTGCCCAACTACGACGCCGTGATCTTCGACGAGGCGCACATGGTGGAGAGCGTCGCCAGCGACCACCTGGGCGTGGGGCTCTCGAGCGCCGCCGTGGATCGCGTGCTCTCGAAGCTCTTCAACGAGCGGACACACCGCGGGCTGGCCGTGCATTACGGACTGCAGGAGCTCGAACTGGCTGTGCTGCGGTGCCGCCGGGCCGCCGACGACTTCTTCGACGCGGTGCGGGCGGCGGTCGGGGCGCGGGGCGCGTCGCCGTGGCGCGTCACCGCCCCGCACCTCGTGCCGGACACGCTGGGCGACCAGCTGACGGGCCTCGGCAGGCAGCTGCGGGCCGCCGCCGAGGGCATCGGCGACGAGGCTGAGCGGCACGACTTCATCTCGATCGCCGACCGGCTCACAGGCCTGGCGGGGAGCCTCGACGCCTGGCTCGGCCAGCACGAACCGGGCTGTGTCTGGTGGGTCGAGTCGCACCGGGGCCGCCGCGGCCGGGAACGGCTCGTGCTCTCGAGCGCCCCGGTGCACGTGGGCGACGTGCTGCGGCGCGAGCTCTTCGACCGCGTCGGCACGGTCGTGCTGACGAGCGCCACCCTCGCCGTGGGCGTCCGCGTCCGTGACGACGAGACGCATGTCCGCGGCGACGACGCCCGTGCGGCCGGTGGCGATGACGCGGCCGACTACGCCTACCTGCGGGGGCGGCTGGGCGTGCCCGACGCCCTCTGCCGCTCGCTCGGCAGCCCGTTCGACTACGCCCGCCAGGCCCGGCTCGTGCTCGTGGACCGACTGCCTGATCCGGGGCAGCGGGACGCGTATGACCGCGCGGTGGTGGAGATGATCCGCCGCCACGTCGAGCGGAGCGAAGGCCGGGCGCTCGTGCTCTTCACGAGCATCGCGTCGCTGGCCAAGGCGTCGGCGGATCTGGCCGGCTGGTGTGCGCGGAAGAACTACCGGCTCGTGAGCCAGGCCGACGGCCTCAACCGGTCGCGGATGCTCGACGCCTTCCGCGAAGGTCCGCGGAGCGTGCTCCTCGGCACCGACGGCTTCTGGCAGGGGATCGACCTGCCCGGCGACCAGCTTGTGAACGTGATCATCACAAAGCTCCCCTTCGCGGTGCCCGACCGGCCGCTGACGGCCGCGCGGATCGAGGCGATCAAGGCTGCAGGAGGCAATGCATTCGCCGAGTACCAGCTGCCCGAGGCTGTGCTCAAGCTCAAGCAGGGATTCGGTCGGCTGATCCGCACCGGCACCGACAGCGGCACGGTGGTGATCCTCGACCCGCGGATGCTGACGAAGCCCTACGGCCGCGTGTTTCTCGACAGCCTGCCGCCGGCCCGCGTGGTGGTGGAAGAGGCGTGACGCGAGCAACGCCTGAGGAATGGCGGAGCGCACCCATCATGCAGAGAACGGAGGTGCTCCACGTACCCTCGGTCGCGCGGTCGCTGCCGACCTGCTTCGTCCCAGGACAACACAGAGCCGGTCGGGGGTCGCGCGCAGTCGCCGGTGCATCGTGACTGGACGAGTTGATGCACCACGCCTCTGCTGGCCGGATCGTCACGATCCGCCGGCGGCGAGCACGTGCCCCCGATCGGCGGCGCGGGCGAGTCGACCGCAACTTTGCCACGACGAAAGCGTGCAGGTGGCGGTTGGGGCCGCTCACGTCCCGTCACGCGACGCGTGCCCCGGCCTTCGAGGCCAGGACCCGGTCAGACCAGTTCCAACTCCGCCCAGGTCGTCGGGTCGCTGTCCCAGGGAAACTCCGGCGGAGCGAAGCAGGGCAGACGGCCCAGCCGTCGGTCGATGACCGCCGCAAAAAATCCGAGCCGCTTCGACTCCTGCGGGTCCCAGCCCGGCAACGCCGCCGCCATGATCGCCGCGGCGATCTCCCAGCCGTCGGCCGAGAGCCGGGCCTCGATCGGCACGGAGCCGTCGGGCAGCTCCGCAGGAAGTTCGCTCGTGCGCGGGATCACCGCCGCCACGGCCACGGGCCTGTCGGCTCCGCGGCCGCCGCCCGTCGGCAAGAGCGCGAGCCGCCGGCAGAAGCGGCCGGCGCGGTGGCTCTCCCCCGTCGGCCGCGTCGCGATCCACAGGTGCAGGCCGTCGCTGTCCTCGGGTCTGGTCGGCTGGCACCAGCGGGCCGCCCCGACACCCCGCACGACGGCCCGCACGGCGAGCCCGTCGTCGTTCCAGGCCAGCCGCAGGTCGAGCAGGTCGGGAACGTCCGCCAGCGGTGCCAGTGCGGGAAGCCGGCACGATTCGTCGAGATCCTGCGCCGCGGCGGGCCAGAGCTTCGGCCGCCGCCGGCAGGGTAGGCGGAAGCGGAAGAGCGCGGCGGGATTGACGAGGGGACACATGGCGACGGTTTGCAAACTATATAGTAGGTATCGAGTCGATAGTAGGAACCTCGTCGCTGCCGCCCACGGCGAACTTCCACAGGGAAACAGGGAACGTCCAGCCGATGCGAGTGCTGCAGGTGGCCAGCGAGGCGACTCCCTTCGCCAAGACGGGCGGACTGGCCGACGTGATGGGCGGGCTGCCCCGGGCGCTGGCGCACCTCGGCTGCGACGTCACGCTCGTCCTGCCCGCCTACCGGGAGGTGTTCGCGAAGGGGCTGCCGCTCGAGGAGACCGGCCTCGCGTTCGACGTGCCGGTTGGCACGCGGCTGCTGCCCGCCCGGATCCTCCGCTGCCGTCTGCCGGAGTCGCGGGTCGAGGTGCTGCTGGTCGCCAACGACGACTGCTTCGACCGGCCGGAGCTCTACGGCGGCGCGGACGACTACGGCGACAATGCCGAGCGGTTCATCTTCTTCTCGCGGGCCGTGCTCGAGGCCGCCATCAGGCAGGAGCGGCCGTTCGACATTCTGCACTGCCACGACTGGCAGACCGGGCTCGTGCCGGCGTATCGCTCGCTGCTCTATCGCCAGGCAGCCGCAGTGCAGCGGGCCCGCACCGTGATGACGATCCACAACATGGCCTACCAGGGGCTCTTCTGGCACTGGGACATGCTGCTCACCGGCCTCGACTGGAAGTACTTCAACTGGCAGCAGATGGAGTTTTACGGCCAGCTCAACCTCCTCAAGACGGGCATCGTGTTCGCCGACCGCATCACGACCGTGAGCCCGACCTACGCCCGGGAGATCCAGCAGTCGCCGGGCGGCTGCGGCCTCGAGGGCGTGCTCGCCGCGCGGAGCGACGTGCTCACCGGCATCGTCAACGGCATCGACACCGAGACCTGGAATCCGCAGACCGACCGGCACATTCCCCGGCCCTACTCCGCCGACGACTTCGCCGACGGCAAGTACGCCGCCCGCGTGGCTCTGGCCGCCCGCCTCGGGCACGCGGCCCCCGATCCCCGTCCGCTCGTGGCCTTCGTGGGGCGTCTCGTCGACCAGAAGGGAATCGACCTCGTGGTCGAGCTGCTCGGCCGGCTCGGCGGCGGCGGCCGGGCCCGCTTCGTCGTGCTGGGCACAGGCATGCCGGCGGTCGAGGATGCGCTGCGGCGGGCAGCCGCGTCGTTTCCGGGCACGATCGACGTCATGATCGGCTTCGACGAGGGGCTCGCCCACCTCGTGCAGGCGGCGGCCGACATCATGCTGGTGCCCAGCCGGTTCGAGCCGTGCGGCCTGACGCAGCTCTATGCCCTCCGCTACGGCACGCTGCCGCTGGTGCGGGCCACCGGGGGCCTGGTCGACACCGTGGTCGACACCACGCCCGAGACGCTGCGGGACGGCACGGCCAGTGGCTTCACGTTCGACGCGATCGATTCGCTAACGCTGGAGCAGGCGCTCTCCCGGGCGCTCGACGCCCACGCCGACCGCGACCTGTGGACGGGCCTCGTCCGCCGGGTGATGCGGCAGGATTGGTCGTGGGACACGAGCGCCCGCGATTACGTCGCCGTGTACGAGCGGGCGCTGGCGGGCCGCTGACCGCGGCGGCCGTCATGCCGTGCCGCGGCGCCGCTGGCAGTTCGCGGCGGCGGCTCGCCGGCGATCACCAGAGGACGGCGATCACCAGAGGACGGCGATCACCAGAGGACAAACCAGGGATAGTCCGTCTGCGAGGAGAGTCGTGTGGCGGCCACCTCGACTGCGGGATCGTCGAGCTGGTGCACCTTCACCTCCCCGCTCGACACCGAGTAGAGGTAGTCGCCGATGCGGAGGCTCCGCTGCACGGTGCCGTTGTGCGTGATCTGGCCGAGGTTCGTGAAGGCGTCGGCCGAGCTCGTGTCGACCTTGAAGACGACCAGGCCGTTGCTGCCGTCCCACCAGCCCCCCTGCTGCACCGGCAGGGCGAGAATGCCCTGGTCGGCGAACCAGCTGAGGGCGTGGTGATCCCAGAGGGCCGCCGACCACGACTCCCAGCCGTCGCCGGCGAAGGTGTAGGTGGAGGTTCGCTGCGGCTTGGCGGGGTTGCTTACGTCGAAGATGGAGAGCTGCAGGCCGCGCACCCGTCCGGTGGTCGGATCGACGTCGCGGCCGATGCCCAGCAGGTGCGTGGCGTCGAGCGGCTGCATGTAGCTGGAGAAGCCCGGCACCTTCAGCTCGCCCACCACCTTCGGTGCCCGCGGGTTGGCCAGGTCGATGACGAACAGCGGGTCGACCTGGCGGAACGTGCTCACGTAGCCGCGGTCGCCGACGAAGCGGACGGAGAAGATCCGCTCCCCCTTGGCCAGGCCGGTGACGCTGCCGATCGTCTGCAGGTTGCCCGCCGACGCCGTCAGGACGAACACGCCGCTGGCCGCCGCCTCGCCGAAGCCGTTGGTGGTCGCCACGCGGAGCAGGCCGTCGTCGCTCTCGTCGAACGAGAACTGGTCGAGCGCCAGCCCCGGCACGGCCCCCATGGCGACGAGCGGGGCGTCGACCTGCTGCAGGTCGAACTTGTAAATGTTGGTGCTCGAGCCCGCGTCGGTTGAGTCCCACCAGGTGCCCCAGTGGCCGGCCGAGACGTAGAGGCTCGACGTCGACGCGTAGACCTGGCCGGAGACGCCGGCCACCGACGTCACCGCGTCGGGCCCCGCGACGTCGTCGCTCGTCTCGAACGACACGACCGACAGCATCGTGTTGTCGCCCGCGTTCACGGGCAGATAGGTGTGGCCGGGGGTGACCAGATCGCCGGTCGTGTCGTCGCCGCCGGTCACGTCGACGCTGAAGCGGGGGGCGGCCGTGGTCTCCCACGCCTCCTCGAGCCGCGCCCGGTAGGCGGTCTCGTCCTCGTAGACATACTGTGTGCCGTCGTCGATCCACCCCGGGTAGGCGATGCACGCCAGCGGCAGCGGCGTGCCGGTGGACGGATCGAACGGATCGACCGTCGGCGGATCGATGGGCAGCGGATCGGGCGGCGGGATCGTGATGATCGCCGGCGCGGGGATGTCGAAGCTGTCCTGCGTGACCACGAGGACGCGGCCCTCGATCGCCCGCGAATCGACGAGCCAGCCGTCGAGCCGCGTCGTCTCCAGGATCGTCGGCGCGGCGGAGTTCGAGACGTCGATCACGGTCACGGTGACGCGGGGCTGCCAGTGCTGGCCCCACCAGGCGATCCGGGCGTTGCCGCCGGACGTGTCGCCGGCCACGGACTCCCAGCTGTTTTCCTGCGAGATCACGGTGAGCCGCGAGCCGCTGAGGTAGAGCGCCCGCTCCCAGCCCGGCGTCGTGATGTGGCTCGTCACGGCGAGCTGGTCGGCAGGCCACGCGGTGACGATGTCGACACCGTCGCCGGCGAGCACGAAGAGGTGCTGGCCGTCGGTCTTGACCATGTCGCCCTCGTCGACGCCGCTGACCTGGGTGTTCGTGCCGGAAAAATCGCCCGACTGCGATGGGCTCGCGAGCGCCGAAACCTTGCCGTTGGCCTGCACGTCGTAGGCCACGACCGGCCACCGCCACCAGGGCGACGCCTCCTTGCCGAGCTGGCCGCCCCACTGGGCCATGGCCGTGTCGATGTACCACTGCTTGAGCTGCTCGAGGTCGTCGACGTTGTGGAGAGGGTTTGTGCTCTCACTGCCGACGAGCTGCTCGCCCCTGGCGAGCCGCACACGGTCGTTCGCCTTGGATCCGAAGAACTTGTCGACGCCCGCGCCGCCGTCGAGGGCGTTGCTGCCGGCCCCGCCGCGGAGCGTGTCGACGCCTGAGTCGCCGAAGAGGCTGTCGTTCCCGGCGCCGCCGACGAGCGAATCGTCGCCGGTACCGCCCCAGACCGTGTCGCTGCCCTTGCCGCCGTTGAGTGTGTCGTCGCCTCTGCCACCGAAGATGATGTCGTTGCCGTCACTCCCCAGGATCGAGTCGTTGCCGTCACCGCCGTTGAGCACGGTTCGGATCCGGGTGTTGCCGGGCACGTCGATCGTGATTGCATCGTCGCCCCTGCCGCCCGTGATGCGGAGCAGTTTGACGGTGCTCTCGAGCCGCGTGCCGACGACCACGCCATTGACGGTGGCCCGCAGCTGTTTGGTGTTGGCGGGGTTTCTGTCGACGACGATCGTGTCGTCGAGGTCCGCGGCGTTGGCGTCGCCCGTGATCGTCCAGGCACCCGCGGCAAACGTCACGGCGAGCGCGAACCGCTGCTCCAGGGGCTCACAGCAGGCGATGAAGGCGGCCGGCTTTTGGCGGGCGGGGCCACGGCGGGAGCGGTCTCGGCGTCGGGACATCGGCATGCCTCCTCGGGGCGGATCGCGACCAGCGGCACGATCGCCCACGTGGTCGTACCTCGGAATAGGTACGCATGAGATGAGTGTAAAGACTGACTGCACCGGGGTCAAACGCCTGCCGGCCGCCGCTGCGGCGCGCAAACCATTGGCATGTATCGACTTCCGCGATCCCTGGGGACTTTTGTGTTTCCGCTGCCGCCCGTTAGAAACAGCCCGACGTGCCTCCCAATGGGGGTGACTGTGGCCGGCGTGGGGCCCTATGGGCTGCGGTGGCAAGCGGGGAAACATGCGGCCGAGGCTGCCGGCGGCAGCGGTGGTGCGGGAGCCGGAATGCTTGTGCGACCGAAACAATCCGCAGCAGGTGCGCCACAGCAGCCGCGCGGCCGGGCTTTGGCCGAACTGCCGCAGGGGACCCAGCCATGACAGTCATGACCATGCAGACCATGAACCACTCGCGTCTCCGTCTTCCGCACACCGTCTGCAGCGGGCAGCGGTGGGCGGCGCAGCCGGGCCGCCGGCTCGTCGCCCCGACGATGGTCGCGATCGCCGCGGTCGTCATCGCCGCGCAGCCGGTGCGGGCGGACTGGCCGTCCATCGGCTCGTTCGGCTGGCCATTCACCGGCTGGTCGGGCTGGTCGTTCGGCTGCCAGAGCTGCGGCCCGTGCGGCGGTGCGGCCCACCAGTCGACGCCCTACGGGGACATGGGTTGCGGCCCGAGGTACTGCGGCGCGGTGCACGACGATCCCTGCGGCGTCGACCCGTGCGATTCCTGCAACCGCTGGAGCGGCTGCAACGGCGCCCGGCAGGGGCCCGACATGCTCGCCCCGTGGCAGCTGCCGCCGTGCCGTGGCTTCCAGAGCGCGGCGCAGGTCGGCTACGACGGCAGTGGCGGCGGTGGCATCTGCACCGACTGCCGCCGCCCCGCCTACCTGCTCTGGTGACGCGGCTCGGTCCGCCGCCGGCGGTCGCGGTCTGCGATCGCCGCCGCGAACGTGATCTCGTCGCCCCGCTCCCGGCAGGCCGCCAGCAGGTCGTCCCAGGCGTCGCCGGCCGCCGCCAGATCGACGAGTGACGGCAGCATGCCGCTGGCCTGCATGGCGCTGGGCATCCGGCCGTCGGCGGGCCGCTCCAACGCCGCTGCGAGCGCCTCGCGATGCCGGCCGAGCCGCGACAGCAGCAGCACGAGCGTGTCGGCCGGCAGCGTGCCCGCCTCCTCGACCCGCGCCCGCGCGGCCTGGCGGCGGAAGTGCCCGATCGCCCGGTCGGCATCGCGGCCGAGCTGCGCGCCGTAGAAGAGCCGGGACGACTCCCCCATCTCCTCGAACGGCGGCTCGCCCGGATAGACGAGCTCCTGCGGCAGGCGGCAGGCGTACGAGGCCAGCTCCCATGCGGCGGCCACCGTGGTGGGCTCGGTGCAGACCCGCGCGATCCGCAGGACCGACTGCAGGTGCGAGACGTCGACGTGGATCGCGCCGTCGTCGCCGCCTGCCGCGCGTGTGAGCGCTTCGAGCAGCCCCGGCAGCGCAGGCTCCGGGTCTGCGGCGTCGACGGGGCAGATGCCGCGGCCCGCGAGATCATGGGCCAGGGAGCGGGCGACCTCGCCCCGGAGGTGCCGTGTGAGCACGCCGGCGGCTGCCTCCTGCCGCCGCGCGGGCAGCCGCGACACCGCCTGCTCGTAGGCGGTGATGGCGCTGCAGGTGCCCTGGGTGCGGATGACGAGGCCGATCCCCAGCGCCGGATCGGCACCCTCCCAGAGCGCGACGTGCACGATCTCCTGCAGCCGGTTCGCGGCCTCCTCGTCGGTGGAAGGGTCGGCGGAGGCCATCACGGCGTCGGCCTGCGCGGCCAGCTTCGTCGCCACCTCACCGGGATCGGCGGCCGCCCGCAGGTACATCCAGCCGGCTCCCACCTGCCCCTCGTCGAGGAGCGGCCAGCCGACCTCGCGGCAGGCCGCCAGCGACATCTCGTCGAGCCTGTCGCGGACGTCCGGCGGCACCTCGACCAGGTCGCCCGTGGCCGGCAGTCCCAGCGCCATCCGCGCCTGCACGAGCCGGACATCGAAGAGGGCGTGCCAGCGGCGCCGGTCACGCAGCGACGCCGCCAGCGTCGCGAACATCGCGTCGGTGCCGCGGTCGGCGGCCACGGACTCGAGCGTGGCGAACGGCGCGCGTGGGTCGGCCGCGGGGTCGGAGTGCATGCTCATGGTGTCCTCGTCATGAAGGCGGTGCGGGCCGGGGTGGGGCTGGACGCTGATTCCGCTGCCGGAGCGACTCGTAGGCGAGCACAGCCGCCGTCGCGGACACGTTGAGGCTGTCGGCGGCGCCGTGCATCGGCAGCCGCACCGAGTCGAGGGCGATCGTGCCCGCGGCGGCAGCCCGTTGCCACTCGGGCGACACCCCCAGGGCCTCGCTTCCCAGGAGGATGGCCGTGCCACCGGTCAGCGGCGGCTCGTGCCAGAGCCTGCTGCCGTCGGGCATCGCCGCGATCACGCGGCGGCCGTGGTCGCGGCACCAGGCGATCGTGTCGCGGGTCGTCGCCGCCGCCACCGGCACGGTGAAGACGGTGCCGAGGCTCGCGCGGATCACCGCGGGGTTGGCCAGATCGGTGCGGCCGTCGCAGACGATCACGCCGGCGAGCCCCGCCGCGTCCGCCGTCCTGAGGATGGCCCCGAGGTTGCCCGGCTTTTCCACGCCCTCCACCAGCAGCACGGCCGCGTCGGCGGCGGCGGCAAACCGCTCGAGCGGCGGCGGCACGAACCGCACCACGGCCACGCAGCCCTCGTTGCGGCTCCCGAAGGCGATCTTCGCGAACGGCTTCTCCGGCAGGGCGACGACCCGCGCGCCCCGCGCGGCGAGCGCGGCGAACCAGCCCTCGCGGGCGATCTCGTCGAACGCGTCGGTGGCGACGAAGACCTCCAGCACCTCGACGCCCGCGGCCGCGGCACGGGAGAGCTCGCGGCGGCCGTCGACGAGCGTGAGGCCGGTCTCGCGCCGCGCGTCCGCCGCCCGCAGGCTGGCGGCCTGCCGCACCCGGGGGTTCGCGCCGCTCGTGATGGTGTCGTGGGGAATCATGCGGGCGGCGGCAGGGGCCGGCGTCACCGGGGCGACCAGCGGGCGAAGTCGCCCAGCGGGAGCGTGCGGCCTGCGGCATCGGTGCAGGTGAGCGGTCCCGACTCCAGCCCCGGGGGCGGGCAGGACTGTGCCAGTGTGTCGCGAAGGCGGCCGTGACGCCAGCGGGCGGCGTGGCACGAGAGCAGGACCGGGCCCGCGGGGCCGTCTCCCCCGGCCCCGAGCAGTCGCGCGACGTCGGCCAGCAGCGGCGATAGGTCGCGGTCGATGGCGAACGCCTGCCCGCGTGGTCCGTGGCCCCACGATGGCGGGTCGAGCACGGCCCCCGCGTAGCGGTTGCCGCGGCGGACCTCCCGCGCCACGAAGCCGCGGGCGTCCTCGCAGACCCAGCGGATCGGCGCGGCGTCGAGTCCCGAGGCCGCGGCGTTGCGGCGGGCCAGCGCGATCGCCTGCCGCGATGCGTCGACGTGGACCACCTCGGCGCCGGCGGCAGCCATGGCGAGCGACGCGCCGCCGGAGTGGGCGAAGAGCGAGAGCATGCGGACGCCGGCCGGCGTCCGCGTCGCGAGCCAATCCCACTGCTCCACCTGCTCGAGGAACACGCCGACCTGACCGGACGGCGCGGGACGCACCTCCAGAGACAGGGGCGCCGTGGTCAGCGGCACCGCCACGCGCCACGGGTCGGGTAGCGGTGCCTTGATCCGCCAGCCGCCCGTGCCGTCCGCCCCCGCCTCGAACCGCGCCGTCGCCTCACGCCACAGGTCGGTCCGGCGGCGGGGCAGGTCGGGCATCGCCAGCGGCCTGTCCACGAGCACGCCCCCGAGCAGTTCGAGGCGGCGGCCCCCGCCCGCTCCATCGACGCCGAAATCGATCAGGGAAGGGTCGCGCGGGGGCGGGACGCGAAACTCTCGTGCGGCTGGGACGTTCATCGCGGGTGAAGCATACTCACACCCCCGTGCGCACCCCATGCGGAGGGCGACCGCCGTCGGGGTGGCCGTGCAACCACACCTCGGGACTGCGACCACACCCGGAGACCATGCGATGCCAGCCGACACCGATCCATCCATGAATCACCGCGTCAGCGACACCCACGCTGGCGACAGCAGCGTCTGTGACAGCGGCGGCTGTGACAGCGGCGGCTGTGACAGTGGTATTTGGCCGCGGGCGACCCGCGCGGGGTGGCTGCTCGTGGCCGCCTTCGTGGCGCTGGCGGGAGCCGTGGCCGGACGCCTCCATGCCGCCCGCGCCGCGGAAGACGCGCCACCGGCACGCGGTTCGGAGGCAGGTGACGCGCTGGGCAGGCTCGACAGGGTCGTCGAGAAGCTCGACCGCCTGATCGACCGCCTCGGGGCCGAGAGGATGGGGCCTCAGGGGCCGCCGCCTCCGCCGCACCATGGACCCGCGAACGAGCGACACCACGCGCCTGAGCGACACCACGGTCCCGAGCGGCATGACGGGCATGCCGAGCGACGGGAAGCCGGACCGCACGGCGAGGACGGCGGAGGGGCCGGCCACCGCCCCGGCGGCCCGGAACGCGGACCGATGCCCAGCCCCGGACGAGCGACCGGACCATGGGGCGAGGAGAGGCCCGGCCGTCCGGACCAGCGAGGCGGCATGCCCGCGGAGATGCGCGACATGATGCAGCGTCGCATGGAAGAGTCCCAGCGCCGCATGCGTGAGGCACAGGAGAGGTACCGGGAGCTCGAAGAGCGGGTCAGGAGGCTCGAAGCCGAGGTAGAGCGTCTGCGAAGCGCGTGAAGCCCGGAGATTCTCGGTGCCACACTCCCGGCTGGCGTCGCATGGCCACGGACGTTCCTGGAATACCAGGTGTCCAATAGGTGGCTCGTCCTCGGCAGAACCTGGATTTCTCGGGAAAAACGAGGCCGAGGCGATTTCGAGGAAATTTTTTCGCTGCTGGTCGGCGGCGTGCGAACCACGCCGCGGTCAGCCGCGTATCTTTTGCGTTGACGAGCCCCTGACAGCACTTCTCTTCACGGTTCTTCACGGTCCTGCTGTCCGCCGCCCGCCAGCGTCGTGCGTGGTTGATCCTGCAACGTCGCATCGTGGTGCGTTGATACGTGGTTTCGGGGGGATGACGGCCTGCCGTCCTTTCTGGGCGTCGGGTGTGCCGCCCCTCCGTCTTCTCTCTTCCGCTTGAAAGGAACTCAGTCATGTCAAGCGTTTTCTTTACTTCCGCCAAGGGACGGACAGGGGCTCGCTCAGAAGGAAACTCCGCGGGACAGTCCGGGGGCCGTTCGCACCTCAGCGTGTGGCATCCCAGCCGGTTGCTCATGGAGGAGGCGGTGCTGTGCGGTCTGATCGTGGCTGCGGGGCTCTTCGCCCTGTATGCCTGCCTGCCGCGGCCGAGGTTTGCGGCTGACATGGCACGGTCCGCGGAGCGGCTCAGGAGCCCGTTCGTCGTCACGCATGACGAGTCGACCGTGGCGCTTGTGCCTGCGAGCCGCTCGATGATGACCGCGATCCGCCGGGCCACGAAACTCGAGCAGTCGGGCCGTTTCGACAGGGTGACCCGCGATGCGTGGAAGCAGGCCATGGCGGAGGTGCGTCGCTTCGGCGTTCAGCCGGTCTCGACGGGGCCGGGGCGGCATGTGCGGCTGTTCATGCAGGAGGCCGAGGAGGACCGCATGGCGGCGCTTGACGGCCTTCTCGAGGAACTGCTGCCTGGGCAGTTCGCGGTGCTCGAGGCCCGGCGGGAGGCCGCGATTGCCGCAGATCTGGAGCAGGCCGAGCCGCTTCCGGAGGTGACGTGGCTCGATGTGGTCACCAACGCTCCGGACAACGTCCGGGATATGGCCTACGATCTGGCCACGCTGCACGACGAGGCCGGTCGCAATGTGGCCACCATCGCCAAGTACCGGGAAATCGTCGGCTATGACCACTGGCGGACCATCTGCGAAGCCGGTGTGAGCGAGTCCGGGTTCCTCGCCAGGGCAGCCCTGTGGCGGGCCGAGTTCGAGGCCAGCCAGGCGCACCTCGAACTGGCGAAGGCCGCGTTCGAGCAGGGCTTCGAGGCCTGGGGCGAGGTGTGCAGTGCGGTGCCGACGCTCTGCACCGACGGTCGCGTGGTCGAGGAGATGGCAGAGCACCGGGTTCGCTATCGCGAGGTGCTGGCCGAACTGCAGCCGTCGTTTGGGAATGGGGAGGCGACGACGCTCGACCTGTAGCCGTCTGCGGCCTGCCGGCCGCAGCTGGATCGACCGACGACGGGCCGTGCGGCGTGGCCGCGCGGCCCGTCGCATTGTCGGGACGTGGCGGTCGGGACGCGGCGGCAGATGTGCGCTCAGCGCTTCCCGCGCCGTTTCGTGCCGCGGGAGCCCTTCGCAGGCCGAGAGACGCCGGCGACAGGCTTGGCTGGCGCCGCAGGCTCGGATGGCGCGGTCGGCTCGTCTTTCTTTCTGCCGCGGCGGCGGGCGGGCGTCGCGGCAGACTCGGCCGCCGGCTCGACCGCGGTGCCGGGAACCACCTGCGGCACGATGATGCAGTTGTCGCCGAGCTCGAGATCCTCCTCCTCCTGGATGGGGCGGCCGCGGTCGTCGAGCTTCACGTCGGCCTCGGCGGTCTTCCGCTTGGCCACCGCCAGCAGCTGGTCGTAGAGCTTCTCGCGGTCGAGCCCGTTGATGACGGAGACTGCCGCCGCGACCTCCTTGAGGTAGCGGAGGAAGATGCTGCGCCGCTGCCCCTCCTGCGCCACCCGCAGCCGTCGCCGCATGTACATGCCGAGCTTGCGGCCGACGGCCTGCAGGGCGAGCCGGATCTCCTTCTGGATCTCGGGATAGGAGGCGATGGCCTCCTTCGACTCGCTCGTGAAGGGCACCCAGACGCTGGCCACGTGCACCATCGCGGTGACTGGGCCGCTCGGCAGGCTGCCCCGCGACTGCGAGAGTCCGTAGGACCGCCAGTTGGTCGAGAGGATCGTCTGCGTCACTGCGCAGGCGGCGGGCTGGAACTGCAGCGGCACGCGGTTGGCGTAGCGCAGCACGTTCATGCTCTGCCCCTCCTCGACGCTCACGTTCTGCATCGCGCCGTGCAACGCGTCGAGCTGCTGCTTCTTGAGCTTCGCGGGCGATTGCCGGGGCGCCAGCTGCGACTCGGCGAGGATCTTGTCGGCGGCCTCCGTGCCGAGGCCCGCGAACGTCGTCGTGAGGAACTGCCGCAGGCTGCGGGCGTCGCTCTCGGCGGCCAGTTCGCCCAGCCCCTCGCGAGAGATCTTCTGCGCCGCCACGCCGCCGCCGTAGGCGAGCGCCGCCTCGATCACGAACGGATTGCCACGGTAGACCGACGGCGGGCGGGTGGCCGCGGTGAAGAACTCACCCGGCACGACCTGCCGCAGCCCGGCGAGGAGCCGCTGCTCGCCGATCGGCACGACGCAGTCGGTCGCGGGCGGCGGGATCTTCGTCTCCTGGATCGCCTTGTAGAGGGCGTCGGCCTCGCCGCGGCCGAGCTTGCCGGTGGTGACCCGGGTGGAGAGCTTGGCCGCGTCGCAGATCTTCTTCGCCGTGCCGTGAGACACGCGGGAGAACGACTGCGTGAGGAACTGCGCGAGCGTGAGCTTCGGGTGCTCCTGCAGCATCGTCACCAGCCGCCCGAGCTCGACGCCGTAGGGGTGCGGCTTGATCTCCTTCGGCTCCGGCGGCAGGTCGTCGGTGGAGCGATCGAAGATCTGTTCAACGCCCTCGGGGCCCTGGAAGTGGATCCGGGCGTGCGGGTTGGAGATCGCCGTCTGCGCGAGGTATTCCTCGACGCTGCCGCGGCCGCGCTGGAACTTCGCCTCCATCTCGATCGTGACGCGGGTGCCGTGCTCGAGCACCTCGCCCCTGTCGTTCTCGGCGACCCACTCGATCGAGTGCTTCCGCATCAGCTCGGCGCCACCCTTGCCGGCGGGGATGTCGACGCCGTCCCCCTTGCCGTTGAGAATCTCCGGCTGGTTGGTCTTGGTGTCGATCCGCAGCTCGGAATAGTGGGCGGGATGCTTGGCGTCGATCTTCGAGATGATCTTCACCGGCTTGCCGGTGGTGAGCACGCCATACATGCCGGCCGCAGAGATGCCGATGCCTTGCTGGCCGCGGCTCATCCGCAGCCGGTGGAACTTCGAGCCGTAGAGCAGCTTGCCGAAGATGAGCGGGATCTGCTTGCTGACGATCCCGGGGCCGTTGTCCTGGACGCTCATGCGGTAGCGGGCGCCGCTCTCGCCGACCTGCTCGATCCGCACCCAGATCTCGGGGAGGATGCCGGCTTCCTCGCAGGCGTCGAGCGAGTTGTCGACCGCCTCCTTCACGCTCGTCAGCAGGGCCTTGCGGGGCGAGTCGAACCCGAGCAGGTGGCGGTTCTTGGCGAAGAACTCGCTGACCGAGATGTCGCGCTGTCCGGCGGCGAGCGACTGGGCCGTGGCGCGGCGCTTCGTCGCGGGCTTCGCAGGGCTGGCGGCAGGCGCAGGCTCCGCCGCGGTCGCCTCGGCGGCAGGGGCTGCGGCCGGCGGGGAGGTGCGGGCTTTTCGTGACTTTTTGGCGGTGGTGGCCATGGAATGCTTCGGGGAAACCGAAGACTGTGATGGCCCGGGCTGCCGTTGGCAAGAGGGGGCGAGTTTGCCGGTTGCGGGGGCGTTGCGGTGTCGGGGGCCGGTGACCGGCCGCGAAGCCCGCGGAGCGGTGGCGCTTCGGGATTATGCCGCCTGGGACTTTGCCTCCTGGGCGGAAGCGAAGGCGCCCGGGGCTCCCGGGTCATACCGGGGCCGTTCGTCTGCCGAATGCCCCCTTAGCCCCGCCCGCCCAGGCCGCGTGTCATGCCGCGGCGGCGATCGCGCGGCTGGGCTGGGGGGCCGGGGCCATGCAGGCCGGAGGAGGTGCCATGAGAGCTGCCATGATTCGCTCACGGATTCGTTCCCGGATTCTTTCGCAGGCCGTGCGGTATTTCGTCGTCGCGGCGTTGGTGTCGCTCGCCGGATCCGCGGGCCGGTCGCAGGCCGCGCCGATCAACGGCGGCGTGGAGGCCCCGACACCGGACGTCTTCTACAACTTCTACACGCCCGCAGTGCCGGCCGGCGCGTATCCCGGCTCCGGCGCCCAGCTCTACGTCTCGCCGCGGCCGGTGCCGCCGCGGGTCGGGCACACGTGGTACACGTATCCGCCGTTCATGCCACACGAGTTTCTCTACAAGCACCGGCGGCACTACGTCCGTCCGGCGGGTGCGATGGGCATGCGAACCGACGTGCACGCCTACTGGTGGTGAACGGGTGCCGGTGGTGACTTTGGGTACGACCTGAACTGTCGACGATGAACGGGGAGCACAGCATGGTGGCGCGTGACGCAGGAGCCCGGCGGGCCTGGCTGACGGTGGGCATGGCTGTGATGGCGACGGCCTGCCTCGCCGCAGCGACCTGCCTCGCGGGGGGCCATCACCGGCAGCCGTGCACGGGCGACGGGTGCGGCGCGTATGACCCGGCATACGGCCCGGCCCATCGTGCGGCGTGCGGCAAGGACGGCTGCGGCGACGGCTGCGGTCAGTGCGCGGGCTGCGGCCACTGCGCCGGCTGCAAGCACGGACACCACTGCCTCAAGCACGACACGATCGAGAAGCGGTACTTTCTCCGCAGCCAGGGGAAGAGCTGGCACAGTGCATGGTACGACCCGTCGATCGGCCGTCCGATGGCGCTGGTCGTGCCGCCGACCGCGGAATTCACGACGGAGTATGGCTGGGGCGTGCCGAGCTCGCGGGTGATGCCGATCTACCACCAGTTTCGCCGACCCTATCCTGGTGCGGGCGCCGTGCCGGGGTCGACAGGCTTCATGCCGACGCCCGCGCAGCCGAGCGACACGGTGCAGTTCGGCGTCCACCCGGTTCGCGGCCCCTGGGGCGCCTACTGATCTGGCCTACTGATCTGGGTGGACCGCGGGAAGGCGAACCGCGGGAAGGCGAACCGCGTCGAGTCGGGCCGCGGCGAGTGACGCCCACGGACTCTCTGGCGCCAGGGTGAGGAACTCCCGCAGGTGGCGGTGGGACTCTTCCTCGCGACCGGCGTCGCGCAGCACGCCCGCCATGTGCCAGTGCGCGTCGGCGTAGTCGGGCTGCTGCCGGAGCACGCCGTCGAGGGCCGCGATGGCCAGGTCGTGCTCGCCGAGCTCCGCCAGCACGCAGCCGAGGCTGGCGCGGGCCTCGAGGTGGTCGGCATCCAGCTCGATCGCGGCGTAGTAGCGCTCCCGAGCCGCGGTCAGGTCGCCGGCGCGGTAGAGCAGTTCCGCCAGCATGAACGCGACCTGCGACGTGGGGCCCTGGGCCTGCAGCACGGCCCGCAGGGCTTCCGCCGCCTCAAAGAGCGAACCGGCGGACTCGAGGTCGGCCGCGAGGTCGAGCAGCTCGGCGACCGAGGCGAGGTCGCTGTCGCCGTCCGTCCTGCCGCGGCCGATGCCGATGACGGTGGCCGGCTCGGCGTCGTCGGCCGGGCGGCCCGGACCGTCGCCATCCGTCGGCCGGTCCTGGGGCACGGGCTCCGACAGGGCGTCCGTGTAGAAGCCCAGCTGGAGCTGGCCGCCGGCTCCCATCAGGCCGCCGTCGCGGCGGATGCTCAGCCGCCGCCCGTCGGCGACGATCCTGTCGGCGATGCGGGCGGCCTCGGCGGCACCACCCGGCGCCAGCGTGGGCAGCTGTGCGTCGATGTCACGAAGCGAGAGTCCCGACTGGAGGAGGCGGACGAGCTGCCTGCCCACCACGAGCTGCGGGAAGCCGAACCACTCGATCGAGCCCGAACGGCGGGCCGGCTCGATCAGCCCGCGCCGCCGCCAGCGGCGGACCGCCGACCGCGGCACGCGGAGCACGTCGGCCATCATCGCCACGGTGTAGAGCCGGCTCACGCCGGGATGCTCGTCGCCCGCCGGATCGTCCGGCGTCGGCGGCGTGGCCTTGCGGCTGCGGCGGACCGCACGGTCGTCCGTGACCTCGGTGGACATGTGATGGATCGCCTTCTGCTCTGTGGCGGCTGCGGTGGGCGCGGAGGGCACCACGCCTGCGGGCCGGCGACGGCGGAATCTACTCGACCCGCGGTGACAAATCCAAATGGCCTCGTCTCGCGGCCGCGCGTCCACGGTCTCCGCTCCCGTGCCGCGCGTTTCCGTGGCCCGGCGGCGGCACCGACGCGATCCAGCCCTCGAGCGGGTCGAGCGCTGCGGGCAGCCCATAGTGCGGCAGCAGCGCGGCATGCGCCGCCTGCATGCCGCAGATCACCGCGTCGAGCAGGTCGCCGCCGCAGTCGTCGGCCAGCCGCCGTGACCAGGCCGGCCGGATGGCCAGGGTGACCGCGAGCCCGGCCGAGCCCGCCACGAGCGCCCGCAGGATCGCCAGGCGATTCGCGGCGCGGCCCGCGGTGCGGCCCGCGGCGGCGTCGCTCTTGTAGGACGTGCGACAGACCTGCCGGGCGGTGAAGCCGGGATAGGCCTCCAGGGCGATCCGCCCCGGGACTGTCCCCGGATGCGCGTGCGCCGGGAAGGCGAGACCCGCGTCGAGCATCCTGCCGATGCCGGCGTGCATCATCCAGGCGACCGGGGGGTTGGTCCAGCGCATCGCCGGGCTCGAGCCGGCCGGCTTGTCGGCCTGGCGCCAGGCGAACTTGTCGCCCGCCGGCCGCCCGTCGCACCAGCGCCGGAACGTGTCGCGAAGCGCGTCACGGGGGTGGCCGCAGTAGAACCGGACGAACTCCGGCCAGGTCGTGGGCCAGCCCTCGTGCTCGATGAGCGGCCGCGGCTGGCCGAAGGGCAGGTCGAAGCCGCCGAGCCACGGCTCCCCGTCGGCGGTGAGGAATGTTTCGAAGGCCGCCAGGGTCTCGAGGCCACGGACCTCGTCGAGCCGGTAGACGCCGGTCGTGCCCACGGCCTCAAAGCGGCCGACCGCGACCGTGATCGGCTTCCTGGCCGAGGGCGCCGAGGTGAAGTCGACTCCCAGCACGAGGCTGCCGCCGGGGGATGGCCCGTGGGAGAGCGGCTGCATGCGACGCGCGTCACTTCGTGATGGCTGGGGCGTCGGCAGCGGCGAACCCGCGGCGTCGCGTCGCGTCCGTCGTGGGAAAGTCGGCGGGGAGGGGCAGATCAGTCGTGCCCGTGGCGGCCCAGGCGGCACCGCGCTGGAGCGCCGTGATGAAGCCGACGCACTCCTGCGACTCGTTACCGTGCCCCAGCGGCGTGTGGAAGACCCGGCCCTGTCCGTAGGAGATCGTCATCATCATCGGCTCGTGCCGCCGAGTCCGGGGCGAGTAGGCCGTCGCGAGCACCTGCAGGTTCTCGGCGGGGCCGCGGAGGCTGTCGTAGAGCTCGTCCTTGGCGTGCATCCAGGTCGACGGCATCCCCTTCGTGATCGGGTGCGCGCCGTCGCGGACGATCACCGCGAACTCCGCCTGCGGGCCGTGCGCGCCGCCGGCGCCGGGGGACGTGTCGCGGACCAGGCCGCCTTCCTCGGTGTAGTAGACGTAGGGACCGCTCTTCTCGTTGCGTCCGCCCCAGCCGCCGAGGCCGATCATCTGGTTGTACGCGGCCCACTCGGGGAACGAGTTGTCGGCCGCGTGCACCGCCACGAAGCCGCCGCCGCCGCGCACGTACTCCTCGAACGCCGTCCTGGTCTCGGCCGGCCAGGGGGCCGCGCCGTGGCCGAAGTTGCTGATCACGACGGCATGGTCGGCGAACGCGGGCTTGAAGGCCGGATCCTCCCCCTTGGGCGCGTGCGTGACCACGTCGACCGTAAACAGGCCGGTGTCCTCGAGGTACTTCCGCATCATCCGCGTCGTCTGCGGCCAGTTGGCGTGGTTGTTCTGGCCGTCCACGATCAACGCCCGGATCGGGCCCGCGCTCGGGGCCTTGTTTTGGCTCTGGCTCGGGACCTGACTCTGGTTCGGCGTCCCGGCCGGGTCGGCTGCCATGGCGGCCGATCGGCCTGCCGACGGCAGCACCATGGTCGACAGCAGCAGGCAGACTACGGCACACCCGTGCAGCGGGCGCGAGGCCTTCACGGCGGACATGGCACGGGCTCCGAAGGAAGAAGATGAACGGGATCGCGACGCGAGGCGGCGGTCGCGGCGGACGGGAATCCTAACACGCGGAGGCGGTCCGGGCATGCCGTTTCCGCGGCTCAAGGGGCACACGTTCGACCTCGCCCAGCGCGTGCCGCTGGTGGCCCGCTGGCCGAGGGGCATCGTGCGTCCCGGCCGCCGCGAGGCCGCGCTGATGAGCGCCATCGACTACGCGCCGACGATCCTGTCGCTGCACGGCCTCGACTGTGCCGCCCGGGGCATGGCGGGCCGTGGAAGAAGCCGTCCACGGACGTTGTCCGCCCAGCCGCCAGGAGACCTCGGCGACGGCAGCGGCCGAGGTCAGGTCGTGTGGGCGTCGACCGACGGCACGATCCGCAGAAGGCGGCGGGAGGTTTCTGCGGCCGGGACGTCCTTGCCTCCGGTGGCGGGAGCGGTCGTGCCGGTCGGCGGAGCCGGCTCCACGGCGGGTCCCAGCGGCGCCACCGTCGGCGCGGGGCTCGCGGCCGGCGAGAGGGCGGGGGCCGTCGTGGAAGATCCAGTGGACGCTCCAGCGGCGCCCGCGGCCGTTGCCGGCTGCCTGACGGCAGGCTCCCTGCCGGCGGGAGTGGGGATCGTCTCGATGGTCCGCAGGTCGGAGCCCGCGGCAGCGGCGGGCCTCTCGGCGCGGATCACACTCGCCGCGTCGCCGGTCGGCTGCGGGTTGGCCTTCGGGTCGACGTGCTGGAGGGGCGAGCCCGTCCAGCCCTCGGCCGCCTTCGGCGCGGCGTCGGCGGGCCTGTCACTGAACGTCTTCGTCGCGCCGGACTGGACAACAGCCTGCGGGGCCGGCGCGAGCGACGGGGCCGCGGTCACGGTCGGGGCCACGGCGGGACGCGAGGCGGCCGCAGGCGTCGAACCCACCGCCGCAGCGGGCTGCACCGCGGCCGGCAGCGGATTGCCGCAGGGATCGAGCGGCACCCGCATCACGACCGTCCGCGGCGACCGCACCGTGTAGGTGTAGGGCACCTTCTTCTCGACGACGCGGGGCACCTGGACGGTTTTCTGCTCGGTGACGTACTTGCAGACCTGCACGCTCACCGGCTCGACCCGCTCCTCGGCGACCATGCGGCAGACCTGCACGGGCACCTGGCGGACCTGCTCCTCGGCAACCATCCGCATCGTCTGCACCGGCACCTTGTTCTCCACCCGCTCGACCACCTTGCGGACGGTCTGCACGGGCACCTGGCGGACCTGCTCCTCGGCGACCATCCGCATCGTCTGCACCGGCACCTGCTGCACAACCTGCTCGTCGACGTAGCGGACCGTCTGCACCGGCACCTTGCGCGTGACGACACGGTTGACCATCGTGGTTTCCGGAACCTGCACCGGCGTCATGGTCGGCTGGTAGACCCGATTGACCTGGTTCACGACCATGCCCGGCGACTGCATCCAGGTGTAGCCGCCACGCTGCCAGTACATGAGGCCGTTGTAGGGATTGACCGCGTAGCCGCCCGGCACCCAGCCCAGCGCCGTCGCGCCCGGGGTGACGACCGGGGTGACCGTGTCGACCGCCTGGCTGCCCATGGAGTAGGCCGTCCGCATCTGCGTGACCGGCTCCGCCACGGTGTAGGCCTCCTCGCGCTCGCTCGTCTCGTAGACGGGACGCTGCACGACGCTCACCTGCTGCTGCATCGCCGTCTCGTAGACCGGCTTCATGACGGTGAACCGTTCCTCGCGCGAGGCCGTCTCGACGACGTCGCGGGTGACGTCGTAGCTGCGATCCACGATCTGCGTCTCGTAGACCGGCTTCATGACGGTGAACCGCTCCTCGCGGGTCTGGGTCTCCCAGACGGGCCGCTGGACGGTGTAGCGACGCTCAGACGTCTGCGTCTCCCACACGGGACGCTGCACGGTGTAGCTCTGCGTGTCGTAGACGGTCTCGTAGCTGACGCGGTAGGCCGTCATCGGCCGCTCGTCGTACACCGTCTGGAAGTCGAGCCGGTACGTCTGCGTGGCGACGGGGGCGACGGCGGTGACGGCCGCATCGCCGCAGCACTGCGCCCGCGCGGCGGGCGTCGTCCAAGGCGACTGCGGCGCGAGCACGAGTGCCGCACACAGCATCGACGCCATGCGTCGGGAAGCACCTGCCCTCGACAGGGATGCGAAGAACGTGGTCATGAGTCTTCTCTCTCCTCGAAAAAAAGGTGCTTCGAGACTAATCACCCGTACGCAGCCTGCAAGCGGTTCGTTGAGGAAAAATCGCCGTTTTTTGCCCGATTTTTGGTGGCCGATCCGCTAGGAACGCTGCAACCGGTCCATCTTACGGCCGGGGCAAAGCCGCAGCCCGCCGGTCGCCGCGGGGGGCGCAGGCTGGGGTGACGCGGAAGGTCGGGACGGCGGCCGCGCGGAGTGACGCGTGACCCTGCACGGCCGCGCGTCGCGGTGTCGACCGCGGGTGATCGTCCCTGGAAACAGGCCGCGCAGCGGCGTCGCCGCGGCGTGGCCGCCGCGGATCGCGGGCCGCTCACTCCATGCGGACGAGCAGTCTCCTGCTGCGGCCGTCGAGCCGCGACACCTGGGGAATGTGATACCGCACGCCCACGGTGTCGGTGATGAAGGCGCCGCCGTCTGCCGCGTAGACGATGTCGTCCGCGTGTGCCACCGTGAACCGCCGCGGGCCGCGGTCGGTGGCGACGCTCCATTCCGTCGGCTCGCCGTCCGACACGGCGACGATCCGCAGGATCAGGGGAAGGAACTCCCGCTGCGACAACTCCGACTCGAGCATGCCGCGGAGCGGGCCTTCGAGGTCGGCGAGCACATCGATCCACGCCAGTTCGGTGCCGTCGGCGGCGACGATGGCGACCGGCCCCGAAGGCGCCGACACGGGGAATCCGCGCAGCACGTCGACGTCGACGTATCGCGCGCCGTCGGCGGCGGTGAAGTCGAGCCGTCCGTGCGCGGCCCGCTCGAGCCGCCAGGAGACGCCGGCGGCGGTGCCGTCGGCCGCGATCCTCGTGGCATCGCCGCCGCCGTCGATCGGCGCGCGGTGCGGCAGGGGTGTGTCGGACGTCATCGTCGTGTCGCTCCGTGGGCGGGCATGGCGGTGGGCGGTGGCGTTCCGGCGCGGAATGCCGTACGGCTCAGACGCCGGCAGCCTCCTTCGCGGCCTTCATCTGGGCGCGGTAGAGCCGCGCGTAGGCCCCCTCCGCGGCGAGCAGTTGCTCGTGCGTCCCCATCTCCACGATGCGGCCGGAGTCGAGCACGATCAGCCTGTCGGCGCGGCGCAGCGTGGACAGGCGGTGGGCGATGGCGATCGTGGTCCGGCCCGTGACGAGCCGATCGATCGCCGCCTGGATGACCGCCTCGGTTTCGGCGTCCACGGCGGACGTCGCCTCGTCGAGCACGAGGATCCGCGGGTCGACGAGGAGCGCGCGGGCGATCGACAGCCGCTGCCGCTCGCCGCCGGAGAGCGAGCCGCCCCGCTCGCCCACACGCGAGTCGTAGCCCGCGGGCTGGGCGAGGATGAATTCGTGGGCCCCGGCGGCGCGGGCGGCCGCCACGATCCGGCGGCGCAGCCCGTCGGCGCCGTCGGGGAGCGCGGAGGCGTCTGGGCAGCCGTAGGCGATGTTGTCGGCGATCGAGCCGAAGAAGAGGAACGGCTCCTGCAGCACGCAGCCGAGGTTGCGTCGGTAGCCAGAGATCGACAGGTCGCGCAGGTCGACGCCATCGACGCGGATCGATCCGCTCGACGGATCGTAGAAGCGGCAGATCAGGTTGGCGAGCGTCGATTTGCCCGAGCCGCTGGATCCGACGAGCCCGATCATCTCGCCCGGCTCGATCGTGAGATCGATGCCGTGGAGGATCTCCCGCGTGCCGTAGCGGAAGTGCACGCCCGACACCTCGATCCTGCCACGCACCCTGCCGGGATCGACGGCCCGGGGCGACTCGGCGACCGACGGCTTGCAGTCGAGGATGTCGAAGATCCGCTGCGCGCTCGTCGCCGCCCGCTGCGTGGCGGGCACCATGTGGATCATCGACTCGGTGCGGCGGTAGAACCCGGCGATGTAGGCGAGGAACGCCGTGAGCATGCCGACGGTCACCGAGCCGGAGAAGACCAGCGCCGCTCCGGCCGCCCACACCACGAGCAGGCCGATCTCACTGAAGAGCGTCACCAGCGGCCCGAAGAACGACCAGACGACGTTGACCCGGTCGTTGGCGTCGAGCACGCGGGCGTTGGCCGCCCGGAACCGCTCCACCTCGCGGCCCTCCTGGGCAAAGGCCTTGACCACGCGGATGCCGGGAATCGTGTCGGCGAGCACGCTGGTCATGTCGGCCCAGGCGACGCTCGCCCGGCCGAATCCCCGGCGCAGCCCGAGCCGCACCGCGTACACCAGCCAGACGACGAGCGGAAACGGCGCCAGGGTCATGAGGGCCAGCCACGGGTTGATCCAGAGGAGCACCACGGCCGTGAGCACGACGAGCATCGTGTCGGATGCGAATTCGATCACGTTCAGCGACAGGAAGAGGTTGATCCTGTCGGTGTCGTTGCCGACGCGGGACATCAGGTCGCCGGTGCGCTTGCCCGAGAAGAAGTCGAGCGACAGCGCCTGCATGTGGGCGTAGGTCTGCACCCGCAGGTCGGCCGCGATCCGCTCGCTCACCCAGGCCAGCGTCCAGGTGCGGGCCCAGCCGAGCAGCCAGGCCGCGAAGGCAGCCAGCGCCAGGCCGCCCAGATACCACCAGACGAGCGAGAACGGCACGGGCTGCCCCTGCTGTTTCGGCACGAGCACGTCGTCGACCAGCGGCATCGTGAGGTAGGGGGGCACGAGCGCCGCCGCGGTGCTCGCCAGCGTGAGGAAGATGCCGAGGAGGGCCATGCCAGCGTGCGGCCTGGCGAACCCGAGCACGCGGGCCAGCGCCCGCCACGAGCCGGCCGGTCCCGCCTCTTCGTCGTCTTCCCCGGCCGCCTTGCCGCCGGCGGCGGGCGCGATCGAGGGCGGCGCTGCGTCGTCGTCGGCCTGCTCGCGCGCGACCGACTGCCCGTGCAATCGCGTGTCGAAGGCATCCTCGAGGGCGTGCACGCTCTTGGCACGGGTGGGCGTGAAGAGCCATCGCGCCACCACGCCGCCATGCTGCGACAGTTCGATCCTGCCGACGGCCGACCGCATGTGCACGTCGAGCGACGACGAAGGGTCGAGCCGCCATGCCCAGACGGCAGCGCCCGAGGTTGGGCCGCAGTCGACGGAGGCCGGCTGATCGGCCACAACCCGCCGATTCGTCAGCAGGATCGCCCCGTCGGTGAACATCAGGTCGGCGTTGAGGTCGAACCGGCAGGAGGCGACGACGTATTCGCCCGGTTCCAGCGAAAAGCCGTCTGCCGGGGACGGCGGCGAAGCCGTGCTGGCCGTGCGTGACGCCGGGGCGAGGAGGGCTGAAACGCGGGGCGGAGATGGCGGCATGCGGGGAAGCGGCCGGTGGCCGATGTCGAGCCTGGAACGACCTCGTTATACCGGAAAAAACGCCAAAAAGACGCCCGAGTAGACTGGATGAAGCGAATTGGCGGCCTCGCCGCCGGTCACCAACAGAATCTTGCGTGGCTTGCCGAAGACCCCTAGATTAACCATGAACCTGGAACACATCGCGATCCCCGGGGGGTCGGCGGCCACCTGCCGATGGCTCCTTAAAAATCCTGCCTGCTTGAAAAACCTTCCAGCGCTCCCTCCCGCAGCCTCCTGTTCTGCATAGCCGGTTGTCACTTCTTCCATCATGAGCGTGCCCGCCGGGTCGCGGATACAGGACGTTTCTCCCGTGGTCTGCCTGCATCTGGCTGTTTTGCAGGGAGATGCAGGTTTTTCGCGTCGTCGGCACGAAAGCTGCTTCCCTGAAGTTTTTTTGGAAAAGGATTCGCACTCGCCTCGCGGGCGCGTAGACTTTTTCTTCAGTCGAGCGTTGGCGGTTCGCGAGACACGAAACATCGCGACCGCGTTCGCCCGACGGGCCGCCTGTCGGCGGGATGCCGCGCGGACGGCTGGATGGATTCAAGGTGCTGCGAGGAACGGGAACCGCAAGCGAACGCGCGTCCGTGTGGCGTGCGGCGGTGGCATCCGGCCTCGCGGCTTGGGACGTCAGCCAATCCATGGCCACCTCGGCCTGTCGGTTGTCGGTGGGGAGACCTGTTCCCCGGTTGTTCTTCAGCCTGCCTGCGAACTTCGTGTTTGCCAGAGGCACTTCTCCCGCGGCCCCGGACTGCTGGCCGCCCTGAAGCCCGGCTCTCTGTCCGCGCATGTCCCATGCCCCCGGGCATGGTTCTCTGCGCGGATGGCAGCCGGTGACCCGCGGACCTTCGGGGCGACGCGCCCCGGCGGTCTCGATGTGATCCGTGCCGCCTCTCTCCTGACATGCCCCCCGGAACGTCCGGCGGCTGGAAGAGGCGCACACCCCACAGGCCCGCGCACGCGTCTGCGCAACGCCTAGAGAGCACACACCGCTTCCATCATGGAGATCACTTCGCTCAAGGTTCTTCGCGGTCCGAACCAGTGGGCATCCTTTCCCGTCCTCGAGATCTGGGTGGATCTCGGCCGCTTCGAGGACTTTCCCTCCAACACGCTGCCCGGATTCAACGAGCGTCTCATGGGCTGGCTGCCCTCCATGATCGAGCACCGCTGCTCGATCGGCGAGCGGGGCGGCTTCTTCGAGCGGCTGCGGACGGGGACGTGGCTCGGCCACATCCTGGAGCATGTCACGATCGAACTGCAGTCGCTCGGCGGCACGCCCGTCGGCTACGGCAGGGCCCGTGAGGCCAAGGCCCGCGGCGTCTACAAGGTCGTCATCGAATACAAGGAGGAGGCCTTCGCCGTCGAGTGCGCACGGACGGCGCACCGCCTCATCATGGCGGCGGTCGACGGCAGCCCCTTCGACATCACCGCCGAGGTCAAGCGGCTGCGACAGCTGCTGCTCGACGTGCAGCTCGGACCGAGCACCCGCTCGATCGTCGATGCCGCCGTGGCCAGAGGCATTCCCTACCGTCGGCTCACCGACGGCTCGCTCATCCGGCTCGGTCAGGGGTCGAAGCAGCGCAAGATCTGTGCCGCCGAGACCGACAGGACCAGCGCCGTCGCCGAGTCGATCGCGCAGGACAAGGAGCTGACCCGCACGCTCCTGGCCGAGGCCGGGATTCCGGTGCCGCAGGGCCGCCCCGTGAGTGACGCCGCCGATGCCTGGGCCGTGGCCGAGGAGATCGGCGCCCCGGTGGTCGTGAAGCCCCGTTACGGCAACCAGGGCCGGGGTGTGTCGGTCGACCTCTCCACGCGCGAGGATGTGGAGAAGGCCTGGGCCGTCGCCCGCGAGGAGGAGTCGACCATCGTCGTCGAGCGGTTCGTGTCGGGGGGCGACTACCGCGTGCTCGTGGTGGGAGGCAAGGTCGTGGCCGCCGCGCGGCGGCATCCGCCGACCGTCCTGGGTGACGGCCGGTCCACGGTGCGGCAGCTCGTCGACGTCGTCAACGAGGACCCGCGGCGGTGCAGCGACCACGCCGGTGCCTTGAGCCCGGTGCGGATCGACGAGGTCGCGCTCGCCGTCCTGGCGGAGCAGGGGCTGACGCCCGAGAGCGTGCCCGAGGCCGGACTGACCGTGTTTCTCCGGCAAAACGCCAACCTGAGCACCGGCGGCACCAGCGAGGACGTGACCGATCTCGTGCATCCCGAGGTGGCCCAGCGGGCCATCGAGGCGGCGCGGATCATCGGCCTCGACGTCGCCGGCATCGACATCGTCACGTCTGACATCGCGCAGTCGCTCGAGTCGCAGCGGGGCGTCATCATCGAGGTCAATGCAGGACCGGGGCTGCGGATGCACCTCGAGCCGACGGTCGGCACGCCGCGGAACGTCGGCGCGGCCATCGTTGATACGCTGTTCGACACGGGTGAGGATGGACGGATTCCCGTGGCCGCCGTCACCGGCACCAACGGCAAGAGCACCGTCGTGCGACTGCTCGCGCATCTGGCCACGGCCGGCGGCGCGACCGTGGGCACGACCTGCACCGAGGGCGTCTGGGTGGGGGCGCGGCAGATCGACGGCGGCGACTGCAGCGGACCGGCGAGCGCCCGGCGGGTGCTGGCCAATCCCGCGGTCACGACGGCCGTGTTCGAGACCGCCCGCGGCGGCATTCTCCGCGAGGGCTGCGGCTTCGATCTGTGCGACGTCGCCGTGGTCACCAACATCGCCTCCGGCGACCACCTCGGCCTGGCCGAGATCGACACGCCCGAGCGGCTGGCGTGGGTGAAGGGCGCGATCGTGGCGGCGGTGCGGCGCACCGGCGCGGCGGTGCTCAACGCCGCCGACCCGCTCGTGGTCGACATGAAGAAGTGGAGCGACGGCCAGGTCGTCTACTTCGCGCTCGATCCGGCCAATCCGGTGATCGTGGAGCACCTCGCGCAGGGCGGCCTGGCCGCCACCGTCCGCGACGGCTGGATCGTGCTGTGCGACGGGCCCCGTGAGACGCGGCTGGCGAGCCTCGAGCGGGTGCCGTTGGTCCATCGCGGGCTGGTGGCATTCCAGGTGGAGAACGTCCTGGCCGCCGCCGCCGCCGCGTGGCGGCTCGGCGTGCCGCTGGAACTGGTGCGGCTCGGCCTGGAGAGCTTCTCATCGGGCTCCGCAGGCTCCCCCGGTCGCTTCAACCTGCTCGACCTGGAGGGCTCGTCGATCGTGGTCGACTATGGCCACAACGTGCCGTCGCTCGAGCAGATCTGCAGCACCGTCCGCAACCTGCCCCATGCACGGCGGACCGCGGTCTACTCGGCCGCCGGCGACCGCCGTGACGAGGACCTGATCCGCCAGGGCGAACTCCTGGCGGCGACGTTCGATCGCGTGGTGATCTACGAAGACGCTTACATCCGCGGCCGCGAGCCCGGCGAGATCACGGCGCTGATCACGAGGGGCATCCAGGCCGCGCAGCGGGCCGATCGCCCTGTCGCGATCGAGGCCGGTGGCTCCTGGTGCCAGGCCGCGGCGCTCGTGCTCGACGCCTCTCGGCCCGGCGATCTCGTGCTGCTCCAGCCCGACACCGTGGAGCAGACGATGGCGTGGCTGGCGGAGCGGTACGGCGGCCGTGTCCGTGAGCTGCAGTTCGACCAGATGGCCGGGATCGTGCCGCACGATTCCATCGATCGCGTGCCCGCCGCCCACGAGCCGGTCGAGGTGCGGAACGGTCGGCAGGGTCGATCGGTGTTCGCAGCTCGCGACATCGCCGCGGGTGAGTCGCTCCTCAAGGCCTGGGGCCCGCGGCTGCCGCAGCGTTCGCGGCACACCATGCAGGTCGACGTCGACACGCACATCATGCCGGACGGCGCGATGGTGCTCGTCAGGCACTCCTGCGAGCCCAACTGCGGCGTACTGGTGCGGGCCAACGACCGCGAGATCGAGGTGCGGGCCCTGCGGCCGATCGCGGCCGGCGAGGAGGTCACCCTCGACTACAACACGTTCGAGTACGAGATCGACCACGGCGGCGGGGCGTGCCAGTGCGGCGCGGCGAAGTGCCGCGGCCGCGTGCCCGGCTACAAGCACGTCGCCGCCGAGGTGCGGGCCCGCTACGGCGAGTACGTCGCGGAGTACCTGCGGATGCTGGAGAACGGGCTGTCGGCACCGGTCGGCGCCTCGTGAGTCGGCGGCTCGTGCGCGGGCGCCTTATGAGCGGTCGCGGTCGGGAGACCGCGTCACGGGCCCGCAGGCCGGCGGCGGCAGCGGCCGCTCAGAATTCGACCTGGAACCTGGTGCCGTAGATGTCGAACGGTGCCGCGCCGTAGCCGACGTAGTCGGGCATGCTGCGGATCCAGTTGAACTGCACCTTGGCGAACCGGTTCCAGTACCAATTCACGCCGACGGTGGCCTGGTTGACGATGCCGGCGTTGGGCGACGGCGGCGGGCCGCTCGTGTCGGAGAGCTGATTCTGCGGCCGCACGTTCACGCCTGAGAGGTCCACGTACGACCACCGGGCTGCCACCTCCCACGCGCCCCAGCCGCGGATGCGTCCCTTCCGGCCGGTTCCGAAGAAGGGTGTGAAGGGAGCGACCGTGTAGTCGAAGGCGCCCACCTGCTTGAGATAGCCGATCGCCTCGCCCGTGAGCATGTAGCCGCACTGGAAGTAGGCGGCGGGCTGCATGATCGCCGGCCCGCCGAACTGGTGGACCACCGTGAGCATCGCCTCCGTCTGGAAGTGTGCCGCGCCGTGGCTGCCCGCGAGTTCCACGTGGATGTCCTGGAAGTCGTCGGCGAGGATCCGGCCGGTGTCGAGCAGCAGCGGTGTGCCGGCTGCGGTCAGGCCCAGTGCCGTGGCGTCGCCCACGAAGAATTCCGGGTAGATCGCCGACCGGTATGTCTTGGCGAACAAGCCGGTGGTGTTGGGCGAGCCGCCCGTCGTGCCGTAGCGGTAGCCGCCGCCCACGTGCAGCAGGTGGCGATCCGGGGCCAGGTCGTCGTAATAGAGCAGGTGCGTGATCCGCGACGCGAAGGCGACGCCGCCGTCGTCGCCGATCTGGGCACCGTTGCGATTGTCGCCGATCGTGCTGTAGACCTTCTCCTGACCGTTCCAGAACGTGAGTCCCGAGGCGTAGACGCTGTAGGCCCATTCGGTGCGTTCGTCCTCGGTCATCGAGTAGGCCATGATGCCCACGCGGCGGAAAGGCTCCAGCGCCTGGAACGCGACGCTCCGCTCCAGGAACTGGTGGTGACGGATGCTCGTCCAGCTTTCCATCGTGCCCGGCTGGCGAAACTGCCCGATGCGGATCGTGCCGAAGAAGGGGATCTGTTCCTGCTCGCCCCAGACGTCCATGAAGCTGGGCCGGCCGGCCTGCGCGAAGTCCATCATGATCGAGCAGTTGGTGAACTCGGTGAGCTTCCCGAACGCCTGAAGCCGCGTCCTCCTGAAGCTCACGCCGTCGAGCGCGTCGCCGATCCGCTCGCGGCTCGCCGCCGGCTGGCTGTAGAGGCCGTCATCGAGCTGAAAGAAACCGCTGAGGCGGATGATCGGCAGCGATTCCTGCTTTCCGTCGATCCCGCTCAATGCCTGCTCGAGGCGAAGGTCGACGTTGCCCGCCTGATTGGGGTCGAGCACGGTGCCGGGCCGCCTGGCTCCGTCGACATCCAGCCGCTCGCCGGCGCCGAGGTCGATGTTGCCCGCCTGGCTCGGATCCAACACCGGACTCGGCGCGGGAATCGCCTCCTGGGCGGAGACCGGCGACGGGGTGACCAAGAGCAGGGCAGCCAGGCAGATGAAGAGCCCGCCGACGCACCACCGCCAGACTGCCAGCGGCCTTTTTTTGCGCGGCAGCGTTTCGTGCGGTGTCGCTGCAGCCAGGAGTGTCATGCCGGTTTTCATCGCGTCCCATCGTGCGATCACCAGCTTTCTTTATCGGCACGGTCGCCCCTTAAAGAATATTCAGCCCAGGCCGCGCAGATTACCTGCTTCCGCTTGTCGATGGCGGCGTTAGGCACTAGCCTGCAGGGAAGCGGGAACGCTTGGGCATTCACCGACAACGGTCGACGGAGGTGCGCCACGGCCCGGTGTCGCGAGTCGTGTGGTGAAGAAGGCCACGAGACGCAGCCCGGCTGCCCCCGAGGATGGCTCAGCCGGCGATCTCGTAGCCCTTGCGGCTCTCGCGGGCCAGGAACCCGTTGGCCTGCGCGTCACCGACGATCTCCCGGGCCTTGGGATCCCAGGTCAGCGGCCGGTTGAGCCGCATGGCGATGTTGGCGAGGTGGCAGATCTCGAGCATGCGGTTGTGCGACCAGACGTCGGAGATCGGCTGCTTCCGCGACTTCATGCACTCGACGAAGTTGGCGGTGTGGTTCGCGGCGACCGGGCCACCATAGACCTCCTCGATGGCGCCGTCGGGCAGGGGAGTGTCCTTCAGATTCTCCACGGGCTTGCCCGTGATCTTGCCGCGGTTCACGAAGAACCGGCCTTCGGTGCCCTCGAAGAGGATGCCGTTGTCGCCCTCGCTGGTGATGATCAGCTCGACGTCGTTGGGCATGTCGACCCTGATCGTGAACCGCGTGGCCGCGTTGTATTGGTCCTGCACCAGCGGAAACCCGTCCTTGTAGGGCACCGGCAGGGTGAACTCGACCGGCGTCACCCGGCTGGGGCCCGTGTCGCCGCAGCCGAGCGCCCAGTTGGCGATGTCGACGTGGTGGGCGCCCCAGTCGGTCACCTTGCCGCCGGAATACTCGTGCCAGTTCCGGAAGGAGTAGTGGCAGTTGCTGTAGAGCCGCACGCCGCCGCCATAGCCCTTGCGCTCCTCCGGGAGGGCCCGGTAGTCGACCTGCGGCGCCGGACCGAGCCAGACGTCCCAGTCGAGCCCCTGAGGCACCCGCACCACGGGGATCACGGGCGACGGCTCCATGCCGTCGATCGAGCAGGTCACCTTGCGAACCGAGCCGATGCGGCCCGCCTTGACGAGCGCGACGGCCTGCAGGAACCGCTTCTCAGCCTCGGTCCGCTGCATCGTGCCGACCTGGAAGACCCGGCCGGTCTCCTTGACGACCTTCTCGATCAGCTTCCCTTCGGCGATGGTCAGCGTGAGCGGCTTCTCGCAGTAGACGTCCTTGCCGGCTCGCATCGCCTCCACGGCGATCTTCGTGTGCCAGTGGTCGGGCGTCGCGATCATCACCGCGTCGACGTCCTTGCGGTCGAGGATCTTCCGGTAGTCGGCGTAGGCGTCGGGCCGCTTTGTCTGCTTTCCGGCCACCTTCTCGACGTGCGCGCCGAGCACGTTGGCGTCGACGTCGGCGAGCGCGGCGAAGTCGGCGAACGAGAACGACTTCTCTGTGATCGTCCAGCCCTGGTTGCGGAGGCCGATGGTGGCCAGGATCGGCCGGTCGCTGGCCGCCTGCGCGGCCAGGGGTCGCAGGACCGCCGCGGCGCCCGAAGCGGCGACACCCCGGGCGACAGAACGGAGGAAACGACGGCGTGACGAGGGGTTGGCTGCAGGCATGGAAGGACTCCCGGAGAGGGCGTGATGATGGGGGAAAGCGGTTTGGTCAACGGTTCGGGGCGGCCCACGCCCCATCGCCGGACGTTCGCGGAGGGCGTCGCGCCCTCCGCTCTCTCGGATGCAGACGACGCTCCGCAATCCTTGCTTCGCGTGTCTGCATACGCCGGCTCTCGGGGCGTGGGCCGCCCCTCACGGATCCTGTGATCGGGTCGGACGATGGCACCGGCGTCGGAATAGTATCACGGCTGGTCGCGGGCCGCCGCAACCCGGCGGGGGCGGCGGTGGCGGGGACGCGAGCATCACTTCAGGCCCGGCCGACGATCGAGCGCGCCGCGGACGCCGAGCTGCTCCGGGTGGCGGGCGATCTTGTCGGTGAAGACACGGACGTCGTCCACGATCGGCCGCAGCTCCTTGGTGAGGTGATTGACCGTGGAGACGGCCTGCGCGAGCTCGTTGTAGACCTGGGGGTCGCGGACGAGCTTGCCGAGCGTGCCCTGCGATTCGTTGAGGGCCTTCGTGAACATGGCGGCCTGCTGCAGCGTCTCGTCGAGGCGGCCGATCGTCTTGTCGATCTGGGCGACCATCGCGGCCCCGCGCTCGCCCAGCGGCTTCGTGAGCCCCTCGAGGTTGCGGAGGTTGCGGTCGGCCGTGTCCACCGTCACGCTGACTCCCTGCACGGTCTTGCGGAGGTCGGCCACCACCTCGGGGAGGGCCGCGATCGTGTTGAGAATGTCCTCCCTGGTCTCGGCGTTGCCCATCACGGCATTGATGTTGTCCATCGCGGTGTTGAAGGAGTCGAGCGCGGCGTCGGTCTTCCGGATCATCTTCTCGAAGCGGTCGTCGCCGCCCGCGAACACGCGGTCGATGTTCACCGACAGCTTCTGCACGGATTCGCTGGCCTGGGCGAGCGAATCGAGCGTGCTCGCCAGCTTCGGCTCGAGGGCCGAGAAGATCTCGAGGGGGTCGCGGGAGACGGCGCCGACGAGCACGTCGTTGGCGGCGAGCCGCTGCCGCGGTGGCGTGACCTGGCCGGGCACGAGCTGGATCTCGGCGTCGCCGAGGATGGTGCTGGAGATGCGCGGGACCTCGTCCTTGTACATTGGAACGTGGGAGTCGATGTCGGCGACGACGCTCACGCCGCCACGCTCGTCGAGCATCACGCTCGAGACCCGGCCCACGAGGATGCCGTTCTTGCGGACCGGCGTGCCGCCGGTCACACCGCGGGCGTCGGAGAAGCTCATTTTCAACGGGTATGTGCCCTGTACCAGCGACGGCAGGTCGCCGAAGAGCACGATGAGGATGCCGGCGATGATCGCCGTGGCCAGCACCATGACGCCCACACGGAACTGCATCACGCGATCGCTCATGGCTCCTCCTCCACTTCCTGCTCGGCGTGGGCGTCGGCCAGCCTCCCCTCCGCGCGGCCCTCGACGAACTGCCTGATCCGGGGGTCGCGCGAGCGTTCAAGCTCGTCGGGCGTGCCCATGAAGACGACCTGCGGCTCGTCGGCGTCGAGGCGAAACAGCGGATAGAGCATGATGATCCGATCACCGACTTTGCGGGCCGTGTTCATGTCGTGGGTCACGACGACGCTCGTCACGCCGGGCCGCTTGCGCACCCGCAGGATCAGTTCGTTGATGACGTCGCTCATGATCGGGTCGAGCCCCGTCGTCGGCTCGTCATAGAGGATGAGGACGGGATCGAGCGCGAGCGCCCGGGCGATCCCGGCACGCTTCCGCATGCCACCCGAGAGCTCGACCGGCTTCTTGGCGAGCACGGATCGCGGCAGGCCGACTTCGTCGAGCAGTGAGACGACGATGTCGTGGGCCTCCGCGGCCGCGATCTGCGTGTGCTCGCGCAGCGGAAAGGCGATGTTGTCGGCGATCGAGAGGCTGTCGAAGAGGGCCGCCCCCTGGAAGACGAAGCCGTAGCGGGTGCGGAGGTGGGCGAGCTCGCGATCGGGCATGCGGGCGAGGCTCCGGCCGTCGAACCGCACGGCGCCCCGCTCCGGACGCACCAGGCCGATCATCGTCTTGAGCAGCACGGTCTTGCCGCATCCGCTCTCGCCGAGCACCACGAGCGTCTCGCCGGCCGGGATGTCGAGCGAGATGTCGCGGAGCACCTGGTGACGGCCGAACCGCACGGAGAGAGCGTCGACCTGCAGCAGCGGCGGGGCTGCCCGGTCGGGATCGGCGGCGGTGCTCGTCGCGGTGGCGGGCATGGCGAAACGCAGGCGGCTCACAGCAGCCGGCGCGGTCCCTCCGGTCGGAAGAAGTCGTGGATGTTGTTGAGGCCGATGCCGAGGAACAGGTCGAGCACGAGGATCAGCACGAAGGAGTGCACGAAGGCGTTCGTCGCCGCCCTGCCGACCCCCTCGGCGCCGTGGCCGCAGTGGAAGCCGTGATGGCAGCTCACCAGCGCGATCGCGGCCCCGAAGAACAGGCTCTTGGAGATGCCCATGAGAAAGTCGAAGGCGTCGACGTATGCCCGGGAATTCTCCCAGTAGTGGTGGTAGTCGATGCCCAGGAGCAGGTGGGAGTAGAGGTAGCCGCCGAGCACTCCCATGAAGTCCGCCATCACCGTCAGGGCGGGGATGAGGACGAGGCAGCCGAGGAACCGGGGCACGACGAGGTAGTAGATCGGGTTGGCGCCCATGCACTCCAGGGCGTCGATCTGCTCCGTCACCCGCATGGTGCCGAGCTCGGCGGCCATGGCGCTGCCGACGCGGCCGGCGAGCATGGTGGCGGCGAGCACCGGGCCGAGCTCGCGGACCAGCGAGAGGTTGATCACGGAGCCCAGCCGCGTTTCGAGGCCCAGGGCCTTGAACTGGGCGTAGCTCTGCACCGCCAGCACCATGCCGATGAAGAGCCCCGTCAGCGCCACGACGGGCAGCGACATGACGCCGATCTGGTAGAAGCTCGGCAACAGCACCTCGCGCCGCTGACGGCGGGCGACGATCCAGCCGAGGGTGCTCAGCGAGAAGATCGCCACGTCGCCGATGGCGGCCACCCGGCCTATGGCGAAGCCGCCGACGTTGGCGACCTGGTCGGCGAACCAATCGGCGACGCCTCCGTGCGGGGCGTCGGGCGGGGTCGTGGTGGCTGGTGTCGACATGGCTGCATCCCGGCTGCCGGCGCGCGGCAATCCATAACGGTCCTATCGTCCGTGCCGCCTGGGCAGCTTGAGTCGGCCGTGCCGGCGCGGGCGGATCGCGGCAAGCTGGGTGGCGTGGGCAGGCGGGCGAGTTCGGTTGGAAACGACTCGAGCCGGTTTCCCAGCGACCGCCGCTCCATGTTGGGTAACAGGGGTTCGGTACCTGGGTTCGGCAACTGTGGGGGCCGGCACCGGCAAGAGCGGCCCCGCCACGCCGTTCCAGCTCTGATTCGCGGGATCGTTCTGACCAGCGCGGCGGGGCGCATCAGGCTGCGGCTCAAGGGCGCATCAAGGGGCCGTTGTGGCGGGCCCATGGTGTGTCTCGCCGGCGTGGGCCGGCGCGCGATCGAAGGCGCCCTCGAAGATGGCGACGTCGATCTTGAACGGGCGGCTCGCAACCGAGAGCTCGCCCGCGTAGGGATAGCCGAAGAGGCAGACGAGATACAAGTTGAGCCCGATCACGAGGGCCGTCATGGCCGTGACCACGCATTGCAGTTGCCAACTGTTGACGTGGAACAGGCTGCCCAGAAAGACCGTCACGACCGCGCCCACGACAAGCGCCGCCCATTCGACCGTGGGGATGCCGTACTCGGCATCCCCGGCCCGGTCACGGCGACGGTCCCAGAGCTGCCGGATTTGCTCCACCAGCGCGGGATACACGATCTTCTGTGCCTCGGTCGTGGGCTCGAAGCCGTCGAGAGACCGGGCCAGCGCCATCGCCGTCATGCGGGCCTCGACGCTCATCTGGGCCCGTTCCATCTTGGGCCATTCGAGCTCGACGACCTGCCTCGCGTAGACGCGACAGTTGTCGCGGATGCGCCCGCGGTATGGTTCGGGCATGGCGTCGGCCAGCAGGAAGACGTCGGCGAGGCAATTGGACTCCATCTGCACGCACTCGCAGGCCTTGTCGAAGCGGGCCATGGCGTCGACCACGATGAGGCCGAGGAGCACGGCATAGAGCGTGCCGACGATGGCCAGCAGCGTGCTGGTCGATTCGTGCGCGTCCCGCAGATCCTCAGGACGAAAGCAGCGCCGCGTGGCGGCGACCACCGCGAGCGCGATCGCGATGCTGACGACGACGATCGCGATGCCGTTCCAGCAGCCCGTGTAATCCATGCCGACGTTTCCCCGCCGGCCCACGCCGCCGCGCCAACACGGCCACCGGCTGCGGGATCAGAGCCGCCGTGGAGGTGCGCAGAAGCCGCGTGACTTCCGGCCGCTCAGCCTTGCGTCGGTCCCTCGGCAGGCGCGACCGCCACCGGCTCGGCCGTGACGAGCCCCTTGAAAACGAGCTGCTTCTTGCCGGCGATCTCGACGCAGTCCACCTGGATCGTGTCCTTGCCCTCGAATTCGCCCTTGAGCATCTCCTCCGAGACCGGGTCCTCGATGAAGTTCTCCAGAGCCCTGCGCAGCGGTCGGGCGCCGAAGTCGGTGTCGGAGCCCTTCTTGATGAGGAACTGCTTCGACTCCTCGGTGAGCTCGAGCTTGAGGCCCCGCTCGCTGAGCCGCTCGCGGACCTTCTCCAGCTCGATGTCGATGACCTTTTTGAGATCCTCGACTGTGAGGTGGTGGAACACGATCACGTCGTCGAGCCGGTTCAGGAACTCCGGCCGGAAGACCCGCTCGATCCGCTCGTTCACGCGGCCCTTCATGCCGTCGTAGCTGGCGTCGCCGTCGGGCTTTTGGAAGCCGAAGGCCGCCTCGTTCTTGATCGCCTCGGCACCGGCGTTGGTGGTCATGATCAGGATCGTGTTGCGGAAGTCGACGTTGCGACCGAACGAATCGGTCAGGCGGCCCTCCTCCATCACCTGCAGCAGCATGTTGAAGACGTCGGGGTGGGCCTTCTCGATCTCGTCGAGCAGCACGACGGCGTAGGGCCGCCGCCGGATCTTCTCGGTGAGCTGCCCCCCCTCCTCGAAGCCGACGTAGCCCGGCGGCGCGCCGATGAGGCGGCTGACGTTGTGCTTCTCCATGTATTCGCTCATGTCGATCTGGATGAGCGCGTCGGCGTCGCCGAACATGAACTGCGCGAGCGCCTTGGCCAGCAGCGTCTTGCCCACGCCCGTCGGCCCGGCGAAGACGAACGAACCGATCGGCCGCTTCGGATCCTTGAGCCCCGAGCGACTGCGGCGGACCGCCTTCGACACGCTCTTGATGGCCGCGTCCTGGCCTATGACCCGCTTGTGGAGCTCGTCCTCCATGCCCATGAGCCGCTGCTGGTCCTCGGTCGACATCCGGGTGAGCGGAATGCCGGTCATCTTCGAGACCACCTCCGCGACGACCTCCTCGTCCACCACGCCGTCGGCCTCGCGCGACTTGTCGCGCCAGTCGCGGGTCATCGTCTGCTTCTTCTTCTTGAGCTTGTCAGCCTGGTCGCGGAGTGCCGCCGCCTTCTCGAAGTCCTGGTTGGCGACCGCCTCCTCCTTCTCCTTGTTGAGCCGCTCGACCTCGTCGTCGATCTCCTTGAGATCCGGCGGCTTCGTCATCGCCTTGAGCCGCACGCGGGCGCCGGCCTCGTCGATGACGTCGATCGCCTTGTCGGGCAGGCAGCGGCCCGTGATGTAGCGGCTGGAGAGGTCGACCGCGGCCTCGAGCGCCGCGTCGGTGATGCTGACGCGGTGGTGGGTCTCATAGCGGTCGCGGAGGCCCTTGAGGATCTCCACCGCCTCCGTCTTGCTGGCGGGCTCGATCATGATGATCTGGAACCGCCGGTCGAGCGCCGAATCCTTCTCGATGTATTTGCGATACTCGTCGAGCGTCGTGGCACCGATGCACTGGATCTCGCCGCGGGCGAGCGCCGGCTTGAGCACGTTCGACGCATCGATCGCCCCCTCGGCGCCGCCGGCGCCCACGAGGGTGTGCAGTTCGTCGATGAAGAGGATGGTGTTCTTGGCGCGGCGGACCTCGTTCATCACCGCCTTGATCCGCTCCTCGAACTGGCCGCGGTACTTGGTGCCGGCCACCATCATGGCGAGGTCGAGCACGACGATCCGCCGGTCGGCCAACAGCTCCGGCACGTTGCCCTCGACCACCCGCTGCGCGAAGCCCTCGACGATGGCCGTCTTGCCGACGCCTGCCTCGCCGAGGAGCACGGGATTGTTCTTCGTGCGCCGGCAGAGGATCTGGATCGCCCGCTCGATCTCCTTCTCGCGGCCGATCACCGGATCGAGCTTGCCCTGCCGCGCGAGTTCGGTGAGGTCGCGGCCGAAGCTGTCGAGCGCCGGGGTCTTGCTCTTGCCCCCCTTCGCAGAGGCCTCGCCGCTGCCGGAGCCGCCGGCCCCGGCCGGCTGGCGGCCGCCCATGCCGGCCCGCTCGCCCCCCTCCTCCATGCCGTGGCCGAGCAGGTTGAGCACCTCTTCGCGGACGTCCTCGAGCTTCAGCCCCAGGTTCATGAGCACCTGCGCCGCCACCCCCTCCTGCTCCCGCAGCAGGCCCAGCAGGATGTGCTCCGTGCCGACGTAGTTGTGGTTGAGGTTGCGGGCCTCCTCCATCGAGTACTCGATCACCTTCTTGGCGCGGGGCGTCTGCGGCAGTTTGCCCATCGTGACCATGTCGGGGCCGCTCTGCACGAGCTTCTCCACCTCCATGCGGATCTTCCGCAGGTCGATGTCGAGGTTCTTGAGGACGTTGGCGGCGACGCCGCTGCCCTCCTTGATGAGCCCCAGCAGGACGTGCTCGGTCCCGATGTATTCGTGGTTGAACCGCTGGGCCTCCTGGTTGGCCAGCTGCATCACTTTGCGAGCACGGTCGGTGAAACGCTCGTACATGGAAGGTTCCTTCGTGGGTCGGCCCGGGGCCCGCTCGGACGGGGGGCTGGGGCGGGCGGATGCCATTCCGGCAGGAGCCCGGGCCCCACCCTGCAATCAGTGCAAACCTTACGCCAAACTCCCCCACGGATTCCAGCGGCCCGGTTTGAACAGCCGGGTTTTCGCGGGGCAGGAGTCAGCAGGTCGACCGAAGCCGAACGAGACCGGCAGAATTCTAGCGGGCTGCGAAAATCGACCGTGAAAAAAGCCTACAGCGAGCACTTCTCCCGACCGATCAGCAGCGGGAAAGCGAGCAAAAATCGACATTTTCGCCGTTCCGGCGACATCGCCCCGGCGGCTCATGCAGCTGTGTCCGGAAGGCCGTGTACAAAGGCCGGCTCGAGAAGGCCGGATCGAGAAACCGGTGCAACGACCGGCGAGCAGCGCGCGGCCGCGGTGTGTGGCCCGCACGCAGGCGGCCCTGCCGGTCAGGCGGCCCGTCGGGCGTGAGTCGCGTCGCCAGTGGCCGGATGGGGCGGGGCGTCGGCGGCCGCCGGGGACGATTTTCGAGCGGCGACGACCCGGTCGCACTCGGCCGCGATCTCCGCCAGCCAGACCGCCCCGGAATCGCTGCGGGAGAGCTTCAGAAGCGCCTCCTCGGCCTCCTCGAGCCGGCCGACGCGGCGCAGGAGCGTGCCGAGCAGGAGCTGGGCCTCGCCGTCGAGCGGTGCCATGTCGAGCAGTGCCCGCAGCCGCGTCTCGGCGGCGAGCCAGTCGCGGCCGAGGTAGGCGTCGCGGGCCTTGACGAAGAGGGCATCGGTGGCAGCGTCGCGGCCGCGGGGCAGCGGTGGCGGGAAACCGGTGACGGCCGATGCCGTCGCCACGAGCCACACGGCGGCCGTGGCCGTCCAGAGCGCCAGCGACGTCCGCGTGTCGACGAGCTCCGTCCAGATGAAGGTGGTAAACACGGCCACGTTGACCGCCACGGCGAACGCCAGCGCAAGCGCCAGCCCGGCGAGGCTGCCGCGCAGCCACAGCCAGGGAAGTCCCGGCCAGACGAGCGTGAGGGAGCGTGCAATGCCCACGGACGGGATTCCGTGATTCGAGTCGGGTGATTCGAGTCGTGTGATTCGAGTCGGGCGGTGCGGGGCAGGGCGGAGCACTCCGGCCGGCGGCGAGAGGGTAGCCATCCGGTGGCGGTTTCTCCAAGGCATCCGCACGGGTACAACGGGGGCATGAAAACGGGTGATTTCGCGGAACATGGGGCGACGGCGGAGGTCTGGCGGGCCGTCGACGCCTCGGCCAACCGTGCCGGCGAGGCCCTGCGGGCCGTCGAGGACATGGTGCGGTTCGTGCTCGACGACGGCCAGCTCACGAGGCTCGTGAAAGATCTGCGGCACGACCTCGCGGGAGCCCTGTCCGACGGCCTCGCCGACCGCGTCTTCCTCCGCGACGTCGGGGCCGACGTCGGGGTCGGAGTGGCTGCCGCCGCGCCGCTGCACCGCGGTTCCGTCGGCGACGTGATCGCCGCCAACGCGGCCCGGGCCGCGCAGGCGCTCCGCAGCCTCGAGGAGTGTGCGGCGCTCGTGTTTCCGCGTGCGGCGGGCCGCTTCGAGCCGCTCCGTTATCGGCTCTACGTCGTCGAGCGGGCGGCGCTGGCCGCCGTCCGGTCCCGCGATCGCCTGGTCGGCGTGCAACTCTGCGTGCTCGTCGACGGCCGTGACGACGAGACGGAGTTCGACAGGCTCGTCGGGGCGCTCCTCGAGGCCCGCGTGCGGATGCTGCAGATCCGCGACAAGCGGCTCGACGCACGGACGCTCGCGGCCCGCACGAGCCGGGCGATCGTCGCCGCCCGCCGCAGCCCAGACGCGGCCGCGGTCGTGATCGTCAACGATCGGGCCGACGTGGCCGCCGCCACGGGGGCCGACGGCGTGCACGTCGGCGAGTCCGACCTGCCCACGTCGCTGGCCCGGCGCGTGGTGGGCCCGGCGCGGCTCGTGGGCCGCACGGCACACGACCTCGCAGAGGCCCGGGCGGCTGCCCTCGACGGGGCGGACTACCTCGGCGTGGGCCCCTGCTTTCCCTCCGAGACGAAGACGTTCGGCTCCTACGCGAGCCCGACATTCCTGCGCGAGGTCGTCGCCGAGACCGGCCTGCCCGCCTTCGCCATCGGTGGCATCTCCCGTGAGCGTCTCGACGAGATCGTCGGCCTCGGTTTCACGCGCGTCGCCGTCGCATCGGCGGTGACGGCGGCCGCCGATCCGGGGCGTGCCGCCGCGGCGATCATCGAGCGGCTGGAGCGGCTGGCTCGACCGCCGGCGTCCCGTCAGGCACCGTCTCCTGCGGCGGAGCCGCGTCCCTGAGCGGAGCCGCGGCCCCGACCGTGTCCACGTCCTTCAGTGAGACCACGTCCTTCAGCGCCGCCACCACCGCCCGTGCCATGTCGGCCTCGTCCCGCTGCCGATAGCCGCTCCAGGCGGCGCGGATCCGGCCGTCGGGGCCGATGAGATAGGTGGTTGGGTAGGCGTTGAACGCATATGCCGATTGAAAGATCATGCGGACGCGGCCGTCGGGGTCGGCCCAGGCGTCGATCGCCAGCCGCTGCTCGGCAAGGAAGTCGCCGGTCAGCGCGGCCAGTCTGTCGGGGTCGTCGTACCCTCCGGATCCACAGGAGACGGCTACGAGCTGGAACGCCGGCTCCGCCCGCAGCCTCTCGGCGAGCCGGGCCAGGCCGGGCAGCTCCCGGCGGCACGGTAGGCACCAGGTGCCGAAGAAGTTGAGCAGCGTGACCCGCCCCGCGAACTGCGGCGGAGTTCGCGACCTGTCGGCCAGCGACACCAGCGGCAGCGAGCCCACGGCGCGGCCCACCGCCGGGTGGCTCGGAGCCTGCCCGCCGCAGCCGGGCACGCAGGCCATCCAGCAGCCCACCCAGCACGCCGCCGCGAGCACCGGCGCGCATGCGGCGGGCAGCCGGCGGGCCGGCCGCCGGGCCGATGGGTCGCGGGAGCGTATCATCACCGGCATCGGGATCATCGCCAGAGATCCTCGTCGGGGGTTTTCGTCGCGATCGTGGTGATCGCCGTGATCGCCGTGATCGCCGTGATCGCCGTGATCGCCGTGATCGCCGTGATCGCCGTGATCGCCGTGATCGCCGTGATCGCCGTGATCATCGGTGGCCATGCCGGCGCCCGGTGATCGACGATCAACGACGGTCGACGGGGACTGCAGCAGGGAGCACCATCCAGTGTACGAAGTCGAGATCAAATTTCCGGTGGCCGATCCGGCGGCGGTGCAGCGGCGGCTCGCGTCGCTGGCGGCGCGGTTCCGTGAGCCGGTGGAGCAGGTGGACCGCTACTTCGCCCATCCGTGCCGTGATTTTGCCCGCACCGACGAGGCGCTACGGCTACGGTCCGCCGGGGATGCCGTGGCCGTCACCTGGAAGGGACCGCGGGTCGATGCCGCCACCAAGACGCGGCGCGAGATCGAGCTGCCGCTGGCCGCGGCGCCGCCGGACGCGGGCGACACCAGGCCCGCGCGCGAGCGGACGCTCGGCCAGTGGACCGAGCTGCTCGAGTCGCTCGGGTTCCGGCCCGTGATGTCGGTGGCCAAGCGGCGGCTGCCGGCCCGCGTGCCCTGGCAGGGCACGGAGATCGACGCGGCCATCGACCACGTGCACGGCCTGGGCGACTTCCTCGAGATCGAACTGGTCGCCAGGCAGGGGGAGGTGCCGCTGGCGCAGGCCTGCCTCGAGTCGCTGGCCCGCGAGCTCGGCTGCGGTGTGCCTGAGCGGCGCAGCTACCTCGAGCTCCTGCTGCAGTCGCAGGTGCCGCGCTGACCGGCTGTGGGAAGCGGCCTCCAGCCGCGGACGACCGTCTTCACGGCCTGCTGACATCGGCCGTCAGCGGATGATCGTGTTGCGTTCGTCGAGGAGGATCATTCGCGGCTTGTGACTGGCCGCCGCCGCCTCGTCGAGCCAGGTGAACGACATGATCGTGAGCCGGTCGCCCGGCCCGCCGAGGTGGGCGGTGGCGCCATTGAGCTCGATCGCCCCGGAGCCCGACTGGCCGTAGATGACGTAGGTCTCGAATCGCTCGCCGTTGGACAGGTTGCCGACGAGGATCCGTTCGTAGGGCCGCAGGCCCACGCGGTCGGCCAGGTCGGCCGCGATCGTGAGGCTTCCCTCGTAGTCCACCGAGGCGGCGGTCACGGCGGCGCGGTGGATCTTCGACTTGAGCAGGCAGATCGTCATCGGGGCGGGGCGGGGCGGAAGCGGATGCAGACGGGGGAGGGAACCTCGATCGATTGGCCGGTGAAGGACAGTCTGCCAGTTTCCGCGTCGATCGCGAAGACCGTCACCGTGTCGGAATTCTGGCCGGCCGCGAGGAGGAAGCGACCGGTCGGGTCGATACAGAAGTTTCGGGGGGTCTGGCCGCGGATCGGCTCCACGCCGAGGAACTCCAGCCGGCCGGTCTGGGCGTCGGCCGAGTACATGGCGATCGAATCATGGCCGCGGTTGGAGGCGTAGACGAACCGTCCGCCCGGGTGGGCCACGATCTCCGCCGTCGAGAAGCCCTTTCTGTCGACCACGTCGGCGGGCAGCGTGGAGAGCGACTGGAAGGGGGCCAGCGTGCCCGCCTCGGGGTCGAAGGCGAAGGCGGTGACCGTGAGGTCGAGCTCGTTGACCGAGTAGCCGTGGCGGCCGCCGGGATGGAAGGCGAAGTGCCTCGGGCCCGCGCCGGGGGCGGTGCTGCCGAAGCGGTGCGGCGTGAGCACTGCCCGGCCGGTGTCGAGCGCGTGGGCGAAGACCTTGTCGAGCCCCAGATCGCAGGCGATGGCGAACCGTCCGTCGGCGGAGGGATTGATCGAATGGCCGTGCGGCCCCTCCTGCCGCTGCGGGTGGACGCCCTTGCCCTCGTGCTGGATGAAGCCGCCCGGCGAGCCCGCCACCACCGCCGCGAGGTCGCCGTCGGGCTCGAGGCCGAGGCAGATCACGCTGCCGCCGCCGTAGTTGGCCGCGAGCACGACACGGCCGCCGCGATCGACCGACACGTGGCAGGGCCCCTTGCCGCCCGACGGCTGCTGGCTCTTCCGGGTGAGCGCCCCCGTCTTCTCATCGACGGCGAACGCGATCACGCCCCCCATCGGCCGGCCGTCGGCGTCGGAGACCTCCGACACCGCGTAGAGCATCGGCAGCGCGGGGTGCAGCGCGACGAACGAGGGATTCTTCGCCTGGCCGGCGAGCACGGGGGGCGTCAGCCTGCCGGTGGCGGTGTCGAAGCGGGAGACGTAGATGCCCTCGCTGGACGGCCTGCCCGCGGCCGCGTTGGTGTAGGTGCCGAACCAGACGAGCCGCTCGCCGCCCATGGCGGCGTCGGCGGCGGATGCGGTGGCGTCGATCGTCGTGGACGTCACGACTGCAATCATGGCCGTCATCATTGCAGCGATGGCGGTCGTCGCGACTCCCGCGCGGCGGGCGATGGACGTCATGGTGGAAAACCCTCATGCTGCCGGAGGTGGGCGACGGCTCGAGCCGCCGCCGGACTGCGGCCTCACCCCAGATCGTACCCCCATGAGCGACCGACGCAACGAGGCCCATGCGCGGGGTGCCGCGGCGGCCCGCGGGCGGCCGGGCGATCGGGCGGAGGCCCGCAACACGCTCTGGCTGGAGTGCTATCAGATCGTCGTGCGCGTCGGTTGGATCTTCAAGACCGAGACGATCATCATGCCGGCTGTGCTCGACGCCGTGGTCGACTCCGGTCTGCTCCGCGGCCTGCTGCCGGTGCTCAATCGGGGCGGGCAGAGCGTGCCGCCACTGCTCTTCGCGGGCCGCCTCGCCCGCCGGCCGCGCAAGCAGTGGTCGCTCATGCGGACGAGCCTCGCCATGGCGGCCTGCTTCGCGGGGCTGGCCGTGGCCTGGCCGGTGCTCGCCGCGACGCGGCCCGACCTGCTGGCCTTCGTGTTCCTCGCGATGTACGCCGCCTTCTCGGCGTCGAACGGCCTCAACCAGCTGACGCTGGCGGCACTGCAGGGCAAGCTCATCCCGGCCGGGCATCGGGGCCGTGCGATGGTCGTCAGCGTGGCCGTGGGGAGCGTGCTGGCGATCGCCGCGGCCGTGCTCCTCCTGGGGCCGTGGCTCGCGCGCGGTGACTTTCCCAGCATCTTCGCCGCCACGGCGGCGTTCTTCGCGGTCGCCGCCGGCGTTCCGCTCCTGCTCGACGAGCCCGCCGACGACGTGGCGGATCCGGACGCCGCGGCCGCGGCGTCCGGCGCTGCGCGGGGCGGCACCTGGCTGGCCGCGGCGGCCCGCGGCGGCGCGGCGTGGCGGCGGACGCTGAACGGAGATCGGCCGCTCGTGCGGCTGTGCGCGGTCGCCGCCTGCTTCTCGGCGGTGCTCATGCTCTTTCCGCACTATCAGGCCTTCGCCCGCGACCGGCTGGGCAGCGGCACCGGCAGCCTGCTGACGTGGGTCGTGGTGCAGAACGCCGCCACGGGGCTCGTGAGCCTCGTCGCGGGGCCGCTCTCCGACCGCTGCGGCACGCGGATCGTGCTCGTCTGGCTCGTGGCGCTCTCGTCGCTGACGCCGCTGGTGGTGACGCTGCTCTCGCTGCTGCCGCTGGCGACCGCGGTGGAGTGGTTCTGGATCGTCTACGCGCCGCTGGGCCTCAACCCGATCTCGCTGAAGATCTTCACCAACTACGCGCTGGAGCTCGCGCCGGCGCCGGCGGAGCACCCGCGGTACGTGAGCATCGTCGGCGCGGCGCTTGCCCTGCCGTTCGTGGTGTCGCCGCTCGTGGGGGCTGCTGTCGACTGGGTGGGCTTCCGTCACGTGTTCGTCGCCGGGGCGGCCGTGATCGCCACCGGTGCGGTGTTCGCGGTCGGGCTGCCCGAGCCCCGCCACCGGCAGGGCGGCCGGGCCGGCGTTTCGCCGGAAAAACGCCTGGCGGCCGGGGAGTGAGGCGGGAAAATGAAAGATTGCCCGGGAGCTTCCGGAGGCGTATGCTCCCTGACGGCGCACCGCTGCAAACGTGCGTCGAAACCCCCTGTCTGCATCACCTTTGCTTGGAGGCTCTGGACATGAAGTTCCGTAGCGTGAGTGCCCTGCTGCTGGTCGCCGTCGTCTGCTCGGCCGCCATCGTGACCGCCGCCCCGAAGGAGCCCAAGGACGCGAAGTGCCCGGTGTCGGGCAAGGGCTGCAACCCCGAGAAGAGCGCCGACTTCGCCGGCGGCAAGGTCTACTTCTGCTGTGGCAACTGCGAGGGGGCCTTCAAGGGCGACTCCGCCAAGTTCGCCGCCAAGGCCCACCAGCAGATGGTCTCGACCGGCCAGCTCGTGCAGAAGGGCTGCCCGTTCAGCGGCGGCCCGGTGAAGGAAGGCACGCAGGTGTCGATCGGCGACGCCGAGGTCGGCTTCTGCTGCAACAACTGCAAGGGCAAGGTCGAGAAGGCCTCTCCCGACGAGCAGGTCACGATGGTCTTCGGCGACATCAAGAAGGGCTTCGCGGCCAAGTAGCCGCGCGGTGTCCTCTCGATCGCCCCGTCGAACTGGCCTAGGTCGGTCGACGACAGCCTGACATACTCCGCACGGGAGCCTTCTCCCGTGCGGAGTTTTCTTTTCGATGCGAGTCTTTCTCTCGGCGGGCGAGCCCTCGGGCGACCATCACGCCGCGGCGCTGGTGCGGGCGCTCGTGGCGCGACGCCCCGACGTGGAGTGCGTCGGGCTCGGCGGCCCCTGCATGGCCGACGCGGGCTGCCGGCTGATCGCCGACCTCACGCAGCTGGCCGTGATGTGGTTTCTCCGCGTCATCCTCAGCCTGCACCGGTTCGTCGACCTGGCCCGTCGTGCCGAGCGGAGCTTTCTCGACGCCCGTCCCGACGTCTGCGTGCTGGTCGACTTCCCGGGCTTCCACTGGTGGCTCGCCTGGCGGGCGAAGCGGCACGGCATCCCGGTCGTCTTCTACTGCCCACCGCAGATCTGGGCCTGGGGCAGCTGGCGGGTCGGCAAGATGCGGCGGCTCGTCGACCACGTGCTCTCGGCGCTTCCTTTCGAGCACGAGTGGTTTCTGAAACAGGGCATGGCCAGCACGCTCGTCGGCCATCCGTTCTTCGACGAGCTGCGGATCGCCAAGGAGTCGGCACGCGGCTCCGGGCGGCTCGACGCGTCCCACGACCGGCCGCTGGTGCTGCTCCTTCCCGGCTCCCGCGGCCAGGAGCTCGAGGCGAATCTTGCCACGATCCTGCGGGCCGCCGCCGGCGTGGCAGCACGGGTGCCGGCGGCGCGGTTCGTCGTCGGGGCGCTTCACGAACGGCACGCAACGCGGGTCCGCGACGCGATCGCAGCGCTCGGCCGGGAAGTGGACGGCGTCGATGTCGAGGTGGAGACGGGACGCACGCGGGGCCTGATGCGCGAGGCGCAGTGTGCGATCGCCGTGAGCGGCTCGGTGTCGCTCGAGCTGCTGGCTGCCCGCGTGCCGACGGCGATCGTCTACCGGATCGGCGGCGTCGCCCACGTCGTGCAGAGCTGGTTCCGACACGCCCGGTTCATCACGCTGGTGAACCTGCTGTCGGCCCGTGAGCCCATCGGTCCGACACGGCCGACATGGCGACCGCCCCGCCAGGTCGTTCCCGCCGACCCCGAGGCGATCTATCCCGAATATCTCGCCGTGCAGGATCCGGCGGCCAACCTGGCCGCCCACGTGGTCGAGTGGCTCGAAGACCCGGCGGCGCGACGGAGTGTGGTGGCGCGGCTCGATGCCGTGGCCGCGGCGGTCGCCCAAGGCGGGTCTGCTGAGCGGGCTGCCGCCGCCGTGCTGGCCATCGCGAGGCGGACGGCGGACGAGCAGCGTGCCCGGGTGATCCCGGTGCCGCGGACGTCGGCCACACGGCCGGCGGCGGATGCGGCATAATGCCGGCGATGTTTCTCGCCGCTCCACAGCCGACACCCGCCGATCTGCAGTTCTCGCTCGCGGGGATTTCCGTGCGCGTGTCGGCATGGTTCTGGGTGGCCGCCGCGCTCTTGGGGTGGGGCATCTGCCAGGCGTTCTCGGAGGGCGATCAGCGGGCGCTTGTGCGCTACCTGATCGTCTGGATCGCCGTCGTCTTCGTCTCGATCCTGGCGCACGAGATGGGGCACGCCCTCGCCTACCGGCGGTTCGGGCAGTCGGCCCACGTGGTGCTCTACCACCTCGGCGGTCTGGCGATCCCGACCGCGTGGGGCGGCCGCGGCGCCCGCCGGCCCTCCGAGCGGCTGGTGGTGTCGGCGGCCGGGCCGCTGGTGCAGCTGGCGTTGGCGGCGGCGCTCGTCGCCGTGCTGAAGGCGGGCGGATACGCCGTGCCATTTCCCCTGTCCGGCATCGGCACGGCCCTGGGGCTGGACGAGGGGCGGCCGCTCGGCTCACGGCTGGCGGTCGTGGTGGTGTTCTTCCTCTTGCACGTCAACATCTTCTGGCCGCTCCTGAACCTCGTGCCGGTGCCGCCGCTCGACGGCGGCCAGATCGTGCGCGAGGGGCTGCTCACGCTCGGCGTGGCGGATGCGGCGCGGATCGCGGCGATGATCGGCGTGGCCGCGGGGGCGGCGGTCGCCTGGTGGGCGTACACGCACCACGAGCCGTACCTCGGCATCATGTTCGCGATGCTGACGGTCTCCTGCTTCCAGAGCCTCTCCGGGGACACGCCGTGGCGGCGGTGGGGGTAGTGCCGGCTGAGCATGAGTCGCGTGGCCCGGGGTTGCTCATGCCCCGTCGCCGGACGTTCGCTACGGGCATCATGCCCTTCGCTCACTCGATGCTGACTGCGCTCCGGCATCCTGCCTGCGCTGGTCAGCAACGCCGGCTCCCGGAGCATGAGCACACCCTCCCGTCTCCGGGTACAAAAGAATTCTTTTGTACGCGATGATGAGGAGTAGGCTCGTGAGTGGTTCTCCGCGTCTGCGTGTGGTGGTGCTCGGGGCGAGCAACGTGTCACGGGGGCTTTCGCGGCTCGTGGCGGCGGTGGAATCGCGGGCGCCGGGGGCCGATCTCTTCATCGCCGCCGGTCACGGCCGTGGCTACGGTGTGAACACGCGCGTGGCGGTGCGTCGACTTCCTTCGATCCTCGGCAGCGGCCTCTGGCGGGCTCTCGACCGCCACGGCGGTGAACCGCCGGCGGCGCTCATCACCGATGTCGGCAACGAACTGCTCTACGGCTTCCCCGCCGAACAGATTGCATCGTGGGTGCGTGAGAGCGTCCGACGGCTCGCCGATCGTGGCGCGACCGTCGCGATCACCCGTCTGCCGATGGCTGGCATCACGACGGTCGGCGGCGTCCGCTACCGCGCCCTGCGTACGTTCTTCGTGCCAGGTTGTCGGCTGTCGCTCGCCGATCTGAAAGAGTCAGCCACCCGGCTCGATGCCGACCTGCAGACGATCGCAGGAGATTACGACGGCCGGATCATCGAGCAGCCCGCTCGCTGGTATGGCCTCGACACGTTGCACGTACGCCGTCGCCATCTCGACGATCTCTGGCAGGCCGCCTGCAGGGCGTGGGGATTTCCCGCGCTGGAGACGTCGGTGAGGTCTTCCGTGGCGGACTGGGTGAAGGTCGGCACGAAAGCGGCGGAGGTGCGATCGCTCGCCGGAGTGATGCGGTTCACACGGCAGCCGGTGCTGCAGTTGCGCAGCGGCGGCATGTTGTCGCTGTATTAGCGTCCGCCCACATGCATCCGCGAGGGGCTGCCCGTGTCCCGAGAGCCGGCGTTGCTGACCAGCGCAGGCATGGATGCCGGAGCGCAGTCAGCATGGAGTGAGCGACAGCCCGGAGGGCGAAAGCGAACGTCCGGCGACGGGGCATGGGCAGCCCCGAACCGTGCCGCTCACAGCACCGGCAGCGACGGCAGCGGCGGGCGGGCGGCGTGGGCGGCGGCGAGGTTGCCCACCAGCCGCTCGCAGATGGCCTCGAGCCACGGCCGGCTGTCGGCGTCGTCGAAGTTGGCCGCCGTGCGGCCGGCGTCGCCGTGCTCGCGGATCGGAATCTGGATCGGCACCTCGCCGAGGAACGGGATGTCGAGCTCCTGCGCCGTCCGCCGGGCGCCGCCGGTGCCGAAGATGTCGTACCGCTTCCCCGTGTCGGGGCAGACGAAGAAGCTCATGTTCTCGACCATGCCGAGGATCGGGATGTCGACCTTGCGGAACATCGCGATCGCCTTCGTCGCGTCGAGTAGGGCGACGTCCTGCGGCGTGCAGACCACCACGGAGCCCGTCAGCGGCAGCACCTGCGAGAGCGTGAGGGCAACGTCGCCCGTGCCCGGCGGCATGTCGATGATGAGGTAATCGAGCGGCCCCCAGGCCGTGTCGCGGAGCATCTGCGTGATCGCGCCATGGAGCATGGGCCCGCGCCAGACGACGGCCTCGCCGGCCGGTACCAGGAAGCCCATCGACATCACCGGTATGCTCCGGGTGCCCACCGCGAGCGTCATCGGCTGGATCTTCCCCTGCTCGATCTGCGGCCGGCCGGAGAGCCCGAGGAGGTGGGGCACGCTCGGGCCGTAGACGTCGGCATCGAGCAGGCCGACGCGGCTGCCGGCCCGCGCGAGCCCAATGGCGATCGACGTGGCGATGGTGCTCTTGCCCACGCCCCCCTTGCCCGAGCCGACCGCGATCACGCTCTTGGCCTCGAGCCCGATCTGGCCGAGCTTCACGGGCGGGCGATCGTGCTCGACCACCTGCACCGTCATGCTCGGCACCGCGGGAAACCGGGACCGCAGCAGCTCCTCGATGCGGGCCCGGGTGCGGGTCCAGAGGATCGCCGAGTGCGACGTGAGGCCGACCGTCACGTCGATCGCCGCCGGTTCCGCCCGCACGTCGCGGACCTGCCCCAGTTCGACGAGCGGGCGGCCCGTCTCGGGGTCGGCGATCTCGCCGAGGACGGCCATGACGGCGGCGCGGTCGATGGAGGTGGGAGTGTTGGCCATGGGGTGAGTGCGGCCGCGGGTCAGCGGACGTTCTTTTCGATCACGCTGCCGGCCTGCGAGGACGATGTGAACAGGCCGTGGGGACGGATGGCCACGGCGAACACGAGCGCCGTGCAGGCGAGCATGGCGATGCCGGCGGCCAGGCCGCCGTCGGCCTGCACACCGCGCTTCGTCGAGCGGAAGTACATGGCGGCGATGATCCGCAGGTAGTAGGCGGCGGCGATCGCGGCGTTGAGCACGAGCACCACCGCCAGGCCCACGAACCAGCCGCGGCGGCTGCCGAGCGTGATCGCCTCGTTCCAGTCGACCTCCAGGGCCGAGGTGGCCAGCGCGAGCTTGCCCCAGAAGCCCGGCAGCGGCGGGATGCCCGCCAGGCTCAGGAGGAACAGGGCGATGGCGAAGGCGGCCACGGGGTTCGTGGAGGAGAGGCCGTCGAGGTCGTCGACCGTCGTCACCTCCTGCCGTGGCGGCCGCGGTCCGCTGCCGGCCGTCCACTCCGGCCAACGGTGGCCCAGGTAGGTCACGGCCGCGAAGATGCCGGTGGTGGCCAGCGCGTAGGTCGCCAGATAGAAGAGCGTCGCGGACAGGCCGCCGAGCCCCATGGTCCAGGCCATGTCGGCTGCGGCGCCGCCGGCGGGCCGCGCCCGGGCCGCCTCGGCGGCTGCGGCTGCGGCGATCCCCACCAGCAGGTAGCCGGCATGGGCGATCGACGAGCAGGCGAGCAGCCGTCGCAGGTTCCGCTGCAGCAGGGCCATCAGGTTGCCCACGGTCATGGTGATGGCGGCGAGGATGGCGGCCACCCGCCAGAACAGCGACAAGTGGGCGAACGCGGCATCACCGACGGCCGCGGCGTCGATCGCTCCGGCCGGAGGGATCGCCAGCGCCAACACCCGCGCCAGCACCACGACGCCGGCCACCTTGGGGAGCGTCGAGAGCAGCGCTGCGTTCGACGGGCTCGTCCCTTCGTAGACGTCCGGAGCGTAGAAGTGCATCGGCACGGCCGCGAGCCGGAAGGCCGCCCCGGCCAGCGTCATGCCGATGGCGATCGGCAGGAGCACGGCGGCGATGCCCGCCTGCGTCGAGTCGATCGATCGCAGCCGGGCGCCGATCACCGCCAGGTTCGTCGACCCGCCGATGCCGTAGAGGCACATCGCCGCGTAGAGGAAGAGCCCCGAGGCCACCAGCGACAGGAAGAAGTACTTGAGGCTCGCCTCCTGGCCGTGGGCGTCGGTCCGCTTCAGCGCCAAGAGGATGTAGGTGGGGATCGACACCAGCTCCAGCCCGACGAACAGCAGCACGAGATCGTCCGCGACCGCGGTCAGCGACAGGCCCGCGAGCAGCACCAGGAACGTGCCCGCCTCCTCGCAGGTGCCGCCGCCGCGCACCACGCCGGTGTTGGTCATGGCCGATGGAAACAGGTCGCCCGACTGCACGAGGCACAACAGCGCCCCCAGCACCAGCACGGTCCAACGGACGTACGTGGAGAAGGCGTCGATGCTGACGCCGCCCGAGGCCACCCAGGAGCCCGCCGCCGGCTGGTCGCCCGCGACCAGCATCGCCACGGCGATCCCGGCGAAGGCCACCGCCCAGCCGTGCCGCAGGCCGGCGAAGCCGCCACCGAGGAAGGCCACCAGCGCGGCCGTCACGAGCACCAGCTCCGGTGCCAGCAGGAAAAAGGTCTGCAGCGATGTCATGTGCGAGGTCATGGGCGTTCCCGTGACGGGGTGGGGGACTGCTGCGCGGTGCCGCCGATGGCGGCCGCGGCCACCTGGGCACGCGGGGGCTGCATCCGCGCGTCGAACGCGGCGGCAGCCTCGCGGGTGGCGGCCCGCAGCATGGCCGCCGGCGGCCGCAGGAACGCCGCCGGAGCCAGGCCGATCCAGACCGCGAACACCGCCAGCGGCGCGAGCGCCGCCAGCTCGTACCACCGCAGGTCGCAGCGATCGGCGGCGTGATGGGAATGGCCGTGCGCGTGGCCGTGGCCAGGTGCATCGGCATGGCCGGATCCATGGGCATGTGCATGGCCGTCGTGGTCGGTCCCGGTCGTGCCGTGGCTTCCCGATTTCGGCGGCTCCCGCGACGCCCCGAAGAAGACCCGCTCGACGGCCCACAGCATGTACCAGGCCCCGAGCACGACGCCAGCCACGGCCGACACGGCCAGGAGGATGTAGAAGAAGCGGTGGGCGGCGTCGACGCCGGTCCACGCCCGCTGGAAGGAGCCGGCGAGGATGAGGAACTCGCCCACGAAGCCGTTGAGCCCCGGCAGGCCGATGCTCGAGAATGTGAACAGCATGAAGAGCACCGTCAGCCACGGGGCCTTTGTGGCGATGCCGCCGAGGTTCGGGATCGAGCGGGTGTGGAACCGCTCATAGATCATGCCGACCAGCGCGAAGAGCCCGGCCGCCGAGATGCCGTGGTTGATCAGCTGCAGCGTCGCCCCCTCCACCGCCACCGGCTCCAGCGCAAAGAGGCCCATCACGATGTAGCCCATGTGGCTCACCGAGGAATAGGCGATCAGCCGCTTGAGATCGGTCTGGTGGAGGGCCACGAGCGCCCCATAGAGGATGCCCACCACCCCGAGTGCGAAGAGCCACGGGGCCGCGGCTGCCGTCGCGTCGGGGAGCATCGGCAGCGAGAACCGCAGGAAGCCGTAGATGCCGATCTTGAGGAGCACGCCGGCGAGGTCGACGCTGCCGCCGGTCGGGGCCTCCACGTGCGCGAGGGGCAGCCACGTGTGGAAGGGCACGATCGGCACCTTCACGGCGAAGCCGGCGAAGAGCGCGAGGAACACGATCATCTGCAGCCAGCCCCCCTCCCGGCTCATCGGCAGCGGATGGGCCGCCGTGCCCGCGGTGAGCGCTGCGATGTCGAAGGTGACGGTGCCGGTGTGCGAGGCGTTCCAGAGCACGATCGTGAGCAGGCCGAGGAAGGCCAGCACGCTGCCGGCGAGCGTGTAGATGAAGAACTTCACCGCGGCGCGGCGGCGGTCGTCATGGCCCCAGATGCCGATCAGGAAGAAAAGCGGCACGAGCGTGAACTCGAAGAACACGTAGAAGAGGATGACGTCCCGGGCGGCGAAGACGCCGAGCATGGCCGCCTCCAACAGGAGAAGCAGCGCGTAGAAGCCCGCCGGCTTCTCCTCGATCGCGTCCCAGCTGACCAGCACGGCCGTCAGGGAGAGGAGCGCCGAGAGGCCGAAGAGCCAGATCGACAGCCCATCGAGCCCCAGCGAGAGCCGCACGTCGAAGATGCCCCCGACGAGCCACGGGGCCGAGACGACGGCGTAGGGCTCGCCGGCCGCAGCCTCCGGGCTGGCGAGGTAGCGGAGAACGAGCCAGCCGGCGATCACGAGCGTGAGGATAGCGGTCACCAGGGCGCTCTGCCGCACCGCGGCACGGCCGCGGCCGCTCAGCAGCCAGACGTTGAGTGCGCCGAGCAGCGGCGTGGCCAGCACGAGCAGCAGGTGGACGCCGGCGCCGGGAGCGAGGTTGTTCATGGAAGATGGATTGTTCGGGCGACGGGGAACGGTCAGCCGCGGAGCTGCCACGCGAGGAGGACGACGATCGTGAGCACGCCCATCACGCCGGCCAGGGCGTATCGCTGCATCAGGCCGGACTGGCTGCGCCGGATGATCCCGCCCGCCGCGACCGGGATGCGGGCGATCGCGTCGACCGCGCCGTCGATGACGTGGCGATCGACGAGCGCCGCGACCAGGGCGAGCGCCTCCAGCGGCCGCACGACGAGCGCGGCGTAGATCTGGTCGAAGTAGAACTTGTTGGCGAAGAGCGTCTGCAGGGGCCCGAGGAACCGCTCCATCTGCGGGCCGTCGCTGCGGCGGCCGAGGTGGCCGATGGCGGCGACGACGATGCCGATGGCGGCGGCGAGCGTGCCCTGGATGGCCAGGTCGAGGTGGAAGGCGTGCGGCACGGCGGTGCTCGCCACGGCCGGCGCCGTGAGCGAGGGGGTCGCGGAGAGGAAGTGCGACAGCCAGTTCGTGGCGAACAGCAGCCAGCCGACCGCCGCCGACGCCACCGCGAGGACGATCAGGGGGAGCGTCATCGGCGCGGGCGACTCGTACGACTCGTGGCCGTGCTCGCCGTGGCCGTGCGCACCCGAGGGCACGCGGGTGGGGCCGGTGAACGTCATGAAGACGGCGCGGAAGGTGTAGAAGGCGGTGAGGCCGGCCGTGGCCAGCGACATCCAGAACAGCAGCCGCCAGGTCTCGGGCCGGTCGAGCGCGTCGAGCCCGACGGCGTCGCGCGCGCCCGTATCGGTCGCGAACGCGGCGAGCCGCAGCGGGCCCTCCGCCGCAGCCACCACGGCATGGTGCGAGTCGTGGGCGGACGGCCAGCCCTTGGCGTGGAGCGCGGCCAGGATCTCGTCCTTGCTGAAGAAGCCGGCGAACGGGGCCACGCCCGCGAGGGCCAGCGCGCCCACCAGGAACGTGGCGGCCGTGACCGGCATCACTCGCCGCAGGCCGCCGAAGCGACGCATGTCGATGACGCCTCCCATCGAGTGCATCACCGACCCCGCCCCGAGGAACAGGAGCGCCTTGAAGCAGGCGTGCGTGAGCAGGTGGAAGATGGCGGCCGTGAACCCGAGCAGCGTGCCGGTGCCGAGGCTCGCGAACATGTACCCGAGCTGGCTGATCGTGGAATAGGCGAGCACCCGCTTCAGGTCGTTCTGCACCGTGCCGATGAGCGCCGCGACGAGCGCCGTGGTGGCGCCCACGATCGACACCGCTGTGAGCGCACCGGGACAGGCGGCGAAGAGCGGCGCGCACCGGGCGACCAGATAGATGCCGGCCGTCACCATCGTGGCCGCGTGGATCAGGGCGCTGGCAGGCGTGGGGCCCTCCATCGCGTCGGGCAGCCAGACGTGCAGCGGCAGCTGGGCGCTCTTGCCGCAGGCGGCGAGGAGTAGGAGCAGGCAGATCGCCGTGCCGACGGCGCCGCCCGCGTAGCCGGCCGCGTCGGCCAGCCGGGTCTGGCCGAGGATGCCCGGCATGATCACGCCCTGCGGGGAGATCGTGTCGTGGAAGTCGAGCGTGCCGTAGGTCATCCAGAGGAGGAACACGGCGATGGCCAGACCGAAGTCGCCGACGCGGTTGACGAGGAAGGCCTTCTTCGCGGCGCGGGCCGCCTCGGGCTTGGTGAACCAGAAGCCGATCAGCAGGTAGCTGCAGGCACCGACCGCCTCCCAGAAGACGTAGACCAGCAGGAAGTTGCTCGCGGCCACGAGCATCGACATCGAGAAGACGAACATCGCCACCAGCGCGAAGAACCGTGGGTAGCCCGGGTCGCCGTGCATGTAGCCGGTGGAGTAGATCGCCACCAGCAGGCCGACGCAGGTGATGATGGTGAGCATCGTGGCGGTGAGCGGGTCGAGCCGCAGGGCCACCGGGATCGAGAACCCGCGGACGTCGCCGGCCGTCCGGCCCTGCGCGGCGGCGTCGGCGACGGACCTGACGGCCGCGGCGGGGCTGCCCGGCGGCGGCGCATAGGCGTCGTCGAACGAGGCCCAGTTCCAGAGCGTGGCGATCATCTCCACGGGCCGGATCGGCTCGGCACGCGGGCCGTGGGCCGGGCTCACGTCGCGGGCAGTCGCCGCCAGCAGGAGGATCGCCACGGCAGCCGCACCCGCGATGCCGGCCATCGCCGGGAGGTGGGCCCGGCCGCCGAGCACGCGGCCCAGGAGCACGGTGAAGATCGCGCCGACCAGCGGCAGCAGCGGCACGAGCACCAGCAGCGTGGCGGGGGAGAGGTCTTGCATGGCGGTGGTGAGGCGGACGGTGGAGGGAGGGCGGGGCGGATGCGGCCGATGTCAGACGTGCTCGCGCTGCAGCGGTTCGTCTTCGTTCGGCGCGGGCAGGACGCCTGCTTGGGTCAGCGTGGGGAACGGCGGCGGGGCCGCGTCGGCCGCGGGCAATCCCCGGTCGACGGTGCGGCCCACGGTCGCCTCGCGGAGCGACTGCCAGGCCGCGGCGTCGAGCCGGCCGGTCCGCGAGAAGGCCTGCAGCACGAAGACCAGAGCCACCGCGGCCTCGCAGGCCGCGACGGTGAGCACGAAGATCACGAGCACGTGGCCGCCCCAATCGCCGTGGTGGCGGCTCCAGGCGACGAGGCTCACGGAGATCCCCTGCAGCATCATCTCGGCGGCGAGGAACATCACGATCAGGTTTCGCCGCGTCAGGATGCCCACGAGACCGAGACTGAAGAGGATGGCGCCCACGGTCAGGGCGTTTTGGAGCATTGCGAGCGACTGCGGCGAGTTCATCGCACGGCCCTCCCGGCGTCGTCGCCCATCGACGCATGGGCGCCCTCGCCCCGCGCCACGACGGCGATCGCGCCGATGAGCGCCACCAGCAGCAGCACGCCCGCCGCCTCGACGGCGACGAGGTGACGGCCGAAGAGTTCGCCGCCCAGCCGGGCCACGTGGTTTTCCGCCAGCGGGTCGACGGCGGCGGCGACGGGTGGCGCCGCGGCGGCGGCCGCATCGGCGGTCGCCTGTGCCCTGCTCGGCAGGCCGCAGCAGGCCGAGGGGGCGGCGGAAAGCCTGCCGATCGACAGCGACAGCACGCCGAGCAGCACGGCGCCCGCGAGTGCGGAGAGGAACGGCTCGTTCGAGACCCGGTCGTAGGGGGCCAGGCCCGCCGGCTGGGCGAGCATGAGCACGAAGAGAAACATCACGAGGATGGCGCCGGCGTAGACGATGATCGTGGCCACGCCGAGGAACTGGGCGCCGAGCACCAGCAGCACGCCGGCCACGCCGCACAGCGACAGCGCGAACCAGATCGCCGCGTAGACCGGCGACCGCGACACGATGGTGGCGGCGGCGGCGACGACGGCGACCAGCGACACGATCAGGAACACCGCCTCCTCGCCGAAGCCACCGAGCCGTCGGCCGGTGACGATGAACGCGCCGAGTGCCAGCAGGCCCAGCAGCATGCCGAGCCGCCGCGTGCCGACGCGGTCGGGGCCGTTGGGCAAAAGCAGCCAGAGGCTGGCGGCCGCGGCGAGGACGCCGCCGGCCAGGATGCCGCCGGGCAGGAGGGGATCGAGGGCCGGGGTCACAGCGTCCCTCCCATGCCGGCCGACTTCATCGGCTCGGCGTCCTTCGTCATGTCGAAGACGCTCAGGAGCTTCTCCTTGTCGAAGATCATCTCTTCGCGGCTCTTGCCGGTGAGGTCGAGGAGGCTCGTCAGCTCGATCGCGTCGACCGGGCATGCCTCCTCGCACATGCCGCAGAAGATGCACCGCAGCTCGTCGATCGAGAAGCTCTCGGGATACTTCTCGCGGTCGGGCCAGGGGCTGTCGGTCGCGACGATATCGATGCAGTGGGCGGGGCAGGCGGTGGCACAGAGGAAGCAGGCCACGCACTTCACGCGGCCTTCACCGTCGCGGTTGAGCCGGTGCACGCCGCGGTAGATGAGCGGATTGCCCACCTTCGGCCGCTGCTCGGGAAAGCTCACCGTGACCTTCGGGCTGACGAGGTGGCGGGCCGTCGTGGTGAGGCCCTGCGCGATGAGCGGCAGGTAGAGCCGCTCGGCGAGGCCCAGCGGCTTCTCCTCGATCCAGGTGACGGCGGGGTCGTTGGGCTTCATGTCAGGCCTCCACCAGCTGGCGGTCGCGGAGCCGATCCTCGGCGTCGAGAGGTCCGTGCGTGTGGATCGGGCGGTTGTCGGTGCCGGAGGGCGTGAGCAGCCCGGCGGCCAGCCAGCCGAGAAAGAACACCGCCCACGGCGCGGCCAGGGCGACGAGCGCCGCCGGTTCGGCGCCGAGGGCCCGCTGCAGCTGCGGACGGAACTCCTCGATCGTGGCCACGGTGACGAGGTTGGCGATGCCCAGCGGGAGCATCACCTTCCAGGCGAGGTTCATGAGCTGATCGAAGCGGAACCGCGGCCAGCTCCAGCGGACGAGCATGAAGAACAGGATCACGCCCAGAATCTTGGCCGAGAGCACGCCGAAGCGGATGAGGGCCTGCAGCCAGGTCACCTCCTGCGATGAGCCGGTCACGCCCCACAGGTGCCAGCCGCCCAGGAACATGATCACGATCAGGAAGGCCGCCGTGACCATGTGGAGGAACTCGGCGACGAGGAACAGCAGCAGCTTGATGCCCGAGTATTCGGTGTGATAACCGCCCACCAGCTCCTGCTCCGCCTCAGGCAGGTCGAAGGGCAGGCGGGCCGCCTCGGCGAAGCTGGCCACCAGGAACACGATGAAGCCGAGCGGCTGCGCGAGGGCGTACCAGATACCGCTCTCCGCCTGGGCGCTGATGATGCGATCGAGCTTGAGCGATCCCGCGGCCAGCACGACGCCGAGCAGGCCCAGGCCCAGCGGGATCTCGTAGGCGACCAGCTGCGCACTCGAGCGGAGGCCGCCGAGAAAGCCATACTTGTTGTTGCTCGCCCAGCCGCCCAGGAGCACGCCGTAGACGGCGATGCTCGAGAGCGCGAACACCCAGAGCACGCCCACGTCGAGGCCCGGGGCCACGAGGAACGGCACCGGGTCGGGGAGGCCGGGGATGCCCAGCGGCGGCAGCACGCTGCCGAAGGGGATCGCGGCGAAGATCGCCAGCGATGCTGCGAGGATCACCAGCGGCGCGGCGGTGTAGAGCACCTTGTCGACGTGCCGGGGCGTGAAGTCCTCCTTGAGGATGATCTTCAGGCCGTCGGCGAACGGCTGCCCCAGGCCGAAGAGCCGGATCTTCGTGAGCGGGATGCCGACCCGGTTGGGGCCCTTGCGGTCCTGCACCCAGGCAGCCATCCAGCGTTCGACGAGCACGAGATAGGCCGCCGCGGTCATGAGCCCGCCCACGAGCAGGCCGATCTTCACGAGGGCGGCGATCGTCGACGGCGAGGGGAGGTAGGCGGTCATGGGCGTGGCGGGGGGGCGTGTGGCGTATCGTGGAGGGTGTGTCGGGGTCGTGTCGTCGGAGGTGTGAGCCGGCAGTTGCCAGGTTCAGGCTTCAGGTTCAGGCTTCAGGTTCAGGCTTCAGGTTCAGGCTTCAGGTTCAGGCGAGCTGTCCGATCCGCAGGTCGATGCCGGTGGCAGGCACGTCTCCGGCGAGCGCCGCGAACACCGCGGACGATTCGGCGATCTGCCGCCGCACCGCCGCCGGATCGTAGAGGCCGCGGCGGCCGAGCATGTTCCAGGAGAGTCGGCCCTCGGGCCAGACGCCGGCGGGCGGCCGCACCGCCTGCTCGAAGCACTGGGCACGGTGGCCGACGTTGACCCAGGTGCCGGCCCGCTCGGCGAAGCCGGCCGCGGGCAGCCGCCAGGTCGCGAGCCGGGCGAGCGGTGAGTCGAACAGGTCCTGCACGACGAGGCACTTGAGATCACCGAACGCGGCCGCGGTGTCGTCGTCGATCCATGCGCCGGGATAGGCCGCGGTGACCCAGGCCGCGTCGGCCCGTCCCTGGCGGACATGCTCGACGAGCGCCTCCCAGCCGGGCACGGCCGGGTCGAAGAGCGCCACGACCGCCTCGACACCGCGGCGGTTGGGGCACTTCTCCGCACGGATCGTGAAGCCGCCCGGGAACGTCTGATCGTCGCCCTCCCGCGGCACGTGGCCGACGGCGAGGAAAGCCTCGGGGTCGATCGACCTCGCCACCGCGCAGAGCATCCACGCCTCTTCGACGGTGAGCATCGGCGAGACGGCCACTGCCAGCCGTCCGACCGCCCTGAGATCGTCGCGGAGCCGCTGGGCGACGTCGTGCCATTCCACGTCGTCGAACGCCGGCGTCCCGCGCCCGCCGGTCGATGCCGCTCGCGTAGCACCGACCAGACGCGCGGCGTCGTGGATGTGGTGCCAGCCATAGCGGCCGTCGTCGCAGATCCACCACGTGTTGACGTGCGGGTTCTCGCGGGGCTTGAGCCGGTAGACGGTGTCCTGATTGTGCTCCGTGTGGATCGAGCAGCCGGCGGAGCAGCCGCCGCAGACGTTCGCCTCCCGCTTCATGAACCAGACCCGCTGCTGGTAGAGGAAGTCCTTGTCGCCAAGCGCGCCCACGGGGCAGAGGTCGACCACGTTGCCGGAGAGCTTGTTGTCGAGCGGGTGGCCGGGGAAGACGTCGATCTCCTCCTTGGCACCGCGGCTCGTCACCATCAGCTCGGCGGTGCCCGACACCTCGCGGGTGAACCGCACGCAGCGGGTGCACATGATGCAGCGGTCGACGAAGAGCGTGACGGTCGGCCCGACGTCGCGGCGCCGGCTCGTGAACGGGTGCAGGTCGGCCCGCCGCTCCGCCTGGCCGTGCTGGAAGTGGTAGTCCTGCAGCAGGCATTCGCCGGCCTTGTCGCAGATCGGGCAGTCGATCGGGTGGTCGATGAGGAGCGCCTCCTCGACGCGGGCCCTGCTGTCCTTGACGAGCTGGCTCTCGGTCACGATCACCGTGCCGTCCTTCACCGGCGTCTGGCAGCCGGGGACGAGCTTGGGCATCATCGTGACCTTGCCGGTGGCGGTGTCGCGCTGGCCCGTCTCGATGAGGCACATGCGGCAACTCGCCACGACCGACAGCCCGGGGTGCCAGCAGTAGTGCGGGATCTCCTTGCCGGCGCGGCGCGCGGCCTCGATGCAGTTGAGCCGCTCGTCGGCGCCGATCTCGATTTCCTTGCCGTCGACGATGACTGTGGGCATCAGTGGGCTCCGACGATCTGCAGGGCGGGCACGGGATCGGTGACCATCCAGCCGTGCGGATTGGTCTGCTTGATGTAGTCCTCGAACTCGCCACGGAACTTCTTGATCGCGTTCTTGATCGGCCAGGCCGCACCGTCGGCCAGGCCGCAGATCGTCGAGCCCGGCATCATGCCCATGGTGGCGCCGATCTCGGCCAGGAGGTCGAGGTCCTTGAGCCGTCCCTTGCCCGCCTTGATCCGCTCGAGCATCCGCAGCGACCAGCTCGTGCCCTCGCGGCAGGGGGTGCACTGGCCGCACGACTCGTGGGCGAAGAAGCGGCAGGAGTTGTGGAGGAAGTCGACAATGCTCACCGTCTCGTCGATGACGACGACGGCCGCCGTGCCGAGGCCGAGGCAGCCCACCTTGCCGGGGCCGGCGAAGTCGAGCGGCGTGTCGAGCTCGGCCTCCGTCATCAGGCCCATGGAGATGCCGCCGGGGATCACCGCCTTCGCCTTGCGGCCCTTCCAGACGCCGCCGCCGAACTCCTCGATCAGCTGCCGCGCGGTGATGCCAAGCGGCGCCTCGTAGCAGCCGGGCCGCTCCACGTGGCCGGAGAGGCAGTAGAGCTTCGGGCCGTAGCTGCCCGGATCGCGGGGGTTGTTGGGATCGGCCGGCACGCCGATCGACTTGAACCAGTCGACGCCGCGGCGGGCGATCTGCGCCACGCAGGCCATCGTCTCGATGTTGTTGACCACCGTCGGCTTGCGGAACAGTCCCTCGATGGCCGGGAACGGCGGCTTGATCCGCGGCCAGGCCCGTTTCCCCTCGAGGCTCTCGATGAGGCCCGTCTCCTCGCCGCAGATGTAGGCGGCCGCGCCGCGGTGGAGGTAGACGTCGAGCGAAAAGCCGCTCCCCGTGATGTTCTTGCCGAGAAGCCCCGCGGCGTAGGCCTCGTCGATGGCCGCCTGCAGCCGGTGCCAGCTCCGGGGATACTCGTAACGGAGGTAGATGTAGGCGGTGCTCGCCCGCGTGGCGAACGCCGAGAGGATGATCCCCTCGAGCACCTGGTGCGGGTCGTCCTCCATCAGGATCCGGTTGTTGAACGTGCCCGGCTCGCTCTCGTCGGCGTTGATGCAGAGGTAGATCGGGCCCGGGTGATCCTTCGGCAGGAACGTCCACTTGAGCCCGGTGGAGAACCCCGCGCCCCCGCGGCCGCGCAGCCCCGACGCCTTCACCATCTCCACCACGTCGGCCGGCTGCTTCTCCGGGAGCAGCTTCTCCACCGGCGCGTAGCCGCCGCGAGAGCGGTAGCTGGCCAGCGTGTGGCCGTCGGGCACGCCGACGGCTTCGAGCAGGACGGGCTTGCATGAGGGCATGGTCAGGTCGCCTTCGCCCGCGGCTGCTTCAGGGCCGCAGCGGCGGCTTCGGGGGTCATGTTCTTGAGCAGGTCGTCGTTGGCGAGGATGCAGGGAGCGAAGTCGCAGGCCCCGAGGCATTCCGCGGGCTCGATCGTGAGATCGCCGTCGGGCGTGGTGCCGTAGGGGTCGATCCCGTTGGCCTTGCAGAGGTGCTCGAGCAGGTGGTCGCCGCCGCGCAGCGCGCAGGAAACCGACCGGCAGACGAACGCCCGCACGCGGCCGTGCGGCTTCTCCTGGTGGAAAAACTGGTAGAAGGTGAGCGTGTCCTGCACCTCGGCCGGGGCCAGCCCCAGCACCGCGGCGATCTCCGCCACCGCCTGCAGCGGCACGTGACGCAGTTCGGCGTTGACGATGTGGAGCGCGGGGAGGGTGAGCGCGCGACGATTGGGGTAGCGGGGCGCGAGCGCCTCGATCTTTGCGACCATCTCGTCGGTGAGGATCTTTCTGTGGGCGATCATCGATCCAGCTCCGCGGCGATGATGTTGAGGCTGCCGAGCACCGCCACCACGTCGGAGAGCGTGTGGCCGCGGATGAGCTGCGGGAAGAGGGCGAAGTGCAGGACCGATGGCGGGCGGCAGCGGGCGCGGTAGGCGCACTCGCCGCCGTCGCCGACGAGATAGAAGCCCAGTTCGCCGTTGGGCGCCTCGATCGCCGCGTACGACTCGCCGCAGGGCACCTCGAAGCCGCGGTTGCTCATCGACAGCTCGAAGTGGGAGATCGTGCCCTCGATCGTGGAGTAGACCTGCTGCTTTGTGGGCAGAGCCGTCCGCTGGTCGATGCCCACGTTCACCGGCCCGGCTGGGATGTTTTCGATGGCCTGCGCCACGATCTTGAGGCTCTCGCGCAGCTCCGCCATGCGCACGAGGTAGCGGGCGTAGCAGTCGCCCGCGGAGGCGCAGCAGACCTGGAAGTCGTAGTCGCCGTAGGCGAGATAGGGCTCGTCCTTGCGCAGGTCGCGGGTGACGCCGCTGGCACGGGCGACGGGGCCGGTGGCGCCGGCGTTCGTGGCCTCCTCCTTCGTGAGCACGCCCACGCCCTTCGTGCGGTCGACGAAGATGCGGTTGCGGGTGAGCAGCCGCTCCATGTCGTCGAGGGTCTTCGGGAAGGTCTTCACGAAGGTGCGGATCTTCTCGATCACCAGCGGCGTGAAGTCGTGCGAGACGCCTCCCACTCGGGTCCAGCTGTTGGTGAAGCGGGCGCCGCAGAGCGTCTCAAAGATGTCGTAGAGCACCTCACGCTGGTAGAAGGCGTAGAGGAAGAAGGTGAAGGCGCCGGTGTCGAGGCCGACGGCGCCGTTGGAGAGGAGGTGGTCGCTGATCCGTGCCAGTTCCGCGATGATCGTGCGGATCGTGCGGCAGCGGGGGGTGAGCTCGATCCCCATGAGCTTCTCCACCGCGTGGTGCCAGGCCACGTTGTTGGCCATCGGGGAGATGTAGTTCATGCGGTCGGTCACCGTCACGTACTGGTTGTACGTGAGGTGCTCGCCGATCTTCTCGAAGCCCGAGTGCAGGTAGCCCATCTCCGGCATGGCGTCGACGACCCGCTCGCCGTCGAGCTTGAGCACGAGCCGCAGCGTGGTGTGCGTGGCCGGGTGCTGCGGGCCGAAATTGAGCGTCCAGAGGTAGTCCTCGGACCGCGCGGTGCCCGTGGCGGCGGGCGACGTCGTGAAATCGGCGGGGGCGATGGACATGGCGTGTGGGGGAGACCTCTCGGAGGCTGTCAGCTGTGGTCGCGGGTGATGACGGGGAAGTTGTGCCGCTCGCCGCGGCCCTGGAGCGGGTAGTCCTTGCGGAGCGGATGGGCCGTGAATTCCTCCGGCATCACGAGCCGCCGCAGGTCGGGGTGGCCGGCGAAGCGGATGCCGAAGAGATCCCACACCTCGCGCTCGAGCCAGTTGGCGGCCTGCCAGAGCCCCACGACGCTGCGGACGGTCGGCCCCGCCTCGGCGGCGGAGACGGGATCGTCGACGTACACCCGCACGGTGAGCCGCTGGTTGGTGGTCGTGGAGGCGAGCAGGTAGACCAGCCCATAGCGGTGCTTCGCGCCGCGGTACTCGAGATAGTCGACGCAGGTCACGTCGACGAGCAGGTCGAAGCCGCGCGATTTCAGGAACCCGAGCAGCTCGAGCGACTGCGGCTCGGGCACGACGAGACTCGTCTGGTCGCGGAACACCGTCGATTCGAGCGGCCCGAACCGCTCGGTGATCGCGGCGAGAACGTCGTCGACGGGGGGCGTGGTGTGTGGCATGGAGGGGGCGGTGGTCGGGCGGGGCTTCAGGAGCGGCGGGCCGCGGCGGACAGCTGCCGCTGGACGTTGGGGTTGCGGGCGGCGTCGATCACGAGGAGCTCGTCGGCCTCGACGAGCGCCCGCTTACGCAGCTGCCGGCCGGCGGTGTCGAACTCGCGGCCCGTGATCGTGCCCTCCCGCTGGATCTTGTCCTGCAGGTCGATGATCGCCTGGATGAGCTGCTCGGGCCGGGGCGGGCAGCCCGGCACGTACATGTCGACCGGGATGAAGCGGTCGATGCCCTGCACGACGGCATAGGTGTCGAACACGCCCCCCGTGCTCGCGCAGGCGCCCATCGAGATGCACCACTTGGGTTCGTGCATCTGTTGCCAGATCCGCTGCAGCACCGGCAGCATCTTCATCACCACGCGGCCGGCGACGATCATCAGGTCGCACTGCCGCGGGCTGAAGCGGAAGACTTCGGCGCCGAAGCGGGCCAGGTCGTGCTTGCTCGCGCCGGTGGCCATCAGCTCGATGCCGCAGCAGGCGGTGGCGAAGGGCATCGGCCAGAGGCTGTTTTTCCGGCACCAGTTGGCCAGTTCGTCGAGCCGGCTGACGACGACGTTTTCGGGCAGCTCGATCCTGCCGGCGTTTCCGGGTCCTGTTACCGCCATCGAAACACCCCCTTCCGCCAGTCATAGGCGAAGCCGACGACCACCAGGGCGACAAAGAGCATGGCGCCGGCGAACACGAGCCCGCGGCACGAGACCAGGCCTTCGGTCACGGCGGCGTCGATGCCGGCGGCGGAGCGGCTGGCGACGGCCCACGGATAGAGAAAGAGCAGCTCGACGTCGAAGACGAGGAACGTGATCGCCACGAGGTGGAACCGCACGTCGAACCGCCGGCGGGTGTCGTGGATCGGATCCATGCCGCTCTCGTACGGCATCTCCTTGACGGCCCCGCTGCGGCGTGGGCCGACGAGCTGGGCGAAGACGACGAGGCCCACCGACACCGCTGCCGCGATGGCCACGAAGAGCAGGACGGGGAGGATTGCGTCCATGGTGCGTGGTGGGGTGTGGAGGGTTGTCGGGGCTCGCGGCCGCGTCGCCGGGAGTCGCCGAAATCGGCCGTCGAACCAGACTTCGTGAAAATTGTCACGAAGTCTGCCCCGAAAAAAGTCGTTCCGGGTCAAGGCCTGCGGTGACGCACCGCCGACCGACCGTCACGACCGGCAGTGTTATACAGCGGCGTACCGGCGCCGACGAGTCGGCAGCGTTTTGGCGGAGCCAGGGCCCCCTCGTCCTGCGGGGCGGCTTCCCACGCGGGGCTGAAACCCCGAGAGTGCCCGGAAAAGCGGCCCAGCACCCGTCCCGGTCGAGACAGGCGTTCAGAACCCGCCGACGCTCATGCTGACCCAGGCGCCCATGGGGCCGGCGGTGATCGACATCCCGCCCCCGCCCACGTCGGAGAACGGCGGCTTCCCGCCGCCGCCACCGCCGCCACCGCTGCGGTAAGGGGAATACGATGCCGCCGCCTGGCTCATCGCGGCCGCCGACGCCTGCGCCGTCTGCTCGCGGGCCATCTGGGCCTGCTGCACGAGCTGATCGCGGCCCTGCTCGAATGCCGCCTGCTGCCGCTGCAGCGATGCCCGCTTCTGCTCGATCTTCTGGATCTCCGCCTGCAGTTGCCCTGCCGACATGCCCACCACGTCCGGCACGTCCTTGAGCGCCGCGGCCCGACGCTGGTCGGACATCACCGCCAGATACTGCCCCACCCACGACCGCGCATCACGGGCCTCCGGGGTCTCGATGATCTTGAACTTCGCGTCGAGGTCGTCGAGCAGGTACTCGAGGTCGTGCGACGACATCTTCGCGACCTTGCGGTTGAAGTCGGCCTTGATCTCGCGGACCTGGGCCGGCGTGTAGATCTCCTGCGAGGACAGCCATTCGCCCAGCTCGAAGATCGCCCGCCGCCACCGCGGGCTGTTCATGATCTCCGCCTTGCGGACCAGATCCTCGCCGCGATCGTCGTCGTCATCCGGGTCGGCGGCGGTCGCCGTCGGCGGCTGCGCCGGGCTCGCGGGTGTGTTGCCCGGCTTCTGCTGCGCGACGGCCTGCGGCGAGAGTGCTGCCAGGCCGACGAGCACGACGACGACCACGGCGGCGAGCGCCGCGCCGGCGCGGAGGCCGGCCTGCGATGCGGCTGTCCACGGAAGGCGTCGTGCCCGGGTCGGGAGGGAATGCGTCCTCATCGTGCGTCGCTCCCCTTCTTGCGCACCATCGTCATCGTCACCTGCGGCAGGTGCTCGCCGCCGACGTGCGTGGGCAACGACCGCCAGGTGTAGCGGTCGGCGCCGTCGTAGGTGTAGAGATTGAGCGACGAGGTCTGCGAGCCGTCCGGCATGACGGCCATCGCCCGCGCGATCCAGGTGTCGCCCTCGCGGGTCCAGGTCGACTCCGCATGGCCGCCGTCGCCGCTGAACGACCAGGAGCGGATCTGCCGCGAGAGAGGATCCCAGCCGATCCGCTGCGTGATGTGCGCCGTGGCCGACCGCCCCGCGGGCGTGTTGCGCACGACCTTCATCTCCCGCACGAGGAACGCATGGCCATCGTCCCAGCGGACCGTCACCTCCATCGATGGCTGATCGGTCGAGCCGGCCTGCGGCGCGTCGGCGGCCTGCTGCCGGGCCGTCGGCTCGTCGACGACCGTCCAATCGCCCACCATCCACTCGAGGTCGGCCAGCTTCGGCGGGGCTGCGGCCGCGTCGATCCGCGACTCGCGCAGGCCCGCGAGCTTCCACGCGCCGGCCTGCCGCACCCAGAGTGCCGTGAAGTGGCCGGTGTGGACCGCGGTGGAACCCGGCGGCGTCACCTTCACCTCGCCGTCCTCCACGGCCACGTCGGCCGAGAGAAACCGGATGCTCGCTTCGCGAAGCTCGGAGGCCGGCCGCACCGCGGCATCCGCCGGCGGCACCGTGGCCGCCGCCGTCTCCCGGCCGTTCATCACGCGGCCGTCGTCGTCCACGATGTCGCCGTCGGGGGTCCACATCGCGGCGAGCGCCCGGCCGTCGCCGCGATCGAGCGCCTCGAGGTAGGCCCGGGCCGCGGCGCGAACCGCCTCCTCGTCGGCCTGCCGCTGTGGGGCCGCGGGGGTGCGGCGGCCCGGCTCCTGGGCCGTGCACGGCGCCGTCGCGACGGCGAGCAGCACCGCAGGCAGGACCATCGATGGCAGCACATCCGCCGCCAGCATGGCGAGGACAGCCAGCGTGCGCCGCCCCGCTGGGCCGGACATTCGGGGCAGGGGGGGCATGGCGTCTTTCCGAGGATGTTCCAGGGCGGTGTGACCGGCAGGGGGCTGCGGCGGGCGGTCGTGCCGCCACGCCTCGACGATTCTACCACGCTGGAAAAGCCCCCACATGCGGCCGGGGCGGGGTCCGCACCGGTTTTCCGGGACGTTTGGTAGTGTGACGGTGATGGCAGACCACATCGACACGCTCGCCGACCTCGTCCGCCGCCCGAGCATCAACCCGATGGGCCGCGACGTCTCCGGCCCGGACTATCTGGAGGGCCGGGTCACCGACTATCTGGTGCAGCGGTTCATGGCCGCGGGCCTGCCGTGGGTGCGGCAGCCCGTCTCGCCGGGCCGCGACAACGTCATCGCCCGGCTCGATGCCGCGGAGCCGAATGCGCCGACCATTCTCTGGGACGCACATCAGGACACCGTGCCCGCCGACGGCATGACGATCGAGCCGTTCGCACCCGCCGTCCGCGACGGCCGGCTCTCCGGCCGCGGCTCCTGCGACGTGAAGGGGGGCATGGCCGCGATGCTCGTGGCCATCGACCGGCTGCGGGCCGCCGGAACTCCCCGCCGGGCACACGTCGTCTTCACGGCGACCGTCAACGAGGAGTTCGGCTTTTCCGGCGCACGGGCTGTCGCCCGGCTCTGGGGCCCGGCGGTCGACGGGCTCTCCGCCATGGACCGGCAGGCCCGGGAGCTCTGCGGCGGGCCTCCGATCGCGGCCGTGGTGGCGGAGCCGACGGAGCTCGACATTGTCACGCAGCACAAGGGGGCCGTCCGCTGGCGGGTGCGCGTGCACGGGAGGGCCTGCCACAGCGCCTTCCCGGAGCGCGGTGACAACGCGATCCATCACGCCGGCCGCGCGATCCAGGCGATCGAGGCGCTCTCCCGCGAACTCCTCGCGCGGAACCCCGGCCATCCGTGCGGCCCGCCCACGCTCAACCTCGGCACCATCCGCGGGGGCATGGGCGTGAACCTCGTGCCCGACCAGGTCGTGCTCGAGCTCGAACGCCGCGTCGTGCCCGGCGAATCGCCGCAGGCGGCGCGAGCCGAGGTCATCGAGCGGATCGCCGCGGCCTGCGGCTCCGTCCGTATCGAGCACGATGAGACGTTTTTGGAGAGCGGCGGGCTGCCTGCGATGGCGGACCGTGCGTGGTTCGACCGACTCGTCGCGGCCGCCGCCAGCCGCGGGGTGACGGCGCAGCAGATCGCCGCCCGCTACGGTACCAACGCCAGCATCTACGCGGCCGCGGGCGTGCCCTGCATGGTGTTCGGCCCCGGCTCGATCGCCCAAGCGCACACCGCCGACGAATGGATCGAGCTGGCGCAGGTCGACACCGCCGCCGACATCCTCGCCGCGCTCGTGGCGTGACGCGGGAGACATGAAATCCCCGCGGTGGATTGGTACAACACTGGCCGAATAGGCGGCTGGGCAGCGGCACGGACCGTTCACTTCGCAGCAGGAGCTTCAGCATGGCAGGCAGGATCAAGGTCGCGGGCCCGGTCGTCGATCTCGACGGGGACGAGATGACGCGGATCATCTGGCAGTTCATCAAGGACAAGCTGATCCTGCCCTACCTCGACGTCGACATCCGCTCCTTCGACCTGTCGATCGAGAACCGCGACGCCACCGCCGACCAGGTGACCGTCGACGCCGCCAACGCCATCAAGCAGTACGGCGTGGGCGTGAAGTGCGCGACGATCACGCCCGACGAGGCCCGCGTGAAGGAGTTCGGCCTCAAGAAGATGTGGAAGAGCCCCAACGGCACGATCCGCAACATCCTCGGCGGCGTGATCTTCCGCGAGCCGATCATCATCAAGAACATCCCGCGGCTGGTGCCGGGCTGGACGAAGCCGATCGTGGTGGGCCGCCACGCCTTCGGCGACCAATACCGCGCCACCGACACGAAAATCCCCGGCCCGGGCACGCTCACGCTCACCTTCACGCCGGCCGACGGCTCGACGCCGATGAAGTTCGACGTGTTCGACTTCCCGTCGCCGGGCGTGGCGCTGGCGATGTACAACCTCGACGACTCGATCCGCGACTTTGCGCGGGCGAGCTTCCGCTACGGCCTGGCCCGCACCTATCCCGTCTACCTCTCCACGAAGAACACGATCCTGAAGGCCTACGACGGCCGCTTCAAGGACATCTTCCAGGAGATCTTCGACGCCGAGTTCAAGCAGGAGTTTGCGGCGAAGGGGATCACCTACGAGCACCGGCTGATCGACGACATGGTGGCGTCGGCGCTCAAGTGGGAAGGTGGTTACGTCTGGGCCTGCAAGAACTACGACGGCGACGTGCAGAGCGACATCGTCGCCCAGGGCTTCGGCTCGCTCGGCCTGATGACGAGCGTGCTGATGACGCCCGACGGCAAGACCGTCGAGGCGGAGGCGGCCCACGGCACGGTCACGCGGCACTACCGACAGCACCAGCAGGGCAAGCCGACGAGCACCAACCCGATCGCCTCGATCTTCGCCTGGACCCGCGGCCTCGCCCATCGCGGCAAGCTCGACGGCACGCCGGCGGTGACGAAATTCGCCGACACGCTCGAGAAGGTCTGCATCGAGACGGTGGAGCAGGGGAAGATGACGAAGGATCTGGCGATCCTCGTCGGCCCGAACCAGCCGCACCTCACCACGCAGGACTTCCTGGCGGCGATCGACGAGAACCTCACGCGGGCCGTGGCGGGCTGACCGACGCGACGGGCCGCCATGCGGCTCCGGTCACCGCACCGCCTCGATCGCCAGCGAGTGCTTCACCGGCACGAGTCGCGCGCGGACGGCCTGCTCGAGCCGGCCGTGGCGGGCGAGCAGCTTCCGCGTCATGATCTCGAACGCCTGACGGGTCTCCGGATCGTCGGCTTCGGGAAAGCTGCGGAAGTCGGTGATGAACTGCTTGATCATGAGCGTCTCGAACGCCTGCTTCTCGGCGACCGCAGCCTGCAGCTGCGAGAAGGGGCCGTCGAACGGCGTCTTGGGAAACTCGGCCGCCAGGTTCACGCCGCCGGCCTCCAGCAGGCCGGCGATCAGCCCGTCCAGATTCCGCAGGCGCGGAGAATCTCGACGCCGAGGATGATCGCCACGCCCATCAGCGACTCGCCGGCTATCAGGCCGCTCGACACCGGCACCGTGTAGGTCTCGGCCGCTTGTGGCGACCGTTTCGCCGCCAGCCAGGCGACGAGCGCGCCGACGAACATCGCGATCGAGTTGAAGGCCGGAATCACGCCGGCGATCCCGAGGCCGGTCGTCGACGGTATCCAGGGCTTCCACCGCTTCGGGGCGAACTCCTCGAGCAGCGTGAGCACGACCCCGAGCGCCGCCCCGATCAGGATCGCCGTGAGCGCCCCGGCCGGCAGGGCGTCGAGCCCCTTCGCCAGGAGCCGCGCCACGCCCTCCCAGACCTTCGCCGCCGGCGCCGGCAGCTCGGCCGAGCCGAGCCGCTCCGGGTTGGCCTGCACCACGAAGAGGTAGGCCGGCACCGAGATGAGCGTGCCGGCCACCACGCCGAAGAGCTGCGAGATCGTCTGCTTCCGCGGATTGCCCCCGAGCAGGTAGCCGCTCTTCAGGTCGGTGAGCAGGTCGGCCGCGTGCGAGGCCGCACCCGACGTGATGCAGGCCGTCATGAGGTTCGTCGTGATGTTGGAGGGCGCGATCACGCCGTAGAGCAGCTGGGTGATCTTCCCCATGGCACCGATCGGCGTGATGTCGGTCTCGCCGGTGGCCCGTGCGGCCACGATCGAAAGGAGGAACGTCACAAGCACCGCGAGGATCCCCATCCACCACGTGATGCCGAAGAGGACGTGGCCGAGCACCACGCAGGCCGTGCCGGCCAGGCCGACGCCCACGACGAACCACGACACCGGCACCTCGACGTGGGCCAGCGCGTCGTCGACGGCCTCGTGATCACCGCCGCCGCCCAGGATGCGCGACAGGCCGCCGAAGGCCCGCAGCACCGTCCGCCACTTGAGCGCGAAGGAGAGCAGCCCCGACGTCACCATCATCGCCGTCGACGGCCAAAGCACCCACGACACGATCCCCCGGTAGCCCGGCTCGACGATCCCCTTCTCCACGAGGATCGGGCCGATCACGCCGAAGCAGATGATCGAGCCCACGAGCATCGACGCCGCCACCCGCAGCCCCATGATCGCCCCGGCTGCCAGCATGATGAGCGACCCTTCGATCCCGATCGTGTATTTCGTGAGCAGGTCGCGGCCGAAGGCCGTGGGCAGAAACGGCAGCTCCGCGGGAAACGCGTAGGCCGCCAGCATCTTCACCTGCGCGAAGAGATCGCGCCACGCCGCCACGACGGCGCCGACGATGCCGGCGGCGAAGAGCGCCCGGGCCTTCGACACCGCGCCGCCGCCCGACGAGTGCATGCTGCGGAGCGTCTCGGCGGTGGCGATGCCGGAGGGGAAGGGGAGCTGGTCGACGTTGATCAGCTGCCGCTTCAATGGGATCGCCATGAACACGCCGAGCATGGAGAGCGCCCCGAGCCAGAGCATGATCTCCCACCACTGCATGAGCCGGCCGGTGGTGAGGTAGAGGGCCGGCAGGGCCGAGACCAGGCCGGCGCTCGACATATAGCCGGCGGCGCTGGCCGCGCTCGACATCGTGTAGTTCTCGAGCGTCGAGAACGGCCGGTTTCGCCACGCCGGCACGATCCGCTCGAGGAACGTGAACAACGCGTAGGCGATGATCGACGCGGTGATCGTCACGCCGAGGCCCCAGCCGGTCTTCAAGCCGACGTAGAGGTTGGAGATCGACATCACGCCGCCGATCAGCATGCCGGTGATCACGGCCCGCGGCGTCAGCTGAACCGCGTCGTCGCCGGCGTAGACGTTGTCGAGCCACCACCGGGCGGCCTCACGCTCGTCGGTGAACGGCGGATGCTGGGCGGGCGGTTCGTGCATGGGCGGCTCCTTGGGGCAACACCGTAGCACGGTCCGTCTCGGGCGACCAAAGCCGCATGCATGGGCGGCGGTTCGGGGCTGGCCGCGCCCCGTCGCCGGACGTTCACTGCGCCGCATGGCATCCGCGTTGTCCACGGTCTGGCGACGGCGTCACGCGCATGCATGGGCGGCGGTTCGGGGCTGCCCGTGCCCCGTCGCCGGACGTTCACTGCGCCACATGGCACCCGCGTCGTCCACGGTCTGGCGTCGACGTCACGCGCATGCTTGGGCGGCGGTTCGGGGCTGCCCGTGCCCCGTCGCCGGACGTTCACTCCGGCCCTCCAGGCCTCCGCTCACTCGGAGATGACTGCGCTCCGGCATCCATGCCTGCGCTGGTCATCTACGCCGGCTCCCGGGGCACGGGCAGCCCCTCACGGATGCAGCTTCATTCAGCTGCAAGAGGGAAGAAGGGCCGCGTTTACGCGGTGCGGCGTCGCATGGACGCGACGCGCAGCACCAGCGGGCGTGCCTCCCGCCGCCGCGATCGCGGCGGCCACGGTCGCCCGGATGTGCGACCGCCCGGCCGACGAGGCACACCTTGGCTGTGCCTCCGTCGGCCCAAGCCTGCCGGGGCCATGGATGGCCCGGCAGGCGTGAAGTCAGAACACGTCGAGGTTGAAGTGGTGCCCTTGGTAGTAGCGGCGCGACTTGGGGTAGTCGTTCTGCCACGCGCGGTTGTAGACGGGCACCCGCATCTCCTGCGGATAACGGTAGTAGAGGTCGTTGGCGCTCTGGTAGTAGCCGTCGGCGTAGAAGTTCTGCTGATACCAGACGTAAGGATAGTGGTAGAACCGGTTCCAGTCGGTGGCGTTGTAGGAGTTGCCCCACTGGTAGCCGTAGGCCTGCTGTCCGGCGGCGGGCGGCTGCGCCGCGGCTTCCTGCAGCGCGAGCATCGCGCCGCTCGTGATCGCCCCGGCCACGAACACCGCGGCCCATCTGTTGCCTGTCATCGGATGTCCCCCCTGAAGATCCCGGTCCCGGGGGATGTATCGGCCGCCCGCGCCACCGGCCTTCACGGAAAATCCACCCCATGCCGGACAGCTTTCGCCCGGACCGCCCAGAGCCCGCGGGTTTTCGCGGCCGGTCAGCGGGTGGCTGACGGTGGGCGGCCCTCGGCCAGTTCCCTGTCCCACTCCTCGATCAGCGGCCAGTGCGGGGCGCAGGTGCCGAAGTCGGCCAGCTTCAGATAGCCGCGCACCCTGTCGAGGGTGGCTGCGAGCAGCCGGTCGTCCTTGCGGAAGATCGGGCCGTGGCTGGGGAGGAGCCATTCGACGTCGCTGGCGGCGATCCGCTCGAGCGACTCGATGAACGCCGGGATGTCGCTGCCGTGGTGCGCGTCGATCGCGCCCACCGAGCCGTCGCGGTAGATGTTGTCGCCCGAGAGCAGGAGGTTTCCCAGACGGAACGCGAGCTGGCTGTCGGTGTGGCCCGGCGTGTGCCAGACCTCGAGCCGACGGCCGCCGACCTCGATCACCTCGCCGTCCACCACCTGACGGTCGACCTTCACGACCGGCAGATGCATGTGCACGTTTTGGGCGGCGATCTCGGCGAACGTCTTGATGCGATCGCCCGACTCCAGCGATTCGACCGCCTTGGGATGGGCGAGCACCGGCGCCTTGAGGATGCCCTTCGCCTTCGCGAGCCCCTGGATGTGGTCGACGTCGGCGTGCGTGGCCACGAGGGCCCGGCACTGCGACAGCGGGAAGTCGAGCTCGCGGATCATCTCCACGATCTCGTCGACGCTCTCCTCGTAGCCGATGTCGATGAGCGCCCAGTCGCGGTCGTCGTAGACGAGGTAGACGTTGCAGCCGATCCGCCAGCCCGCCTGGTGGTTCATCTCGATCACACCGGGGAAGATGGGGCGACGTTCGAGCATGGCGGCGGTGGCGTGGGCGCTCAGGAAGGTGATGCTGGCCGCACCTGCGGCCCGGTTTGCGGCATTCGGCCGCGGAGGACAGACTAGAACCAGACGTGGAACCAGAAACGCTGCCCGCTGAAGTTTAGACGTTTTTCCGCCGAAGTGTAGCGACTCGATGACATCTCTCCCCGAGAAGGGCTTCGCGGCGTGGGCCGGCAGCGTCGGCGACCTGTGCGACGCGATCGACGCCCTGGAGCCTCTGGCCGCAGCCGTCGGGGCTCCCGATCCGCGGACGGCGGCCTGGCACGGCGCGCTCTTCGGCAAGCTGCGGCCGCAGGTGTCGCGCGATCCCCTCCTGGTGGCGGCCGTCTGCGGCGGCACCAACACGGGCAAGAGCCTCGTCGCCAACACGCTCGTGGGCGCCGCGATCAGCCGCTCGGTGCCCGAGGCGGCCCGCACGCGGCATCCGGTCGCCAGCCTGCCGCGGGGGCTCGCCGGCCGGATCGATCTGGCGGAGCTCTTTCCCGGGTTCGCGCCGGCGGCCTGGACGAGCGACGAGGATGCGATCTCCCTCGGACCCGACGCCACGGGCAATGACGACCGGCTCGTGTGGCGCGAGGACGCCGGCGGCCGGCAGCCGCCGCGGCTCGTGCTTCTCGACACGCCCGACATCGACGGCACGCTGCGCGAGAACTGGCACCGGGCCGAACTGGTCCGCGACGCCTGCGACGTGATCGTCGCCGTGCTCACGCAGCAGAAGTACAACGACGCGGCCGTACGCGACTTCTTCGCGGCGGCGGCCGCCGCCCGCAAGGCGGTGATCGTGATCTTCAACATGGTCGACTGGCCGGGGCAGCGGGAGCGGATCGCCGGCTGGCTGGCGACCTTCACGGCCGAGACCGGCGTGCAGCCGCTGGCCGTCTACGCGGTGCCGCACGACTTCAGGGCGGCCGAGGCGGGACGGATCGAGTTTCATCCGCTCGCCGAACTCACACCCGACGGCAGGACCGTCGACCTCGCCTCCCGCCTCGCCGACTGCGACTTCGACCACATCAAGCTCGACGCCATGGCGGGTGCGCTTCGCGTGGCGATCGCTCCGGGCACCGGCGCGGGCTCGTGGCTCGACGCCTTCGAGGCGACGGCGCGGCAGTGGCAGAACACACGGCGGCTGCTGGAGCAGGAGGCGCGGGTCCGGGTCGAGCTTCCCCCGGCTCCGCGGGAAGTCGTCTGGAACGAGATCTGGGAGTGGCTCGAGCCGCGGCGGTCGGCGGTCGACCTCACCGTCAGCCGTGGCTACCGCGCGGTCGGCCGGGGCGTGGCATGGGCCGCACGGCGGGCCGGGCTGGCCCGCAGCGAGTCGGAGCGGCGCGACGATTTCTCGGCCGTCGAACTGGCGGCGCTCAAGCAGGCCCTCGGCGACTTCGTCGAACGCCTCGACGACGCCTGCCGTCGCGACACGCGGCTGGCCGCGATGCTCGGCGACCGGCTGGTGGAGGCCGACCGGTCGGCATGGTACCGCGACCTCGAACGGCGGCATGCGGCGCTGCCGCTTGTCTCGGATGACTACCGCACGTTCGTGCGGAGCGAGCTCGACCGCTTCGCCACCGCGAACCCGGGCCGGGTGAAGGCGGTGCTGACGGGCCTGACCGTCGGCTCGGTGGTGCGGCCGGTGATGACGCTCGCGCTGTTCCAGGTGGGAGCCGGTGCGGTGCCGGCGGCGGCCGGGGTGCTCCATCACGTGCTCGACTTCGGCGTGACCGTGGCTGCGCCGCTGGCGGGCGAGGGCGCCGTCGCCGTCGCCTCGCAGGGCATCCGCCCGCTCATCGAGCGGCTCTTCGCCGGCTGGTCGGCGGAACGCGGCCGCGTGCTGGCGGAGACGCTGCACGATATCGTGCTGGGGGACCGGCTGGCGGCGATCGACCGGCTGGCGTCCGCCGCCACGGCACCGGAGGTGGATCGGGCGCGGCGGCTGGTGGAGGCGTGCGGACGTCATCTCACACCGGAGGCTCGAGGATGACCGTCGACGACGCCCCCGCTGACGATGGACGGCAGGCCGACCAGCAGGCCGCCACGGCCGACCTCACCAGCTTCGACGAGCTTGTCGAGTCGCTGGCGCGGTGGGCATCCGAGCTTCCCGAGTGGCTGCCGGCCCGGCGGGTGCGGGCGGAGTGGGAACAGGTCGCGTCCCGCCTTGACCGGTCGCGCCGCGAACTCTCGCGCATGCTCGTGGTGGGCGTGGTGGGCGGCACCGGGACCGGCAAGAGCACGCTGGTCAACGCGCTGGCCGGGTGCGAGGTGACCACCGCCGGCGACGTCGCCCGCCCGACCACCATCAATCCGGTCGTGGTGGCGGCCCGCGACGTCGACCTCTCCTGGCTGCCTGTCGAGGCGATGCAGGCCCGCGTGGTGCGGACCGACGCGGCTGCGATCGCCAACATCGTGCTCGTCGACTGCCCCGATCCCGACACCCAGGCCGACCAGCCCGCACGGGGCGGCGAACAGCCCGTGCGGCCGAGCGACTCCAACCGCAACCGCGACATGCTCGAGGCGGTGCTGCCCGCCTGCGACGTGCTCCTGCTCGTGGCGACCGCCCAGAAGTACCGGTCGTGGATCGTCGCCCGCGAGGTGGCTGCGTTCGCCCCGGGCCGGCCGCTGCTGTTCGTGCAGACGCACGCCTCGCGGGATCCAGACATCCGCGAGGATTGGCGGCGCGAGCTCGAGTCGCAGGGCTTCGTCGTGCCGCGAATCTTCAGGCTCGATGCGGTCGAGGCGGCCGCGCGGACCGCCGCGAGCCTCGAGCCCGAGGCCGGCTTCCGCGAGCTCGTCGACGCGATCGACGCGGAGCTCGTGGGCCGGGCGGCCCGCCGCGTGCGGCGGACCGGAGCGATCGATCTGGCCGGCTGGTTCCTGCGGCAGGCGCGGGCGGAGCTCGAACCGCTGCGGGAGCCGGTGGCCCGACTCGCCGCCGGCGTGGAGAGCGAGCGCACGCGGCTCGAGTCGCTCCTGGCGACGGCGGTCGGGGAGCGGCTCCGCACCAGCCGAGCGGCGTGGCAGCGGATCCTCTCAGACGAGATCGTCGACCGCTGGCACGGCGGGCCGTTCGCCGCGTTTCTCCATGCGGTGGCCGCGGTGGGCTCCTTCTGGCCCCGGATGCGGACGGCCGGCGGCGGCCTGATCGGCAGGCTGCTCGCGGGCCAGGATGCCGCGCCGCCGACGGGTCAGGGGGCGTGGCAGGCCGTCGAGGAGCTGGGGCTCTCCGCGGGAGACGTCGAGCAGTCGCGCAGCATTCTTTCCGGCCTGGCGGCACGCGTGCGGCTGACGGAGCCGATGGTGGGCCGCGCGCGGCTCGACGAGGCCCGGGTGGCCTCGACCGTGGGGCTGGTGCTCGAACGCACCGGCGCCTGGCTCTCCTCCGCCATCGACAGGCTCGTGGCGGTCCGCCGCGGACATACGGTCGGGCCGGTCTTCCGGCTCGTCTGCGAGGCGCTCTTTTCCGGACTGCTCGTGGCCGTGCTGGTGCGGGCCGGATGGAACTTCTTCATCGGCCACCTCTGGCAGGGCCGCGCGGTCGACGGCAGCGGCTTCCTGCAGGAGGCACTCGTCTGGCTGATCCTCTGGGGGTTCCTGCTCCGCTGGTTCGTGATGGCCCGCGGCCGCGCGGGGCTCGACCGCGACATCGCCGCCGTCGCCTCCCGGCTGCCCGGGGCGCAGCTCGTCGACCCGCTCGTCGCCGACTTCGCCGACGCGGCTGCGAAGACGGCACGTTACATCGACGATGGCGACCGCCTCGCGCGTGATCACGAGCAGCTGGTCGCACGGCTGGCGTCACCGGCCGGCGATCTCGGCCGCCTGCGGGGAAAGCCATGATGAACCCGTGCGGCACCCGGCGCTCGCTGCCGCCGCCAGCGGCGGATGACTTTATCCGCGGCCTCCTCACGGCGACGCTGTGCAGTCTGGCCCTGATGGCGGGCCCGGCGGCCGCGGCGGAGCTCGACGAGGTGCGGGCGCGAGGTGAACTGGTCTGGGCGGCGGATCAGGAAGGGGGCGGCCCGCACGTCTTTCCCGACGCCGACGATCCACGGCGGCTGACCGGCTTCGAGGTCGACTTCGCCGCGCTGCTCGCCGAGGAGCTGGGGGTGAAGCCGCGGTTCCAGCAGGGGCAGTGGGATCGGCTGCCGCTCCTGCTCGGCCGCACCGCCGATTGCGTCATCAACGGCATCGAGCTGACGCCGGAGCGCCAGCGGGATTACCGCTGCTCCCGACCCTACTTCGCCTACGCCCTGCAGCTCATCGGCCGCCGCGACGCGCCGCCCGACGCCGTCGAAAAGCTCTCGGCGGCCGGGCCGGGAGGACGGTGGCGGGTGGGTGTGCTGACGGGTTCGGCGGCCGAGACGTTCCTGCGATCCCGGCACGACCTGGAGGTCGACGTCGTCGGGTACGACGGCACGATCGACTCGCTGGAGCAGGTGTCGAGCGGCGTGCTCGACGCCGCGCTGATGGACGACTGCATCTTCGCCTTCTACGCCGATCGGTTCGGCAGGCTGCGGGCGGTGGGACGGCCGTTCGCCGGCGGGTTCTACACGGTGCTCTCCGCCCGCGACGCGCCGGCGCTCTCCGCGGCGATCGACGAGTCCATCGGCCGCCTGATCGCCGACGGCAGGCTCAAGGCGCTCTACGACCGCTGGGATCTCGCCGGCCGGCAGCAGATGCTGCAGATTCGCGACGCGACCGAGGTGCCGCCCGCCACGCGACGCTCCTTCGGCGAACTCCTCCGCGACGCGCTGCCGCTCTTGCTGAGATCGGCCGGCATGACGGTGCTCCTCTCGTGCCTGTCGTTCCCGCTGGCGGTCGCCGTCGGCCTGGCCGTGGCGGTGGGGCGGACCTACGGGCCGCCGGTGCTCAAACCCCTGCTGGCCGGCTACGTGGAAGTGCTCCGCGGCACGCCGCTGATGCTCCAGCTCTACGCCATCTTCTTCCTGCTGCCGAAGGTCGGCCTGGCGCTGCCGGCGCTGCTCGCGGCGATCATCGGGCTGGCGCTCAACTACTCCGCCTACGAGTCGGAGATCTACCGGGCGGGGCTCAAGGCGGTGCCTGCCGGGCAGTTCGAGGCCGCCCTGTCGCTCGGTCTCTCGAAGTGGCAGTCGCTGCGGCACGTGCTCGTGCCCCAGGCGGTGCGGATCGTGATGCCGCCGGTGACGAGCGACTTCATCGCGCTCTTCAAGGACACGAGCGTCTGCTCGGCGATCACGGTGATCGAGCTGACGAAGCGGTACAGCGTGCTGGCCCTGGCGACAGGCAGGATCGTCGAACTGGCCCTCGTCACGGCGGTCCTCTATCTGTGCATGAGCTGGCCGCTGGCGATCCTGTCGCGGTGGTTCGAGCACCGGCTGGAACAGCCGGCCGGGCCGCAGGCAACGGGGGAGCCGGCCACGTGATCAGCGTCACCGCCGTGTCGAAGTCGCGGGCGCACGTCCGGGTGCTCGAGGAGGTGAGCCTCGCGGGCGCCGAGGGCACCGTCACGGCCATCGTGGGGCCTTCGGGCAGCGGGAAGAGCACGCTCCTGCGGTGCTTGAACGGCCTGGAGACCTTCGAGTCGGGCGGCATCGACATCGCGGGGCACCGGCTGGAGCCGGGGCCGCACGCCCCGAATCGTCTCGAGCTGCTGCGCCGCGACGTCGGCATGGTGTTTCAGCAGTTCAACCTCTTCGCGCACCTGTCAGTGCTCGACAACGTCTGCCTTGCGCCCCGCGTGGTGCTGGGCGTGCCGGCCGCGGACGCCCGTGGCCGCAGCCTCGAACTGCTCGACCGGGTCGGCCTGCGGTCCTTCGCGTCGGCCCGCCCGGCCACGCTCTCCGGCGGCCAGCAGCAGCGGGTGGCGATCGCCCGGGCGCTGGCGATGCGGCCGCGGGTGATCCTCTTCGACGAGCCGACCAGCGCCCTCGACCCGGCGATGACCGGCGAGGTGCAGGAGGTGATCGTCGACCTCGCCCGCGGCGGCCAGACGATGGTGGTGGTGACGCACGACCACGCCTTCGCGAAGCAGGCTGCGTCGTGGGTGGTGGAACTCGACGCCGGCCGCGTGGCCCGCCAGGGACCCGCGGCGGACATGCTCTAGGTCACATCGAAGAGGCATGAGGAGCGTTCCGGCAGGGAGCGATCACCGCCGATCCCGGCGTGCCGTTTTCCTCGTCCACGGGGTCGTCGCACCGGCGAAACCAGAGAGGCTTTCGCGTGCAGCCCACCTTGCACGCGGCATCATCGATGTGGAGCGCATAAAAAAACTCCGCCCGGGACTTTTGGTCCCGGGCGGAGCTCACTGGCCGAAGTCGGGCAACAGATCTCCGTTCGACCTATCGACCCAACATCACTTCGCGGAAACCGTGCGGCTCACCGCCACCACCTTGCCGGTGCTCTGCTTCTTGGCAGACGCATCGGGCGTGGGGGCCGGGGCGACCACCGGAGCCGAGCCGGCGCAGGCGCCGCAGGCCGGCTCAGCACCGCAACCGGGCTCGCAGCAGCCCGCGCTGCAATCCGGCTCGCCACAGCAGCCAGTGCAGCCGGCGTGGTGCCGCTTCTTGGCGTTGTGGAGGGCACGGAGCAGCCCGCCGATCGAGTGCTTCTTCTTGCAGCAACCCTTCGCAGCACCGCAGCTCGGCTCGCAGCAGCCCGCACCTGCGTCGCAGGCCGGCTCGCAGCAACCGTCGCCAGCACCGCAGGCCGGCTCGCAGCAGCCGTTCCCGGCGTCGCACGCCGGCTCGCAGCAGCTGTTGCACTTCTTCTTGTGGCAGAACAGACCCTTCAGACCACCGAACAGGTCGTGCTTCTTCCTGCAGCAACCCTTCGCGGCACCGCAGCTCGGCTCGCAGCAACCGTTGCCAGCACCGCAGGCCGGCTCGCAGCAGCCGTTACCGGCACCGCAGGCGGGCTCCGCAGCACAGCCATTGCCCGCCCCGCAACCGGGCTCGCAGCATCCATTGCCGGCGTCGCAGCCGGGCTCACAGCACGAGGTGCAGCCCTTGTGGCCGAGCATCTTGTCGAGAAGCTCGAAACCGAAGGACTGGCTACAAACGGTGACACCGAGGACCAGCGCACCGAGGAACAACATACGCTTCATCGAGCCACATCTCCTTTGCTTGTGAATCACGTGAGAGCTTCGTCCCGATCGCGAGGTGCCGTCACCCCGAGGTTGTGATTCACGAACTGTCTTGCGGCAGGCCTGTCGAGCCATTCCGTGACTCGAAGAATTTTCAGGTTGCTGCCGCCCCCTGGTTGCCCGACGGGCACAGTGATGCCCCGGGGGACATGAGGGCTATCGGCGGAGCAGGGAAAGCGGCTTGAAGGCGGTTCAGGTATTTTTCGAGGCACGATGTATCGTGATTCCTGGGTAAATCCTGCGGCGCGCGCCGGTGCTGCCGACCGTGCGGCGCGGGCCGTCACGACCGGTACAGCTTCGGGTGTTTCTCCTGCGCCACCCGCAGGGTTTCGCGCGCCGCGACCCGCGGTGTGAAGCTGTGCCGGTTGTGCCGGCATGGGCCGCGCAGCTTGACAGTGGCCGCGCGAGCGTTAGACTCCGCCTCCGGATCTGGTGGCCCGTCGTCCGCGGCTTGCGGCGGCGTGCAAACAGGGAACTCCGGTGCGATTCCGGGACGGCCCCGCCGCTGTGTCCAGGCGTTCCCGCTGCAGGCGTTCGACCGTGTCGAGCCGCAGGCGGCAGGAGCAAGGTCGGCTGATATCGTGCCATTGCGGGCCAGGGGCGCCGAGCCGCCCTACCCGCGAGAAGGTGACAGCCGGTCGAGCCTGGGAGTCAGAAGACCTACCAGCTTCCACAAGGAGCACGGCGTCTCTGCGCGGGCGGAGCGTCGGGCACGGCCCACGCGCGTGGGCCGCTGGGAAACGGTGCAATCCGTCCGATCGCGGCTTCCTTCGCCCCCTCCGGGTTCGCGGCCGCGCATGGCCACGGCCCGACGGCACTGGCGGGCGCAGCTGCGTCGATGGTGCAGGGAGGATGGCATGGTCGTGCGTCGTGGTGCGCGGGCGGACGGGACTGCTCCCGGAGAGCCAACCCGTCCCGGAAAGCCAGCCGGCTTCTCGCTGGTGGAACTGCTGGTCGTGGTGTCGATCATTTCGGTGCTCGTGGGCCTCCTGCTGCCGGCGGTGCAGTCCGCCCGGGAGTCCTCCCGCGGCACGGCCTGCAGCAACAGCCTGCGGCAGTTGGGGATGGCGCTGCACAACTTCGTCAGCGCCTCTGGCGGCCTGCTCATACCGCTGAAGGTGGACGACGCCGCCCGGATCGCGGGCGTCGCGGCCGACCCCGACCAGAACCCCTATCCCGGCAAGAGCCGCTATTGGTTTGCCGAAGTCGACGAGAACCAGTCGGCCCTCGAAAAGAAGCTCGATTTCACGAAAGGCACCCTGTCGCCTTTCATGGAAGGCAATGTGGCGGCCTACCAGTGCCCGAATTTCCGGAGCGACTCCGTCGACGTCGTCCGCTTCGGCACGATGGCGACGGGGTTCGACTACAACGCGTCGCTCGGCCCGGGGACCGAGTACGACTGGGACAACTATCCCAACGTGACGCTGTTGCAACGGAGCAGGCAGTACAAGATCGGACAGATTGCAGAAACGAAGCGGACGATCGCCTTCGCCGAAAGCGCCATCGTTTACTTCCTGGCCCCCTACCCGCTGCGGGAAAATCTCGGCGGCCTGCTCCTGCCGAGCACGTCCGATCCCGCGGTGCACTTTCGCCACGCCGGCCGCACCGCGAACGTGGTCTTCCTCGACGGCCATGTCGAGCGCTACCCGCGGAAGTTTCGCGCCGGTCTCTACACCAACCCGGAACAGTTCAAGCCGATGGACTTTTACGGCGTGGGCGTCCTCTGCGACGGCGACCCGGCGGACGACGCGCAGTGCGACGCGCTTTACGACCGCGACTGACCGACCTGCCGTGCAGCAAAGGTTCGAGGTGACGTGATGAACAGTGCCATGGCACGGGATCCGCGGTTCTGGACCGCCGTCGGGGCCTTGTGCCTGGCGGCCTGGCTCGTGGCTCCGCACCTGCTGCCCGCCCGGCCGCCCACGGTGACGGAAGACCAGATTCCCGAGATTCGCTACGTCTGCCGCGAGACAGGCGAGGTCTTCAGCCGCCGGGCGACCGCGGAGGTGCTGCCACATCCGCTGACCGGAAAGCCGACGCTCGTGCCGGCCGTGTACGACGTCCGAAAGAAACGGTGGAGGCCGGGGCCGCCGCCCGAGGTGATGCACCGGAAGGGCCTCCTACGGCCCACGTGATGACCTCCGCCAACGACCGTCGCCGCGAGGAGGTGCTGGCGCACAACGCGCGGGCGTGGGATCGTCTGGCGGAGGGATTGGCGGCTCTCGCGCGGCCGGCGGTGGACGCCGCCTTCGACGATCCGCGGTCGTGGCTGGGCACCGGCGGGCCAGCGGGGCGAAGCTGGCTGCCCCCGCGGCTCGACGGGCTCGAGGTGCTCTGCCTCGCCGCCGGCGGCGGCAAACACGGTCCGCTCTACGCCGCCGCCGGAGCCCGCGTTACCGTCGTCGATCTCTCCCCAGCGATGCTCGAACTCGACCGGCAGGTGGCCCGGGAGCGGCAGATCGACCTGGAGATCATCCAGGGATCGATGGACGACCTCGGGATGCTCTCCGCGGCCCGGTTCGACCTCGTCGTCCATCCGGTGAGCACCTGCTACGTTCGGGACGTGGCGCGGGTGTTTCGCGGTGTGGCCCGCGTGACGAAGCCAGGCGGGCTGTATGTGAGCCAGCATAAGTCGCCCCAGAGCCTGCAGGCGTCGCTCGAACCCGGGCCCGGCGGCCGCTACGAAGTGCTCCACCATTCTGGTGGCGGACCGCTACCGCCCGAGCCGCCGTCACGGCTTCGCGAGGCCGGGACCCGTGAATTCATCCACTCGCACGAGGCGCTGCTCGGGGGCATCTGCCGGGCCGGCTTCCAGATCGAGGACGTCTGCGAGCCCGATCACACGCCGCGATCCGCGGGACAGGCGGCGGCCGGCACGTTCACCCACCGCGCCGCGTTCCTGCCGCCCTACATCCGCATCCTCGCCCGGCGGACCGCGGTTTCACCTCCGTCCCCCGCCGGGCTCTCCGCCGGGCGGAGGCTGGTGGTAGAGTAAGGCGGTCTCGCCTCACCGCAAGATCGGTCTGCACCATGATCTGCCTCAATGTGCTCCTGCTCGCGAAGGATCCAGCCGACGTGCCGGCGATCCGCGACCACCTCGGCCAGGCGATGCGAAAGAGCCGCGCCGAGCCGGGCTGCGTGCGGTTCGACGTCTACCACTCCACGGCGGAGCCGAGGCGGTTCGTGCTCGTGGAGCACTGGGCCTCCCAGGAGGCGCTCGACCAGCATCGCCTCGCGGAGGCCTACACCACGATCTACAAGCCGCTGGTGATGCCGCTCATCGACCGCGAGGGGCATCCGGCCACGTTGCTGGAGTGAGCCCGCGACGGCGGAACGGTTCACCGGCAGCCGGGCCGCCGCTCCGGCACTCGATCCCCGCGGCGCCGCGTCCGCGACGTCTCCCAGCCACGCCATGATCCTGCTCGTCGACAATTACGACTCGTTCACCTGGAACCTCGTCCAGCGTCTCGGAGAGATCGCGCCCGACGTGCCCGTCGCGGTGCACCGCAACGACCGGATCACCGGGGACGAGATCGCCGCGCTGGCGCCAACCCACGTCGTGATCTCTCCCGGCCCCTGCACGCCGGACGAGGCCGGAATCTCCTGCGAGGTGGTGCGACGGTTCGCGGGACGCATGCCGATTCTCGGCGTGTGCCTCGGGCACCAGTCGATCGGCCAGGTGTTCGGCGGGACGATCGTGCGGGCGAAGCGGCCGATGCACGGCAAGGTGGATCGGATCGAGCACGCGGGCAGGGGGCTCTTCGCGGGGCTCGAGAGCCCGATCGAGGCGACCCGCTACCACAGCCTCGTCATCGATCCGCCCACGCTGTCACGAGACTTCGAGGTCGACGCCTGGTCGACGACGCTGGAGGGGGAACGGGAGATCATGGCGATCCGCCACCGCACGCTGCCCGTCTACGGCGTGCAGTTCCATCCCGAGAGCTTCCTGACGCCGGCGGGCTACGACCTGCTGCGGGCCTTCCTGCGCACCGGCACGGTGGCGGCATGATCGATCTCGCGGAGGCCGTCGCGCTCGTGGAGCGGACCTGCCGGCCGCTGCCGCCACGCCGCGTGCGGCTGCTCGACGCGTGTGGCCGCCGGCTCGCGGCCCCGGTCGTCGCGGACGTCGATTCGCCCCCGTGGGACCGGGCGATGATGGACGGCTTCGCAGTGCGCGGCGCCGACTATCCGCCGGGCGGGAGCGTCGCGGAACTCGACGTGGCGGTCGACCTGGCCGCCGGCGACGTGACGGCACTCGAGATCACCGCGGGGTCGTGTGCCCGGATCATGACCGGAGCGCCGCTGCCGCGAGGAGCCGATTCCGTCGTGCCCGTGGAGGCGGCCGTGGACGGCACCGCCGGCGCGCACGCCGGCGGCCGGGTGCGGCTGCTGGACGGCCGGTTCCGCCCCGGACAGCACGTGGCGCGGCAGGGAGCGGCCTTCCACCGGGGCCGGGAGGTGCTCGCCGCGGGCATGACGCTCGGCGCGGCGGAGATCGGTCTGGCCGCCGAGGCCGGCGCCACGCACGTGGTCGCGGCGGCTGCGGTGCGGGTGGCACTGCTCTCCACGGGCAGCGAGCTGGTGCCGCCGGCCGCCGTCCCGGCTTTCGGCCAGACCCGCAACTCCAACGGCCCGATGCTCGCCGCGGCCGTGCAGCTGCTCGGCGCCGATCCCATCCCGCTGGGCATCGCGGCCGATCGCCCCGAGGCGATTCGTGCGGCCGTGGCCCAGGGGCTCGCCGCCGACGTGCTCGTGCTCTCCGGCGGCGTGTCGGCCGGAGACCTCGACCTCGTGCCGTCGATCTTCGCGCGGTGCGGCGTCGAGCAGGTGTTTCACAAGGTGCGGCTGAAGCCCGGCAAGCCCGTGTGGTTCGGCGTGCTCCGTCGCACCGCGGCCCCGGAGACGATCGTCTTCGGGCTGCCCGGCAACCCGGCGAGCTGCCTGGTCTGCTTCGAGCTCTTCGTCCGTCCGGCGATCGCGATCCTCGCGGGCCGGCCGCGTGACGGGTGGCATCTGCCGCGGTGCCGCGCCCGGCTCGCCGGCCCCGCCAAGGCCGCCACCGACCGGCCCGTCTACCTGCCCTGCCGGCTGCGCGGCGCCGCGGGCGGCTGCGAGGCCGAGCCGCTGCCGTGGTCGGGATCGTCCGACATGCTCGGGCTCGCCGGCGCGGGCGGGCTCATCGCGCTGCCGGCCAGCGGTCGCGTGCACGAGGCAGGGGAAGAAGTCGAGGTCGTGCTGCGCGACTCGGGCCGCGTCGGTTTCGGCTGAATCGTCCCGAGTATGGCCCGGCGCAGGGCTGCCCATGCCCCATCGCCGGACGTTCGCTCCGGGCATCCCAGCCCTTCGCTCTCTCGAAGGCGTCTGCGCTCCGCCATCCTGGCTCCGCTGGCCGCCTACGCCGGCTCTCGGGGCACGGGCAGCCCCGCGCCTCCCGGACGGGTGAGGCTCGCTTTCAGCCGCGGAGACGTCCCGTGCCGAGAGATGCGCGTCGCTCGTGCCGATTGCGTCGCACGGATACGACGCCCTCGCCAGCGAGCGGAGTCTCGCCAGGAAAAAAAGGATGGACGGGCATCCACCCGTCATGGGCACGATGCCATGTTTTTCCCACGGTCGCGATGCCTTCGGCCGATTGCGTCGCCCTCGCCAGCGAGCGGAGTCTCGCCAGGAAAAAAAGGATGGACGGGCATCCGCCCGTCATGGGCACGATGCCATGTTTTTCCCACGGTCGCGATGCCTTCGGCCGATTGCGTCGCACGGATGCGACGCCCTCGCCAGCGAGCGGAGTCTCGCCAGGAAAAAAAGGATGGACGGGCATCCGCCCGTCATGGGCACGATGCCATGTTTTTCCTTAAGTAGACGGCAGGCTGCGGTGGAAGTGGACGTGCCGCCAGCGGCCGCCCTGCTTCTGCCAGAGCCGCGTCTCCTCCGAGCTCCGTGTGACCGGCTTGCCGGCGTCGTCGAGCGTCTGCGTGAGCCGCACGTAGGCGACCAGCGCGACGTCGTCGGAGAGGAGCTTGACGACCGGGGCCGCCATCGTGGTCGTGACGGGCTTCGCGGCCGGCGCGGGGAGCTTGAAGTAGAACTCGTGGAACGGCAGCCCGGAGACGAGGTGGCCGCGGGCTTCGGGCTCGAAGCAGGTGATGTTCTCGGCGACGAGCTCGCGGTAGGCGTTCCAGTCGCCGGCGGCGACCGCGGCGAGCAGGCGGCGGTTGAGTTCGAGCAGTTCGGCGGCGGCGGACATGGGCGATGCGGCTCCGGAGGGAAGGAACGGGAGGGGAAACAGAATGCCTGGCGGGGGTGTGCGGGGCGGGGCGGTCGACGTCAGGCCGGGCCGCCCGCCACGACCAGGCCGAGCGTGACCAGCTTCGCGAGGCACTCGTCCCGCTCGCGGCAGCGCTCGAGCGACGCCCACGACGGGTCCTGCGCCGCGAGGAAGGCGTCGTGCCGCGCCGGGAGACCGCCGGGGCCGGCGGCGGCGACGAGCCGCCGGATCACCTCGCCGTCGAGCCGGGTCAGCCGCATCGCCTCGAGGCGGTAGTCGGTGAAGGCCTCCCAGACGAGCGGAAAGAGCGGCTGCACGATCTGCTGGCCGATCGTCTCGGCGTAGCGGCGGATCTCGAGCTGGGCGTGGACGTCCATCCGCAGCGCGAGGAAGTGCAGCAGGTTGTGCAGGTCGATCTTCCAGTAGGCCTCGGTGTAGGTCGACAGCGGCAGGTCCTTCCGCGCCTGCTCCCGCGCGATGCCGGCGGCCAGCCGCTCCTCGTAGACCCGCCGCGCGTGGCCCTGCAGTTCCTGCTCCGACTGCGTCAGCGGATGGCCCTCGGCCTTCGACAGCGGCCCGGCCGATCCCTGGCGGTTCGTGGCGGCCTGCCGCCGCCACTCGTCGTCCTGTGTCGACTGCATCGAGTCGATCGCCAGCGAGTAGCGCGTGGAGTATTCGTTGACGCTCGCCGTCCGATGACGGATCCACTGCCGCCAGCAGTCCATCGGCACGCGGACGACGAACTTCAGCTCCGCCATCTCGAACGGAGTCGTGTGCGCATGCCGCAAGAGGTAGCGGATGAGCTGGCGGTCGTCGCTCACCTTGCGGGTGCCTTCGCCGTAGCTGACCCGCGCGGCCTGCACCACGGACCCGTCATCGCCCATGCAGTCGACCAGGGCGACGAAGCCGTCGTCGAGCACCGGCAGTTTCTTCCAGCGCAGGGACTCGAGCAGGGCGGCGCGGTCGGCGGGCGGGACGGTCGTGGACATGTGCGGCTCCGACGGGAGGGAGACCGCACAGGATGGTGCACGACCGCGGTGCGGTCAATCCTTCGCCAGCAGTTCCTGCAGGATCTTGGCGAGTTGGCGGGCGTCGTCCGACTTCACGACCGTGTCGATGCGGCTCTGGGGCACGCCCAGCTTGGCCAGCGACTTGGCCACGGTGTCCCAGAGCTTGGCCCGCTTCTTCCCCTCGGCGAGGTAGAGGTCGGTCACCTGCTCGCCGAGCCGTTGCAGCAGGGCGGTGTCGAGGTTCTCGTAATAGTTCTTGACGATCGACTGCTGGTGCTTCGTGAGTTCGGCCATGACCCCGTTTCCAATGTGCTGGTTTCGGCCTGCTGGAAGGACTCCGGCCCGGCGGATACAGTATCGGAAATTCGACCCCTCCCAAGCGAGAGAATTCGATGCCCACGATCACGTTCACCAACGAAAAGAAGGAAATCCAGGTTCCCGAGGGGGCCAATCTCCGCAAGGAGGCTCTGCGGGCCGGGGTGGCCCTCTACCCGGGCGTCCACACGGTGGTCAACTGCCACGGCTTCGGACAGTGCGGGGCGTGCCGCGTGCTCGTGACCAAGGGGATGGAGAACACCAGTTCGCGGGGGATCCTGGAGTCGGCCCGCATGGCGGTGTCGCTGGCGTACATCGGCAACGAGGCCACGATGCGGCTCGCCTGCCAGACGAAGGTCAATGGCGACATCTCCGTCACCACCTGCCCGCCCATGAACCTGTTCGGTGAGAACTTCTTCAGCTGAAGTCACGAAAAACATGGCTTCCTGCCATTTTTTCTTGGCCGGACTCCGCCGGCTGGTGCCGCGCATGGCAGCGTGCCATGCCGGCCGCGAGTGACGATGTCGGGGATGCACCGCTCGCCATGAATCGCTCACCATGAAGGAAGTGATCGCCATCGTGAAGCCGTTTCTCGCGGAGCGGGTGCTCGAGGCGCTGAAGTTCGCGCCGCTCGAGGCCTGCACTGTCCGCGAGGTGAAGGGGTTCGGCCGGCAGAAGAGCTACCTCGACCAGTACGGCGACTCGGAGTATGCCCTGGCGTTCCTGCCGAAGGTGGAGATCCAGCTCTGGGTCGATGACGCCCGGGTGGACGAGGTCGTCGACCGGATCGTGGAGGTGGCCCGCACCGGCAGGATGGGCGACGGCAAGATCTTCGTCCTTCCCGCAGTCGAACGGGAGCTGGCGTGACGGCGGCCCTGGAGGGCGGGTCGCACGCGATCCGCCGCTGTGATGAGCGGTGACACGGTGCGAGACGACGTCGTCCGGGCGATCGACCTGGCGCTCGCTGGCCAGTGGGACGAGGCCCACGACCTCGTGCAGCGGCACGACGGGCACGCGACGGCCGCCTGGGTGCACGCCGTGCTGCACAAGATCGAGGGGGACCTCGCAAACAGCCGCCACTGGTATCGGCTTGCCGGGAGGCCGGCCGACGTCGACGCGGAGCCGCAGGGGGAGCTGCGGGCGATCAAGGAGACGATCGGGGGCGAGAGCGCATCCGATTGACGCGGAGCACGATCGGTCCTCTGGAGCGATCACCGCCGGGCCGGAAGAATCCACGGCCTCCTAGCCGCCCGTGAGCGTGGGCTTCACCGGCTCGAAGGGGCGGATCCAGATCGAGCGGAACTGCACCGGGTCGCCGTGGTCCTGCAGCCTGATCGGCAGGGCATCGGGGTGCGCCGTATAGCTCGGTGGCGCGTGGAAGAAGGTGTCGCCCTTGATGACGGTGTCGGAGTGGATCGCCACGCCGTTGTGGAGCACACTCACGCGGCCGGGCTTCTCGAGCGTGCCGTCCGCTGCGAACCGCGGCCGCGTGAAGAGAATGTCGTACGATTGCCATGCTCCCGGAGCGCGGCAGGCGTTCACGGCCGGCGGCTGCTGCTTGTAGAGCGCCCCGCATTGGCCGTCGTGATAGGTGACGGGGCCGTCGGTGCCGTCCTGGAATGAATCGAGCACCTGGATCTCGTAGTGGTCCATGAGGAACACGCCCGAATTGCCGCGGCCCTGCCCCTTGCCCTTGGCGGGGGCGGGCGTGCGGAACTCGACGTGCAGATGGCAGTCGCCGAACGGCTGCTTCGTGCGGATGTCTCCCTTGCCGACGGTGGCGACGCCGTCCTTCACCGGCCAGTTGTCCGCGCCGGCCCACTGGTCGAGGCTCGACCCGTTGAAGAGGACGATCGCGTCGCCCGGCACGTTGGCGGGGGCGGCCGGGGCGGGGCCGGGGTCGACGACCCGCGGGGCGGGCCACTCGGCCGGCGTCTTCCACTCGGGCGAGGTGCCGTGCTGCCGACCCATGAGGTGCAGCTGCCGTGACCGGATCGACTCGGTGATCGCCCGGGCGCGGGCCTCCGCCTCGCCGAGCGGCAGGCCGTCGGGCACGCTCGGCCGCAGGTGGCCGGCCGCGGACAGGTAGCCGTCGCGCAGCAGCTTGAGCCGGGCCTTCGCCTCGGGGAGGAACGAGACGTAGGCCGACGCATCGGCCGCGGCGGCCGCCTGCTCGTCGCCCAACGCCCGGAGCACTGCCCGACAGATCGCCCAGTGGCCCTCGTCGTTGGGATGGACGCAGTCGGGCGCGAACACGGCTGCCGGATCCTTGGCCCGCGCGGCCTGCAGATCCGCCTTCATCGGGCCGTGCACGTCGATCACCGTCCAGCCGTCGGCCCGCTTG